>Ga0070739_10004400_pt1 | contig 16706 bp, 12 predicted proteins | sample Coa_R1_7_FD_66445 | JGI IMG/M metagenome (GOLD analysis project Ga0070739, IMG submission 66445) | Surface soil microbial communities from Centralia Pennsylvania, which are recovering from an underground coalmine fire - Coalmine... | ecosystem: Environmental > Terrestrial > Soil > Unclassified ... | reverse complement strand
GCGATTCACAAACTTTGATGCGACGAGGCAAGGTGCTTGCTCATTTGAATCGGCACGACGACGCCATTGCCAGCTATCGCGCAGGGTTGGCGCTGAATTCCCACGACGCACTGCTTCACCACGAACTGGCGCTCGAACTGGCCGCGGCGGGCCAGGAGCAAGCTGCCGGCAAGGAATTTCGCAAAGCTGCTGAACTCATTCAGGACAATGTCATGTTCAGGTTCGATTATGGGGCATGGTTACTCAAACAGCAGCAATGGCCGGACGCCCGGCGTGAGTTCGAATCGGTTCTGCGGCTGGAGCCGGGCAATCCGCGGGCCCAAAAAAATCTGGCATGGCTCCAGGCGAAGCATTTCGATGAACGCTGATTGTGGAAAGTTCATCCCGGCCTTTCCCATTCTTTCATTCCGATGCGAGGGGTAAAGCATGCATGTCACCACTTCATGCGACGTGCAGGACATAAGCCATTTGTTAAGCTCCCAATATGACCCAAGCCCGTGAAGCCTGAAAAATGTGTCGCCGCCCAACAACCCTTTAACATACCCGCTCAACGTTATGCGAAATTCCGGAATCGAAATCATCATGACATCAACAAGGCATGCAGCCAAAATCGCCATGCTCGCGCTGGCCATCGGGTTCAGTAGCGCAAGCGCCCACGCCGCCACCGTCACGGTCTTCACAGACCCGAATAATACATTTTACGGATATGAAACCGTTTACACGAACGGTTTGCATGCCACGACTCCGCCGCCCTATGTCTCACTCTATTTGGGTTCTGGGGGAGGAGGCATAGGAGCGGCTTTCCCGAATGACTCAACCGTGGACACCTCCGGCAACATGACCATCCAGGCGGATGATTGGCCGGATGTGACGAGCCCTTATAACACAGACACGTTGATTTGGGCGGACAACTCAGGAACAAGTCCGGCCATCTGCGAAACTGTCAGCGACTGTTACGGAGAAACCACTGCTGTCCATGCCGGGGACACTGTGAATTTTATCGGCACCCTTGTGACAAACACTCTCGCTTCTCCTTATGGCGGCAATGCGGTGATCTTTATCAAAGACTTTGATTCTTCATGGGGCTTTCACGGCATTTCCACTCTGAACATCAGCACGCTGACCAATGGCCAGCAGTTTTCGGTGACACTGCCTGCGGTTAACGGCAATAGCGATTTTATCCAGTTTGGCCTTGAGTGGTCCGGGCCTCCGGTGCGTTCGGCTAATGCATCCAGCTATGGCATGGCGACCATCAGCACCAATGGCGTGATTCTTGCCCCGCCACCGCCCCCGACGAATGTTTATGTTTACCTCGATCCGTCGCAGGCATGGGCCGGGTATCGAAATGTGACGGACCAATTCGGCGGCAATTACGGCCCAGCCAGCGGCTACATTGGCGTGGGCGGACAAACTCCCTATTTTCAAGGTTCGATCAGCAGCCAGGGTTTGGTGGAATGCGCGCCTGATATCAGTCTTGATGTGTTTTTCCACACAGACCTGAACATCTGGTCGGATACGAGCGGGGTCAGCCCGGCAGTGGCAACCTATGACAACACCTTCTATGTTGACAGCACTTCAACGGGCGCCCGGAGTGGCGATACCGTGGTATTCTCCGGCACATTGGTGACCAACGCGCTCACGGACGCCGGAATGGCAAATTCGTTCGTGGCCTTCATCAAAGACTTCAGTTCCAGTTGGGCATATTACGGGGAAACGACAGCCCCTCTCAGCACTCTCACCAATGGCCAGACGTTTACCATCACCCAGGTCATCAATTCGCCGGGAGATCATGTTCAATGGGGATTTGAATGGCAGGGCTCGCCCATGCGCACCAACCCGGCAGCCGCAAATTACGTTGGACAGTACGGTTATGTCATCTTTTCGAGCAACAGCGTGGTGAATCCCGGCCCGCAAATTCTTTCCATCAATCCAACCACTGCCAATGTCCTTTTGGGAGGCAGCGTCACTTTCGCAGCCAACGCCACAGGCAGCGGCACGTTGGCTTATCAATGGCAGAAAAATGGCGTCAATCTCTCCAATGGCAATGGAATTTCGGGAGCCACCTCAAGCACATTGACCATTACCAATGTGCAACCTTCGCAGGAAGGTCACTATAATTTGATTGTGACCGATTCAAGTTCCCTGTCGGCCACAAACACAGTCTTGCTAATCGTCTCAAATCCTTCCTGGCTCTATTACGACCGCGCCCTGGCTCCATTCAACGGTTATATCAATGTTTGGAACGGGACGAATCTTATATCAGCGCCGCCTTCAAGCGGCGCGGCCGGCACTCACCCTGTAGCCAGTTTCGGTTTTGGCGTGACACCAACGACCCTGCTGCGAGCATTCATGGACACCAATACTGACACCATTACGCTCCAGCCCAACACTTACATTTATGATGGCGCGACGAACCCGGTAAATTCGGCATACGTCAATCCCAACGGTTCCCCGGCGGCGTATTTGGAGCAGGATTATTTCATCCAAAATGATGGGCTGGCTGGACAAACCATCACCTTCTCAGGCTATTGCCCTAGCAACAGCTTGAATTCAAATTATACCGCCCTGGCCTGGATCAAGGATGGTTCACCGGACTGGAGCGTGGAACATCGTTATGACGACCGTCTGGTGGCCGGCAAACCTTTCAAGGTCACAGTGGCGAGCACAGCGGGTGATCATATCCAATATGGATTCGGGCTTTTCGGCCCCGACAACTCCTCAACCAACTCGATCACGCAAGGCGCGGCAGTGGTGAAGGTGTATTCGCCTATCAACGCGATCAGCCGGTCTGGAACCAATGTGAGCATTAGTTTCCCGACCGTCATCAATCATAATTACTCAGTTCAATATAAAACGAATCTGACCGATTCAGCGTGGAGCACAGTGACCACGAGCAATGGCACGGGGGTAAATATCGTCGTGACGAATGGGACCAGCGCTGCCCATCGTTTTTATCGGCTGTCCACACAATAACCGGGATTTAGTAGGGTTGGATAAGGAGCATCCGTCGAGCCAGGATTTGGGCTCGACGGATTGCTTATTTAACAGTGCGACATTTAAAAATCTGGCACAGCAGTGATGTGAGTTTATAATGAGCAAGGCTCTGCGCATTTACATACAACTATCAACGACCGTAAAAATACCGCTCCCAGTCAACGCTCTTCACTTATGATGTTTTGTTTTCCTCACGCGCGAGTTACGAGATTGAGCGGAAAAGAGCGTTTCGTGCGGATCGCAACCATGCTGGTCATAGTTTTAGGATTGACCCTTCCTTCAATTTCCGTCAAAGCCGCATCGGGGGCGGCAGTGCCGTGGACGACTTACGAGGCGGAAAACATGTATATAAGCGGCGGCACCATCATGGGCCCGCAATACGATCCAATCCGGGTGCCGACTGAAGCGTCAGGACGCATGTGTGTCCAACTCAACGGCACTGGACAATATATCCAATTCACCAACCAATCCGCCGCCACTGCTCTCGTGGTGCGCTACTGCGTTCCGGACACGGGCGACGGCTTGGGGGCCGATTACACGCTCAGTCTTTATACCAATGGAGTGTTTGCGGCAAAACTGCCGATGACCTCCAGATACTCCTGGCTTTATGGCAGTTATCCGTTCACTAATAATCCCACTTACGGTTCTGCCCGCAATTTTTTTGATGAAGTTCGCACCAACGGCCTCAATTTAAGCCCGGGCACGATCATCCGCTTGCAAAAGGATGCCAGCGATACCGCGACCTATTACGATATTGACCTGGTTGATCTGGAAAATGTGCCTGTCGCCCTTTCTCAACCATCGAATTCCCTTTCAGTGCTCAGTTACTCCGCGGTCGGCGATGGCGTGACGGATTGCACCACAGCCTTTCAAAATTGCATCTCGGCTGCGGTGTCCCAAGGCAAGTCCGTCTGGATTCCAAGCGGCAATTACCTGATCACCAGCACGCTGAATCTGACTTCCGGGACTCAGATTTATGGCGCAGGCATGTGGTATTCGAAACTGGTTGGCAGTGCGACGCTTTATACGAACCAATCCCGACGCGTCAACTTGAACGGGAAGGGCAGCAACATCAAACTGGCTGACTTTGCCATCACGGGCTGCCTGAATTATCGCAACGACTCGGAAGGCAACGATGGTCTGGGCGGTTCTTATGGGACAGGTTCCAGCATCGCGCGCATCTGGATTGAGCACACCAAGTCCGCGGCATGGATTTTCAATTCCAGCGGACTCGTGGTGGACAGTTGCCGGTTTCGCGACACGCTGGCGGATGGGATCAATATCAATTACGCGATGCAAAACACCATTGTCACCAACTGCACCGCCCGCGGAACCGGCGACGATTGCTTTGCCATCTGGCCCGCGCCAAGCTCCGGGAATTACACGCCCAACAACAACGTCATCACGCATTGCACTGGCGAGTTGCCTTTTTTGGCCAATGGCGGCGCGATTTACGGCGGACGAAACAACCGCATCGAAGATTCACTTTTCTCCGACTTCCCTTACGGGTGCGGCCTGCTTTTCAGCACGACGTTTCAGGTTTCCTTCACGTTCAGCGGCACAAATATTGCCCAACGTTGCGATCTCGTTCGATGCGGCGGCTACGATGGCGGTTACGGCTGGCGCGCCAGTCTGCAGATCGTCATGGATCGGTATAACGGCATTTCCGGCCTCAATCTCAATAACATCAATATCAGCAACAGCATTTCTTCCGGCATCAGTATCCTGGGCAACGCCGGCCCTCTGACGAATGCCACTGCAACCGCAGTGAACATTTCCGGCTATAATCTGAATAACATCGCAGGCCAACATGCCTGGTGGGCGGACTGCTTCAACGGCTGTCCCATCGGCAGCCTTACCGTCAGTAACTCGGTTGTTCCAGAATTCCAAAACGACTCCAGCACGTTCAGTTTCAATTTTATATCCAATGTTGTGCCTGCCGCCCTGCCCATCGCCGGGTTTTCAGTTAATAAAACCAATGGAGTCACCCTGACTTTTTCCACTGTTCCAGGTTTTTCTTATCACGTCGAAACAACCACCAATCTCGCGCCGCCTGCGTGGACAACCATCCCAGGCAGCAACACAAACGCCAGCAGCAATAGCGTGACGTTCCGCGACCTCAGTCCAATCACAAACACTCAACGCTTTTATAGAACAGTCTCCCCTTAAATGAGTTTTTGAGCGCATCCAATCAAACTCTCGCATGAAACTTAGAATTCTTACCGTGCTGACGCTGTGGTTCAGTTTCAGCACTTTCCTTTCGATGGCCCAGACCCATGCCAAGCCGGTCATGGTCTATTACATGCCCTGGTACGTTGCCAAACCAATGGCCGACGAATGGGGCTGGCATTGGACCATGAACCACTTTGACCCCGACAAAACAAACGCGTCCGGCGAAAGGGAAATCGCATCGTGGTATTATCCATTGATCGGCCCTTACGATTCAAGCGACCCCGCCGTGCTTGAATATCATGTCCTGCTCATGAAACTGGCCGGCATCGACGGCGTCGTCGTGGATTGGTATGGCTCGACCGATTACTTCGACTATGCGAAGGTCAATCATAATACTGCGAAGCTTTTTGAATACACGCGCAAGGCCGGATTAAAGTTTGCCATCTGTTACGAGGACCAGACCATTCAGCACTTGATTGACGGTCAAAAGCTCACGAAAACGGACGCCATCCGCCACGCGCAAAAGGAAATGCTCTTTCTGCAAACGAATTTTTTTTGCGATCCCACTTATTTGCGCATCGATGGCCGTCCGCTGCTGGAAAACTTTGGCCCGCAATATTTTTTGTCGAGCACCAACTGGGACCAGGTTTTTTCGGCACTGGACGCTTCGAATCGGCCGGCGTTTTTCAGCGAGGACAACCGGCTGGAGTGCGGCATCGGGGCATTCGATTGGCCGCCGATGTGGCTGAGCCAGCAACCCGGCACTGGCGGTGTCTTGTCGGAAGCGCTCCTCAAGAATTACCTCGTTGAATTTGAGAAAAAATCAACCGCATGGCCGGCGTTCATCAGCAGCGCATTTCCCCGCTTTCATGACATTTACCAGCGCGCAGGCGCGCGGAATTATTGGGGTTATCTCGGGGACAGGAATGGCGAAACCTTGCGCGAGACCTTTGGGCGTGCCCTGACGAACAATTCCGTGCTGATACAAGTCGTGACCTGGAATGACTTCGGTGAAGGCACCACGATTGAGCCGACGAGGGAATATGGCTTTCGTGATTTAGGACTGATACGAGACTTGATCCGGCGCGATGCTAACCGGCCCGGCTCCATGCACACCAATGACCTTTCATTGGCGTTGCGGTTCTACAAACTTCGCCGGGCCTCCTCCAACAACTCAGTGGGCATGGCGGCTTTGGACCAAATCTTCACAAATTTTGTGTCTGGCCGGCAGGAAGACGCGGCGAGCGAACTGCAAAAACTCGAAGCGACGCTTCGGCAAACAGCGTCGGGATTGAATTGAGATCTTATTAGGTCTTCAGCAGGGATACCGCAGCAGTGAATTGTGAACGTAGCGGCCTTGAAAGTGCTGTGACCAGGCGGTTCGAGCAGACAACACAAGCGGTTTGACGTCTCCAATTCGTCTGCCATTTGCACACTCTCTCTGGAGAAACGATTGGAAACCGTCGGCGGTGATTTGAAACAGTCGCGGCGCGCGCAATTGCCCCACTTTACGGCACCAGTCATAGTGGGGATTTTTTCTGAGCAGAATATCCAGGTTGGCTATGACATCCGGCGCCATCTCGCCTTCCACATAAAACGTGTAATGGCAACCCAGATCATCCTCATCAGGAGCAAGGAGCATGAATTTAGGGGTTCGGACGCTGGCGATTGCCATGTGGATGGCCTCGCTCACAAACTGCTCGGAGAGCTTCTCTCCAAAAAGATCTGAAACACTTCCGCTTCTGCCAATGAATCGCAAGCACGGCGTCGTGCCGACAAATCCATTTACCCGGACGCGATCCTGCAGACGATAACGACAGAATCCACCAGCCGTCGTCACCACGACTTCGTATTCCTGGTCGTCCCGCAATTCATGAGCCAGGCAGGCATGGTTTTGCTCATCAAGAAATTCGAAGAAATGTGAGCGGATGGCGAGCGGTTGCCGTTGGTGAAAGGGAATCGTGACCACGGCTTCTGTTGCCAGCAGTCCTTTGCGTTGGATTGCGACTTCGGGGAATTCAGATTGAAGTTCAGAAATCCACATTTCGGCATGTCCATCTCCCCAGCAACTGATCAATCTCAATCCCGGCCAGAACAATCTTGGCTCATCAGGCCCCATCCGGCGTAACTCGCTTGAACGTTCTGGCAGCCCCATCATCGAGCCTTTGCGACCGTGCGCGATGTCATCCAGCAATGTTTCCCAGTGCAAATACACAGCTTCCAATAAGAGCATAAGGAAAGATGGATGCCAGATGGAAATCAGCCTTAATTCACGGCAACACAATAAGTGAAGCAGCGTTTCGTAACGGAAGGCTTCCATGGATTCTGCAAGTTGAACTGCCGAGGGCACCGCCATCACAGCATCCGCCAACCATTTTCGAGTTCCTCCGAGATAAGCGGTATCCGCATCGAAGCCCACGGGAATCGCCAATGCTTCCGCAGTTGCGCCCTTGAGATTTGGTGTCACCGACCAATACGCTGGTCCGCCAATCAACCCCGGCTGTTGTCTCTGCAGATCTACGAGCCATGGGCCGATTGCCGCGTTGAATTCGTCCTGCAATCCGCAAGTGAATGGAACCAGCTTGCGCGCTCCTCTTGAACCACTGGTTGGCACAAGGTGTGTCACGGATTCTTGTGTCAACACATTCGCTTCTCCGCGCATGATGCGATCAATCCAGGGAACAAAGGATTCGTAATCAGCCAATGGCACCCGTGCGGTAAATTCCTTGTAGCTGCTGATCTTTTCAAATTGATGCGCTTTTCCGAAAGCCGTGCGGGCATTTTGTTTTAAAAATGAACGCAGCTTTTGCGTTTGCACCGGTTCAGGATGATCCAGGGCCCTGCAAAAACGAACATACGCGGGCAGGTTCGATGCGCTCCAAAGAGCATTAGCGATGGCGGCTTTCCATTGCACAAGATCGCGGGGACATCATTCGCCGGCCTGCGGCGGTGAGGTTGTCTGGTGACAATTCTGTCAGGCAGGCCAGTTCATCACCTTTGACCCAGCCGGGATTGCGTGACAGAAAGAAAGCAACGTGCGGATCATTCTGCCGGCCCGAACGGACTTCGTTTAATCCATCACGAAGCTGTTGGGGATGATTGAATCTCACAATCCCGCTGCCCGAATCAAACTGTGAACCAAAACGATCCTGTGCCAATTGGTTGAGCAACCGCTGACTGGTGGCAGGCGTGGCGATATCAAATCGCGGAAAAAACTCACGCCAGAAGACCGGCAGAAAACGATAAGTTCGGAAACCAGACGTGAGCAACAGCCAGTAGCATGGACCCGGCGGCAAGGTTCTTCGGAGTGCATCCACACCCGCAACCCAGGCGCGAGGCAGCGCGGTGGTGCCCCAGGCTTCAGGAGTGACAATCGTATCCCCGGAATAAATCACATTCAGCGGCGCGCCATCGAATGTGGTCGTGTAAGCGAGAAGTGTTGAAAATCCGACGAGGACTTCTTCGCGTCGCAAGAACAGCGCGAGATTCTTTTCTGCAAGATCTCGCGCGAATTGTTCGCTGCTCACACCTGTAAAATGTTGTGCGAGCAAACGAAACAATTCGCCCTTCTGCGCCGCTGTCAATCCGGCTCGCGGCACCAGTTCACTTTGAATGCTCAATGCGCTGTTCATAGCAAAGCCACCTCCGGGGCGAGTGCCCGGCCATCCAATTCATCGGCAGCATGTCCCAAACCCGGCCAGTGCACAGTGTATAATCGGGTGCGGTATTGATAATGTGGAAAATTCGCAGTGATTGCGGCCAGACGCGGATCGTCAGCCGCAAAACCCATCGTGAGAAGCTCAAGTTCGGATTGGCCGGCAACGCACCGCAGGTTTGCAATTAACTGAAGTAACATGGCTGGATCATCGGCAGCCAGATGCGAAACGTAAGCATTTGCCAATATGGCCCCACTGGGTGGCAATTTGGGCCGTCCGCTCAGGCGTGTAAAGAGGTTGTGTGCAGGTCTCAGGAGATCCAGCATTCTGTCATAGCCACGAATCACAGTTTGTTTGAATGCGCGTTGATCCCATATTGCCGCGCAGCCGAAGCTTTCGTCGCGCTTGCCAATGAAGTGAAAATTGCAGTGACGAAGCCCAAAACCGCCGAGCATGACCGGGTCCTCGCCGTGCCACTTGGGAGCGAATTGATACTTCTGATTATGGCTATTCACATGCTCAACAATTTCATTCAGAGCGCGAGGGCCCAAACCCGAATCCCTGTTCACAATGCTTCCATGCGTTGTGGACAAAAGAACAGTCACAAACTCGCAAATAAATTCGTATCGTGGCATTCCCGGCAAACCGCGCTCGAGGATCCTTCTTGCGCGCTCGTTATCAGCAGCAACGCTGGTGAAGTAAAAATCGCCTGGCGCGCAGGCTTGAAGTTCGCGAAAAAAATTGTACCCGCGTCGCACGATATCGAAGCGCCCCGCCCTTTGCGCGTCCAGTCTCAATCCGCCCAAATAACCAACGCGTCGGACGGTGCCGTTCACAAATCGTTCTCGAACAGCACAATTTCCGACGCAAACAATCTTTCCATTTTCGCGGGCGATAATGGTCTGTTTGGTTTCGCCCGAAAGTTGCGCATCGGCGAAATAGTTCGGCTCGCGTTCCAACGCGACCGAAATGCGGCCTTGGATCGGATTCTCCAGCAACAACCGGCGGATCTCCGCATCGTCAGATTCCGCCGCCACTGCGAATTGCACCTCACCATCGCGCGCGAGCATCAATTTGCGTTCAAGTACGGCCCTTGCCATGATTCGTCTCCAAGAGGGTAGTGGTCGCGCAGGCTAACGTCATTGCGATGCAGCGCATTGATGAGATAAAAATTCCGCCACATAAACCAATTGCTCCGGTTCACGGGCGCAAAACCCCGATGCACAATGCTCGCCCAGGAATAAAATTCACGACGTGCCGCAAGACAGTTGTGCTGCAAATTCTCAGGCGTCATGCCTCGCGGCGTGAAAGGAATCCGGTTGTAACTGTAGCGGTCGTCGAGCCACCAGTTCTCGTAGAGCAGGCGTCCTTCGCCCTGCAAACGCTTGTAAAGAGGCGTGCCAGGAAACGGTGTCAGGTGGTTGAAGGCGGCAATATAAAGGGCGTGTTCCTTCGCAAATTCAACGGTTTGTTCGAAACTCTCGGGCGTATCGCGATCATACCCAAAGATGAACGTGCCATACACCCGGATGCGATGACGGCGGAGGTTCGCGAGCGCCATTTCGAAACCACCGCGCATGGTATTGAACGCCTTGTTCATGTCCTTTAGGTTGGCGGGATTCAAGCTTTCAAAGCCGATCAATACACCCTGGCAACCGCTTCTCGCCAAAAGATCAAGGAATTCCTCATCGTGAGCCGCGTTGATGGATGATTGACTTACCCATCGGATGCCCAGAGGAATCAGCGCGCGGAAAAACTCTTTTGCCTGTTCAAGGTTGGAGGTGATGTTGTCATCCACGAAAAAGAATATTTTTCGCTCAGCCTTCAGTGGCCCAATCTCTGCAAGGATGGCATCAATGGGACGACGTGACTGGGTGGAATTGAAGACAGTTTGAACCGCGCAGAAATCGCATTTGAAATGACACCCACGACCCGCCTCAACCAGGCCGACGGGAAGATAATGTTTGCCACGAAAGATGGAGCGGTCTGGTCGCACATTGGCCAGCAAAGGACGGCCCGATTGCCGGTAAAACTTTTCCAGCCTGCCATGCCGCGCGTCATCAACCACGCGCGGCCAGAGAGTTTCCGCCTCTCCGGAAACCACCGCCTCGGCATATTGTGCCACTTCGTCCGGGCAAAGTGTTGCGTGGAATCCGCCCATGACAACCGGTATGCGCCGTTTCCGATATTCCGTAGCAATTTGATAGGCTCGTTTCGCCGTGTAGGTTTCCACGCTGATCGCCACCAAATCAGTCGGCTCATCGAATGGAATGGCCTCCATTCGGTCGTCATAAAAACGGACCTCCACATCCGCCGGCGTCAACCCGGCGAGCGTCGCTGCCGGCAATGACTCCATTTGCCACGTGCGGATATATTTCTGCCCTGGTTTGCGGCCGATGCAGGGATGGACAATCGTAAGGCGCATGGCTTCAGGCAGCTTCCACAATCTGTTGAACAGGGCGGATGTTCTGTTTTGAATTTATTGTGCGCCCGATAATCCAATCGCAATTGTAAAAACGGCTTAAATTGTGGGCATAAAAGCGGTAGCCAAGGTTTGTGCCGAGCTTCACCGCCCACGGTGCCGGTGAATGCGCGATTCGACGGGCAATGGAGCGAAAACTATAGGCATATTGCCATGCGGCTTCTGTGCCTTGCTGAAGTTCTTCAATGCTCATCCGCGCCGGCCGGAAAACCACGTGCTGCCCGTCGTATAACTCCCAATCTTTGGTGAGGATACGGCCTTCGCTTTCGAGACGCTTGTAAAGAGCCGTGTTGGGGAAAGGCGTGACGATGGCAAAACGCGGCAAATCAATCCGCGCCTGCACGGCGAACTCGGCGGTTTTCAAAAAGACATCCGGTGCATCGTGGTCGAGGCCGAAGACGAAACAACCCTGCAGGGCGATGCCGTGCCGATGCAAGCGTTCCACCACCTGGCAATATTTTTCAGGTGAATTGAAGCTCTTATGGTTTTGCCGAAGGTTTTTTGGCGAAATGGATTCAAGCCCCATCAACAAACCTTTGCACCCGCTACGTGCTGCCAAATCCAATAAACCGGCGTCGGCAGCCAGCAACACCGTCGCGAGGCCATACCATTGCACTCGCAAGGGAATCAGCGCCGTGAAAAGTTCGCGCGCATATTCGGCATCTGCAATGAGATTCAGGTCAACGAAGATGAGCTTCCGCGCGCGTTGCTGGCGAATATCCGCGATTACATCAGCCACCGGTTTTTGCAACGGCTTGCGTCCCCATGCGGTGGGCACAACGCAAAAGTCGCAATTGTGGACGCAGCCGCGGGTCGCTTCGAACACGTTGCTGGTCAAGAAATGGCGGCTCGGAAGCAATTCACGCCGGGCAAAGGGGCGGTTGGCAAGGTCCAGGCCGGGAGCCTGGTCGTAGCGAGGGCGCAGTTTTCCTGCGGCAAAATCGCGCAGCAATTGTGGCCATGAATCTTCAGCATATCCAGTAACGATTGCATCAGCATGTGGCGTGGCATCATCGGGAATCAACGTGACATGTGGGCCACCCAGCACAACTGTAATGCCGCGACGCCTGAAATGATCCGCCAAATCGTACGCGCGCATTGCGGTGCCGGTGATCACCGTCAAACCAATCAGATCGGCATCCAAATCAAGCGGCACATCCGCAATCCCTTCATCAAACAACTGTAAATCAACGGACAGTTCAGATGGCACCAGCGAAGCCAGCGTGGTGAGCGTTAGCGGTTGATAACGAAGCGATTTTTTCCAGATGCCACCGCGATGCCGATAAAGCGGGCCCTTTGGAGAGATGAGCGCTATCTTGATTTTATGGCCTGGCATCTTGGACCCTTATTGAAATTGTTATGCCGTACTGCAGTTCGCCGCTCAAGGTGAATCAAGCTCGTGACCCATCGAAAATAACGAAGCAGGACAAAAAAATTTCAATGGTCGTGAGGGCGCGAAAACGCCACAACGCAGAACGCCAGCAAATAGCCGGTGGCCACATCGAGCATATGATGCCGGTGTATGAAAAGCGTGGCCATTGCGATCCCAATGCCCCAGGCGCGGAGGAGAAGTTTTTCACCCGAAGTTGCGTGCCGCGCAAAAAGTTCGATGCAAACGATGCTCAATGCCACATGAAGCGACGGAGCGAGGTTGTATTCCAGGCTCAACCGGCTTGCAAATTCGAACAGCTTTCTCCACGCACCTAATTGCGCTTCCGTCGCCGGTGCATAGGCCAACTGGGCTGGAAATAGCAGGAATGAGATTCCGGCGATCAAAATCGTCAGACTTTGAGCTCTTGCCAGGTGCTTGATTTCTCCTCGCGTCCGCAAAACGAACGGCGTGGCAAGGAACAAAGCATAGATGCTCATGTAAACCAAAGTGAACTCAGGAATCATCGGCAGGTTGAGTTCAGAGTCGAGATGGACACGAACACGGAACGTTCGATGCGCGGTCAGCCAATTGGCGCCGCCGTAAACCACAGTAAACAATGCTGTCACGGCCAACGTCAGCAGCCAGGTAAATCTCAAATGCGTCCAACCCGGCCACGCAAGCAACGGCGGCCATTCAGGCTGATTCATGGCGGACCGCCTGAGAGTTCGCTGCAGGCCCGGTTGCCAGACGTGGACCCAGCCATTGGCGCCAGTATTGTTTGACATAGTTGGGCTGCGCTTTGTCGGACGGGGAGAGACGCGGCAGGTAATACCACGAGATTTCAGGGTGACGATGGTGACTCAGATCATACTCACCGTGCAACAGCACAAGACTCATGAACCGGTTGTGCCTCAAGTTCCACGCGCCTTCGATGACATCAAGCTTGCTGAAGGCATGCCCGATGTACTGGCGGGTGGACCAGTTGAAGGCGAAACAGGCGTATAGAATGAGTGTGTTCTGCCAGCGCAAATGTAGCAGCCAGAAAGCCGCGGCAAAGAAAACGATCGTCAAAAATGTCTCCAAACGTACCCGCCCAACCGCTTCTCCCGCGATGCTTCCCACCAGGTAACCCCGGGCCTGGTCGCGCCCAAAAATCCAGTCGCGCAGCTTGCCGGGTGTTAGTGAGAAAATGATCGCCCCAAGCGGAACCAGCGGCCAGAAGAACCCGCAAAGGATTCCATACCAACGGATGTATTTGAGCAACCGGTTGTCACCGGGTTGATATAGATCAAACATCTCCCGCTCGGTGCGGTTGAAATCGTGGTGACCTTGATGCGTGCTTCGCATCGCTGTGAATGGCATGGGAAACAAAATACCGGCGATGACACCCAGCCAGTAATTGCGCCGGGCGCTCGTCTGCAGGTTCCCATGGCTCCCTTCATGAAGCAGCGCGTAATTGGTGAGCAATACGTATGAAAATAATATCCCCGTGCCCAATACAGCCCACCATTTTTCCACATGGGAGCCGAGCCAAAGCAATCCGGTCGCCAGGACAAAAACGATCATCACCAGCAACAAATTCAACCGATTCGGCACGGGCATTTCCGCGGGAGGCTCTGCGAAACCACCAACGCCACCTTGTGAAACGGTTTCATCTCTCATGTCGCGAGTGTATCGCGCGATTTCGGAAAGGCAAGTTGCCCGGTGTGAAAAATGGACGCTCAACATTCCTTGCCATCTCTTGGTCCAAAGTGCATAACGAGCCGGGGAATTCAATAATTGTGCAAGCCAATCTCGCTAATCCAAGGAGAAATGAGGAAGCGGCCAAAGTGCCGCCGGTCTCAGCATTTCCTGTCCATCCTGCCGGTTGGTATTTTTTTTGTGCCACAAAGGATTTGCTGAAAGGTCCTTTGGGTCGGGGAATTCTTGGGCGGGACCTCGTGGCATTCCGCACGGCCAGCGGCAAGGTTGCAGTGCTGGATGCGCGCTGTTCGCATCTCGGCGCAAACTTGGCCTGTGGCGAGGTGGTGGGGGAAACCATCAGATGTCCTTTTCACCATTGGCAATTTAATCGCAATGGTGTCTGCGAGCGGATTCCTGCACAAACGCAAATTCCCGCTTTTGCCCGGCAGCAATGTTTTCCCATTTGTGAACGGCACGGATACATTTTTTTCTTCAATGCTTCGGAAGCATTTTATCCATTGCCATTCTTTGAAAATGAATCGGCCGAGGATTTTGCAGCCGGCAAAAATTTCTCTTATACGGCGGACGCCAGTTGGTTCATGGTGGCCGGGCAAGGATTCGACCGGCAACATTTTGAAAGCGTGCATGACCGCCGCTTGCTCGGCCCGCCAGAGGTTTCGTGTCCCAATCCCTTTATGCGACGCAACCACTACTACGCTGAGAATATTGGGGAAGCATCGCGCGATCGAATTCTTCGATTCATCGTGGGCCGCACTGTCCGGTTGACGGTGCAGAATTGGGGTGGGGTGCTATATCTGGTGAAAGCAGAATTTCCGCGCGGATGCAGCCGTTTCCTTGTTTCTTACAGGCCGCTTGAAGATGGGCGCACGCATTTTGACGTGTTGGTTTATGCGCGGCGCGGTTTGCCAGCTTTGGGATTGCCGCTACGTCGAATCTTCACCAAGGGGCATCTGGTCAGCGAAGCGCATCAGGTGCGAAACACCGAATATCGGCCCGCAAGGCTGATTTCTGCGGATGCAGATTTGATTGATTGTTTTTGCTGGTTGGCGGCACTGCCCCAAAAACCAGTGTCCGTGGCACAGTCACATACGGCAGCACAAACCAACCCTCTCCAAACACTAAATCACGATGAACACCATGAAACGATTAATGCTGACGATCGCCTTGATCTTGAGTGTTGCCGGCCTCCGGGCACAAAGCCCCGCTCCCACCAATGAGAATCCCGCCCACCAGGAACTGCGCAAGTTGCGGGACGGACTGCTGGAAGCGATGAACAAAGGCGATCTTGAGGGCACGCTTAAATTTCTCCACACCAACTGTGTCATCACCTGGCACAATGCCGAAGTCAGCCGCGGTCATGACGGCGTCCGCGCTTATTTCAATAAAGTCATGACCGGCCCAAATAGAATTGTGGATAGCATGCACTGCTCCATCCACGTGGACGAATTGACCAGTCTGTACGGAGAAAACACCGGGATTTGCTTTGGCAGCTCCGATGAGCAGTTTAAATTGGCGAACGGCAAGGACCTTGATGTGAAAGGCCGCTGGACCGCCACATTGATCAAGGAGAACGGCCGCTGGCTCATCGCCAGCCTGCACGCTTCCACAAATCTTTTTGACAACGTCATACTGGACATGGCCAAACACACGGCGAAAATCTTTGCTATTGCCTGCTTGGTGGCAGGACTGATTGTCGGTTGGCTGTTGGGAGCTCTTCGCAAACGCGCTGTTCAGAAAGTTTGATGCCGCTTCATTCCGCCAGGTCATCAGCCTACGAAGAAACACTTCTCGAACGTGCGGCGCTTTTTCCTGAATATCGCTCGCTACGAAGTCTGAACCACGAATCGCTTCAGCAAATCACCAGGCTGTACGGTGTGGACTTTGCCACAGCATTGCTCTTTGACCGGTTCACAAAGTCGGCGGAGCATTCGCAATTCACGAAAACCATCAACTCACTACGTACTGCGGCTCCATCCATCCCTCCGAAAATTGAGGGCAAAATTGTCATCGTCCCCGGCGCGTTATACCAGGAGCGGCCTGATATGGGCGGGGATGGACGGATCATCAGGCAGGTCGCCGCTGATTTTGGTGTGCAGGCGGATTTAATTCCGTTGGCCAGCACCGGTTCAGTCAGGCACAACGCTGCGCTGATTCGGAACTGGCTGGAAAAACACAAGAGCGAAAGGATGGTTCTGGTTTCATTAAGCAAAGGTGGAACCGACTTACAAATGGCGATGACGCGGCCAGACGCATTCGACCTGTTCTCCAATGTCGTGGCATGGATCAATGTTTGCGGCCCATTAGATGGGTCTCGAATGGCCAACTG
>Ga0070739_10004398_pt1 | contig 16713 bp, 10 predicted proteins | sample Coa_R1_7_FD_66445 | JGI IMG/M metagenome (GOLD analysis project Ga0070739, IMG submission 66445) | Surface soil microbial communities from Centralia Pennsylvania, which are recovering from an underground coalmine fire - Coalmine... | ecosystem: Environmental > Terrestrial > Soil > Unclassified ... | reverse complement strand
CGGCCGTGCTGCTGCTCGAAAGTTACCTGTAAAGCCAGCGCCTGGCCGCGGCGCGCGAGGGCGAACTTGGCTAAACACCGCACCCCGCTGCAGCGTTTCTTGATGTTTGCCGCGGCGCTCGCGATCGTCGCCCTCATCGCGGTGGCATTTTTCGCGGGCTACTGGTATTTCGGTCCTTATCGTGGCTTCGGAACGGAGACATTCGTCGAAATCGAGCACGGAATGTCTTCGCGCCAGATTGCAAGCGCCCTCGAGCGCCACGGTGTCGTGCGCTCGCGCTGGGCATTCCTGTTTCTTCGCATGCTAAATTCGCGCGCGCCACTGCAGGCAGGCGAGTACCGCTTTGGCTCCGCGCAAACCCCCTGGCAAGTCTTCCAAGAGATCCGCAAAGGCGAAATTTTCTACGAAGAGCTGACAATTCCGGAAGGCAGCAACATTTTCGATATAGCGTCAATCCTCGAGCAGGGCGATACCGTAAAATCCGCCGATTTTCTCAAAGCAGCCGCCGACCCCTCATTGATTCGAGAACTCGACCCGCTGGCGCCGAATCTGGAGGGCTACCTGTTTCCTTCCACATATCGCGTCACGCATCACACCACCGCACAGCAACTCTGCCAGGCGATGGTGAGCGAGTTTCGCAAACAATGGCAGGCGCTGGGCGGCGAAGCTCATAAATCGGATATTCACCGCATCGTGATTGTTGCATCACTAGTCGAAAAGGAGACTGCGATTCCGCAGGAGCGTCCTTTGGTCGCCGCGGTTTTCTATAACCGGCTCTCGGCCAACATGCCGCTGCAGTGCGATCCCACAACCGTCTATGCAGCGCTGCTCGAAAATCACTATCGCGGCGCCATTTACAAATCGGATCTGGCCAGCACGAATCCCTACAACACATACACACATGCCGGACTCCCGCCTGGGCCCATCGCCAACCCGGGCCTCTCCTCATTGAAGGCCGCGCTTCAGCCGGCAAATGTCAGTTACTTGTATTTCGTCGCCAAGCCGGACGGCTCCGGCGCGCACCAGTTCTCAACCACGATCGAAGAACACGAGAAAGCCGTCATGGAATACAGGAAAGGCGAGCGGCACTAAACCTTAAACGCGATCAGCGATTTTGGCAGGCCCAAAAACCGTTCGCGCCCTATCTGCGCCGACGGAAAGAGCGCCTGCAGTTCTTTCGCATCCAACAGCCGGAGTTCGTGCAGGAAATGTTTTAAATAATCGCGCCGTATGTCTTGCGTGTGCGGAACCAGCATCTCCCAGCCGGTAAAGCGCGTCACAATGGCGCGCTGCCACTTCGGCGGCAGGTAATGGACAAACGGCAACATCACGTGCATTTCGAAGGGAAAGCGCCGGTCCGGAGTTTGCACCCAATACCTCTTACCGACCCGTGCTATCTCAGAGGCAAATTGCTGCTGATCTGAAAACGTGCCGACATGCTCGATGGTGGAGTTGCTGAAGACGATATCGAACGCGTTATCTTCGAACGGCAGCATCCGGCCATCTCCCGCAACCAGCGCGGCGCCTCTCTGATTTCTGTCGACGGCCGGTAGCAAATTGAGGAACGTCAACTTGGGACGGACTTTTGCAAATTGCCAGATCAATTCAGAGCCGCCTACATCCAGCACCGTGGTTCGCGCGGTAATGGCGAATGTGCGCTCAAACCGCGCCATCCGCGCTGAACGGAAGTGACGGAACAGTTTTTGCAGGCTGGCGGATTGTGTCACGAGCGCGAAGTTATATCTTCGCGTGCTCAGAGGATTCGCGAATGCGCTCCGGCAATTTAGCCAGTTTGTCGCGGTCACTCGGGTCGTAAATAGCCCCTGACGGAACCTGATCCAGAAGCGCCTGGGATTGCGTAAAAGCAACCAGCGCAGCCTGCCAATCCTGCTTGTCGTTACGCTGCTCGGAGGCCCGTTTGCAAAGCACTTCTCCCAATTCGTAATAGTCGAGCGAAGCGTTGACAGTCTCGTCGAGATTGCGCGGGTCGCGCTGGTGCAGCGCGCGCCCGGTCGCGGCCGCTTCCTGCAGGAATGGAATCGCCTCGGGAATGTTTCCCGCCTGGAATTTTGCCATACCGGCAATTCGGAGCGCAGATTCAAGCTCCGAGCGGGCATGAAAATCGTTGGGATCTTCTTCCGCAACCTGGCGGCGCAGTTGGATGGCGCGCGCCAGCGCCGCATCCGCATCGTGATTTTGCTGCACTGCGTGCAGACACCAGCCGAGTTCCACAAGATCGAAAGACAGATCCATCCGTGCGGTGGGATTCTGCGGCTCCTGCCGCACGCGCTGCTCATCCAACGCGACCGCTTTGCGGTCGTATTCTAGCGAGCGCTGGTAATCTCCCAAAGAGTAGTACACGCTGGCGATGTGCTTTTCCGCCAGTCCCACGTTGCGGTCATCTTCCGCAGAGTTCCGGTCCTGCGCCGCAAGGCGCTGGTAATCGGTCAAAGCCTGCTGCCACAGCGGAAGAGCATCGCTGTACTTCGCCTCATCTGTTTTCGCGAGGGCCAGATAGAAGTGCGCAAGAGCGAGATCTTTCAATCTGTCCGGTCCCGTATCGGAGCGGGCTACGTCTTCAAACAGCGCCACCGATTCCCGCCGCAATTCCTCTCCGCTGCCGTGCCCGGTGCGCGGCGCAAGTGAGGCGATGTCGGCATCCACCCTGGCCAGAAACAGCTCCACTTGCCTGTTTTCCGGCCGGCGCTGCCGCAGCCCGACTAACAACTGCCGCGCTTTCGTGTAGCTGGCATAAGCGCCGGCTTCGTCGCCTACATTTGATTGCTGTAGATCGCCCTGCGCGGCCGCAATCTTCATGTATGCCTGCGCCAACTCAAAGGTCAGTCCGGCATCTTTGTTGTGGCTGGCCGAAAGTCCGTTCAGATACTGCAGCCCGCGCGAGATCAGAAGCTCCCGGGCATGACTGGAGCCGGGCAGATCCAGAATCGCGTCATCCAGCTCGAAAACGACTGAATGCGCAAGCTGCCGTAACTGCTGGAAACGCATCTCCGCCTGGCTTTTTTCCCGCCAGATCACCATTCCCGAGACAGCAATCGCCGCCAGCGCGAACATCGCCACCATTACCGCCCAGCGGTTGCGCTTGCAGAATTTTCCAAAGCGGTAAACAAAGGTATCCGGGGCCGCTTGCACCGGGAACCCATCGAGGAAAGCCTCGATGTCCCGGCAAAGCGCGTCTACGGTCGCGTAGCGGCGCTCCGGCTCCTTGCGCAGCGCCATCATCACGATGTTTTCAAGATCCGGGGGAATGTCGCGATTATGGCGCCGCAGCGGGATAGGGCTCTCTTCGAGGAAAGCGCGCATGGCGGCTGCCGAATTTTGCCGCCCGCCGTATGGATAGTGGCCGCTCAGAAATTCGTACAGCAAAACACCCAGCGAGTACACGTCGGTGGCAACGGTCAGGGTTTCCCCCCGGATCTGCTCTGGGCTCGCATACGTGGGGGTGAACGGCATGCGCGTGGTGGCTTCCGTCTGAAGACTGCCGCCGGCAAGAATGCGCGCTACGCCGAAATCGAGCAGCTTCGGGGTTCCATCCTGCGTCACCAGCACGTTTTTCGGCTTCAGGTCACCATGGATGATCAGATTGCGGTGCGCATAGCTCACCGCCGAACAGATGCAAAGAAACAGGCGAAGCTTTTCGCGCAAACTGAGCTGATGCCGCTGGCGGTAGCGGTCCAGCGGCTCGCCATCGACGAACTCCATGGCGTAGTAGGCCAGACCGGTGTCGGTCGTCCCGCCATCCAGAAGGCGGGCGATGTTGGGATGATCCAGACGCGCGAGGATTTGCCGCTCCCGCCAAAACAGCCGCGCGAACTTCCCGCCACGCCGCGCCGGGCTCTTGATCAGCTTCAGAGCCACCACTCGCTCATATTCACCGTCGTCGCGCTTGGCCAGACACACAATGCCCATGCCGCCCCGACCGATCTCGCGTTCAATGCGATATGGCCCGATATGCGATGGCAGCGTTTGGGGAACTGTGTCTTCGCTTAATACCTCTTCCAGACTTTCATCCCCGAGCAGATTCTCCGCCTGATCCGTGTACGTGAGATACTCGCTCACTTCTTCGAGCAGGCTGGAATCCCCCGCGCAAAGCTGCTCGACTACTTCGCGGCGCCGGTCGACTGGCGTTTCGAGCGCTTGGTCCAGAATTTGCTTGACCTGCTGCCACCGCGCCGCATCCGATCGCTTGCGCGGCGGTTCCTCCGGACGCGCCCCCGCGCCGCCAACGCGAACTAAATAGGGAGTTCTCTCGTTGATCACGGCGCCAACTCCCGGGCGAGCCACAGGCGCGCCGTTCGCCATTCGCGCTTCACAGTATCCGGCGAGATTTCGAGAATCTTCGCCGTTTCTTCCACGGTGAGGCCGCTGAAGAAACGCAACTCGACAATCTGCGCCTGCCTGGGATCGATTTCCTCCAGCCGGTTAAGCGCATTATCCAGATCCTGCATCTCTAGCGCGCGGGCATCCGCGAAATCCGGCATGGTCGTGGTGACCAGCAACGCCGCTCCCCGCTTCTGGGCTTTTCGCGCGACCGCGTAATTCACCAGAATGCGCCGCATCATGCGCGCCGCGATGCCCAGCACCTGTTCACGCGAAGTCCAGTCAATTTTCTGCTGCTCGATCAAGCGCAGATAGGCTTCGTGCACCAACGCTGTGGGCTGCAGGGTGTGATCGGGGCGCTCAGCCGAGAGATAATCCCGAGCCAGCTTGCGCAACTCCTGGTAGAGAGCGGGGACCGCGGCATCCACCGCCGCCTTGCCGCCACCACCCCCGCGCAAAACGGGCCCGCCGTCCGGGGTGCCCGCGCTTCCCCTCTTCTTGCGCAGCTCGAAGGCGGCAGCGTCCTCCACGCTCTTATGGACCCCGATACCGCGGAAACTGTGACCAAACACCCGTTGCGGTACCAGCTTTAGTAGTTTTACCTGCCCCACTTTGCCGCTAATTCTTGCGTTACAAAATAGAGGCGATCGTAGGGCCGGAGTTCCCGCTTACGTTTGTTCGTGGAGCCGGCCCTTTCGGTGATGTTGACGACCGGTGGCACTCGGAGGCCGCCGGTCCCTTTTTTGAGTCCCGCCTACCTGCTCACCGCGGATTCCGGCTGCACATTCGAAATGCTCACAATTCCCGCTGCAGGTGCCTGCGGTTTGGTTATCGATTCCACGGCATCATCCGGCACGGGAGTGAGCGCCTCGTCCATATAGTGGCGTGCATTCGGGTCTCTCTTGAGACGGGCCCGAAGCAGCGCGTATTTCACAATCAGCCGCGCCAGCGTGAAGTGTTTGGAAAGCAGGTTGCCAAGATAGCGCGGATAAAACACCAGCGGGTTCTCTACCGGCAATCCCGGCCGCCGGTCTTTGCGATACTTGCGCCGCAAATAACCGCCCTGCAGCGGGTCCACATTCTCCAGCCGGATGCAGGTGTAGAACCAAAGCAACAGAAATAACATGTTCGCCGGATTGCTGCCCGTCGCGTGCGCCCGGCGCATCACCGTTTCCATGTGTTCGAGCGAGTAATACGAACTCCAGGCATCCTTGTAAAGCTTTTCCCATTCCGCTATCGACATGCTGCTGTGAGTTGTCGTAACGTGCTCGAGATCGTACTTGTTGAGATCGGGATCAAGAAACGCCCCGGCTTTGTATAGCTTTAAATGATCTTCCGAGCCGGGCAGCGGGGTCAGGCAATGCGGCTCCAAAAAGTCGATTGGCAGCTCGCGCTGGATGGTCTGGATGTCACGCAGAACCGAATCCCGTGTATCGCCCGGAAACCCGACGATATAGCCCGCAAAAACGGTTGCGCCGGCGCGTTTCCATTCAAGCAGCATCTTACGGTACTCGGCCACCTTGTTTTGCTTTTTGCGCGCTCCCAGCAGGCTGTCGGGATGGATGCTTTCGAGCCCGATAAAGACACGCGCGACCCCGGCCCGCCCTGCCTTTTCAATAAATCGGGGCAGGCGGTGGCACATAGTGTCTACCTGAATCACAAATTTGATGTTCAGCTTTTCCTGCTCCCGCATCATGATCAGGCGGTCGAAAATGCTCTCCCAATCGCGGTTGCGGGCAAAATTGTCATCCGTGATAAAGAAGCGGTTAATTCCCTGCTTGAGATTTTCACGAACAATCTGCTCCACATCGTCGGCCGACCGGCGCCGCGACTTACGGCCCTGCACGTTGATGATCGTGCAAAAGGAGCACTGAAAGGGGCAGCCGCGTCCGGCATCGAAGCTGGTGAGTTTCCCCGCCGTTCGTTTAACTCGCGTTGAAGGCAGAATCGGCAGCGGAACACCGCTCAGCGAGGGCAGATCCGCCATGTAGTTATAAAGCGGCTTCAAGGTGCCGCGCCAGGCATCTTGCAGCACTTCCTCAAAGCGCCCCTCGGCCTCACCGGCAAATAAGGAGATGCCCAGATCCATGGCCTCCCGGAGTTCTGGCGTGATATCCGGCAGCATGGCGAGCACGCCCGAGACATGAAAGCCGCCGATGCACACCGGAATACCGGCGGCACGGAATGGCCGGGCAATATCCATCGCCCGCGGGAATTGATTCGATTGCACCCCCACCATCGCAATCAAGGCACGGTTGCCCTTAAGTTGGCGTATGAGCCGGTCGACGTGAACCCGCGTGTTCGTCTCATCGATGGCCGAGATGACGATGTCGACGTCCGATCCTAAAATGCGCCGGGCCTGGCAATCGAGCGCCAGGCCGTTCAGAACCGCCAGCGTATTCGAAGGAATCGCGGACCGGAACCACTGAATGACATAGCCGTCGTCATCGTAATGGGACGGTTTGATGAGGACCAGATGGAATTGCTTGGGCGCTGCGGAAGCGGCCATCTCACTCCTAGCGGAGACAGGTTAAAGGTTCAGAATATCATTGTTAGCCATCAGCAGCCAGCGCTAAGCTGACGGCTGACAGCTAATCGCTCTCTTTATAATGAAATGAGTTATCCATGGAGGATCTAAAGAAGAAACTGCAGGAGGAGATCACGGCGCTCGAATACGAGCTTCGCAATGAGCTTCCGAAAGAGATCCTGAAGGCCCGCGCGCATGGCGATCTCAGTGAAAACGCCGAATATCACGCGGCTAAAGAGCGGCAGGCCTGGGTGAATGCGCGCCTGGGTCAACTGCAGGCCCGTTTGCGGGAAGTCAGTATGGTGGACATGTCCCGCATCCCACGCGACCGCGTCGGCCTGGGATCGCACGTGGTGGTGCTCGACCTTACTAAAGACGAGCAATACACGTACAATCTCGTCACCAGCGAGGAAGCCGACGTAGCCAGCGGGAAGATATCCACCAGCTCGCCGATCGGACGCGGCCTGCTAGGCAAAAAAGTCGGCGATACTGTGAAAATACAGATTCCCGACGGCACGCGCGAAATGGAAATATTAAGTCTGACGACGATTCACGACGCGGCATCGTAAAGGAAGTACGGATGACTTACACGCGCGCAATCGGCTTAGGCGCCAATAAGATTATCAGGTTGATTGTGCGCGCGCTGGCGCTCTCCCGTATCAACCCCAACGTATTGACTTTCCTGGGGTTGGTCATCAACATGGTGGCAGCCACATTCCTGGCTTTCGGCCATTTCCGCACGGCCGGATTCGTGATCATTTTTGCCGGCGTGTTTGACATGGTAGACGGGCGCGTGGCGCGCGCGACGAACCAGGTCACGCGTTTCGGCGGGTTCTTTGATTCCGTGCTGGACCGCTACTCGGATATCGCGCTTCTGGTCGGTCTGCTCGTTTACTACGGCACGATCAACCGCCCGTCCTATGTGGTCCTGACCGCCATCGTGATGGCGGCCTCTGTGATGATCAGCTACACGCGCTCGAGGGCCGAAAACATTATCCCCACCTGTAAGGTCGGTTTTCTCGAGCGGCCGGAGCGAGTCGTTCTATTCATCATCGGGGCGCTCTTCGACCGCATGGCGCCCGTCCTGTGGGTCATCGCCGTGCTTGGCAACGTGACCGTGATTCACCGGATGATCTTTACCTATCGCGAAACCAAGCAGCTTGAAGAAGCGCAGTTGCGCCCGCGTTCCGTAGCAGCGGCATCGAAGCCGTAGTCGGCGCCCAGGCGGCTCACGCCACCGAACGTTTGCGGCCCGCGTGCTTGCCAACCGGCGGGTCCTCCGTGAGCCCGGAGAGCACAACTGGCGCACGGTCGGGAAATTCCGCCACCAGTGACAGATTCCCGCCCATCGCCTGCACGGTCTTCTGCAGTGTGGAGAGCAGCAAATCGCTGCGCTTTTCGAGGCGGGAAACACCGTCCTGTGTGATCCCGAGTTTCCGGGCCATGCGCACCTGCGTCAGCTTGCGTGCTTTGCGGAGTTCGCGCAGGGTCATCTCTTCCGCGATCAGCTCTTTCGCCCGAGCTTCGATCTTCCGGCGCCGGCCTGCACTCAGCCTTCTGATCTTGTCATTCACATTCACGGACATGGCTATTTCTTTACCTTCTTGACCCGGGCGAGATGCGCGTCGAACCGGTCATCGGCCTTGCGGATAAGTTCCCGGTAGAAACGCTTTTCACTTCCACCGGATTTGTCGCCGGCCACCAGCAGCATCGCCCTCCGCCGCGTATCGAAAGCGAAAGCCAGCCGCCATTCCCCGCCGGCTGCGCTGAACCGCAGCTCCTTCATGTTGGCGTGGCGCGATCCCTTCAAGGTATCGACACGCGGCCGGCCCAAGTGCGGCCCGAACCGCTGAAGCAATCGCGACAAAGCCAGGATCTCCGACTGGACCTCCTCCTGAAAAGCATCGAACTCGATCTCGAACTCATCGCCGACCTCGACCGGCCAACTCACCTCTTCATTATGTACTCTGGCTCATATGCTTTCAAGCACATAATGCGGCGCCCTCGCTCGACTCTCAACCCTCCAGTGCTCGCCCCGCGGCGCCTCCGCCGCACCCCAGCCCGAATCTCCTCAGAAGAAAATCCGTATCCCGAACTGCAGGTACCGCTGCTGATTTAGCTGCACATTCGGAGTGCAACCCCAACCGCACGTCAACTGGCCGCCGACGTTGATATTCTGCCGGATTTCGTAGTACTTGAACCCGTTGCCGGTGCTATCGAGAATGTTGAACGCATTCGCCTGCGTAGAGGCGAAGTGCGCTGGCAGAGGCGTGGTGTAGAAATTCGCAGGCAATGTGCCGCGCGCGTTCTGCTGGCTCAGAATCATATTCTGGAAGGCCGTCAGTTGAGCCAGACCCGCGGGGGTGCTCGATGGAGCCGCCAGCGTCGGGTTCGCCGCTTGCCAGGAGTCATAGGCGCTCTTCAGCGTTGCAGCCGTCCAGGACAGGCTTGGATAAGTCTGGAAAATGTCAGTTCCTCCCCCAACGTTTGGCGGGTTGCGGAACACCGGGTGGTTCAGCACGTTCAAAGCATCCACACGAAGCTGAATGCGCCGTTTTTCACCGATATTCCAGTTTTTCTGAACCGACAAGTCCAGCGTCTGAATCATAGGACCCGTTGCCATCGAGAGCGTGCGCGGAGCATTGCCTAGCTGGCCGGCCGGCGGCAGCTCAAACGCCGAGTAATTAATGTAAGGCGGGCAATTGTTCCCAATGGGACAGCTCCTTGTCCAGTCGGGGTTAACAACCGGGACGCCGGGAACGATGTCCGGCCGGATCTCATGAGTATGCGTCGCATCGATGAATGGATCCGTTGCAATCGTTGGAGTAAAGGGATATCCGGAGTAGAACCGTTCCACGCCCGAAACGTTCCAGTTGCCGAACAACAATCGCAGAGGCAGCCAGGCATGCTCTCCCCACGGCTGCCCTTTCCCATAAGGAAGATCGTAAACCGCCACTAAGTTCCAGTCGTATGGAATGTTGTAAGTGGATACCGCTTTGTCTCCCGCCGCCGTTCCACCAAAGCTGTATTGGCCGCCTCCCACGCTGCCGGTCGAGAGCGCAAATTTATCCGGGCTCGCATCTGACGCGTCGTCTAGCGACTTCGACCAGCGGAAATTTGTGAACATCGTCAGGTGCCCGGCCTGATGGCGATAACTTACAATTCCGGCATTAAACGTGCTATTGCCGGAAGCATCGTAATAAGTGGTCACGCTGCCATAACCCATATACGGCGAAGCCAGGCTGTATTCCACTAAGCTCAGGGTCGCGCCCGTTGGACTCTTACGGCCCAAAGGATCGGTGACGCTGCTGGTCGCCTTGATGTTTAAATTCACCAGTGCTGCCAGATAGGCGCGCGATGGATCGTTCGTTACTACGGCTGGCATAAACAGGTGCGTACCCTTGGCGCCAGCATACGCAAATTCCAGCAGGCCGTGCGCGCCGATCTGCCGCTCAATAGACAGCGTCCAGTTCTGCACATATGGAACCGCCGTCTCCCCCGTCTCTACAAAGCCGGGAATGTTAATCGCGTTCGTATAGATAACGCCGCTTGGGTTATTCGTGAGCCCCAGAACGTTGTCAAGTGGCGCAAACGGATTGGCGGGGGGATTCTCGCCCAGCCGCATAACATACGCCGTGTTCTGCTGGCCCGCATTTTCTCCAATGTTGTAAGTACCGCCGAGATTCGGTACCGGATTGCGATTCTGCCCACTTAGCGGAGCATGCGAGATGCCGTAGCCGCCGCGAAGCACCCAGCTATGCAGCCCGGGCAAACTCGGCGTGTAAGCAAACCCGAAGCGTGGCTCGAAATCGAGCCAGTGAATCGGCGTGATATAGCGTGACCGCCCGCCATATCCCGAATAGGCAAACGGCAGAATGGTCGCCTGCGTAATCGTCCCAAGACCCAGCGCCGCAGAACTGGCCGCGCAATCCGGCAGCGGGCAAGGAGTAGGTAAATTCACCGTTTGGGCCAGCGAGGGATCAAAGAAACCCTGCAGATTGTGCAATTCCGTGCGCGGCAACTGCAAGGAATAGCGCAGGCCCAGATTCAAAGTCAGATTCGGCTTCACTTTCCAATCGTTCTGAACATAGAAACCGCCCGCCGCCCACCGGTAGTAATAAGGAATCAGCGTCGTCGCAAATGTGACTTGCTGGGGTACGCCAAGCAGAAAACTGGCTATCGCGTTTCCGCCCAGCGACGCCTGCCCCGACGTAGCGCCGTTTGAATCGGTTTGAATATAGCGGAATTGATAGTTACCTCCCGCAGCACCATACAGAGATTCCGTATTTAGGAGCAAACGGCTTAAGTCAACGCCGAACTTCCACGTCATCGCGCCGCGCGTTATGTACACGTTATCCGCGATTTCGTACTGCTGCTCCAGGTTATAGCCGAGCGTTGAAATCTGCGATCCGATATTCGCCACGCTGGCAGCGTTGTCATAAACGTTGATGAGCGGCAGACCACCATGCGTCGCCGAAGGAAGCCCCAACTGCGTGCTCAAATTTTGTCCGGAAGTCACGTCGTATTGCGGGCTCAGTTGCCCGCTGAATGTAGCGCGCGTATACGCAAGACGCAACTCGTTCACTACCGTTGGCGAGATGATCTGGGTATCGCTCAGCATGTATTGCGCGGACTTGCTATAAGTACCGGTGTTGCCGTTCGTGGGATAGTTCGGATCATTCGCGCTAGTACCCACTTCCGGCACAGTGGTCCAACGGAAAGTCAGGTGATTCCGGTCCCCGAAATTCTGGTCTACGCGCAGGTTATAGCGCGTAGAGTCGTCCTTTATGTACTGGTAAGTAACATAATTTTCCAGAATGCCGTTGCTGTCCAGAAAGTAAGGCGTATTCGCTTTCGGTAGATATTGCAGCAGTTTCAGACTCACAGAATCCATCATGCTTGCGGGAATCACATTGCCCGGAAATGGTGGATAGGTGGAACCCGAGGGCGGCGCAGAATTCAAAACGAATTGATTGCCCACTTGAGTGTAGTGATCGTAAATGGTCGTGTTCGTGCTGGGCAAGAATGCCGACGCCGGAAACTGTCCCGACGTGTAAAGACTCCTGGGTACCCACATGTTCTGCCCGTTTAAGGCGATAAGATTGCTGAAATCGCCGTTCCGCATGGCATCCGTCGGCACCGCTGCCAGTTGCTGTTGTTTGTTGCTTTGAAAACGCGGCTCGCCTGAAAAGAAGAAAAAGGTTTTGTTCCGGCCGTTGTAGATTTTCGGAATGATAACCGGCCCGCCCAACTGCCCATCGAATTGGTTCCAGCGTAGATTGTTCACCGGCCGGTTTACGGTCGCCAGCGTGAACGGGGCAGCGTTGGTCGCCGGATTGCGTAAATACCAAAGCAGCATGCCGTGATAATCGTTGCTGCCTGACTTAGTCGTCACGCTAATGACGCCGCCTCCGGTTTTGCCGTATTCTGCGTCAAACGCGTTGGTTTGTACCGTGATCTCCTGCACGCTCTCAGGCGAGAACGCAACCGACTCGCGCGCCAACCCCACTCCCGTGTTGTTAATGCCATCGGCCAGCATCACCGTGCTGCCGGACCGTCCACCGTTCGCGTTGAGGTTGTAGCCCGGCAAAGGAGGCGCGCTGCTGCCCAATTGCGGGTCCTCCGTCCCGACATCGCCTGTCACATTCGGAACCGTGACGGCAAGGTCCAGAACGCTGCGGTTCGGCAGCGGCGTATCCGTCAGCATGCGCTGTGAAATCGTCTGCCCGAGCGCGCCCGACTCCGTATTGACCAGCGGGGGCGCGGCACTGACCGTTACTTCCGTACTCACGTTCCCGGGCTCCAGAACCACGTTGGCCGTCGTCACCGAAGACGTGTCCACTTTCACGTTGGAAACGACGGCTTTCTTAAATCCAGGCGCTTCCACCTCCACCTTGTACGTCACCGGCTCCAGATTTTCCTGCAGGAACGAGCCTCTGTCATTCGTCGTCAGCTTGCGCGTTTCATTTGTGCCCAGATTCGTAATCGTCACCGACGCATTCGGAACCACGGCCCCGCTCGTATCCGTAACGTTGCCCGTAATTCCGCCCCGGTTCGTCTGCGCAAACACCCCGCAAACGGCCACAGCTATGAAAATACCGATTGTGCACGCCCGGCGCACGAAATCATTGCAGGAAGACATGGCTACTCGGCCCCCTTATGCGATTCCTAACGACTTGTAAAACAGACTATTGCAAAGTGAGCGCCGTGACAAAAGAAAAGCTAAACAGCCCGGCCGTTTTGCAATGCAGAATCCGCGCGAACATTTGAATTCTTCAAAAACGGCTGATCAGCGCATTTTCCCATCGGCTGATGCGGATTGCACGTTGCGCATTGAAAAACAAACCGTCTGCCGGACAGCCTCCCGTGCCCTGGTGGCCGCCCTTCGCGCGATGCAATTAGCGTTCTCGCGAAGTACGATCCGCAGTCTCCGGCGTTTTCGCCACTTCCACCGCAAAAACGTAGCTCGGCCCAAACATATTTGAGCGGAAAATAACCCACTTCTGATCCGGCGTGAAGCTCACGTTAGGTTCCAGATGGTAGTGATGTTTGGACATGTTGACTAGCTTTTCCGCATGAAATACACCCGGCCGGATGAAACTCGGATCTTCTATGCCCGTGTTCTTGATCAGTTGCGGATGAAACAGGTAGATCCACTCGCCGTCCGGCGCGTGCGCCACCTGCCCCGGATCGCCGCCATCTCCGCAAAACAGCGTGCCGTCCCGCGTCACATTGAAGTGAATGGACCACTCGTTGCGCTGCATGTGATAAGCCGTCCGCTCGTGGTTATCGACTCCGTAGCCTGCCAGCCAAAAATCCTCGCCCTTGGGCGTCTGCCAGTCGTACCAAATCGTCTTGCCATTGGGACTCCAGAATTCATGGCCCGCGATTTCCATTTCCATGCTGCGCTTATGAATCAGCGTGTTTTGGGTGCCGTCCGTCCGGATCGTCCAAATGCGATCTACCTTCTGCCATGGGCCTTCGTGACAATACATCAGCAGCGTCGGATCTGTCGGCGAAAAGAGTAGATGATTCAACCAATCCGTGCTGTGCAGAATAATCTTCTGTTCGCCGGTTTCGAGATTCATGATGTAGAGCACGCGCGGCAGGTGCGCCGCGAGCGTTCGCTCCATCATTTCGCCCTTATTCGCCGGCTGATCGAGCGGATGCATCTGCGGCCCTGTCGTGTTGCCGTAATCGAGGCCTTGCCCAACCACATACGCGCCCGCGCCTAAAGTTTCGTCGGCGTTAATCGTGTCGATGCCCGCGCGCGGGGGAAGAGCGCCGATCTTGCGCGTTGCCCCGCTATCCACATTCGTCACGTATAGCGAATGATCCTCGTTCTTGATGTAATAAACGGTCTGATTCTTGCGGCCCGCCTGAACAATGCGGACGCGCCCCGTCACTACCGAACGAGTCTTAAAGTTCGAAAGATCCACAACCGAGATGCCATCCGGCGTGCTGTACACCATCTCCCGCCCGTCCGGCGTATAAGCATTTACATTGAAATAGAGACTCGCGCTGTTGGGCTCTTCGCTGATGCGAATCACACGGTGGCCGGTATCCGCATCAATCCATGTTTTGGGAGGCTGCTGGGTTTTGGCAGGCTGCTGGGTGTTGGGAGGCTGCTGGCCGGCAGCAATACTTGCAATAAGAAAACTTGCCGCCGCAAACAAAATCGGGCGCATCGCTTTCAACCCTCCTAACCTCTATATAATGCTCTACGCAGTGAAGACTCGTTTTTTCTCCGCCTTTATCGGCTGCCTGCTGCTTGTCCTTTTCGCGAACTCGCAAAGCCGGAATGCGCTCGAGGATGTGTACCACGGTTTCGTCAATCCCCCCGATAACACCCGCATCATGATGCGCTGGTGGTGGTTCGGCCCTGCTGTCGAAAAGCCGGAACTCGAACGCGAGTTGCGCGTCATGAAAGATGCAGATATCGGCGGGGTGGAGATTCAGCCGGTGTATCCGCTGGAGCTGAATGATCCGCAAACCGGATTTCACAACACGCCATATCTTTCTAACGAGTTTCTCGACGATATCCGCTTCGCCTCCTCGACTGCGAAATCCCTGGGTCTGCGCGTCGACATCACGCTCGGAAGCGGCTGGCCCTATGGCGGCCCACATACGCCCGTAACTCAGGCTGCCGGAATGCTTCGCATCGTCGGAGCCGCCGTCGCGAGCGGCGAACACTCCTTAGCCATTCCCGCCATGGAAAATGGCGAGCGGTTGATTGCGGCCTTTCTGGCGCCCCGTGAAGGCCTGCAGTTCACCGAGGGCGACATCCAACGCGTGACCGATTTTAAAAACGGCCGCGCCGTCCTTTCTGAATCAATAAACGCGCCGCGAAGCGTCTTGTTCTTCATCGCGAGCCGTACCGGACAGCAGGTGAAGCGGCCGGCCGTAGGCGCTGAAGGCTTCGTCCTTGATCATTTCGACCGTTCCGCCATCGAACATCATTTGCAACTTGTCGGCGACCGTTTAATGCAGGGATTCGGAGACAATCCTCCCTATGCCGTCTTCAGCGACAGTCTGGAAGTGTTCGGGTCCGATTGGACCGGCGATTTTCTATCCGAATTTCAGAAGCGCCGCGGCTATGACTTGATCCTTTATTTGCCCGCCCTGATCGCAGATATGGGGCCAAAAACCGCAGCCATTCGCCACGACTGGGGTAAAACCCTGACCGAACTGGTGGATGAGCGATATCTCCTTCCTATCCGTCAATGGGCCCATGCGCACCACACTCTCTTTCGTTCGCAAACCTACGGCGAGCCGCCGGTTGAAATGTCGGCAAATAATCTGGTAGACCTTCCCGAAGGCGAGCATGGACCCGAATGGCGCGGCTTCAGTGCCGCCCGCTGGGCATCGTCGGCATGTCATTTATATAGCCGTCCCGTTACTTCCACCGAGACCTGGACTTGGTTACATGCGCCTTCCTTTCGCGCAACGCCGCTTGACATGAAGGCCGAAGCCGACCTGCACTTCATCGAAGGCATCAATCAACTAATCGGACATGGATGGCCCTATTCTCCGCCTTCTGCCGGAGAGCCCGGCTGGCGCTTCTATGCTTCCGCCGCATTCAACGACCACAATCCCTGGTTCCAGGTAATGCCCGATATCGCCCGCTACTTACAACGCATAAGTTATTTAATGCGCCAAGGCCGGTCCGCCAATGATATCGCCATTTACTTGCCAACCGATGATGCCTGGGCGCAATTTACCGCCGCCCGGGTCGATAATCGCGGCAATTACCGGCCCACCGAAGTTTCGATCGACCGGAGCATGGACCGGCTATTAGGTCCGGCACTCATTCCGCAGATACTCGATGCCGGGTTTAACTTTGACTTCATCGATGATGGCGCCATTGCAAAAGTGGGCATTCCATACAAAATACTCATCGTTCCGGGCGCTGAGCGCATGCCACTAACTACGTTAGAGCGTATCCAGCAGTATGCGCGGCAGGGCGGCATCGTCGTCGCAACCCGGCGCTTGCCGTCGCTCGCCCCTGGTTTGGAGGAACAAGCGGAAAGCGCGCGTGTTCAGCAGATGGCCCAGGCCGTATTTACACACTTTGTTCGCGATGAGCAGACGCTCGGCGCCACCTTGACCCAGCTACTAACTCCCGATTTCGCCGTACAAAGCCAGAACGCCGCAGTAGGATTCATCCACCGCAAGCTGAATGACGGAGACATCTACTTCATCGTGAACACATCGAATCAGCCGGTGAATACGCAGGCAGCGATTCGCGTGTCCGGAATGGCCGGCCAATGGTGGGATCCGTTTACCGGAGAAGCTAAGCCGGTACGCGGCTCAACCGGCGCGAACTGCACTAAGGTATTTCTAAATCT
>Ga0070739_10004389_pt1 | contig 16734 bp, 21 predicted proteins | sample Coa_R1_7_FD_66445 | JGI IMG/M metagenome (GOLD analysis project Ga0070739, IMG submission 66445) | Surface soil microbial communities from Centralia Pennsylvania, which are recovering from an underground coalmine fire - Coalmine... | ecosystem: Environmental > Terrestrial > Soil > Unclassified ... | reverse complement strand
TCGAGCGGTCGATCGCCTGCTGGATCAGGATCGGGATCGCCGTCGAGATGAGCGTGTAGCCGACCGAGCACGAAAGGCCGAAGACGCCGAGGCGCCACTGGGCACGCCAGAGTCCGAGCAGCCGGCGGAAGGTCGGCAGTAGGCCGAGGTCGGGCGGGTCAACGAGGCTCACCTACACACGTAGTAAACAAGGGGAGCGAGTATCGAACGCGTGTTCGTGCCGGGGATAGACTCATCCCGTGGCCTTCGTCGTCCAGCCATCGCTGTTCGGCTCGGTGGGTGAACTGGGTGTCGCCGAGCTCGGCCCCGCCGTCGAGCGGCGGTTGCTGAGTGAGGGCGCCTGGATTGACGTGCGGCGCGGCTTCGTGACCGCGGCGGACGAGCTATTCGATGTGCTGGTGGGTGCCGTGCCGTGGCGTGAGGAGCGGATGCACATCTACGACAGCATCGTGCGCGTTCCGCGGCTGCTGGCGCACTACGCGCAGGGCGAAACGCTGCCCCATCCGGTGCTCGAGGACGCCCGCTCGGCGCTGAACGCCCACTACACGAAGGAGCTCGGCGAGCCGTTCGTCAGCGTCGGACTTTGCCTGTACCGCGACGGGCGCGACAGCGTCGCCTGGCACGGCGACCGCATCGCCCGCGAGAGCCAGCATGACACGATGGTGGCGATCGTCTCGCTCGGTGCCACCCGGCCGTTCGCGCTGCGGCCTAAATCGGGCGGCCCGGGGCTGCGGCTGCAACTCGGCCACGGCGACCTGCTCGTGATGGGTGGAAGCTGCCAGCGGACGTGGCTGCACGGCGTGCCCAAGGTGGCGAGCTGTCTGGGCGCGCGTATCAGCATCCAGTTCCGCCCTCGGTGGGGGGAGGATCTGCGCCCTCGGTGGGGGGAGGATCTGCGCCCTGGGTGGGGGGAGGATCTGCGCCCGCCCAGCCACGAGGGCCGCAGCCGCTAGCCGGAACGACACCCGCGATCAGACCGCCGCGGTCGGGGAAGAATCAGGCGTCGATCCATCACTCAGGAGGTCCCGTGCCAGATCTGACCTACAACGCTTCCTCGCGAGAGCTTCGCGCCTATCTGTCCGTTCCTCGCGGTGACGGGCCATGGCCGGGGGTCGTGGTGATCATGGACGCGTTCGGGCTGAGCGACGACATCCGCGAGCAGGCCGACCGTCTCGCCGCGGGGGGTTATCTGGCGTTCGCCCCCGACCTGTATTCGGGCGGCGGGGTCCGCTGTGTGGTCGCGACCCTTCAGGCGTCGCGCTCAGGTCAGGGTCCGATCTACGAGGACATCGAGGCGGCGCGTCGCTGGCTGCTCGAGCGCGAGGACTGCAGCGGGCGGGTGGGGATCATCGGCTTCTGCATGGGCGGCGGCTTCGCGTTGCTGAGCGCCCCGAAGTACGACTTCGCCGCCGCCTCGGTCAACTACGGGGAGGTGCCGGAAGACGCGGTCGAGCGACTGCGCGGCGCGTGCCCGATCGTCGCCAGTTATGGCCGGCGCGATCGCACCTTACGCGGCCGCGCCGAGCGGCTGGAGCGCGCGCTCACCGAGCTGGGAGTGCCCCACGACGTGAAGGAATATCCGAATGCCGGTCACAGCTTCCTCAACCGGCTCAACTTCGGCTGGGCGTTCGGGCCCTTGCTGCACGTCGCCGGCTTCGACTACCACCACCCGTCGTCGGAGGATGCCTGGCGGCGGATCTTCACGTTCTTCGACGAGCATTTGCGCAAGGACGCTTCCGGTGGCGATCAAGCGGACCACACCCGCTAACGGCGCCCGCCCCCTGCTACAGCCGGATCGCCTTCTCGACCGCCAGCGCGAGCAGTGCGTGGCCGGCGTAGCTCGGATGGATGCCGCATTTCCCCGGCTTGCCAAGCTGGGTCACCAGCTCGGCGGTGCAGGGGTCGCCACCTGAATGACGCTCGGCGACTTTGAACACGCCGTAGCCGTTCGCGACGCGGACGTGGAACGGCTTGGCTGCGGCGTCAATCGCGTGATTGAGCTCGACGGTGTAGGCGTCGTATCCAGTCAGCGGCGAGAAGTAATTGACGATCACCAGCTGACCGCCGTAATGGCCGCGCTGACGGATCGCGTGCAGGATGTCGCGGATGTTCTTGGCGACCGCCTGCAGCACCGCGTTCCTCTCGGCGGAGCTTGAGCAACCGTCCTTGGTCGTCTCGATACAGATCAGCCCGTCGTTGGCGCCGATCATCAGCGACACCAGGCTGACGTTGCGATGCGAGCGCAGGTAACGGACCGCGAACGCCAGCTGGCTTCCCTTGTAGCGGACGTGCAGCGGATGGCTCAGCCGGTAGCCGGCGTGTGCGTCACCAGGCGTGTTCTCGCAGCCATTGCTCTGTGCCGAGACACTGATCATGCTCGCGCTCGTCTCGCCCGGGCAGGCGGCATTGGTGACCTTCAGGTGCAGCTCAGAGGCGAGCAACTCGGGATAGCCGATGAAGCTCGACGCGTTGGAGTAGTTCGGCGCCGGAACGACCGAGGGCTCCTCGTAGCCAAACGTCACCGAATCGCCCAGCGCCAGATAGCGCGAGCCGGCTGTGACAGGCGGAGCGGAACCGGAGCCACCGCTGGCCGCATTCGCGACATCGTTCATCAGCAGCATCGCCGCGAGCGACGAGAGCAGCAGGACGAGCATGGCGCAGAAGCGCGACCGTGCGCCGCGGGCCGGGCCATTCAGGTGACTGTGGGCAAGCTGCATGTCTCTCCTTAAAGAAGCTGCGAGTGGTGTTTCCGCGTCCTCGGGTGCCCCGAGCCCCAACGCGAACTTAGCCGATCCGCCGCACGCGTGCCATATTTCCGTGCGGCGCGCACGAGGGCGCCCCCAGTCCGCGGAAAGGGAAGCTCCCACCTCGAGCCTCACAGCTCGCAGCCGAAGACCACGGCGGTAGACCACGCAGTCCTGCCGGGACGACGACCCCTCAGCACAGCCAGCGGACGCTGATGCGGTAAGGAGGAGCGTTGAACCTCGAGCATTATCGGAAGGACGCCAAGCGGCTGCTACGGGAGCTTCGGAGCGGCGCTCCCGACGCGCTCGCGCGGGCCGAGGCCGTACTCGGCGACCGAGCACACGAGCGATTTCAGCTCAGCGACGCCCAGCACGTGGTGGCGCGTGAGCTTGGATACCGGACCTGGGCTGAGCTGAAGCGGACGGCCTTGAGCGAGACCGGCCCGAACGATCCCGCGCGGATCGAGATGACCGTCGACACCGGACTCGAGTACCGACCCGGCGACCCCGTGCGGGTTCGGGTGGTCCGCCGAGGAGCGCGGACGTGGGTTGGCGATGACGGCGCTGCGTTCGAACGGGCTGGGCGCCCCGCGAACTGGCGGGAGGCCGCCCGGAAGGTGGAGCATGAGCTGATCGTCAACTTCAGCCGGAACGCAGTGATCTCGCTGCCGGTAGTGGCGGTGGGCCCGCCGCGGGAGCGGATCGTCGAGCGAATCGGCCAAGCGTCGCTCGCCTTCTATCAGGAGCTGCTCGACCGCAGTTGAGACGGACGGACGCGCTTGACCACCTCTAGGCTCGCGATCCTGGACGTGGAGACTCCCTACGGTCGCGCTCGAGTCCGGCTGCTGCCAGCCGAGCGGCCTTCCGGCGCACTCGTGCTCGGCCACGGCGCGGGCGGCGGCATCAGCGCACCCGATCTGATCGCCGCCGCCGAGGCGGCCAACGAGGTGGGCCTCACGACGGCGCTGGTCGAGCAGCCATACCGCGTGGCCGGTCGCCGTAACCAACCGCCGCCCAAGCAGCTCGATGGCGTCTGGCTTGCGGTGATCGAACAGCTGCGCGAGAGGGCGCTACGAGCGCTGCCGCTGGTGGTGGGCGGGCGCTCGGCCGGGGCTCGCGTGGCCTGCCGAACCGCCATTGAGGCAGGTGCGATGGCGGTCCTGTGCCTGGCGTTTCCCCTGCACCCGCCGGGGCGAGCCGGTGATCCCGCGAAGAGCCGGCTCGGGGAGCTCGAGGCGGTGCCGCTGCCCGTCCTGGTCGTGCAGGGAGAGCGCGACCCATTCGGAATGCCGCCCCCAGCCCCCGGGCGCGAGGTGATCCGGGTCCCCGGAACTCATTCGCTGAGGAGCACCACGCAGGTGAAAGCAGCGGTCGCCGACTGGCTTGTGAGTGTGCTCACTCATCCCAGGACCAGTGGCACCCGTGCGTCAGACTGAGAACATGGCTCTGATCCAACACCAGCCGGTGCTACGCAGGTCGCGGCCCGCGCCACATGAGGAGCGCACGAGCCCCAGCGACCGCGCGAGGCTCCGGGATGGTCGCGAGGTCCTGATCAGCCGTCTCACCCCGACCGACGCGCCGCTGCTGGCCGACGCGTTCGAGCGGCTGAGCGCCGAGTCCCGGCGGCTGCGCTTCCTTGGGCCGAAGACCAGCCTCAGCTCCTCGGAAATCCACTACCTGACGCACGTCGACGGCCACCACCACGAAGCGCTGAGCGCAGTCGATCCGGCAACCGGCAGGGGCGTCGCGATCGCCCGCTTCGTCCGGCATCTGGACAGCCCTGACCGAGCCGAGGTCGCGATCACGGTCGCCGACGATTGGCAGGGCCGCGGCCTCGGCAAGCTGATGCTGAACAGGCTGGTCGAGCGCGCCCGTCAAGAACAGATCCGCAGGTTCACCGCGCTGGTGTCGACCGATAACCACGCGATGCAAGCGCTGCTTGGTCGCCTCGACGGTCAGGCCCATGTCCGCCTGGTTGGTAATGGCGTCTCCGAATGGGAGATCGAGCTTGCCCCGAAGGGCCTCGGGCGCCAGCTCGAGGAGGCGTTGCGCGCCGCCGCCGCGGGTCAGCTGCAACTGCCGCCGGCGATGTGCGAGGCGCTGCGCGGGCTGGTCCCGGCGAGAGTGAGGTAGTCTCGCTCGAGCGCGTCCGCAAGTCGCTGAGCGAGAATTTGCAACGTCATCAGATAAACCCTCGCTCGGTGGTGTCGGAGATCTGGCAGATCTACCGCGATCAGTTTCGGCTGCTGTTCGGGATCGCAGTGGTTCTGTTCGCGGTCCAGTTCGCCGCCTACGTGCTCCTGTCGACGGCCAGCGCGCTTCCGCTCGTCGCGTTGTTCTGGGCGCTCAGCGTGCTCTACCAGGGGATGGTCGTGAGGCTCGTGCAGGACGTGCAGGACGGCCGGCGCGACCACCCGGTGGCCGAGCTCGTTCGAAGCGTCGAGCCCGTCTTCTGGAGGCTGCTGGCGGTGTCGCTGATCTTCGGCATCGGGGTCGGTCTCGGGTTCGTGCTGCTGATCATCCCCGGACTCGTTCTGATGGTGATCTGGGCGGTGGTGGCGCCGGTGACGGTGGTTGAACGGCTCGGCGTTTTCGCGGCGTTCGGCCGCAGCCGCGAGCTGGTTCGCGGCAACGGCTGGAACGTCTTCAGCGTGCTGGCGCTGGTGTTCCTGGTCGTGATCGTGATCAGCATCGTCGCCGGGATCGCGTCCGGTCCGCTCGGGGCTGTCGGCCGCGCGCTCGTGCAGTGGGCCGTCAACGCCGCGGTGGCGCCCCTCACCGCGCTGAGCGCGGCGGTGCTCTATTTCGCGCTCCGCCGACCGGCATACGAGCCGCTCTCCTCCCGGGACGGGACCAGCTTCCGCTAGCTACGACCGCTGCCGAACACCGCCGGTTTGCGCCATCCGCGACCGGGGAAAAGAGTCTCCCGTTTCAGAGAGGAGGCCAGTGATGAAGGCGCCGGTTCCCGTCGAGCTCTCGGCCGCCGCGCGGCGGCTCGAAGTCGGGCAGGCACGTAGGTAGACGCGATGAGTCCCCTGTTCGCCGTCTCACCGGTCCACCTCAACGTCACCGCGATCGACTACGCGATCATCCTCGTCTACTTCGGCTTCGTGCTGATGATCGGCGTGCTCCTGCGCGGGCGCGTGCGCTCGGCCCAGGACTACTTCGAGTCACGGCGGAGCCTCCCGAGCTGGATCACCGGGATGTCGTTCATGGCGGCCAACCTCGGCGCGCTCGAGGTGATGGGGATGGGCGCCGGCGCGGCCCAGTACGGGGTGATGATGGCGGACTTCTACTGGATCGGCGCGATCCCGGCGATGGTGTTCGTCGGCTGGGTGATGATCCGCTTCTACTACCGCAGCGGCGCGAACTCGGTTCCCGGCTACCTCCGCCACCGCTACAACGAGGCCACCCGCGGCTATCAGGCCGCGCTGTTTTTGCTGATGACGCTGATGATGGGCGGAATCAACATGTACGCGATGGCGCTGATCATCAACTTCCTGTTGAAGATCCCGTTTGACGTCAGCCTCTGGGTCGCCTCGGGGATCACGCTGTTCTACATCCTGATGGGCGGCCTGTCCTCGGCGATCTACAACGAGGTGCTGCAGCTGTTCCTGATCTTCGTCGGGCTGCTGCCGCTGACGATCCTCGGCTTTATCGCGTTCGGCGGCCTCGGCGGGCTCCAGCACCACGCGCACGTGGCACCGACGTTCACGCACATCTGGAAGTACGCCGGCTCGAGCAAGAACCCGTTCGGTGTCTCGTGGGTGCCGATCGTGTTCGGGCTCGGCTTCGTCCTGTCATTCGGCTACTGGGGCACCGACTTCCTGGTGATGCAGCGGGCGATGGCCGCGCGCGATGAGCCGTCCGCCAAGCGCACGCCGCTGCTTGCCGCGTTTCCCAAGATCGTCTTCCCGTTCTTGGCGATCTGGCCGGGGCTGGCGGCGCTGACGTTCGTCCACCTCTCGGCGAGCGGGCCGATCACGCAGTCCTACAACATGGCGATCCCCTACTCGATGGCCCACTTCTATCCCAGCGGCCTGCTGGGGATCGGCCTGGTGGCGCTGATCGCCTCGTTCATGAGCGGCCAGGCTGGGAACATCTCGGCCTTCAACACGATCTGGACCTACGACATCTACAAGTCCTACATCCGGCCCGGATCGAGCGATACCCACCTCGTGTGGATGGGCCGCCTGGCGACGATCGCCGGCACGCTGATCGCGGTCGGCACCGCCTACTGGGTGCGGTCCTTCAGCACGATCATCAACTACGAGCAGCTGATCTTCTCGATCATCAACGCTCCGCTGCTGGCCGCCGTCCTGCTCGGCATGTTCTGGAAGCGCACCACCTCCAAGGGCGCGTTCCTCGGGCTGATCGCCGGCAACGCGGGCGCGCTCGCGATCTTCTTCATCCAGGGCACCGGCTCCAAGGCGGGCGCCGGTCTCGGCGATACCTACTGGCGGGCGTTGATCTCGTGGGGAATCACGATGGTGGTGACGATCGCGGTGACGCTGGTCACCAAGCCGAAGCCCGACGCGGAACTCGAGAACCTCACCTGGTCGCAGACCGGCCCCGGCGAGCGTCCCCCGGCCCGGGAGCTGGTCTGGTACAAGCGGCCGGCGCTGCTCGGCTGCGTCGCGCTCGCGATCACGCTCGGGCTGAACATCTACTACGCATAACGATTCGATGGAAGCCAGCAGCCCCGAGAGCCACGGCACGAGCGCAGCAGCAGAGGAGCCGGATGTGGCGCCCGTGCTCGACATCGCGCTCTACATCGGCGCGCTGCTCGGCCTCTACGGTCTGATCGTGCTGTTCTACGGCGCGTTCGGGTCGCCTGACAACAGCAGATCGCTCGGGCACCCATTTGACCTCTGGTGGGGCGGGGTGATGCTGGGCGTGGGGCTGGTCGTCGGGGCCGCCGGAGTGCTCGGAAGGCGCGCTCGCGGCGAGTCCGACTAGCCCCCCTGCCTCAGCGAAGCGCGATATCGGCCCACACGTGCGTGGTGCCCTCGAATACCCCCCACTGGAGCGCGACCTGGTCGACGATCCGGAGTCCCCAGCCGCCGCTTTCGTCGGCGGGCTGCTCGCGGACCGCGGGCGCCTGATCACGGCCCTCGTCGATCACCTCGATCCGCAGCCAGTCGTCGTTCAGAACCAGACGGAGCTCGATCGCCCCGCTGCCGTGTTGATAGGCGTTGGCGGCGAGCTCGCTCGAGACGAGCATTGCGTTCTCGACGGCCGCGTCGGGCAGAGAGCGAGCGCGCAGCAGCTTCTCCACCGCCGCCCGGGCCCGCCTGGCCGCGCCCGGATCGCGCGGCAGCGTGACACGTCGCTCCTCGCTGGGCTCTTTACTGGAAACCGTCATCGCCTTCGATCGCCCCTATGCCGCCGTGCAGCGGCCCCCGAAGCAGATAGCATAGCCGCTTGCCGAAACGGCTATTGCCAGGGGTTGGGGGATGTCGAGGGAAGTTGATGCGTTCATGGAAGCAGTCGAGGATCTCGACCGCGCGCTCGACGAGAGCATCGAGATGGTTGCGCGGATGCGGGAGCGGATCAGCGAGCTTCGCAGGGCCCATGCGGAGGGGCGGCCGCTCCGTGACGTCGTCCCGGTCGAGCGGCGGCCCCTGCTTGTCCAGCTGCTGACCGAGCTCACGAACCTGCTGCACTCCTACGGAAACCGCGTGCGCCGAACCGAAGCTCGCGCGCTGCACCGCGAGGGCATGACGATGGAGGAGATCGCCGAACAGTTCGGCGTGACCCGGCAGCGCGTCTCGGCGCTGCTGCGCGACTCCTAGCGCGCTCTGCCCGCGCATTCGCGCTGGCCGGGCTGGCAGGATTGCCGGCCATGGTCGAGCAGGCCGAGATCGCAGCGCTCCGCGCGCTCTGCGAGCGGACGCTCGCGGAGAACTGGACGGAGGGTGTCCGCGCCTCCGATCGGACGACGTTTGCCTACACCAGGCCAAGCCCAAGACACTACCCCTGGCAGTGGCTGTGGGACTCGTGCTTTGCCGCGATCGCGTGGCGGCGGCTTGACCCGGCGCGGCCCCGGCGCGAGCTGGAGACGCTGCTGGCCGCCCAGCGGGAAGACGGCTTCATCGGCCACACGATCTTCTGGAGCGGCCCGCCCACGGACCTGCGGCGCTTCACCTACAACATCGCCTCGCGGACGGCGACGATGACCGACAGCATCCAGCCGCCGGCGCTGGCGTGGGCGTGGCGAATCGCCGTCGGCGACCCCGCGCTCGAGCACCGGATCGCCCGCTATCACGAATGGCTCTCGTCCAACCGCGACCTCGATGGCGACGGCCTGATCTGGATCGTCCAACCCGATGAGTCCGGACTGGATTCCTCGCCCCAGTTCGACCCGATCTGGCACGGCCGCTGCCACGGCCGCCCGGGCTTCGTGTGGCTGGTCCACCGCAACCAGCGGCTGCGCTACGACCTGCGCCGGATCCACCGGGCCGGCGGCCCGGTTTGCTGTGAGGTCGCCACCAACGTGCTCTACGGGCTCTCGCGGCTGGCACTCGGGCAGCCATCGCTGACGCCGGTGATCGTCGAGCGGATGTACGACGAGCGCAGCGGCCTGTTCTGGCCGCTGGCGGACCCCCCGCCAAGCCGGACGCCGGCCACGACCTGGGCCGCGCTCTCGCCGCTCGCGCTACCCGATCTGCCGGAGCAGATCGGGCGGCGCATGATCGAGGAGCATCTGCTCAATCCGCTCAGCTTCTGGACGGCGGTGCCGCCGCCATCGGTGTCGATCAGCGACCCCAGCTTCTCGGTCGACGACACCGTGCTCCCCGGGATCCGCCGCTACTGGCGCGGGCCCACCTGGATCAACGCCGCGTGGCTTCTGTGGCTCGGGCTGGTGCGGCTTGGGTTCGCCGAGCAGGCCGACGAGCTGGGCCGCCGCGTCGCGGGCGCAGTGCTCGCGAGCGGTTTGCACGAGTACTACGACCCGTACACCGGACGCGGGATGGGAGCGCCCAACTTCGCCTGGTCGGCGCTCGCGATCGAGCTGGCCGAGCCCGACCCGGCGGCGAGCGCGAGCTACCTCGCCGGATAGCTCGGCCCATTACCCCGGACGCTACCGCGCGCCCTAACCCAGGCGCTACCGTAGAGGTATGGCAACGCAACGAGACATAGACGCGCAGCACGAGCTCGAGCTGTCCGACGATCAGTGGCGCGAGCGGCTGACGCCGGAGCAGTTCGCGGTGCTGCGCCAGCAGGGGACGGAGCCGGCATTCACCGGCAAGTACTGGAACGTCAAGGACGATGGGATCTACCGCTGTGCCGGCTGTGGCGCGGAGCTGTTCAGCTCCGACACGAAGTTCGACTCGGGCACCGGCTGGCCCAGCTTCTATGAGCCGGCGATCGCCGAGAACGTCGAGCTGCGGCCCGACGAGAGCCTCGGGATGAGGCGGACCGAGGTGATCTGCCGCCGCTGCGGCGGGCATCTCGGGCACGTGTTCGACGACGGCCCTGCTCCCACCGGACAGCGCTACTGCATCAACTCCTGCGCGATCCAGCTCGATCCAGCCCGCTCGTGATCTCCTGATCCGCCGGCGGGTCCTGCTCAGCGGGGTCGCGCTCGGAGTGGCGACGCCCGCGCACGACCACGAACGCGATCGTCGCCAGCAGCATCACCCCGAGGACGATCGCGCCGACGATCCCGAGCTGCTTTAGCACGCCCGCCCCGCCCTCGCCCGCGAAGTAGCCGACGAGGCCATAGGTGACCGCCCAGGTGATTCCCCCAAGCGCATTCCAGAAGAAGAACTGCGGAAACCTCATGCGGTTGATGCCGGCCAGCCAGGCCGCGGCGAACCTCACCAGCGCGATCCAGCGCGCGAGGAACACCGCCTTCGGACCGTGACGGGCGAAGAACCGGTCGCCGGCCGCGACGGCGCGCCGGCGGTGGTCGCGCAGCGGTCCGCGCGCGACGAACACGTCACGCCCGAACCGGCGTCCGAGCAGGTAGCCGATGTTGTCGCCCGCGACCGCGGATGCGATTCCGATCACGATCACGAGCCAGATCTGAAGCTTGCCCTGGCTCGCGAGGACGGCCGCCAGCACCAGTGCGGTCTCGCCGGGGGACGGCACCCCCATCGACTCGAGCCCGATGATCGCCGGTAGGAGGTAGCCGAGCTTGCTCGATACAGGGATCCCGAGAATGCTCGCGAGCGCAGGCGCGAACCGCGCCGCGAAGCTGAGCGGCAGCGCGCTCAAGCGTGGTTACCGGGGTTCTTGACCACCGCCATCAGCGAAAGCCCTACCGGCAGGGTTCGCCCGGTGGCAAGCCACCTCGCCTCGGCCTGGAGCGGGCGCTCGAGCAGGCCATTGAGCCACGGCGGGACAAGCTCGAGCTCGGGGCTGTAGGCCGAATCCGGGTAGCGCCGGCGCTGCGCGAGCCTGACCAGCGCCGCCGGCGCCAGCAGGAGGCTGTTGAACGCGGTCATCCGGCGCAGCTCCCAGCCGGCCGCGATCAAGGCTTCGCGCAGGCTGCTGCGCGAATACCGGCGATAGTGGTGGTTGGCCCTGTCGTGCAAGGACCACAGCGACGGGTAGGCAGGGACGGTCGCGAGTAGCCACCCTCCGGGCTTGCACACCCGGCGCAGCTCAACGAGCGCGCGGTGGTCCTCCGGCACGTGTTCGAGCACGTCCAGGCAGGTGATCAGGTCAAAGCGCTCTGCGTCCCACGGCAGCTCCTCGACCCGGCCGACCCTGACCTCGCCGAGCCCGCGCGATGCGGCGTAGGCCGCTGCGTCGGGGTCGAGCTCGACTCCGTGAACGGTGCCGTAGGCGGCGAGGTCGAGGAGCTCGCGCCCCGAGCCGCAGCCCGCGTCGAGCACCTGGGCGCCCGGCGGCAGCTCGAGCCGGTCGATCTCGCTGCGCACGATCGTGCGGCGACCGCGATACCACCAGTGGTGCTCGTCGAGCTCGAGCATCGCTTTCATCAGGCGTTGATCCACGGTCAGTGATCCTGTCAGGTGAGAGCCGAACGAGAGGGCGACGATGCTATGAGACGCCGACCGCCTCAACGTCTGACGGATGGGCCACCGGCAGCCGCAACGTGAACCTCGCGCCCGGCCCATCGCGCTGCTCCAAAACCAGCTCTCCACCCATCCGCTGGGCCAGCTCGCGGCCGATCGCGAGGCCGAGCCCGAAGCCGACCTGGCCCGCGGTCTGGCGGCCGCGCATGAAGCGCTCGAAGATCAGCTCGCGCTCCTCGGCGAGCACGCCGGGTCCCTGGTCGCAGACGCTCAGCGACGCCGCCTCGCCGTTTCGCAGCTGCACCGTCACCTCGCCGCCGTCGGGGCTGAGCCTGACCGCGTTGTCCATCAGGATCCGCAGGATCCGCGCGACGCTGCCGGGATCGCCGAGCGCCCAGACGGGGCCGTCCTCGTCGTCGAGCACGGTGCTGATCTGACGCTCCCCGGTGCCGAGCTCGAATTCGGCCAGCACCGCGCGGCTGAGCTCGCTCAGCTCGACCGGCTCGGAACGGAGCTCGACCTGGGCGTCGATCCGGGAGAGGTCGAGCAGGTCGGCGGCCAGGCGCCCGAGGCGCCGCGACTGAGCGCGCGCGCGGTCGAGCAGCTGCTGGGCGTCTTGCAGGTCGGGGTCACCGCTGCGCAGATCCTCGCCCAGCAGCTCAAGCATGCCATCGAGCGTCGCCAATGGCGTGCGCAGCTCGTGCGACGCGGTCGCGACGAACGCGCGCCGCGCCTCCTCCTGCTGGAGCAGCCGGCCCTGCATCAGCGCGAACGTGCGCGCCAAGTCGCCGACCTCGTCGCGGGCACGGTCCAGCGGCACCTCGACCGACGGCCCCTCGTCGGCAAGCCGGAGTGCGGCCTGGCGCAGCAGGCGGAGCCGGCGCACGATCCGCCCGGACAGCGGGATTCCGAGAATCAACGTCAGCGCCAGCGCGACCAGGGCCGCGATCAGGAACGCGGTGCGGATCGTCGAGACCGCGGAGTTGACCTCGACGAGCGACTTGCGGACGATCAGGACCCAGCGCATCGGCGCGCCGCCCAGGTCCTGGGCACGCGTCGTGAACGGGAGCGCCGCTTCGGCGTACTCGACGTCGTTGATCGACCCGAGCGAGTAGTACCGGTTGCCGGTGCGGAACGCCTTCGCCGCGTCGCCGGCGCGATCGCCCGTCACGAGACGGGTGTCTGGCCAGACGACGATCCACTGGGCGTGGCCGGAGCTGTCTGGATAGCCGAGGATCGCGACCTCCTGGGCCTGGAGGCGCGAGCCCAGCTTCGCCTCGGCCGCGAGCAGCGCGTCATGGGCGGCATCCGGCGTGCGTCCGCTGTAGGCCTTGGGCGCGACGTCGTACAGATGCGCGAGCGTTGGGTCCTTGGTCTTGATGCTCTGCGGCACGAAGCTCACCTGCTGCTGGAGCGTCTTCAGCTCGGCGGTGCGCAGCGAATGCTCGAGCGGCCCGAGCAGCACCACCGCGGCCACCGCCAGCGCGACGACGGCGGTCACGAGAATCGCGCCGGCGATCCGGCCGCGCAGGCCGATCGCGCTCAACCAGCGCTGCTCGCCCACTCGCGTTCCCCTGACCTGCCTACCACTACGGTCCTCGCAGGCGATAGCCGGCGCCCCGCACGGTCAGGATGTAGCGCGGCTTCTCCGGCTCAGGCTCGAGCTTTTCCCGCAGATGGCGGATGTGGACGTCGATCGCGCGGGGATCGCGGTATGCGCTGTCGCCCCAGATCGCGCGGAGCAGCTCCTGGCGGTTCAGCAGCCGGCCCGGGTCGCTCATCAGCGCGTCGAGCAGCTCGAACTCGGAGAACGTCAGGCGCACCGGGCTGCCCTCGATCTTCACCTCGCGCTGGGCTCGATCGAGCGTGATCGGGCCGACCGACAGCAGCTCATCGCCGAGCGCGCGCGTGCCCGAGCGCCGCAGCACCGCCCGGATCCGGCTGCGAAGCTCCGCCAGCCCGAACGGCTTGGTCACGTAGTCATCGGCACCGGCTTCCAGCCCCAGCACCGCATCCGCCTCCGAGTCGAGCGCCGTCAGCATGATGACCGGCACGACGTTGCGCCGCCCGCGCAGCGTCCGGCAGACCTCGTATCCGTCGGGACCGGGGCCGAGCGCGACGTCGAGCAGGATGATGTCGAAGTGCTGGGTGCTGGCCCGGTCGACCGCCGCCCGCCCGTCGGCTACCGCGAGCACCCGGTGGCCTTCACGTGAGAAGGATCGCGTCAGCATCTCCCGCAGGTCGGACTCGTCGTCCACGACCAAGATGCTGAGCGAAGGATCCCCCTTCCGCCCCAGGTGAGGCGGAGCGGCAGGCGCTGCGCGGTTGGCCGTCATTTGCAGGTCGATCGTACCGAGCGCGCCGGTGAAGCTCGGCGTCCGGTCTCGACCGGCGTTTCACCCCTGCTCAGGCAGGGCAAGCGTGTCGATGCCCTCCTCTTTGGCGACCGCCAGAATGTCCGGGTCCGATGTGGCGATCTGATCGCCGCCGGTTGCCGCAGCGATCAGCACTGCGTCGGCGAGCGAGATCGGCCGTGCGGATCGGTGGTAGTGGCGCGCCCTGATCTCCGCCGCTCGCTGCGCGCGGTCGAGATCAAGGACGATCGCCGTCAACGGCCCGTCGAGCAGAGGTTCCAGGACCTGCATGGTGCGCACGATCGGCATCCCGCGACGGCGCTGTGAAACATCGAGCACCTCGATCAAGTTCGTGGAGGTGATGGCGGCATCCCCTTCGCGCAAGAGCTGGCGTACCTGCGCCGCTGCAGGACCGCCGATTACAAATGCGACTAACGCGTAAGCATCGAGCAGGGTCATCCCGACCCGCGGGCCTCAGCTATACGGTCGTCCTCCCGGGCCGCGCGTCTCAGCTGCCGCAGGTCGAGATCCCCGAATTCCGCCGCCAGCGCGCCTTCCGCGGCTGCGATCGGGTCGTCGGGCGCCGGCTCCACGACAATCCGGTCACCCTGGTCGTCAAGCGTGACGGTAGAGGTCCCCCATCGGTGTCGGATGGACGCTGGAACCGACAGCTGCCCGCCTTTCGAGATTTTCATGCGTTTTTTCATGAGCATGGAAGGTATCATGCAGCGACACATGGCGCCTGCTCGCCGCCGTGTGCAACCCGACTCGGGCAGCGGCTGCATGATGTACATTTCGTACATCATGCACCGCACGCAGATCTACCTCGACGATCACCAGGATCGCCGGCTCACGGAGCGCTCTCGCCAGGTGGGGCGGACGAAGTCGGCCATCATCCGTGAGGCGATCGACGCCTACCTCGCGCCTCCCTCCGGCGAGGGCGGGGCGGTCGCGCGCCTGCGCGCCGCGGTCAGGGAGGCTTGCGGCGCAGCGCCGCACCTCCCGACCGGCGCCGCCTACGTCGAGGAGCTGCGGGCACTTGAAGCCGAGCGGCAGCGGTTACACGATTGACGTAATTGCGCTATGCGCCTGCTCGACACGTCGGTCTTGATCGATGTGCTGCGCGGCTCAGAGGCCGCCGCCCACTGGCTGGAAGCGCTCAACGAGGTTCCGTCATGTTCCGAGCTGACGCGCGCGGAGGTCCTGCGAGGAGTGCGCTCAGCGGAGCGATCCCGCACCGAGCGTCTGCTCGGCTCACTCCGCTGGGTCCCCGTGGACGAGCTCGTCAGCCGCCGGGCAGGTGAACTCGGCAGGCGATACCGCCGCAGCCATCCCGGTTTGAGCATCGTCGACTTCGTGATCGCGGCCACCGCCCAACTGCTTGACGCGGAGATCGCGACTGCCAACGTCCGGCACTACCCGATGTTTCCCGAGCTGGCGCCCCCGTATACAACCTGAGCGCTCTTTCAGCGCATCCGGTAAAAGCCCGTCAGAGCACCTGCGGGGCTCGGCCTGGACGGCGCGCGGTTTGCGTGCGGGTCAGCGGACAGCCTCGGCGCGTCCGGCTGCGGTCCCGCTGATCGCGGTCCCGGGAGAGGGGGTCACCGGCGCCTCGACGCGCACCTCCCGCGGCACGAGGCTCCCGGCTGCGGCCACCGCCCAGAGCAGCGCCAGCCAGGTGAAGGTCGCGAGCATCACGTGAACCCACACCATCTCCGAGGGCAGCTTGAGCTCGTACTGGACGCTCCCGACCAGCCCTTGGGCGGCGAGCAGCACGCCGAGCACGGTCAGCGGCTCGAGCGTCCGTGAGGGGCCGCCGCGCCTTCGCTCGAGCAGCCAGACCGCGATCACCGCCACCCCGAACAGCGCCGCGATCGTCGCGTGCTGATGGATCGTCCAGCTGAGCGTGTCGGCGCCCTTGAAATGCAGCCGGTGGACGACCTGCCCGGTGAAGCCGCCCGAGTGGGGACCGGCCGCGGTCGCCGCGGTCCCGGCGAAGATCGTGAGCGCGCCCAACGGCAGCAGCGCCCGCACCGACCACACCGCGACCCGGTCGGAGCTGCGCGGACGCGAGCCAGGCTCGAACGTGCTGCGCCAGGCGAGCGCGACGGCGGCGACGACGATCAGCAGCGACAGGCCGAAGTGGGCCATCACGAACCCGGGCGCGAGGTGGTGCAGGACCGTGAACCCGCCGAGCACCGCCTGCGCCACCACGCCGAGCGGCAGCAGCAGCGCCAGCCACAGGAGGTCGCGCCGGAACGGGCGCCGCAGGAACGCGAGCACCGCCACGGCGACGGTTATCACGCCCACGACCGCTGACACCGCCCGGTTGCCGAATTCGATCAGGGCATGCGAGCTGAGCGGCGGCAGCGGCGTCCCGCCGCACTTCGGCCAGTTCTCGCAGCCGAGGCCCGAGTCCGTCAGGCGCACGGCGGCGCCGGTCAGCACGATCAAGGTCAGCGCGCCCAGCGCGACGTAGGCGGCACGGCGGAACTGCGCGGGCGTTACGGAGTAGCGGTAGAGCAACGACTGGAATCGCACGCGAGGGACATGCTAGAGGGCTTTGGGCGCTCGCCGCGGTCCCTGCCGCGCTCGCCGCGGTCCCTGCCGCGCTCGCCGCGGTCCCTGCCGCGCTCGCCGCGGTCCCTG
>Ga0070739_10004387_pt1 | contig 16739 bp, 13 predicted proteins | sample Coa_R1_7_FD_66445 | JGI IMG/M metagenome (GOLD analysis project Ga0070739, IMG submission 66445) | Surface soil microbial communities from Centralia Pennsylvania, which are recovering from an underground coalmine fire - Coalmine... | ecosystem: Environmental > Terrestrial > Soil > Unclassified ... | reverse complement strand
TTGGCTGTAGAGTTGGTTCCTACTAGTCGGGATGTGCTGAACTATGTCAGTACAATGCTCTCCTTTGGTGCGAGTTCCATCCAGATAAGGAGTTATGAGTGTTATGGTATCATCTCGCGTTTGTGTAATCACTTATGATTGGTATCCGCATGAAGTTAGGGCGCTTCGTTCTGCTGAAGCGGCAGTGAGTGCTGGATACGATGTGGATGTCATCTGCTTGCTACAACCAGGCAAGAAGAGCTATGAAGTCTATAATGGGGTCCGTATTTATCGTCTGTCACTAGGTCGATGTATCGGTCGCTCTTTGCCCATAACCCTCCTTTACTGGTGCTACTTTCTCCTCCTGGCAGGAGTTATAGCGTCATGGCTGCATCTGAAGCGGCGCTACAATGTGGTTCATGTGCATAATATGCCGGATTTCCTTGTCTTCTCTGCCTTGTTTCCTAAATTGTTAGGAGCCAGGATCATCCTGGATGTGCAAGACGTCAGCCCGGAGTTGATGGCAGCCAAAGCGAAGGGACACCTTCGTGGTGTAGTTATCCAATTGGCTCGCTGGCAGGAGCGGATTTCTACCGTATTTGCACATCATATAGTGACAACCGGCCCTTTTTTTGAAGAGTTGTTAATACGACGTGGAGTTCCTCGGGAGAAGATAACAAGCATTCTCAATAGCGCTGATCCTAAACTCTTTCCTCATGCACGTCGGTACCCTCTTCCACCTGAACCTTCTGGGCAGGAGCAGCCTTTTATTGTAATGTATCATGGCACTGTGGCAAAGCGGAATGGTCTTGATACTGCTGTTCGTGCATTGGCTCTGGTACGTCACGTTGTCCCAGATGTGAGATTGGACATCCAGGGCAGTGGAGAAGACTTGCCTCTTATAAAGCAGCTGGTTGCAGAATTGGGCCTCAGTGACTGTGTAGCATTTAGCGGTCCTTGTCCTCCTGAGAAGGTTGTGGACTTTGTCGTTCATGGTCACATCGGCATTATCCCGTATCGGTGTGACGGCTTTGCGGAACTCGTGTTGCCGACAAAGGCATATGAGTTTGCCTGGATGCATCGAGCGATGATTGCTTCCAACACATCTGCGATTCGCTCGATGTTCCGACCCGAGTCGATCATCCTCTGCGACCCCTCCTCGCCTGAGAGTTTTGCAGAGGCAATCATCGACTTGTATTACCATCCCGAAAAACGGGCCAGCATGATCGATCATGCTTATGAGGATTACCTACCCTATCGCTGGGAGTTGATGGCTGAACGCTACCAACGGTTGCTTAGAGCGCTGAGTTACACGCGGAGCAGAACAACTTCCAGTAAGGAGCTGTTAGAAAATGACTGTCCCAAGTAAATATTTCTTTAAAACCTCTAACAAGGATGCTCCACATCGCTCCCAACTGTACTCAGACTCCACCAACGCCCGGCCCGCATTTCCGAGTAGAGAGCGCCTCTCTGGATTGTTCAGAAGCGCTACGACCTCCCCTGCGAATGCTTCTGGTTCATCGGCCACAATGAGGTGCTTTCCTGACATTACCGATAGTCCTTCACATCCGAGACTTGTGGAAACAACCGCCTTTTGCATCGCGAGGGCCTCAAGAATCTTGAGACGAGTCCCACCACCAATGAGCAAAGGAGCAATAGCTACCTCAGCCTCCGCTAGATAGGGATGCATATTCGGTACTGATCCAGTGACAGTGATACCGGCAAGCTCTGCCAGCCTCTGCACTTCTGGTAACGGATTTTTGCCGACAATATGCCAGGTCGCCGTAGGAATCTGTGCTCGAATGAGAGGCCAGACCTTCTGAGCAAAAAAGAGTACTGCATGGACGTTTGGGTAGTAGTCCATAGATCCTGTGAAAATAATCCGACCCAGGACCTCTTGTATCGAACTACTCTTTTGGAAAGCCTCGATATCGACTCCATTTGGCACGACCTCAATGATGCCAGATGGCTGGAGGCGCTTTAACACAAGGCGTTCTCGTTCACTGGGTACTAGCACAATAGCAGCTCTTCGGCAGCGCTCAATCTCAATAGGCTTGATCAGATGGCCCTCTAGCCAGTTGTACCACTTACGTACCCATGCTTTTTCATGCTCATATGTGCGCAGCCTTAGCTCATGCTCTATGTTGTGCTGGTCGATGATGATCTTTACACCTTCTGGCAGACGGTAGTCGGCCATGAGGGCACTTTCATAGAACACAGCATCGTAATGTTCACGTGCGACGAGCGCGTCTAGCGCCTCTTGCATTTTAACGAGGAAATGTGACTTGAGAACATATGACTTTCCACATCCCACAGTTAGTAGCTGTTGCCACCTCTTGGAAAGTTCTGGCGGAACAATCACCTGCACTGGATGAGCCAGATGCTCTAATAAGGAAATATCAGAAGGCATCACACTTCCAGCGCTATGGCCTATAGTCACTAATGAAATGGAATGCTGAGATGCCAATGCTTTCAGTAGATAGTAGCTACGTGTACTGGCTCCTGACATGGGCGATGGCATGTAGGGAGAAACTACAAGAATTCTCATATATGATTTGTTTCCTTCTTCTCAGCAAGCTTAGGCAGCTTCACCAATATACCGAGGAGCAAGCCGAGATAAATAACATTACGGTAGAAGAAAAGCTGGTAATCGGCAAAAGCTACGATGATTTCCATAAAGGTTGTAGCAACGATATAGATTGCTACCAATTGTAGATAAGGGTCTCGAAGGGTGCGTGCGGTGAGGCTGCCCCGTACAATGACTGACCCAACCAGGTACCAAAGTGCAAAAAAACCAATAGGTCCCAGGCGCATCCATATCCAGTAGATAGTATTATGTGGCACATAGTTATAATACATATCAAAAGCCTCAATTTGAGGGAAGATATTCGTTAAGGGAACAGGCTGAAGAAATGGTTTGCCAAAGCCCAGACCGAGTGGATGTTGTTTCACTGTATATTTTAGATCATTATTTTCAATAATACGATATATGTCAGAAGTAGCGTCTCTGTAATCCGTAGAGTTAGGATTAAAAATCGACATAACTGCAAACACGGGTTTCGTGAAGCTAGCTGTGGGATATAAAAAGGCGAGGCTAATATAGCTCGCACTAGCTATGAGGCAGATGAGCATGCCGGCTATGAGTTGAGCGCGTCCCTTTCGCTTTACCCGAAGTACCAGGAGCCAGACGACAGCAAGACCGGCGAGAAGTGCAACATAGTCAGCACGCCGTTGATTAGCAACCAATGCAACGAGTACACATGGTAGCATAAGCAATGCCACCAGCCATTGTACCCGGCTACGATAGTGCAAACAGAAGAGCACGAAGAGTATGATGAAAGCAGCGAAGAAGAAAGATTCTTCATGGGTCATGATTGAGTCATAACCTGTCAGGTTACCGTGCAGTACCACAAGGTAGATGTAGAGCCCTTGTAAGGCTTTGAACCCGGCACTTAGCAGCACCAGCCAGAAGAAGATCTGGATATGACGTTTGTGGCTGATCAGATTATAGCCAATCAGGTACGACACAAACATATACCAGAAAGGTCTGATCTCAACTACTATGATCTTGAGATTTCCTCCGCTTGCTAACCCATAGGCTATGCCCCCTGCTACACAGAGGAGATAGAACAAGAAGGGAAAGAGAAGTTCACCGCCAGCAAGCAAACGTTGACGTTTTAGAAAACGCTGGTAAACAAGTGCAAAAAGAATAGTGATGAACACAAGGCCAATAGGACGTTCAAACAATCCCTCAAGGCTTGAAGGCCAGGAGAAGACATACAACGTGTCGGTGAACGTTGAAACGGGGGGAGGATTATCTTCTATAAGCAGAGCACATCCAGCGACTACGTACAAGCCCACTAGAGGCCATCGGACAATTACAATTGCAAGTCCTAAAGCCACTACTATACCTAGTACAAGACTAAGTCCCATATTTACTCCACTCCAGACTAGTAGTGGAGCAAGGATGAATGTTGTGCAAGCTACAACAATGAAGAGCAATGTCTCACGACGATCACGAGTTAAGCGCTGAACAGAAGAAATCTGTATAATTCTATTATTGCTAAATATTTGCATAATAAAGTCCATTTCAGGATAGGCTTATATAAAGTAGCATCCCAATAATCATACCTATCATCAGTAAGCCCGTCCATATATTTTGTCGGCGTGCAAACAATCCGACACTCAGGAAAAACAGCAAGAGCACAGAGATAGCAGTCATAAAATGCCCCTAACTACAGAAATTGTCGTAACCAACTCGGTATCTGGCTCTTTGTTTGATTGAGTATGATCCCACAGAGAGGTCGGTCTTTGAGCCGCTCACATGTTTCTACTACCATAACATCGGGTGTTGCCTGTGCCTGTACAACAATAATAAGAGACTCTACTATATTTGCCGCGAGTGAACCATAAGCAGTATCTATAATAGAGGGGAGATCAACAATGAACAGTTCATCTGGATGGAACTGTAAAGAGCGTAATCCCTTTTGTAGCATCTGGTGCAGCAGCTTTAGAGCTCTACGCTTACCATTACCAGCAAGAACAACCGTTAGATTATGGCTGACCTGGTGGCGAATACTTACCTCACTACACTCTCCACACAACCACTCTGCCAGGCCGGGCGTTGGTGGAAGTCCAAGTTGTTTAGTAAGGGACGGATTTTGCCAATTACACTCTACAAGAGTGATTGGACAACCTATGTCGTTAGCCAATACCTGAGCTGCTACCGTAGCCAAAAACGTCTTGCCTTCGCCTGCCAGAGCACTGGTAAAACCCAGGCTGTGTACCTGTGTATGTTCCTGATAGAACAGAGGAAGACAAAGTTGCCGACATCCTTCCTGAATTTCTTGCATCTTCACGATATCACGCTGCGATGGTGAGTAAAGCTTGGTAAGAGTAGCCTCTTGTCCGTAGGAAGTGATAGACGGCATTTCCGGAGGTGTCTGCGCAAGAGCAGAGGAATTGTCTGCTTCCTGATTAACCTCTTTGGTCGATGGGTTGCTAACATTGGTAAAGGGCGTCTCTGGGGGTGTCCGCTCAGGGACGGAAGTCTCTGTTTTCGGTATAGCAATGAGTCGACTGTGTGATACCTTCTTCCTTTCGCCGCTATCTTCGTTAAGCTCTATGGTTGGTTGATTGCTAATATCGGTAAAGGACATCTCCGGAGGTGTGCGTTCAGGGATGGAAGCCTCTGACGATGTTTTCGGTATAGCAACGAGTCGGCTGTGTGATATCTTTTTCCTTTCGCCGGTATCTTCGTTTTCACCGACAGGATATACTTTTCTATCTTCTGACATATTCACTCCTTTAGGTGTCATAAGGCTAGTCGTTACTGGAGGTGTCATGAAACTCTGGCTATTACTGGCGCTTCTCTCTTGTGCTTGTTTAGTGACTGCTTAATTAGAAAGGATGCCGCCTGTGGTGTTAAGGTAGGCATCTCAACAATAGCAGGAACGCTTGTGACTCTTTGAAGATCGAGAGCGGTATAGATGCTACGATCACGCCGAACCAGAACGGCAATGTAAAGAGCAGATAGCAGGATGGCTAGCCCTAGTCCAATTCCACTCGCAAGCAAGAACAGTTTTGTACGTGAGACAGGGTACTTCGCCACCGCTGGATTGTCTATCACTCTGAAGAGACTATCAGGACCGTTTCCTTGCAGGAAAATTTGATCTGCAATTTGATCATTGAGCCTTAAAATAATGGCGTGGAGATCATCGAGCTTGGTTTGGGCTTGCAGGGTCTGTCCATGAAGGAAATTATATTGTGAGTCAGCCTGTAAAGCACTCTTGCCTGCAGCGGCCAAACCAGGGTGGGAGGTAAGATATTTAGACTCGGCTGCTGCCGCAGCGTCTCTATGCTGCACTGCTTTTACATATTGCGTCTCATAGGTTTGCAGTAACTGCTGAGTTGCTACAGCAGAATCTTTTTGGCTCTCTAGAGTGTAATATTTCACCACTGCGACGACTACCTGTTGCGCCACTGCTGGATTCGCATTGGTATAGGTGATTTGGAACAGATTATTTCCTAAAGACGTCACCTGTACATGTTGTGATATTTCATTAAAAAGTGCATCGTCACGACGTTGAGAATCAGCCAATATATCTGAACTCAGATGGAGCGTTGAGACAACTTGTGTTTCATGGGCTATAGCTAGTGCAAAAGCACGAGAATGCAATAATTCAGAGAGAGCAGCCGTTTGAGTATCAGCAGGTGAAGTACTCAAAGTACTCACTGAAGTGGACGAGTTAGTGACGTCATAGCTGCGTAACGCCCATAATGTCGCTGTCGTTTGATACGAACGAGGAAGAACGCCGACAATTATCAGACCTATTATTGGAAGAGACACCAGAATAAACAAAAGATATCGTAATCGGCGTGAGATTATTTCAAGAATACGAGTTATCATCATTGGTCTCCTTTGAAGGAATACAACTTTCTGCTTCTGAGAGCTTTCAGCTTTAGAGGCGTTCGTTTGTAGTTTTACGATCGGTTGACAAACAGGAACAATAGGCATCTCGCCGCTCTGAATGGTAACTAGCTCGAGCGCTGCCTGCACGTCTATCGTTGTTGTATCAACAAAAGAGGCTGCAGATCTCTTTTGTGCTTTGTTCCTTACTGCTCTATATAACGCCTGGATATCTTCTTGCGGAATGGTCCTAAGAAACATTGCTACAGCAAGGTATACAAGCATGGCAATTGGTAAAGTTATGAAGATGGTGTATGGCGCTAATAGCCAGCTAATAAGAGCCATGGCTATGCTCGCAATCAGTGCTTTCGCCCCCACACTTATGCTGCCTGAAGGGAGCAGATATCGAGGGATAAAGAAGAAGGCGAGACCAAATAAAAGCATTTCAGTAAGCGAGGTAACAATTGCTGCACCTACATGCTGATAGTGCGGGATCAAGATTATGTTGAGTCCGAGATTGAAAACCAAAGCGATTGCCGCCATGATTGTGATCTTCTTCTCCCGTTTCGTGCTCATCAATACAGAGCTAAATACGCTATTAATGTAGATAAAAATGAGACCTGGGGCAAGTCCTTGAAATGATGGAACAGTTTGATGAAATTCTGGATTTCTATATAATAAATTGATGATTTTATTTGCATCAACAATCATGATGGTACATATAGGAAAGGCGAAGAAAATTAATAGGTTTAATGACTTCTCAACTGCCAATTTTAACATAGAATCTGATTTTAAAGATAATTTTGAAAATACAGGATACATAATAGCATTTATTACTATGCTAGGTAAGAAAAAGAAAGTGTCAAAGATACGATATCCAGCACCATACCACCCCACAGCAGCAGTACTTGCCAGTAGGGAAAGAAGAACAGTATCCAGGCGATAGTAGATCACACTTAACACTCCATAAATGAGAAATGGCATACCTGTAGAGATGAGTGTGCGGATGAGTGAAAAGTCAATGGACAAAGGTAGGCCATTCAAGCGGAAAAACCAGAGTGCTTGCCAAATGGCATTGGCAAGTGATCCACCGAGCAGCACAAACGCCATTGTTTGCACGCTAGCCCCATTGCTTAGCAAGATGAAGCCAAAGAGAGCGCCAAGTGCCTTCTCGAGAATCGATCCGGTAGCAGGAAAAACCGCTCGTTCAAAAGCATAGTGTGATGATCCAAACGCGTTGGCGATTGAGGTGCTGAGAAGAGTAAGACCACAAATTGCCACCAGGTTGTACTGCTCTTGGGAGTAACCGAGAAGTCGACAGATAAAAAGCAGCGCACCATACAGAACCAACCAGAGTGCGAGCTTAATTAGGATGATGTTTGAAAGATAGCGTAGAGCTTTAGCTGGTTCTTGTGCTACGTCGCGAGCAATTTGTTGATTGAAACCAAGCTCAATAGGAAATCCGATCAATAAGACGAAGGTAAGGGCAAAATAGAGTTCCCCAAGTTTGACATCGCCCAAAAACCTTCCATATGCTATTGTCAACAAGAGCGTTGAAGTCCAGGTTATCACTTGTCCAATCAGTGAGATGATGGTATTGTTCACTACGCGAGACAGGCTTACCGTGCGAGGAGCCTGTACCTTTTGAGCGTTTTGGAATTGGCCAGATAAAACAGGTTTTTTTCTATTATTTCCCCCTTTGCTTAAAGGAAGCAAAAGTGCTTTACGCAATCTGCTTGTAACCGTAGTTTTATCTGCTTCCCTGCTCTCTAAACTACCGGTGAACTTCGTCATCAAAACCTCCGCTTTGGGATACCCCTGTCCTTATATGGGGAGGAACAAAGCGTTCCTTTTGTTGTATTCGCTCCTATCGTAGCCCGATAGCTTCCAAAGAAACCCTGGCTGAGTCTAGTCAGACGAGCTTGCAACAGCCTCCCCTAAAGCGGGAAACAGTTCACAAGCCCCTGGCTGAAAGCTAGGGGGTGTCTGACTGCTTCTTGACAGACCGAAGCAAGAATACCATGTGCATGTACTAAATGGATGATTCTGGAGGTTAAGGTTTGGTAAAGTTTGGCCGGTAAGGGTAAAGATGTGGCAATGTATTCAGGAAAGTAGCTATGCCTTATTCCTAATAACCACTTCTCTACACTGACAGTTACCAGATCTCTACCAGACTGTGGTAGGGTAGATGCAGGGCTAGGGCCAATACAGTTGAGGGCTGAGCATGATTCTTCAAGGTGCCTTAAGAAAAGCTTCGAGATGATGCATACGTCTAGATCATTCTCAACGCGATACGGTAAGGCGAGTTGATATTTCTAGCTCATAATAGTTAAACGTCGAGGTATTATGACACAAACAGCTTCACATATCTCCTCCTTGGACACGTTTGTCAAGCAGCAGGCGAAGGATCTGCTCTATTACAGTCAAGCCTGGTATGATCTGATTACGAATCTCTATGGATACTCGTTCATTCCACTTACTACAACAGACGCAACTGGACATATCACAGGCTATCTGCCGTTGTGCTATATTCAGAGTTCGCTCACCGGGCGCCGCCTGGTCTCATTGCCATTTTCAGACTACTGTCCACTTCTAGCTGTGGATGACACCAGTGCCAACAATCTTATTGAGCAAGCAATTCGTCTTGCTCAACAACGGAAAGTCAAATACCTGGAATTGCGTACAGGTACCAATGAAGTACTTGCCAAACGCTCTGACCTGATGGAGAGCAATCTCTATGTGCGCTGGCTCCTGCCGCTCACTCCTGACCCGAATGCTGTCTGGTCGGGTCTGCGCAAACCTGTACAACACCAGATCAAGAAATCGCGAAAGATGGGTGTACAGGTCCGTGTCGCACAAAACCATGAAGATATGATGCAGTACTACCAATTACATCTGCAGACACGGAGCAAGAAGCATGGCATGCCTACGCAACCGCGGCAATTCTTCGCTCGGTTATGGGAGAACCTGGGTACAAAAGGGGCAATGCAGTTACTACTTGCCGAGTATGAGGGGAAGGTCATCGCAGGTATGGTCCTGCTAGCATCAGGTACAAAGCTACAGTATGCTTATGGTGCATCAGACGAACGCTATCTTCACCTCGCGCCTAACAACTTGCTTACCTGGACATCAATTGAATGGGGATGCAGCCACGGCTACGAGAGCTTCGACTTTGGACGTACAGCACAAGATAACGAAGGGTTGATGGAGTTCAAGCGCCGTTGGGGAGCTACTAAGGAACCATTGCCATACTATTACTATCCACACATTGCTGGCTTAGCATCGACACCTGAAGATAGTTGGAAATTTCGCGTACTCACCTCCTGTTGGAGGAGACTCTCACTGTCGATTTCTGGACCGCTAGGTGGTTATTTGTATCGTCATATGGGTTAACCAGGGTAAATCATTTTTCAGAGGGTCTCATTGAGTCTAAACGTCAATCCATTTCTTTACCATATCTCCATGAAAAGCATACCCTTTGTACATCAGCATTGCTTATGATAATAGTTGGAATACTTAAAAAGGTTACCACACCTTAAATTTGTAGTATCTTATTATCTCAATTGGGGGAAACGAGATATGATTGTTCGATCAGTACCTATTGAAACTATCTCTATCAATAGTGGCTACCTGCGTCTAAAGCGTTTCTTTGACATCGTGTTTGTACTGTTGATAGCTCCACTGATCGTCCCCATTGGTATAACTATTGCTCTGCTTATCCGACTAGACTCAGAAGGCCCCATCTTTTTCCGACAAAAGCGCATTGGGCGGAACGGAGAAGAGTTCGAAATGCTGAAGTTTCGCTCAATGTATACAGGCTCCACCGACCAACGTCATAGGGAAAGTATCGCGAAGTATATAAACGGGGAGAAGGTGAATGAGGACAGTTCTGCAACACTGTCTTATAAGTTATCCAATGACGACCGCATCACCCGCGTGGGCCGAATCATTCGTAAGCTTAGTCTTGACGAGCTACCCCAGTTCTGGAACGTTCTCAGAGGGGAGATGACACTAGTTGGTCCACGTCCACCAATTTCCTATGAAGTTGAGCAGTACAGCTCACACGATTGGCTTCGTCTCTCCGGAAAACCAGGACTAACAGGTGCATGGCAGGTATATGGACGCTCCCGCGTTACTTTTCACGAGATGGTTGAAATGGACATCGACTACCTTGAGCATCCATCCTTTTGGGTCGATTTGAAGTTAATCGTGCTTACTATTCCTGTGATCTTGCTAGGGCGTGGAGGGGCATAATCACCTCACAATGAATTCAGAAGCCGAGTTCCAGCCATTCTTTGCTAGCCAGTTGTGCTTTGACAGAGGCAATGTACTGGAGAGCATTCTGGTCATACCATCCTCCGCTATACCACCTGCCTATACAGCCCCACAGGTCCCCTGCATGATAGCGCGGATAACCAACTGTAGGAGTGCGATCATAAAGATACGTGATCCATCCCTCGTAACACGTGCGAATAACACCATACACATACTCGGCATTGAAGGCAGTGTCATAGCGGCTCATTGGCCATGCACTCTTATTATACACATATTTTATCTGGAGAATGCCGTAGCTCTGATAGCAGCCTTCCCCGTTCCGTGTACCTGGTGGGCAGAGGCCAGAACTAGAATCGGTTGTCCAATCGCCTACTTGGTTCTGGTGCCAATGCGATTCTACTATGGCCTCAGCGCGGACAATATCTGCACTGATTCCCCACTTACATGCGACCCATTGGAAGATTTCATCTGTTGTTCCAGTGAAGTCGCCCGTGATCTGCTTACGGAGAGTGTCCGCTTTCGGGTCAAATCCAATACTCGGTCCCCATGGTTCCATACCAGCTATCTGTTGAGTAGTTGGAACCTGATGATTTGCGGTAGCGTTATCCGGACGTGGCTCCCATGAAGAGCGATGTACGCGGGAAGTACAGATCACCTCACTTGGCAGTTTTGCCCCTGGTGGTAGCAAAGAAGAGGCAGTCGGTGAAACGCCTGGCCTGGGTCCTCCTAACGGGACCCTTACAACGAATATAGAAAGAAGAATTGTCGCTACTACTAAAAAAAGGACAACACAATATGCGAGTTTTATGCGGGTTAGGAACGTAAAAAGATCGAATAATGTGCCCAAAACACTCTCCCACAGGCTCAGTACTATGAATCCAGTACAGCTCCGACAACATGGAGGATTCTCTACTATACAAAGCGTCATGAGGCATCAGATAAGGTTGTTACCGAGAGATGATACGCAAGGAACGTGATATTTCCCTCGTATTTTGCTCTTCGGTGACATGACGTATCAATTTATAGCCAACTCCTGGCACAGTGATAATGTAACGGGGTTGAGTGGGGTTCGGTTCTATTTTCTTGCGCAGGTGACATATATGAGCTTTTATTAAATACGCTTCACCATCTCCATCATAACCCCACACATGTGTCACAATCTGCTCTGTCGTGCATACATCATTTGCATGCATAGCCAACAGGTGCAAGAGTTTGCTTTCGTGCGGTGTTAAGCGAGAAGTTTTTCCATTGATCGTTACTTCATTGTGCCGTGAATCAATATGAATAGGGCCAATGGTGAGGATAGAAGAGGGTCGCTGTTCCAAAGTAGAGCGTGCTCGTCTGCTAACTGCCTGGATATGTGCAAGCAATTGAGCAGGGAGGAATGGCTTACGCAGATAATCATCTGCCCCTGATTCTAAGCAGCGAATCTCATCCCGTGTCTCCTTCCCATCTGTAACAGCAAGTATGAGCGCATCGTGCTTCTGACGCATTTCCTGACACATAGCGAATGCATCAATATCCGGGAGCGAGGCATCCAGAATGACGAGGTCGGGCAGCGACTCTACCCACCGGGCCTTGGCCATTTCTCCGCTGTATGCACGGTAGACCTCAAATCCGATCGTTTTTAGCCAGGCTGTGAGCATCTCGACCCAATCTTTGTCGTTGTCAATAATCAATAGCTTCATACACATCCTTTCCTTACCAGAATTTCAGAGCATCCGGGATAGTTGCTGTCACGTCTAAAAGCAGGAAATTGCTAAAGAAAAAGTGATTTTTTCGATAAAAATCGGTGGCGTCATTTCTCAACAAGACAAGATAATCTTGTTATGCTCATTCACGCGACTTTCCCACTACATACAACAACGAAGGTTTTTATGTAAAGTATCATTGCTGACCAGGCACGGCAAAATGGGGCCATTAGCCGCACGTGTATTCACATACGCACCATCACTATTCTTCATTACCGCATCTTAACCCTGGCAGAAACCAGATCTTTATAGAAAGGATGTATCCTAAAAACGTAAGTTGGTTCTAAAAAGGAGGGTGGGTATACTGCGCTGCCGCAGACGACCCATCAAACTAGAGGCATGAGAGTTTGGCATTGACTATGAATCACTGAGACGATCATGGCACCAAATCTGTTTGTATTCCAGATCAATAAACAACATGGATGGTAGTTTTATGAATCTTGTCTCCTTCTCGATTAAAACCAAAGGTATACACAACTTTGTTCGACGCCTTTGGACTGTCTTCGCTCGTTTTGGTTTCTCTGAAGCCCGCATACACCAAGCGCTTGATGCCATTGTTAGCTCTCTTCAATGCCACGGCTCTGCACCGACCTTCTTTATTCCTGCCGTCGTTCTCAATCGGCACACTGAACTTATAGCAGAAATCGCGAGGCTTGGAACGGAGATCGGTATACATGGATACGTTCACAACGATTATCGTACCTTGAGCGAGAGCCAACAGTATAAGCAGACTGAACAAGCTATTTCTATCTTTCGGCAGTTGCAGATCCCCTTCCTGGGCTTCCGCAATCCTTATCTTGGTTGGACCAATGCATCGCTGAATGTCTTTACTAAATTAGGCCTTACATATGAGAGCAATGAAGCTGTCTTACATGATGTGATCGATCTGGAGAGTCTTACTCCACTGATAAAAAGTGGCTACGAAAAGTCACTAGCCCTCTTTCAGGCTATTCCTTGTAACACTTATACAGTACGTCCGCACTTCGAGGGAACATTACTGCGCCTTCCAACCAGTATTCCAGATGATGAGATGATATTTGATCGTTTGCGTATTACGAACCCGGAGAAGGTAGCCAGCATCTGGAGTAAGGTGATGCTGCACGTCTACGAGCTTGGAGGACTTTACGCGCTTAATCTTCATCCAGAACGTGGTATCCTCTGCAAAGGAGCCCTTGATATCTTGTTGTCTTATGCCCGTAGCCTGCCACTGCCCGTCTGGGTCGCTCGTCTAGGGGATATTGCTCAATGGTGGAAGGAGCGTAGTCAATTTAGGCTGAACATCAATTCCTTGGACTCCAATCGCTGGCAAGTGGAGGCTATATGTACACCTCGTGCCACTCTCCTTGCCCGTCACCTTGTAGTAGAGAATCTGTCGGCAAGTTCGTGGGATGGTATTGATATGCATATTCAGACTCATAGCTTCATTGTAAACACGGCTCAATGTCCCTGCCTTGGCGTCTCCTCTCGCACTCCTGAATATGTCATCGATTTCCTTCATGAGCAAGGATATCCATCAGTACGCTGCTCTCAGGCACAGGCTCAGATTTACGCTCTCTACATCGATCTACCTGACGGTTTAGGTACAATCTCTGGGGAACGAATGCAGCGGAAGAGTGCTCTCGTGGATCAGATTGAACAATTAGAAGTACCATTCTTGCGCTTCGGATGCTGGCCTGATGGTAATCGAGCGGCTCTGGCAATTAGCGGAGATATTGATTCAGTAACAATACAAGATTTCTTTTTGCGCATCCTTGAAGTCCGCTAATACACAAAATAGCTTAGTATAAACCATTGGAGTAAAAGAGAGATGCTGCAGGAGTACACTCATATTTTCGGCTCAACGCTTTTGCATAGTGTTATCGTTTGGCTCCTTTTAGGGGCGGAAACCTGCATCGCCGCTCCCATTCTTTATGTGTGCATTCTGTCAATAACAGCCATTCTCGTCACGAAAAAGCGAGAGATTGAAAAAGCAAAAGAGAAGTTTGCTTCCGCAGCTTCGCAATACAATTTTGCCATTCTCGTCCCTGCTCATAATGAAGAGGACATGCTAGGCAATTTGTTAAGGAGTCTTTCTGCACTTGCATATCCGCAAAACCAATATACCATCTATGTCGTGGCTGATAACTGCACGGACACAACAGCTGAGGTAGCGCGTGGATTTGATGGAGTACGAGTCTACGAGCGGTTCGATATGGTGAAACGTGGCAAAGGCTATGCTCTCGGTTGGGTCTTCCAGAAGCTCGAAGAAGCCCACCTGATCCATGACGCCTATGTTATCTTGGATGCCGATTCTCAGGTGGAACCAACGTTCTTGCAATGGATGGCTAAAGAGTTAGCTCAAGGTGCGCAGGCTCTGCAAGCGCGTTATAATGTGCTGAACATAGCAGAGTCTCCTAGTACAGCCTTGCGCGGAATCGCTCTAACGCTAAACAATCATATGCGTCCTCTTAGTAGAAGTAGTTTGGGTGGCTCTTCCACCCTTACCGGCAATGGGATGTGTTTCAGCCGTTCCCTGTTAGAGCGCTGTCCATGGCAGGCTTTTGCACTGTCAGAAGACTATCAGTACTATCTTACATTAGTGGAGCATGGTGAGCGCGTACATTATGTGCCAGAGGCTGTGGTATGTGCGCATATGCCAACAACATTTGCCGCAATGCGTACACAAGATATACGTTGGGAGGCACCGGGGGATGGCCCAACGCTATGGCAGGTTACTCTGGGATTACTGAAGGCGGGTATGCAACTTCGTAGCTTTGTGTGTTTTGAAGCCATTGTTGAGCTACTCACTCCTCCTCTTTCACTCTTAGCAAGCTGTTGCTTAGTCATACTGATAGCGGCCTTGTTGTTGCAGTCACCACTCGCTTTGCTATGTAGTCTCGTGCTCATTGGCGGCCTTGTCTTCTATATTGGCACAGGATTCTACCTGTTGCGCCCCCCTCTTTCGATATACAAAGCACTCCTCTATGCTCCCGGTTTCATGGTCTGGAAGCTGTGGGTCTACTTTGTACTTGCAAGAAGCAAAAAGCACACCAGTACATGGGTGCGTACAAGCCGTAGTTAGGAGACATACTTATGGACCAGCAGAGTGAGTTTGGACTTTTGTGAATAGCTGTCCGAAGGCCCACTCCAGTGAGCTCCATCCCATCGTCACGAAAGGAGCCATGTCATCCCAGGCGAACCACATAGCCTCTTCAACTCCCTGATATGAACGTATCCATTGCCAGAGATTCAGCTTATCATCACGGCAGTACCGAGGTGACGAGACTACATCGAAATTCTCAACGACCCACTTCCGACCTTCTCGAGGCTCTCCAGGTTCAACTGGCTGGCCCGTCAAATCCAGGTAGAGTGCTTGCACTACATCCATGCCTACAGAATCGACGAGGAGACGAAATGTTCTACCGACGCGAGGGTTGGCATCAATGGCCTTGTACTGTCCGGTCCTGTCATCATATTTGTACCCGATATCCAGGGCACCCCGATAACCGATAGCCTTCATGAATTTTTTTGTTTGCCTGGCCACGTCCTCATTCCAGAGACAGACACCAAGACTTGTCACTCCCGCGTAAGCAGGATACTGGCGGATCATATTCGCTGTGAGACCAAACAGGCAATTTGACTGATCATCGAAATACCCATCAAACATCCATACCGTCCGCGAACCGCCCGGGAGGTATTCTTGTATCATAAGATTTGGCGCTTCGGGAGTCTCCATTTCGTCGTAATGTTTCAGCAAGGCTTTCTCGTCCTCACAAAGTACCAACTTTACTCCCGTCCGCCGTTTAAGAGCCAACGTGTCGATACCTTTGAGAATCACGGGAAAGATTGCATCCTTGGCAAATGCAATGACCTCCTCCCGAGACAGGGGAAAGGCAGTCTCTGCTGCCGGGATGCCATGTTTCTTACAGAGAAAGTACATCTGCTTTTTGCTGGAGAGAGACCGGGTAAGCCCAATGGGCTGGTTTGGGAATAGAAATCCCTCTTTCAGCTCTGAGGCATGGTCGGCCACGAAGACACAGCTATCGTCATCAGTAGGAATGAGGATCGGGCGTGTTCCAATTTTTCGACTGATCCGAAGGAACTGATCGATGGACTCCTCTGGAGCAGCTTTGGCGATGTCCCAGATAAAGTTTTCTCGCCAGTACCGAGACCGTGCCGCAGGAGAGCGGGAGTCGGCATGGACACCATACATTGGGACACCTAGACGCCCAAGACTACGTGCAATAGTATGCCCATGTTGACCAGGGGCGATAACGACCACAGGAACCGAGGTATTCAACTGGACCTCCTATCGGCAATATCATGCTCTTGAGTACTGCCCTGGA
>Ga0070739_10004385_pt1 | contig 16742 bp, 13 predicted proteins | sample Coa_R1_7_FD_66445 | JGI IMG/M metagenome (GOLD analysis project Ga0070739, IMG submission 66445) | Surface soil microbial communities from Centralia Pennsylvania, which are recovering from an underground coalmine fire - Coalmine... | ecosystem: Environmental > Terrestrial > Soil > Unclassified ... | reverse complement strand
GGGACTGGCCGCACAGCATGACCACGTTGACCACCCACGACACCAAGCGGGGGGAGGACGTCCGCGCCCGCATCGGGGTGCTCTCCCAGGTGCCCGCGCTGTGGCGCGAGTTCGTCACCCGCTGGGAGCGCCTCGCACCCTCTCCCGATGTCGCGACCGGACTGTTCTTGTGGCAGAACATCTTCGGTGTGTGGCCGGTCAGCGGTGAGGTCACGGCGGAGCTGCGCGAACGACTGCACGGCTACACCGAGAAAGCGATCCGCGAAGCCGGATCACACACATCGTGGCACGACCCGAACGCCGAGTTCGAGAAGGCGGTGCATTCCTGGCTGGACACCGTGCTGGACGGACCGGTGGCCCGCGAGCTGACCCAGCTGGTCGGCCAGCTCAACGTGCACGCCGAAAACGACGCGCTGGGACAGAAGCTGCTGGCGCTGACAGTGCCCGGCACACCGGACATCTATCAGGGCACTGAACTGTGGGACGACAGCCTGGTCGATCCGGACAACCGGCGCCCGGTGGACTACACCGCAAGGCGCGAAGCGCTGAAAACGCTGAGCCATCCGAAAATTCGGGTGGTCACCACGGCGCTGCGGCTGCGGCGCACGCGTCCTGACACGTTCGTGCGCGGCGGATATCACCCGCTGCTCGCGACCGGCACGGCCGCCGACCATGTCGTGGCGTTTCGCCGCGGCGAGGATGTCGTGGTGGCGGTCACCCGCTGGACGTTCCGGCTCGACGACGCGGGGTGGGGTGACACCGTGGTGCCGCTGCCCGACGGGCAGTGGACCGACACGCTGAGCGGCGCGACGTTCACCGGCGCGACGGCGGCCCCCGAGCTGTTCGCCGAGCTGCCGGTGGTGCTGTTAGAGCGCGCCGATGCGTGAATTCGCCGTGTGGGCGCCAAATCCCACCACTGTGCGCCTCGACGTCGACGGGGCGGTGTATGCGATGACGCGCGGCGATGACGGCTGGTGGCGCGCCACGGTCGACGCCGCGCCGGATGCCCGCTACGGGTTTCTGCTCGACGCCGATCCGACGGTGCTGCCGGACCCGCGGTCTCCTCGCCAGCCCGACGGCGTGCACGAGCGTTCTCAGCTGTGGGAGCCCACCGCGGTGTGGAGCGACGGCGACTGGGCCGGGCGATCGGTGCAGGGTGCGGTGATCTACGAGCTGCACATCGGGACCTTCACGCCGGCAGGCACTTTCGACGCCGCGATCGACAAGCTCGACCATCTGGTCGATCTGGGCGTCGACTTTGTCGAAGTGATGCCGGTCAACTCGTTCTCCGGTACGCACGGCTGGGGATACGACGGCGTGCTGTGGTATTCCGTGCACGAGCCCTACGGTGGGCCTGACGGGCTGGTGCGTTTCGTCGACGCCTGCCATGCCCGCGGTTTGGGTGTGCTGATCGATGCGGTGTTCAACCATCTCGGCCCGTCGGGCAACTACCTGCCGCGGTTCGGGCCGTACCTATCGTCGGCAAGCAACCCGTGGGGCGAAGGTATCAACATCGCCGACGCTTGCTCTGATGAGGTGCGCCGCTACATCCTGGACTGTGCGGTGCGCTGGATGCGCGACTTTCACGCCGACGGCCTGCGCCTGGACGCGGTGCACGCACTGGTCGACACCACCGCCATCCACATCCTCGAGGAGCTGTCGGCTGAAACCGATCAGCTGTCCCAGCAGCTGGGCCGCCCGTTGTCGCTGATCGCCGAAAGCGACCTCAACGACCCGCGGCTGATCACTCCCCGAGAAGATGGCGGCTACGGCCTGACCGCGCAGTGGGACGACGACATCCATCACGCCATTCACGCCGCCGTCTCTGGTGAACGCCAGGGCTACTACGCCGATTTCGGGTCGCTGGCTACCCTGGCCCAGACGTTGCGGCACGGCTTCTTCCACGCGGCCACGTACTCGTCGTTTCGTGGCCGCCGCCACGGCCGGCCGCTGGACACAGCCAATATTCCGGCTACCCGGCTGTTGGCCTACACCTGCACCCACGACCAGGTCGGCAACCGTGCGCTCGGAGACCGGCCGTCGCAGAACCTGACCTTCGGTCAGCTCGCGATCAAGGCCGCGCTGGTACTCGGTTCACCCTATACGGCAATGCTTTTCATGGGCGAGGAGTGGGCCTCGTCGCGGCCGTTTCAGTTTTTCAGCTCCCACCCGGAGCCGGAGCTCGCCCGGGCCACCGCCGAGGGCCGCAAGAAGGAGTTCGCCGAGCACGGTTGGGACGCCGACGAGATCCCCGACCCGCAGGACCCGCGCACGTTCCAGCGCTCCAAGCTGGACTGGGACGAGCCCGGCGGCGGCGAGCATGCCCGGCTGCTCGGCATCTATCGGGATTTGATCACCTTGCGGCGCAAGGAAACCGATTTCGCTGACCCATGGCTGGACCATCTGGACGTCGACTATGACGAGGCGAAACGCTGGATCACCATGCGCCGCGGACATTTCGTGGTGGCATGTAACCTCGGTACCGGGGCGGTGGCGGTGCCGGTGCGCGGCGAGGTGGTGCTGGCTTGGGACGAGCCCCAAGTCGGCGAGGACACCACCGAGCTTCCAGGGCAGTCGGTCGCTGTGCTCAGGGCTGTGGACAACTGACTGGCGGCGATACCGGCAACCGCTGATGATTCGGCCATGTCTGGTCAGGAACTGTTGCCGATACCGTCCATCGAGACCGCCACCGAGCCGGTGCATTCAGCCGAGGATTTGCGCCAACGCTGGCGGGCGTTAATGGGGCCCTTGGGTTTTGGTGAGAAGCTGCTGTGGTTCGGTTTCATAGGCCCGGACCGTCGCCTGATCAAAATGCTCAGTCAGGTGCCGATCGGCCCGCGCCCGCAGGGGCGCATCGTCAGGCGACTCATGTCGGATCTGCGCACGCTGCTTGACGACACCGCGTCCGGCACCACCGTGGCTCTGCTGCTGACCGGGCCCGGTCGGCGGCCGATCTCGTCGGCGGACCGCGCCTGGGCCAAGGCGCTGGCCGACGCGGCCGAACGGTTCGAGGTGCCGCTGGAGCCGATATTCCGTGCCAATGACGAGTCGCTCCTGCAGATCGATGCCTGAGACCGCGAGCGGGCGCGTCTGCACACCGACACGCCGCAAATGCTGCGCAATCGCGCCCGCTCGCGCTGAAAGAGACGTCGTTACAACAGGTACCGGTACGCCGGTGACCCGGGCTCGAGTGCTTCGATGTGCAGTTCGGTGGCCCGCATCCGGGCCAGCAGCCCGTCGAGATCAGCGGCCGACCCCAATTCGATGCCGACCAGCGCTTCACCAGTTTCGCGGTTGTTGCGTTTCATGTACTCGAACAACGTGATGTCGTCGTTGGGTCCGAGCACCTGGTCGAGGAACCGGCGCAGCGCGCCTGGTTCTTGGGGAAAGTCGACCAGGAAGTAGTGCTTGAGGCCCAGGTGGATCAGTGAGCGCTCGACGATTTCCCCGTAGCGGGACACGTCGTTGTTGCCGCCCGAAATCAGGCACACCACAGTGGATCCCGGCTCGATGTCGGCTTCTAGCAGGCCGGCAACCGACAACGCGCCCGCCGGCTCGGCGATGATGCCCTCGTGCTGGTAAAGGTCGAGCATCGCGGTGCAGACCGCACCCTCGTCGACCGCGGTGATCGACGCCATGTCACCGGCGGCGGCCACCGCAGCATAGGTCAGGGTCCCGGCCCGGTTCACCGCCGCGCCGTCGATGAACTGGTCCACATGGTCGAGCGTGACCGGCTCGCCGGCGGCCAGTGCGGCCATCATGGCGGCGGCGCCGCCGGGTTCGACACCCAGCACCGAGGTGTTGGCGGTCCGCTCGGCCAGGTAGGTGGTGATGCCGGCGACGCACCCGCCGCCACCCACCGGGACCACGACCAAGTCGGGCTCGCTGTCGAGCTGGTCGAGCAGTTCCACCGCGATGGTGCCCTGGCCCGCTATCGTGCGCACGTCGTCGTACGGCGGAACCAGCGTGGCGCCCGTGCGCGCCACGTCCTCGAGCGCGGCTTCAGCCGCCATGTCGTACGTCGACCCACCGACGATCAAGTCGATGAACTCTCCGCCGTGATAGCGAATCCGGTCCTTCTTCTGCTTAGGCGTCTTGGCCGGCACGTAGACGCGGCCACGGATTCCGAGCAGGCGGCACGCGTAGGCGAAACCTTGGGCGTGGTTGCCGGCCGACGAGCACACCACACCGGCGGCGATCTCTTCCTCCGACAGCTGCACCAGCAGGTTGTAGGCGCCGCGCAACTTGTAAGAGCGCACCGACTGCAGGTCTTCGCGTTTCAGATAGACCGTGGCTCCGGTGACCTCCGACAACCGCTCGCACAGGTGCAGCGGGGTGGGCGTGACCACCTGCGCGATTCGCTTGGCCGCAGCATCGATGTCCGCCGCGGACAGCGGCGGTGTGCTGGAGACCTGGCTCAGTTCGGCGGACACCGGTCAATGGTGCCATTCAACAGCAGTTCAGCGGACGGGGGTCAGCACGAACACCGGAATTTCGCGGTCCGTCTTGGCCTGGTAGTTGGCGTAGTCCGGCCAGACCTCCACGGCTCGTTCCCACCAGACGGCCTTCTCGTCTCCGAACACCTCGCGCGCTTCGTACTCGCCGGTGACCGGGCCGTCCTGCAACTCCACCCGCGGGTTCTTCTTGACGTTGTAGTACCAGACCGGGTTCTTGGGGGCGCCGCCCAGTGAGGCGACGATGGCGTACTCGCCGTCGTGTTCGACCCGCATCAACGGTGTTTTGCGGAGTTTGCCGGTCTTGGCCCCGACGGTCGTGAGCAGGATGACGGGCTTGCCCTGAAGCTCGGTGCCCTCTGCTCCGCCAGACGCCATGTACTTCTCGGCCTGCTCACGGGACCAGTCGAGCGGGGAAGGTGCGTATTCTCCTGAAAGCGGCATACAGACACTTTAAGGGTCTGCCCGTTGTGGCGCCTTTCACCCTTCCGGATCGAGTGTTTCGGCTATCCGAAAACGAAAGTACGAGTTAGCCTTAATTTGTGACGACTCCGCTGCAGCTACGGTCCTTGGTCTCCCCTGAGGAGGTGCTGGTCGCCGGTGTGCCCTGGCCCCGGTACAAGGTGCTGGCGCTGATCACGGGGTTCGCCGCGTTGCTGCTTGTCGGGGTGGTGACCACCAGGGCAACGCCGTCGGTGCTGACCGCCACCGGCGTTGCCTTATGCGTTGGGCTGGTGCTCAGGGCGTTGCAGCAGCACCGGCAATAAACGGTCACTTCACGCCGGTTGTGCGGCCGGTGCGGGGGCGGGTTCGTGGACATCCGCCCCGGGCTGGTCCGCATAAAGTTCCTCGATCTCGGCGGCGTATTTCTCGGCGATCGGCCGACGCTTGAGCTTCATCGTCAGCGTTATCTCCTCACCGCCGGGCTCCCAGAGCGTGGGCAACACCCGGAACCGTTTGATTTGCTCGACCCGTGACAATTTGGCGTTGCCTTCGGCAACCCCGGCGGAAATCCGGGCGATCACGTCCGGGTGCGCTGCCAAGGCCGCCGGTGAGGCGTCCGACAGTCCATGCTGGGCCGCGAGGGGCCCGACCGAGTCCGCGTCGAAGACCAGCAGCGCGGTGTTGAATGGCCGCCCGTCACCGATCGTGACCATCGCCCCGATCATCGGGCATGCGGCCAGGATGGCGTTCTCGATGTTGGCCGGCGACATGTTCTTGCCGGCCGCGTTGATGATCAGCTCCTTCTTGCGGTCGACCACCCGCAGATAGCCGTCGGAGTCCATTTCGAGGATGTCGCCGGTGTGCAGCCAGCCGTCGGCGTCGATCGCCTCGGCCGTCTTCGCCGGCTCTTTGCGGTAGCCCTTCATCACCAGCGGGCCGCGCACCAGAAACTCACCGTCCTCGGCGACCTTGCCCTCCAACCCGGGCAACAACTTGCCGACCGTGCCGAGCTTCGCATCGCGCGGATGGCTGACGCTGGCCACGCAGCTCAGCTCCGACATCCCCCACACCTCGCAGATCGGAATGCCGATGCCGGCGAAGAAGCCGAGGGTCTCCTTCGGGATCGGCGCGGCACCCGAGACCGCCCAGCGCAGCTCACCAAAGCCGAGCCGCTCCCGAAGCTTCGACAGCACCAGCTCGTCGGCCTTAGCCCATTCGGCAGCAAGCTCGCCGGACATCGGCTCCCCAGCCAGCATCGCCGCGGCGCGCTTCGCCGCCACCGACATAGCCCACTGCAACGCTTGCCGCCTGGCCTCGTCCTGCTCATGCAGGGCAGCGAATTCTATTGCGGCTTTGAGCTTTTCCCACACTCGCGGCACTGCGCCCCAGATCGTCGGTCGCGCGTCGGGCAGCGCCGCCGCGATCGCTTTGGCGTCAGACACCACGGTGACCTGGGTGCCGAAGACCTCCTGGTTGTACAACGCCATCATCCGGTCGGCGATGTGCGCCGAGGGCAGGAACGACGTAATCCGGTCGCCGAAGTGCACGTCGAGAACGGCATCGATCGCCGAAGCCTCGAACATCAGGTTGGCGTGCGTCATCTCGACACCTTTGGGGTTACCAGTCGTGCCGGAGGTGTAGATGAGGGTGATGACATCGTCGGGTTCTACTGCGCGCCAAGTAGATTCGAAGTCGAAGTCAGCGGGCGCGGCGGCGTACAGGTCATCCAGGGACAAGGTGCCCTCCGGTGACCCGTCGATGCACACAATGTGCTCGAGCTGCGCACCGCTGGCGCGGATCCGCTCGACGTACTGCTCCTCACACATCACCAGCTTGGTGCCGGCGTTGTCGAACAGGTAGGTGAGTTGTTCGGCGGGCAGGGTGTTGTACACCGAGAACGACGTCGCTCCGACGTGCTGCGCGCCCACGTCAAGGGGGTAGAACTCGATGCGGTTCGCCATCATCAGCGACACTGTGTCGCCGCGCCTGACGCCCAGCCCAACCAGCCCGGCGGCAACCCGACGCACCTGGGCCGCGTAGTCCCGCCAGGTCAGCGTCTGGGTGTCGCCGGGTGTGCGCAGCGCTAACGCATCCGGATCGATCGCAGCGGTGCGCTGAAACGCCTCGCACATGGTGGTGGGTACGTCGGATGTAGTCATCTGCTCGTTCTCCTTTGTCGCTACCCCGATCAGAGCACAGACCCGGCCAGCCTAAGAGTAGGTTCGCCGACATGACGGCGACGTTGATCATCGGTGCTGATGTGTGGGACGGCCTCGCCGAGGTGCCGGCGCCGAGGCAGGTGCTGGTGGTCGACGGCCGGATCCAACGGATCGGCGCCGCGCTCGAGGCGCCCGAAGACGCGCAGGTGATCGACCTTGCCGGGCACACGCTGACGCCCGGCTTCATCGACTGCCATGTGCACGTGACGTTGGCGCCGCCACTCGGCCCCGCGGTGGCCATCGCTTCCAGCGTCGCGAAGGCGTTGAGGTCGCTGCCGGTGCTGCGGACGTTGCTGATGAACGGGTTCACCACGGTGCGCGACTTGGCCTGCGTGGACGTCGACTATCCGACCATCGACCTGCGCGACGCCGTCGCGGCGGGCATCGTGGTGGGCCCGCGGATGGTGGTGGCGCCGCACATGATTTCCGCCCGCGGCGGCCACGGCGACTTCAGCGGCACGGTCGCCGACGAATATCAAGGCCCCTCGCGGCCAATGGAATTGGCGGCGGCAGACGGGTGTGACGAGATCCGGACCAAGGTGAGGCAGGAGATTCGCGCGGGAGCCGACTGGATCAAGTTCGCCGCCACTGGGGGCTTCGCCTCGCCGTCCGACGATCCGGGCCAGGCGACGTACAGCCAGGAGGAGATGGACGTATTGGTCGCGACCGCCACCGATCTCGGTGTGCCGGTAACTCCGCACAGCTACGGCGACGAAGGCATTCAGCGCGCGGTCCGTGCCGGGGTGCGCAGCATCGAGCACGGCAACTTGGCCTCGGCGGAGACGCTGCGGATGATGGAAGACGCCGGGGTGTTTTTGGTGCCGACGCAGTACGCGATCCTCTCCGGTGCACAACGCGGCGATGACGACCCGATGTGGGCGGTGATGCCCGAGTACGCCAAGCGCAAAGCCCGCAAATACCGGAGCGCGTTGTTGGACGCCGCTGAACGGGTCGCCGCAAGCAATGTGCGCATCGCGTTCGGAACCGACGCCGGCATGTTCCCGCACGACGAAAACTGGCGCGAGTTTCCGATGATGGTGTCGACCGGCATCAGCCCGCTGCGCGCACTGCGGGCGGCGACCAGCGTGGCGGCCGAGCTGCTTGCCTTCGACGGCCTGGGGGTGATCGCCGAAGGCAAGATCGCCGATTTGGTTGCCATGCCGGGTGATCCGTTCACCGATATCGAGGTCACCGGCCAAGTCGACTTCGTCATGAAGGACGGCGTTATCTGTAAGCGCCCTGCTAGCACCTTGCCACCCGGAGTTCGGATTGAAAGCAGGACCGCCGGATCAACCACCGGCGCTTAGGCAGGGAGTGCACGGTGAATGCCGCAGGTGCAGGCGTCGATGGACGGACATGTGCAGCGCATGCCCCACTGGATGATCTCGCGGGCACGTGCGAGCTCGGCCATTCGTGCGTCGATCTCAGCCAGCTTGGCCTCAGCGAGCGCCCGGGTGGCGGGCCGCCCGGGCTCGTCATCGGCGAACAGCTTCTGAATCTCCTCTAGGCCGAAGCCTGCGGCCTTGCAGAGTCGAATCACCTCTAGCCGAACGAGGATCGAGTCGTCGTAACGGCGCTTACCACCGACGCGAGCCGGGGGCGGTACCAGACCGATCTGCTCGTAGTAACGCAACGTAGTCGCCGCGACACCCGTGCCACGTACCACTTGTCCGATCGTCAGATACGCGGCCATCACACTCTCCCCGGCTTGAGGCTTGACTTCGAGCCAACTCTAAGTCGTTGACTTGGTCTCATGCATGAACAGGCACTCGATGAGCTGCGCCGCGCCCGTTATGCGCTGCTGCGCACCTATCACCGCGACGGCACCCCGGTCGACACCCCGATCTGGTTCCGGTTGGAGGGAAACACGGCACTGTTTCGAACGAAGGTCGGCCCGAAGACGCGCCGATTGGCGGCACACCGCGAGGTTGAGCTCACCGCCTGCGACTATCGGGGCCGCGTTCATCCATGCGCGATGACGGTAGCCGGCCGCGCGACCATACTGTCGGGCGAAGACGCGGCCGCAGGCAACAACGTACTGCACCAACGGTACGGCTGGCAGTGGAACATCGTGCCGCTGATCAAAGTTCCGGGCGTCACTAACGTTCACCGCGATCTGTCGGTCCGCGAGAAGCTACGCCGCGCCCGTCTCCGCACGGTATGGCCCGATACTGTCATCGTTCGGGTCGATCTCGAATGACGATGCCAGACCCCGGTCGTCCGTCGTCTCGAAAGCCACGTACGGCCGCTATCGCGTGAACAACGCGTTGAGTTCGTCGAAAGTCGCTGCGTGAGACAAGCCACCGAACGTGCCCGCGTCCGCGAGTTCGATTGCAGCCGAAAGAAATGCGCCCCAAGCGACTCGTGACAGTGCCGACCCGAGGCTTATCCGCCGCACACCAAGGTCAGCAAGCTCTGCCACCGTGATACCAGGATCAGCCGATATCAACACATTGACCGGAAACGGCCGAACGGCGTCGACCAGCGCGGCAATGTCTTCACGCCGACGCACACCGGGGGCGAACAGGACGTCTGCACCCGCTTCGGCATAGGCCTGCAACCGGCGGATCGCCTCGGCAAGCGGGTCGGGATGACCATAGAGGAAGCACTCCGCGCGGGCGGTCAGCAGCACATCTTCACCCGACTCATCGATCGCGGACCGGGCCGCGCGGACGCGTTCAACTGCCTCCGGCAATGCCAACAACGGATTACCGCTGTCGCCGTACGCATCTTCGATCGACAGCCCTGCCACACCGGTAGCCACACAGCGTGCGATGTTCACTCCCAAACCTGCGAGATCGCGGTCATAGCCGGCCTGGAAGTCGGCGTTGACTGGCACATCGACGGTGTTGACCATCTCTGCGATATGGCCAAGGGCCGCTTCCAGATCGAGCGCCGCCGGCGTGTCGGGCAGGCCTCGCGAGAACCCGAATCCCGCGCTTGTCGTGGCTATGCTCTGGAACCCCATCTTCACCAGCGCGATCGCGGTCCCGGCGTCCCAGGGGTTGGGAATGAGAAAGCAGCCTTCCTCGTGTAGACGGCGGAACCGAGCGCGGCGTTCAGCGAATTTTGAAGCCGTCATCAACCCAGGCAGCCCGGGCCCAGCAGCGCCTTGAGGTCTCCCATCAGCGCCGGCGACGGCGTCACCCGCAGCGAGGCGTCCAACTCCAATGTGGTGACCCGCTCTCCGCTGACCAGGCGCAGATGCACCTGCGAGGTTCCGGGGTGGCGGACCAGCACCTGCTTGAGCGCCGTCACCTTGTCGATGGTGCACTGGCGGGTGGGCAGGCTGACGGCCAGCGGCCGGTCCGGCTGTACACTCGAAAAGTCCGGGACCACAAGCTCATTGGCGATCAAACAGATGCGGTCGTCGGAGATCTTCACTCGCGCGTTGACCAGCACCACGGCGTCGTCGACGATTTCGGCGCCGTAGGTGGAGTAGGTGTGTGGGAAGAACATCACCTCGATGCCGCCGGTGAGGTCCTCCAATTGCGCTGAGGCCCAGGGCATTCCGTTCTTGTTAACGCGCCGGTTCACCGACGCGAGGATGCCGCCGACCTTGACCGGGGCGTCGTTGGGGACGTCGCCGTCGAGAATCGCCGGGATGGCGGTGTCGACCTGGGTGGCCAGCAGGTGCGCGACGCCGTTGAGCGGATGCCCGGAAACGTACAGCCCCAGCATTTCGCGTTCCAACGCCAGCTTGTGCTTGTCGTCCCACTCTTCGTCGGGAATCTTGACGGAAAACACCGCGTCGGTGGCCGTGTCAGTGCCGCCGAAGAGGTCGAACTGGCCCATCGCCTCGGCCTTCTTGGTGCCCAGCACCGAGTCGACGGCATCGGTGTGCACCAAGAACAGGCCCTTGCGGGGGTGGCCCAGCGAATCGAACGCGCCGGCCTTGATCAGCGACTCGGTGACCTTCTTGTTGCACGCCGCGATGTCGATCTTGTTGAGGTAGTCGGAGAAGTCGGTGAACTTGCCCTTCTCGGTGCGGGTATTGAGCAGTGACGCAACGACGTTTGCACCCACATTGCGGACTGCGCCGAGCCCGTAGCGGATATCGGTGCCGACCGAGGCGAAGTTCAGGCCCGACTCATTGACGTCCGGCGGCAGCACGGTGATGCCGAGTTTGCGGCAATCGGCCAAATACACTGCGGCCTTGTCCTTGTCGTCGCCGACCGAGGTGAGCAGCCCGGCCATGTACTCGGCGGGGTAATTGGCCTTCAGGTAGGCCGTCCAGTACGACACCATCGCATACCCGGCGGCGTGCGACTTGTTGAACGCGTAGTCGGCGAACGGCAAAATGGTGTCCCACAGCGCCTTGACGGCTCCGTCGGAGAACCCATTGGACTTCATTCCGGCCGAGAAGCCCTCGTACTCCTTGGCGAGGACCTCTCGCTTCTTCTTGCCCATGGCTTTTCGCAGAATGTCGGCTCGGGCCAATGAGTAGCCCGCGACCTTCTGCGCGATCCGCATGATCTGCTCTTGATAGACGATCAGGCCGTAGGTCTCGGCGAGGATCTCTTGCAGCGGCTCGGCCAGTTCGGCGTGGATCGGCTTGATGGGCTGGCGGCCGTTCTTGCGGTCGGCGTACTCGTTGTGGGCGTTCATCCCCATCGGCCCGGGCCGGTACAGCGCGATCACCGCGACGACGTCTTCGAATTCGGTGGGCTGCATGCGCCGCAGCAGATCGCGCATGGGACCGCCGTCGAGCTGGAACACACCGAGCGTGTCACCGCGGCCGAGCAATTCGTATGTGGCCGGGTCGTCGAGCGGCACCGACTCCAGATCGACGTCAATTCCCCTGTTGGCCTTGATGTTCTCGATCGCGTCGCCGATGATCGTCAGGTTCCGCAGGCCCAGGAAATCCATCTTCAGCAGACCGATTTCCTCACAGGCCGGGTAGTCCCAGCCGGTGATAATGGCGCCGTCTTGCGGCCGCTTCCACAGCGGGATCGCATCGGTCAGCGGTTCGCTGCTCATGATCACCGCGCAGGCGTGCACGCCGGCGTTGCGGATCAGGCCCTCCAGGCCGCGGGCGGTCTCGTAGATGGTGCGCACGTCGGGGTCGGTGTCGATTAGGCCGCGCACCTCGGCGGCTTCCTTGTAGCGCTCGTGGTTGGGGTCGGTGATCCCCGACAGTGGAATGTCTTTGGCCATAATCGGCGGCGGCAGCGCCTTGGTGATCCGGTCGGCGATCGCAAAACCCGGCTGACCGTAGTGGATCCGCGCTGAATCCTTCAGCGCCGCTTTAGTTTTGATGGTGCCGAAGGTGATGACCTGCGCCACCCGGTCGTGTCCCCACTTGTCGGCGGCGTAGCGCACCATCTCGCCGCGGCGGCGGTCGTCGAAGTCGATGTCGATGTCTGGCATCGATGTGCGTTCGGGGTTGAGGAACCGCTCGAACAGCAGCCCGTGCGGGATCGGGTCGATATCGGTGATGCCCAGCGCGTAGGCGACCAGCGACCCGGCCGCCGACCCCCGTCCCGGGCCGACCCGGATGTTCACCGATCGCGCGTAGTTGACCAGATCCGCCACGATCAGGAAGTACGACGGAAAACCCTTGGCGCAGATCACCTCGATCTCGTAGGCGGCACGCTCGGCATACCCCGGCGGTATTCCGTCCGGGAATCGCCGGACCAGCCCGGCCTCGACCTCGTGCCGCAACCACGAGGCCTGGTCGTGCCCGTCGGGCACCGGGAACACCGGCATCCGGTTGCGCGGTGTCCATACCTCGGCGTAGGACCCCACCCGCTCGGCGATCAGCAGCGTGGTGTCGCAGGCACCGGGCACCTGGTCGTCCCAGATCGCCCGCATCTCGGCGGCCGATTTCAGGTAGTAGCCGTCGCCTTCGAACTTGAACCGGGCCGGGTCCGACAGGGTCTTGCCGGTCTGCACGCACAACAGTGCCTCGTGGTTGTGGGCGGCGTCGCGGGTGACGTAGTGGCAGTCGTTGGTGGCCAGCGGCGCGATACCGAGCGTGCGGCCGATCTCGAGCAGCCCGTCGCGGACTCGGCGCTCGATGGACAGGCCGTGGTCCATCAGCTCCAGGAAGTAGTTGTCGGGGCCGAATATCTCGCGCCACTTGGCGGCTGATTCCAGGGCCTCACGCTGCTGGCCGAGCCGAAGCCGGGTCTGCACTTCACCGGAGGGGCAGCCGGTGGTCGCGATGACGCCGCTGGCGTGCTCGGCGATCAGCTCGGCGTCCATCCGCGACCATTTGCCCAACTGGCCCTCGAACGAAGCCAGCGACGTCAGCTTGAACAGGTTGCGCAACCCGGTGGCGTTCTCGGCGACCATGGTCAGGTGGGTGTAGGACCCGCTACCCGACACGTCGTCGCTCTTCTGCGCCGGATCGCCCCACAAAACACGGCGCGAGTCGAACCGGGAGCCGGGCGCGACGTAGGCCTCGACCCCGATGATCGGCTTGATCCCTGCGCCGGTGCAGGCGTTGTAGAACTCGCTGGCGCCGAACATGTTTCCGTGATCGGTCATCCCGATGGCCGCCATCTGCAGGCGCTGCGCCTCGGCCAGCATCGGGCTGATCTTCGCAGCACCGTCCAGCATCGAGTACTCGGTGTGGTTATGCAGGTGCACGAAGGAGCCAGTCATCAGGTCGCCAGTCTATGGCCGCACACCGACATGGGTTCGGCGTGTCGCTTTGGAGTGTCGTCGTGGTTTACGACGGCCGCAGGCCGGTGCCGATTCGCAGGGCTGGGAGCAGCACGCTGCGCGGCGCGAACCGCCCGCCCACGCCGACGACCTTGGGCACGAGCCCGGGAATGACGCTGCGCTTGCCGTCGAGCATCCCCCCGATCGCGGCTTCGGCGACTTCGTGGGGAGACACCTGCGCGACGCTGATGCTCCACTGCTGGGCATCGGCGATGTCGGCCCACTCGGTCGGCACCGGCCCCGGGCACAGCACCGTGCACGACACCCCGGTTCCGTGCAGCTCCTCGTGGACGGCTTCAGAGAACGTTTGGACAAAGGCCTTGGTGGCCGAGTAGACCGCCATGCCCGGGATCGGCTGAAAGCCCGCGAGCGAGGCGATGTTGAGCACCGCGCCGGCGCCGCGGTCGATCATGCCGGGCAGGGCGGCATGGGTGAGCTCCATGAGGGTCAGCGCGTTGAGCGTGACTTGCTCGCTTTCCCGCTCGAGCGGCAGCGTGTGGAACGGGCCGCTGGTGCCGAAGCCCGCGCTGTTGCACAAGCCCGCGATCGCCTCGCCGCGGATGCGCTCGGCCAACTCTTCCCGGGCTTTCTTTTTGGCCAGGTCGAGCGGCATCACGTCGACGTCAACCGAGTGCTTGTCGGTCAGGCGGGCGGCGAGCTCGTCGAGGCGTTCGCGGCGGCGCGCGACCAGTACGAGCGGATAGCCGCGGCGGGCCAGCCCGCTGGCCAGCTCGGTGCCGATGCCCGAGGAGGCGCCGGTGACGACGACGGATGTCTGCTTGGTCGGTTTCGGAAGGCTCATGGTCGTCTCACCAGTGGATTCCGCGGGTGGCCTGCACGAAGGCTTGGCTTCGTTTGTCGAATTTCGAAGCGTCCTCGGCGGCTTCTTTTCCTTGTGCTGCGGATGAGTCGTCGAACATGTTGAATGCGCGGTTGCGCACGAAGTCCATCACCATCGGGTTGAGGGCGTCGGCCACGGAGGCGAATTGGCCGAACGGTGAGCTGACCCGACGCGGCCGGTGCACTATCGCGTCGGCGAGCACACCGGCCGCCTGATCCGGCGTCAGCGTCGGGAATCGCTCATACATGGTGGTGGGTTTGATCATCGGTGTTCGCACCAGTGCCATGTGGACGGTGGTGAAACGCACGTTGTCGCCGACGGTTTCGGCCTGCAGCGAGTCGCACAGCGTGTCGAGCGCGGCCTTGCTGGCGATGTAGGCGCCGAAACGCGGAGCACGTGTCTGTACGCCCGCCGACGACAAGTTGATGATGTGTCCGAAGTGCCGCTCCCGCATACCGGGGATGAACTTGAGGACAAGCTGGACCGCCCCAAGGTAATTCAGCTGCATCGTCCGCTGGTAGTCGTGGATCCGGTCATAGGACAACGCCAGCGAGCGCCGAATTGACTTGCCCGCGTTGTTGATCAAGATGTCGACGCGGCCGAGGTCGGCGAGCACCTGGTCGGCCATTTCGGCGATCGCATCCATGTCGACCAGATCGCAGGGGTAGACGTGAGCGGTGCCGCCGTTGCTGCGGATATCGTCGGCGACTTTTTCCAAGTTCTCCCGTGTGCGCGCCACCAGCACCACTTCGCCGCCGGCGCCGGCAATTTTCTTCGCGGTCGCCTCCCCGATACCCGAGGAGCCGCCGGTGATCAGGGTGATTTTGCCGTCGACGGCGTCTTCGAGCGTGCGGCCCTGGACCGCTTCGAGCAGGTTGCGCAGGTAAAACGGTCGATACCGGCCAGCCGAATTGGGGGTGTTGATGATGTTCGACACCGCCGCGATCGGCTTTTCGACGAGGCTGGTGAGGTCACCGAGATTCATGTTGGTCGCTCCTGACGATGGTCGGCCGTACTTGTCTGTGATCGGGGTTACCCAAACGTCGGCTCGGTGAGTCACCAGCAATCGGCTTGTTACGTCGAGTAATGCCGGTGTGACGGCGTTCTAACGGATGTGCAATGGCTCGATGGTCCCCTGGGGACATGGGGATGCTGTCACGATTCCGCAAGCACCAGGCACTACCTATTTATGACCGGATCGGCGGCCATGAGGCGATCGAAGTCGTGGTCGAAGACTTCTATGCACGGGTGCTGGCCGATGAACAACTCGCAGGCTTCTTCGCCGGAACGAACATGAACCGGCTGAAAGGCAAGCAGGCCGAGTTCATCGCCGCCGCGCTGGGCGGGCCGGAACCTTACACCGGCGCGCCGATGAAGCAGGTGCACCAGGGCCGTGGGATCACGATGCATCACTTCAACCTGGTGGCCGGTCACTTGAGCGATTCGCTGTCTGCTGCCGGGGTTCCCGACGAGACGGTGGCAGAAATACTTGCGGTGGTGGCGCCGCTGGCAGGCGAGATTGCGTCGGACGCCCAGGCGGCGCGCGTCTGACTGATCGTCACATCTGCGACATCAAGCTCCGCATCGGAGCGACATCGTGTCGCCCGGCTCGTAGCGATTAGCTGTACCAATCGCTCGTAGCCGGGCACACAACTGACAACCCATTACCGAGCCTGGTCGGGCTGATGTGACATAGCCGCACAAAGTCATTGAGGCTGCCGCTGTGTGTCACGAACGCAGCGCGCCCAGCTGCCCCCGCAGATACTCGATAACCCCGGAGTCCGCGGTGAGCTCGATTGCGTGCCGGTAGGCGTCCGCGGCCGCTGCAGATCGCCCGGCAGCGGCCAGCAGGTGCGCCCGTGTCGCCCAGGCCGGCTGAAACCGCGTGACCGCCGGGTCGGTGATCGCATCGAGCGCCCGCAACCCCGCCTCGGGGCCGTCGAGATGGGCGTCGACAGCGGCCGAGGCCACCATCGCGCCCAGCGACGGTGCGACCCGCAGCAGCGCGCGGTGCAGTTTGCGCAGCGCAAACCAATCGACCGGCCGATGGCAGTGCGCCGACTGGATCGCCGCTTCGTACTGGTAGCGGCCCGGCCGGCCCATGCTGTGGGCGCG
>Ga0070739_10004384_pt1 | contig 16745 bp, 12 predicted proteins | sample Coa_R1_7_FD_66445 | JGI IMG/M metagenome (GOLD analysis project Ga0070739, IMG submission 66445) | Surface soil microbial communities from Centralia Pennsylvania, which are recovering from an underground coalmine fire - Coalmine... | ecosystem: Environmental > Terrestrial > Soil > Unclassified ... | reverse complement strand
CCGAAGTCACTTATACTCCCGGCCGCAACTTCACCGGCACGACTCCCGTGCGCGACGCGCCTTCCCCCGTCAATCCCGGCGCCGATCACTTCGGCGAAGTCCAAGCCTGGAATGTGGACACCGGCCAGAAGGTTTGGACCCACAATTACGCGAAATCCCCGAACTGGGGCGGGATGCTCGCCACTGGAGGCAACCTGGTTTTCACCGGCGGCACCAACGACCGCCACTTCCACGCCTTCGACGCTACCACCGGCAAGCTCCTCTGGGAGTTCCCCACGGGCTCGGGAATCCTCGCGCCGCCCACTACCTTCACCGTGGACGGCAAGCAGTACGTCGCGGTGCATTCCGGCTGGGGCGGTGATTCGCGCGGCATGCAGGCTACCCTGAACCGCGCCTTCCCGGGCGAGTATCCTGAAGTGCCCGAGGGCGGCGCAGTGTGGGTCTTCGCCCTGGAGTAGCCGCGTCGCGATCCAGACGGCCATCGGGCGCCGGCTGCGCGCCTCCCTGTAATTGGCTTGCGCGCGCTGGCCGTGGGGCCGGCCCGGCACATGGCATTCGCAAATACAGGACCGCGCCCTAGTCCAGCAAATGCCCGAGCTTTTCCCGCTTCGTCCGCAGGTACTCTTCGGTCGAGGCCACCACCGGCACGATCGCCGGCACGCGCTCCGCTACGCGTACTCCGGCCTGTTCCAGAGCCTGTATTTTTTCAGGGTTATTCGACATCAGCCGCACGGCGCTCAATCCGAAATGCCGCAGGATCGCCCCGGCGAGCGCATAAGCCCGCAGATCCGCCTTGAAGCCGAGCCGGTTGTTGGCCTCCACGGTATCCGCGCCCTGATCCTGAAGCTCGTACGCCCGCAGCTTGTTCAACAGGCCGATTCCGCGCCCTTCCTGGTTCTCGTAGATGATCAAGCCGCGCCCTTCTTTCGCGATCGCGGAAAGCGCCAGCTCCAGTTGCGCGCGGCAATCGCAGCGCAAGCTGTGGAACACGTCGCCGGTGAGGCACTGCGAATGGATCCGCACCAGCGGCGCGGGCCCCGCCGACAGGTCGCCCATCTTCAGCGCCACCGCCTCCTCCGGCGCCGCCTCGCCGCCCACGCCCTCGAAACCGAAAATGCGGAAATGCCCGAAACGCGTGGGAAAATCGGCTTCGGCGACCTTTCGTAACTGAAATGTCTGGGACATGTAAGGAATCCAGGCGAGTTACTTCATTATAATGACCGGAAGCGGGCTACCGCGCGTGCATGCGTCTCCGAACTTCGTACGTCTTGGAAGCGGATGGTTGAACAGCATCTTGTAATTCTGCTGGTGAAACTTGCTGTGGCCGCGTCGCTGGCCAGCATCCTCACCCGCTCCGGCCGGTTCCAGCGCATGCTGATGCGCGAGGAGCGCACGCTGGGCCAGCGCGTCCAGATGGCCCTGGTCTGCGCCCTCATCTTCGGCGCCGGCGTGGCCACACGCGTCATCACCCAGCTCACCCACGATAACTATCAGGCCGTCGATCTCGGCCTCGAAGGCAGCCTCGTCATGGGTATGCTCGGCGGCTACGTCACCGGACTCCTCGCCGGCGTCCTGATCTCGGTCCCCGCCATGATCCACTCCGAGCTGATGTCCATGCCGCTCTTCGCGGCCGTCGGCGTCATGGGCGGCCTGCTCCGCGACCTCGCCCCCGATAAGGAATTCATCTGGCGCTTCACTCCCTTCCCCGATCTTGCCCTGTTCCGCCTGCTGAGCGCCGCCGCCCTCCGCGGCCTCTTTGCGCGAACCAATCACCGCCCGGGCCAGCCCTTGTGGCGCGAACTTCTGACCCGGAAACGCGACCTCCGTTTGCCGGTCTTCAGCATCGGTTGCGTGGGGGTCATCTTGTTGGCCGAGTTTTTCCGCTCTTTCATCGCCCTGCATTTTGGGCACAAGGGCGTCTTCGCCCTTCAACAGAATTGGAGCCACATCACGCCCCTGATGACCGTGGCCATCTATGCCACCACCCTTTTCGCCACGGCTTTGCCCATCAAAGTCTGGAACAGCAACCGCACGGAAAAGAAACTGGAGCAGCAGCAAATGCGGCTCAACGAAGCCCGCCTGGCCGCCCTCAGCAGCCAGATCAATCCGCACTTTCTCTTCAACACCCTCAACTCTGTGGCCGCCCTCATCCGCCTCGACCCCGAGCAGGCCCGCCAGGTCGTCCAACGGCTCTCCAAGATTCTCCGCCGCCTCCTGCGCCAACAGGAAAATATGGCGACCCTTGGCGAGGAACTCTCCTTCATTGACGATTACCTCTCCATTGAGATGGTGCGCTTCGGCGACAAATTGCGGTTCGTCAAGGATATCGATCCCCGGACCTTGGATTTGCTCGTCCCCAGCATGCTGCTTCAGCCGCTCATCGAAAATAGCATCCGGCACGGACTATCGAGTAAAGTGGACGGCGGGACCATCCACGTCCGCAGCCGCCTCGCTGGCAAGCGGCTTCAGATCCTGGTGGAGGATGACGGCGTGGGGATCCCGGAGGCCAAGCTGGCCACGCTGCTGGAGCAGGGCATCGGCGTCAACAACGTCAATGAGCGCTTGAAAGTCCTGTTCGGCAGCGAGTACAAGATGTGGATCGATAGCCGCGTCGGGGAAGGCACCAGTACCGGTATCGAGCTTCCCGAGCAGGCAAGCAGTACGGCAGTAGCGGTCGAAGCGTTGGTGGGCAGCGGGTGAGGCCCGATCATCAAGGAGCACATTTCTTTGGGTGAACTAAATTCTCTACTGCTTCCGCGCGTGGAGCCGCGAGCGCAAACGTTCGCGGCTCGCACCCGGCGCATTTACGATACTGTGGCGGCGGTCTATCCCGCCAGCACGTTTTTCTTTCATTCGAAGGCTCACGCCTGCGCCTTGCGGCATTCCGGAATCCGCGACGGCATGCGCGTTCTCGAGGTCGCCACCGGCAGCGGTGAGATGTTCCGCCGCTTGGTAAAGGCCAACCCCCGCGGCCGCACCATCGGGCTCGATCTCTCGCCGAAGATGGCGGCCCACTCGCTGCGGCGCGCCCGGAAGGAGTGCCCCGAAGCCAAAGCCCATACCGGAGCCGTCGATGTCCGTGACCTCCCCTTCCGCGATTCCAGCTTTGACGCGGTCATGTGCTGCTACCTCCTCGAGCTTCTGGCCCAGGAGGACATCGTCCGCACCCTGCGCGAGATCCGGCGTGTGCTCCGCTCCGGCGGATCCTTCTCGCTGGTGGTCATCGGCCAGAACGGAAAATGGTTCAACCGCATCTACAGCGCCGCCGGCGCGCTCGTTCCCGCATTTTGGGGCCGCCAGGTCGAGCACGGCGTCCCGGATCTGATTCGCGAAACGGGTCTCGTCATCACCACCGACCTGTTTGTGCGCCAGGGCTTTTACCCCTCGCGAGTCTTGGTCGCCAGGAAGCGCTGAGCCGCGTTTGACCTCCCCCCGGCCGGGGGAATCCGTGAGCCGGGCGCGCTCTCTCCCGCGGGCCGTCTCTGCCCGCGCGAAATCTTCGCCACAGCCGGCAACTCACATAAACCTCAGGCCCGCCTCCTGCACTTCGAGCAAAACCACGTCCGGATGGTAGCGTTCGATCTCCCGCTTTGGAAACGAGCCATCCTGTACGTGCCGCCAGACAATCGTTCCGAAAGTATCCTCCAAATACGGAAGCAGCGCCTGCGAGTAGGAGTCCCCCAGGATCACCAGGGTTGGCGCGCCCGCAAGCCCGGTTCGAATGATCTTCTGGCTGGCCCAATCGGTCCGCTCCGTGAGGTACTGGATCTGGATTGTGGCGGCCGTCTTAGGCACGTATTCGCTTCCCTGCACGTTTACAAAATCGCCGATTCCCAGCATGAACACCAAGTCCCGCTGCAGATGCTCCCCGAAGGCGGGCTGCAACGTGATCGACTCCCGCTTCAGCGGCCGGATGCCCATGCCGCTTAGCTTCTCCACAATCGCTTCGTAGCCGAGGAACGCGCCTTCCGCGTTCCAATGGCTGTCCCAGGGCGTGTACACCGGTGTTTGCGCTTTTCGTTCCAGAAGCCTTTTTCGAACATCGATGACGGTCAGGCGCCCGGCGGCGGCCTGCACCAGTTGATCGACCTCGGTGGGATGCCGTTCGCGTTGCAGCCATGAAGGCAGGTGCTCGGGATAAATGGTCTCCTTGATCGGCGCGGGAAAGATCAGGAACCGCGCGCCCTGATCCGCCAGGTATTTCTGGCGCTCTTGCATCGTCCGCACCCATTGATCGATCCCGGAGGAGGAAAGCAGGTTACGGCCGCGAATGAAGTTGAACTCCGGATCGCCCAGGTAGTAAAGCCAGCCGCCGGTGCCCACCAGAATTTTGGGGGACGCCGATAACCCCATGCGGTAGCGAACATAGGCGTTTGTGGAAATCAGCTCGGCGCGCATCGCGAAATGATCGTTCGCATACTGCTCCACCACGGACGGGAACCGGCTCCATTCTGGAAGCGAGGAAGGCCATCCCGGCCAGGGAGCAAGAACCCGCTTTTCCACAAGCTGCCGGTCCTTGAAGCCCAGAATCTTGAACGCCGAAGGCAGGCACACAAGAGCGGCGAACAGAGCCACAAACACGGCGTCTCCGATTCTCGTCTGCCATTGCGTGCGCGCCTCGCTCGCGGCCGCCTGGATCATTGCGCTCCCTCAGAATCGAAAATAGAGAAAGGGATTGTGGCTGCCTTCCGCGATCGCCATCAGCGAGACCAGAAAAACCGTCATCGCCGCTAGCGTTGCTGCGGCCTCCAGCGCCGGTTTCGCCCACGCAGGCGCGCCCGAATTCAGATGCTCCCACGCCAGGCGCGGAATCGGGTACGCGAAGCAGATCCCCGCCGCCAACGCTGCCATCGCTTCCGGCGAAAGGATTCGAAACACGCTGTCGCCCGCCGTCCCGTTCGCCCCGGCCAGGGCGGCAAAAAACCCCGCGGCCCCACGGAGCGATTCGGAGCGGAAGATCACCCACCCCATCATCGCCATCCCGACCGAATAGATCGTCGCAAGCGCCGTTCCGCAGCGCTTCAGCATCCCCAGCAGCCCGCCTCGCTCGATCGCCAGCAGGGTACCGTGAAACAGGCCCCAGACCGCGAACGTATAATTCGCCCCGTGCCAGAGCCCGCACACCAGGAACACCAGCAGCAGGTTCGCATAGGTGCGGAGCCGGCCTCTGCGGTTGGCCCCGAGCGGGAACCACAGATAATCGCGCAGCCAGGTCGAAAGCGTGATGTGCCAGCGCTGCCAGAAGTCGGTGATGGACGTCGCGGCATACGGGTAGTTGAAATTGCGGGGAAACGTGAACCCCAGCATGTGCCCCAGGCCGATCGCCATGTTCGTGTATCCTGCGAAATCGAAATAGATCTGCAACGTATAGGCGATCAGGCCAACCCACGCGATCGGAGCCGTGAGAGCGCCCGCGCGGCTCGAAAACGCGGCGTCGGCCGGGACCGCCAGCGTGTTGGCGATCAGCATCTTCGCCGCCATCCCGGCGATGAACAATTGCGCCCCCTGTCGAAACCGGGAGAGGGTCACCCGGCGGTGACGCAACTCGGCCGCGGCATCCGCCATTCGCTCGATCGGACCCGCCAGAATTTGAGGAAACATCGTCAGGTAGGCCGCGAACGCCACCGGGTCGCGCTCGGCGGGCGTGTCCTTGCGATAGACATCCACCAGGTAGGAAATCGCTTTGAACGTGTAGAAGGAAATGCCCAAGGGTAGATCCGTGGTCACCGCCGGGACTCGCCAACCCGCCGCGTCCAGAATGGGCTTCCCGGCGCGCAGTAGCAAAGCGCCGTACTTGAATACCACTAGCGGCGCCAGATTCAGCGCGATTCCCGTCCAGAGCAGCGCCGTCCGCTTCCGCCCTCCCCGCCTCGCGACATTGGGCGCGAGTCCATAATTGACAGCCGCGGACAGAATTAGTAATGGAACGAAACGAAACTCGCCCCATGCGTAAAAACCAATGCTGGCCGCCAGCAGAAACAGATTGCGGAGGAAGGTCTTAGAAATCAGAAGATACAAAACAAGAAAAGCGGGCAGAAAATAGAAGACAAAAGTAATTGAGGTGAACTGCACGGGTGACTCATTTTACTATGAGGCGCTCGAACCGCGTCGCGTCGCTCCATGCGAAACAACGGCGCGGCGGAACGGCCGGCCTTCTCCCTCGCGGGGCACGGCGATTTCTGGAAGCGCCCGGCGCTCGAAGGCTTACCGCAACGCTGCTTGCCGCCTTCGGCCGCCAGTCCTTGACCCCAGAATCCGGGCCGCGCCCGGGGCCTCCCGATCTCCGCCATCGAGACAGCAGAATTGACTCCCTGCGGTCCGGTTTCAACCTCCCCGCCGATGCTATGCTGAGTGCTGCTCAGGCCCTCGTCTGAGCCATCTCCGGCCGCATGCAAGTCGCGCCTCCAACCTCGCCCCCCCGCACCGCAGGAACCCGGCTGCTTCTCCCGCTCGCTTTCACCTTGGCCCTTGCCTCGCTCGCCTTCCTCCCGCCCCTGCGCCCGGCTCCGCACGTGCTTCCTTCTTTTCTCGGCGCCGCCGCTTTTCTCGCCGCCTGGAACGCTCTCCTGCTTGCGCAGGCGCGCCGGGCCCACCGCGCGTTTGCCATCGACGTGGCCCTCAAGAAGCAGCACTACCTCCAGGGCTGCGTCCAAGGCTCGATCTTCGCCTACTGGGGCTACTATTGGAAACCCGTCTACGATTTCGCCCCCTTCATCCTCGCCCAGCTTCTGTTCGCTTACGCCTTCGACATTCTGCTCGGCTGGAGCCGCCGCGGCCGGGCCGCCCTGGGCTTCGCCCCGTTCCCGCTCGTGTGCAGCGTCAATCTCTTCCTTTGGTTCAAGCCCGAATGGTTCTGGATTCAATTCGCTCTTCTGGCAGTGGGGCTGCTTGGCAAAGAACTGATTCGCTGGAACCGCGGCGGCCGCCTCACCCACATCTTCAACCCCTCGTCGTTCCCCTTGGCCTTGTGTTCGCTGGTTCTGCTCGCTACCGGCCGCAGTGGCATGACCTGGGGACAGGAAATCTCCACCACCCAGTTCTACCCGCCGCACATGTATCTGGCGCTGTTTCTGCTCGGGATGCCTGGGCAGTTTTTCTTCGGCGTGACCTCCATGACCCTGTCCGCGGTGCTGGCCTCCTACATTTTCGGACGCCTGTACTTCGCGGCCACCGGGATCTACTTTTTCTATGATTCCTACATCCCGATCTCGGTCTTCCTGGGGATGATTTTTCTATTCACCGATCCCTCCACTTCGCCCCGCACCGAGCTGGGCCGCATCATCTACGGCTGCCTGTATGGCTTGAGCACTGTGGCGCTCTATCAGATGCTCGGCAGCGCCGGCATGCCTACGTTCTACGACAAGCTGCTCCAGGTCCCGGTGCTGAATCTCATGGTGAAGTTGATGGACAGCGCCGCGAGGTCCCGCTGGCTTCGCAGGCTCGATCCCGCCGCGCTCGGACCGGCTCTGTCGCCCTACGCGCGCCACGCCGCCTATATTTCCGTTTGGACCGCCGTCTTCACCCTTCTCAGCGCCACGCGCGCTCTCGGCGACGACCACCCCGGCCAATGGCTGCCGTTCTGGCGTCAGGCCTGCCAGGAGGGCCGCGCTTATGCCTGTCCTTATCTCGCGGATATGGAATTGGGCTTCTGCGATCGCGGCTCTGGATGGGCCTGCAATGAAGCTGGCCTGCTGCACATCGCGCTATCGCGCTCCGGCGAGGATCGCCGCCGCGCCGACCCCGCCGGGGCCGCCATGCCGCTGCGCCGGGGCTGCCAACTCGGCTCCGCCGCCGCCTGCCAGAACCTGACCGTTCTCGCAACCGGCTCCGGCGATCTCGCTGCTGCCCTGCCCACACTGGCGGACTATCCCATCATCCTCCGCGGCAGTAAGGGCGATATCCGCGAGCGCGAACCTGTGGCCCTGTACGCTTTGGCCTGCCGCGAAGGTTGGTCCGACGCCTGCGCTCACAGACGCTAGATCCTGAGTACCGCTCAACCTCCGCCCAACCCTGGTCCTAAGTGGTCCCAGTACCCTGAGATCCTCCGCGCTATGGTCTGCCTCCCTCCCCGGCCCCTACTCTGCGGTTTCAAGGAGGTTCGACTTGAGCTTACTCAAACTCCTCGCCGCGCTCCGGCGCAATCGTAAAGGAAGCACTTTCATTGAGACCGCTCTTCTGATGCCCGTCCTGCTCCTGCTCTGCTGCGGGGCCATGGATTTCGCCCGCGTGGTCTACGCAGGGATCGAAATCGCCGATGCCGCTCGCGCCGGCGTGCAGTACGGCGCTCTGACTCCCGGCCACTCGGGCGACACGGCCGGAATGCAGCAGGCCGCCCTCAATGACGCCCCCGACCTCGGCTCCTCCGTTACCGCCAGCGCGAGCAATTTCTGTACGTGCAGCGGCTCCACCACGGATTGCTCTTCCAGTTGCAACGGGTCTGTTCCTGATGGCTACGTCCAGGTGACGGCCAACTACACGTTCAATTCGTTGATCCCCTATCCAGGCGTCCCGGCCTCGGTCAAGCTGTCGCGCACCGCAAAAATGAGAGTCCAGTAAAGGCCGCCACCATGCGATTCCCCACTGCCCGAAACCATCGCCAGCGCGGAGCCGTAGCCCTCGAATTCGGCCTCGCCTTCCTCCTGTTCTTTTCCGTCCTCTACGCGATTATGGAGTTTGGCCGCATCGTCGCTTCCTATAACATCCTCTCGGGCGCCGCCCGCGAAGGCGTCCGCTACGCCATCGTCCACGGCAGTTCCAGCGGCTCGGCCGCGAGCAGCTCCGATATTCAGAACATCGTTAAGAATTGGGCCATCGGCCTTGATAGCAGCGCTCTGAACGTCACCACCACCTGGAATCCCGGCAATGCGCCCGGCAGTACCGTCACGGTGAAAGCCTCCTACACGGTGGCGCCCTTCACCTCGCTGATTCTCAAAAACGGCATCACCCTGAACAGCACTTCTCAAATGGTCATCTCGCAATAACGCCAAGGATCATCGCCATGCTTGTCCGCAATTCCGCCCGAATCTCAAAATCCGAAAAAGGATCGATTCTGATGCTCGGCGCCCTCACCATCTTCGTGGTGACGGCCTTTGTCGGCCTGGCCCTCGACGCCTGCTACATGTACTTCCACAAGCGGGCCATGCAGGCTGCCGCCGACGCCGGCGCCTACGGAGGCGCATTCGAAATCCTTCGCGGCAACTCCGACGCCGTCGCCGCCGCCAAGAATGACACCGCTCTCAACGGCTTCACCGACGGCTCCGATAACGTCACCGTCACCGTAAACAATCCACCCGCTAGCGGCACGAAAGCCGGCGACGCCAACTTCGTCGAAGTCATCGTCTCCCACCCGCAGCCCACCTGGTTCATGCGGGCGCTCAACTTCAACTCCATCACGGTCAAAGCCCGGGCCGTCGCCGGCCTCGGCACAACCGGCAACGGCTGTGTCTACGCCCTCAACCAGGACACCGGCAAAACCAATAACGGATTCTTCGCCAACGGTACCACCAACTCCAACTTCGCCTGCGGCGTCTTCTCCAACTCCAACTTCCGCTCGGTCGGCGGAGCCTGCGTCGTAACCCCCACCGTCAGCTACACCGGCACGTACACCAACAGCGACTCCTCCGGCGACTGCGGCCCGAAAGGCATCGGCAAAGGAGTCCCCGTCGTCGATCCCCTGCATGGCAAATATTCCGCCCCCGGTCACACCACCTGCGACTACCGCAACTACAAGGTCACCACCGGAACCACCGTCACCCTTTCGCCCGGCATCTATTGCGGCGGAATCTCGATCGGAGGCACCGTGAACCATGTGGTCTTCAGCTCCGGCGCTTATGTCCTGGTGGGCGGAGGCCTCAGCGTCAACGGAGCCGTCACCGTCTCGGGAAGCGGCGTCACCTTCTTCAACACCTATTCCAAGTCCGACAAATACGCGGGCATCAGTATCAACGGCAGCGGTACGGTGACCCTCACTGCCCCGACCACCGGTACCTACGCGGGACTCCTCTTCTACCAGGACCCCACTGTCTCCTGGAGCGCCAGCAACGGTTCCATCATCGCCGGCGCCGCCAACTCCGTTTATGACGGCATTATCTACTTCCCCACCACCGACCTTACCTACGCCGGCAACAGCAGCTCCACCGACGGCGGCAATGACGGCTACACCATGCTCATCGGCTACGACGTGACGATCAACGGCACCGCGCAGGTCAATAACGACTTCTCCACTCTGCCCGGCGGCAATCCTTTGCAGAACGTGGTCTTCGTCGAATAAGCCGCCGCCTCGCTGGAGCGCGAGCTTTTATTCGCCGCGCTCCAGCGTCCGGTTCAGCGCCCTCTTGAGCGAATCCACCCTCCCCTCGGCACTCGTAAAGATGTCCTCCGGGAATCGCCAGTACCGCAGTATTTCCGCATAAATCGGCGCCGCATCGTCCCGGTCCAGCCCCAGCCCCGCCAGATACTGCATCCGCAAATTCGCGTCGCGATTGATCGCCGCCCCCTTCAGCCACGCGGCCAGGTCCTTCTTCCTCCCCGCATACGTCGCGAATAAGTCCACCGGCGATTCCATCCCGATCTCCGCCAGCGACTCCGGCACCCGGTTTCCCTCCTCCCGGTATCCGAACCGCCGGTCCATCTCGTCCAGATCGATCCGCAGCGGCTCCGCCTGCCCCAGCAGCACGATGTCGTGCCCGCGCCCCTCGTACGGATTCCCCCAGAGCGTGCCCTCCGGAAACACTTCGAAGAAGGTCGCCACCAGGCTCTTCACCGCCTCGAGGTCCGTCTCGAACAACTGCACGTACATCGTCACCCGCCCGCCCGGGTTCAGATGCGCCTTCATCGCCTCGAAAAATTCCTTCGTGTACAGGTTCGCCGCGCCCTTCACCCACGGGTCCAGCGGATCCACCGTGATCCCGTCGAACCGGTCCTTCGACGTCAGAAGATAATGTCGGCCGTCGTCGATCCTCACCCGCACCTTCGGGTTCTGCAAGACGCCGAAATTCGACTCCGTGAAATATTCCGACGCCGCCTCCGGCACCAGCGGCTCGATCTCCACGATTGTCTCCCGCTCCACCCGCGGATCGATCGCCGCCGCCCCCGCCGTGATCCCCGCCCCACACCCGATCACCAGCACTGAGCGGGGCCGTTCCGCCGTCAGCGTCGTCAGATGCCCCAGCATCCTCTGGAGCCGCATATCGCGCGCCGCGTTCGACGCTTGCACCTTGCCTGCCACGTGGAACGTCACCGTGCCGTTTCCGAACTTCGCCACGGCCACGGACGAGTTCAGCCCCTCTTTCGCGTAGACGATGTCGCTGTTGCCTGCCCACGCCGCCGCGTAGCGCCCGTAGGCGATCAGCAGCTTCGACGCCGGCGGCACGCCGCGGATCAGCAGCGCCATCGCCGCCGCGCACGCCGCCGAAATCGCCCACCTTTGCGGCAGCAGCAGGAGCGCCGCGCCCATCGACACCGCGATCAGCGCCTGCTCCGCCCGCTGCGATCCCGCCCACGCCACCAGCCACAGGCTCGCCGCCAGCGCCCCCGCGATCGCCCCCAGCGTATTCGCCGCATACACGCCGGACATCACTGCGCCCGCCTCGCGCTCCGCCCCTGCCGCCGCCAGCGCCAGCGGAAAGCTCGCGCCCCAGCACAGCGTCGCCGGCGCCAGCGCCCAGCATGCCCGTGCCAGGTCCAACTCGAAGCTGAACCGCACGCTCGCACTAAGCGAGGGATCGATCGGCCAGTACGGCATCGCCGCAGACATGCTGTAGGACCCCCACGCAATCGCTCCCGCCGCGAGCGCCTGGCACCACCCCAGCGCCGCCCGCGGCTGCCTTGCCAGCCGCGCGACCCTGGATCCGATCGCGCTGCCCAGCCCCAGGCCCGCCAGAAACACCGCCACGATGATCGACAGCGCATACACCGACGCCCCGAACAGCAACCCTAGCGCGCGCGTCCAGATCGCCTCGGCTCCCAGCGCGCACAACCCCGATAGCCCGACGGCCACATACACCGCTGCCGCGCCTTTTTTTTGCGCCCCCGCAGCCTCCGCCACCGCCACCGGAAGATCCCTCCGGCCTCCGATCAGCGCCGCCAGCCCGACCCCCGCATTGATCCCCGCAGCCGCATACGTCGCGGCCGTGACATCGTACACCCGCAGCAGATAGAATCCCGACGCAAGCGACCCCACCACTGCGCCCGCAAGATTCGCAGCGTATATCAGCCCCAGCCACCACGTCTCGCTGCGTGGCGCCGCCCGGGCCAGCGCCGGTAGCGTCGCCCCCATCAGCATCGCCGCCGGCAGCATGCACAAGGCGGCCACTGCTCCTCGCAGCGCGTAAATCCCGCTTATCCATGGCATCGCCGCCAGCACCGCTAGCCCGAGCCCGCCAGTGCCTAACTCGATGGCCGCATAAACCCGCAGAGGATGAAGGCGCGCGGGAGCTGCCCGCGGCAACAACAGACTTCCCAGGCACATCCCGCCCATGTACGTCGCCAGCAGAATGCCCAGGGAAACCGTAGTCGAGCCGATCGCCAGCTCCAGAAGCTGGAACCACACGATCTCATAGATCAGTGCGGCGGCGCCGCTCGCCGCCGCCAGCGCCGCCAGAAAAGCAAGATTATTGCTTGGCTTTCCGCTCATCCGCGCGCGCGCCAGCGAGGATGCCCGTCATTCCGTAGTTGCCTTCATGGCACGCCGAATCGAAAATCATGTGGCGGTTGTCGCTCGTCTTGCCCATCTCGATCAGCACCGTCCACGGCCTCGACCACGTCTTCGGATCGTCGAAAGTGATCTCGCGCCGCAGGTTGTTGGCGTCCACGCGCGTAAACCGTTCTATCATCTTGTAGGTCTCGATGTTCGATCCCCGGAAGCCTTGCGAAAAATTCGTCGTCTCCACCACCAGCGTGTTGCCTTCCCAGTGTCCCCGCGAATCGCCCAGATAGAACTTCAGGTTGGCCGGCGCGTGCGGGCGTCCGTCCAGGTAGATCACCCGGTTGCCTCCCCCCGCGTGATCGTCCTCCATGTAGATCCCCACCGATTTCGGAGACTGCACGATCTGCATCACCGTGCCCTGCGCGAACAGCGTGTTCAGTGGAAGGAACGGCATCGGCACGCCCAGGCAGCGCGGCGATTGCGCTACCGTCTCGGGATTGTCGTTTTGTCCCGGCGCGATTCCCAGAGCCGCGGCGCTGCCGCGTCCCCCGGCTCCGCGACCGCCGCCTCCCCCGAAGCCCTGCGCCGTTTGCGCCCCCGCGGCCGGCGGAGGAATTCTTCCGTTCGGCGGATCGATAATCATTGACGTGCGCTTGCCCGTCTTCAGCACCGAATTAAATACGGCGTTGTAGGCCCCGCTGACGTCTTGCGCCCCCGTCGACCGCGCATTCCGCCCCGGATCGAGCCCCTTCCTGCGGTCCGATTCCGCCACTTCCTCGTCCGTCAAAAACTCCTTATTCGCGTTCGCGGCCGAGCGCTCCAGCGGCACATCCGCCAGCACGAACCATGTCCCTTGCAGATCCGGATCGCCCCAAACCGTGCGTGGCAACCCGCCCTTCGCCGCTGCCGTCCCTTTCGCGGCCACCGGGGCTTTCTTGGCGGCGGTTGTTCCGCTGGATTTGGTTCCGGCCGGCGTTTGGCCAGACAAAGACACCGCCGCCAGGAAAACCAGCCCCAACCCGCCTGCAACCGCTATAAAAGACGCAACATACCGGCTCCGCATCGCCTGCCTCCTGGCCGCTTTTTCGGCTCTCGCTTCGTGAGCATATCACCCGCCGCCCCCTCCGTCAACGAGCCGCGGCTCCCGGAGCCTCCGGCACCCTCTCTTCGCGGAACTTTGATCGGAACCCGGCGGGCTAGTCCCTTAGTTTGCCCTTAGTACCTCGGTAAGTTCCCCATACCGAGGCGATAACGGCATTCATTCTAGGAAAGGCCCCCTAGTGATCCCGCCCCTTGTCTTTCTCCATAATTGAACTGTCAGACAAAAATCTGACGTGTCGTGCAAAAGTTGTCTTGTTCGGCGCCGATAAGCACATGCATAAATGCCGGCAAATTCCAGGAAAGAACGAATGACGCTCGCCACGTATTCGCGAACCCCCCTTTGGTTCTTCGCGACGATCCTGATCGCCTCGGCGACCGCCGGGAGCGAGCCCCGGCCCCCCATCTCAGTGCGTCAGGCCCTTGAGCAGGAGCAGGAATCTCGCGCCCGGGGCCTCGCCCCCTCCCCGATCCGCGTCGCCGGCATCCTTACCAGCCCGTTCAATGCCTTTGGCCTGGATGAAAATCAGCGTCCCGCCGCCGTTTCTTTCGTCCAGGACTCGAGCGCGGCTATTGGTCTCGAAATCCTTCAGAGTGACCTCGCGGGCCGCCAGTTCAAGCCCGGCGATATGGTTGAAATCGACGGAAAAATCGAGCACAACGGCTACGGAAAGATCCTGAAGGTGGACCGTCTTCAGCAGGTCGGCGCAGCCCGGCTCCCAGCCCCTCGCGCGGCCACCGCCGCCGGCGTCTGCTCCGGCCGCTTTACCAATGAAATCGTGACGCTGAGCGGAAACCTTCAGCCCATCCGAAGCCTCAGCGAAATCGTTTTCCAGGATCCGACCGGGACGCTCAACATTTTTGTTCCGGCGGTCCAGGCCCCCCAGCAGCTCATCGGCCGTCTCTCGGCGGGCGGTCAGGCCACCATTACCGGTTTCGCCATCCCGCCCGATCCTGGAACGTCCGCTCCATGCTTTGTCGGCGTCCGCACCGCGGCTGATATCCAGTTCGCGCCGGTTCCGCCTTATGTCGCCATCGCCGCGGTCTCGGGCGGCCTTTTGATCGGCGCCTGTTGGCTCATCCTCGTCCTGCGCCAGCGCCACTCGGAACGGCGTGCCCGGGAACTGGCGCAACTCTCGGATCTCATGACCCAGGCCCGCGACGCCGCCCTCGAGGCTTCCCGCGCCAAATCCGAATTCCTCGCCAACATGAGCCACGAGTTGCGGACTCCTCTCAACGGAATCATCGGTATGACCGGAATCCTGCTGGAAACCAATCTCACCCTCGAACAACGCGACTTTGCCGAAACCATCCGCTCCAGCGGCGAGATCCTCCTCCGGTTGCTCAACGATCTTCTCGATTTCTCGAAAATCGAGGCCGGCCGCCTGGAGTTTGAGAACCTCGAGTTCGATCCCGCCGCGCTGGTCCGCGACTCTATCCAGATGTTCCTCCCCGCCGCTCAGAAAAAAGGCTTGGAGATCCTGTTCCGCGCCGAGCCCGGCCTCCCGCATGTGCTGACCGGCGATCCCACCCGCATTCGCCAGATCCTAATCAATCTGGTCGGCAATGCCGTCAAGTTTTCCGAACATGGCCGCATCCTCGTCACCTTAGAAATCCTGTCGAGCGCCGATGGCTCCGCCATCGCCCGCTTTGCCGTGACCGATCAGGGTCCCGGTATCCCCAAAGAACTCCAGCCCCGCCTCTTCTCCCCTTTTACCCAAGCCGACGGTTCCATCACCCGGAAGTACGGTGGAACCGGGCTGGGCTTGGCCATCTGTAAACGGCTCGGCGAGCTGATGGGCGGAAGGATCGGTCTGGAAAGCGAGGCTGGCCAGGGTGCCACGTTCTGGTTTGAGATTCCGCTGGGAGTGCCCGGCCGCCGCCACGCCCCGCCCGACGCCCGACGGAGCTGGACGGAGCAGCTCGCCCTGCCGCCTCAGCCGGTTTGAAACGCATCGGTATGTGCTTGCAACCGGACGGCAATAGGCCTCTGATGGGGGTGGCCTGCGCTTGGCGCGCCGTGCTCAGGGGACCAGCGAAGGGTTTCCTCAACTTTAACTTTTCATGCAACCAGACCCTCCCGCCGGCCATCCAACATGTCAATAGCCCGAGGGATCTCCGCGAGCGGAAAAAAATTTCATTCTCCTCTTGCGCGTTCGCGTCGGGTTTGATAGAGTAACTGATGGCAGTACTAAAAGCGAGTGACCCAAGCCGCACGGCTTAAGGTCATGAGTGAGTAAGTTGCCCATTAGGGGTGAGGCAGGCCATAGACCCCGGTCGAAAACGCTCAGCCTAGTAGGTTGTGTGTTGGAGCTAACCGGTTGCCGCCTTCTGAAAGAGTGCGCAGCGTTTTGCTGTGCGCGATAACCGAAGTTCTTTCAGGTTCCCAAAGTTTTTCTGGACGTCATCTGGTCCGAAGACCAGTACGCCCAAAACGGCTTTTCGAGGCCGCTGCGAACTCGGTCTTTCGCAAGAATCGCCGGGGCGCAGGCAGATCATTGACAATCTGGTTGGACGCGAAACGAGTTCCGAGCCGCGGCCGCAAGGTGGCGGTTATGGAATTTTGAATGAAATTTCGTCAGTAACCTGAGTTCAAGCCGAAGTAACGCCAGGCCTTTGGGTCTGGTTTTTTGCTCTAAAGGTTCAAACGAGAGTTTGATCCCGGCTCAGAATCAACGCTGGCGGCGCGCTTAACACATGCAAGTCGCACGAGAAAGGGAGCAATCCTGAGTAAAGTGGCGTACGGGTGAGTAACACGTGGGTAATCTACCTCTTGGTGGGGAATACCCCCGGGAAACTGGGGACAATACCGCATAAGCTCGTAAGAGGAAAGCAGCAATGCGCCGGGAGAGGAGCCCGCGGCTGATTAGCTTGTTGGTGGGGTAATGGCTCACCAAGGCGAAGATCGGTAGCCGGCCTGAGAGGGCACACGGCCACACTGGCACTGAAACACGGGCCAGACTCCTACGGGAGGCAGCAGTGGGGAATCTTGCACAATGGG
>Ga0070739_10004382_pt1 | contig 16750 bp, 21 predicted proteins | sample Coa_R1_7_FD_66445 | JGI IMG/M metagenome (GOLD analysis project Ga0070739, IMG submission 66445) | Surface soil microbial communities from Centralia Pennsylvania, which are recovering from an underground coalmine fire - Coalmine... | ecosystem: Environmental > Terrestrial > Soil > Unclassified ... | reverse complement strand
GGGCGAGCCGCGGCCGGGACCAGGACCTCGATGGGGCGACCGATCAGCTCCTGGCGGACATAGCCGGACATGGCCTCCGCCTGCTGGTTCAGGAACGCGATCCGGCCGTCCCGATCGGACACAAAGATACCGTCCGGCATGGCCTCGAGGAACTCCTGGAAGGCCGCCGTCGCGTCCACTCCACGCTCGATCATACGAGCGCCCGGTGGGCGCCCCGGGACGACGGATCGTCCTCGGCCTCCGGCCGAGGACGATCCCGAGCCGTCCCGGCGATCGGCTCAGCGCATGCGCCAGAGCACGGGCGGCCCCGCCGGCCGCAGCTCGGCGTCGTCGTAGCGGTAGGTGAGCCGGCTTCGGACCTCGACCACGCCGTCCACCTGCCTGGTCATGCGCTCGATGAGCTGGGCGTCCGAGCGGCGGTCGACCTGGCCCGAGAGGCGCACCACCCCGTCGTGGACCTCGACCTCGACCGGTTGCGGGTCCAGCAGCAGGGTCCGCAAGATCAGGTCCTCGACGATCTGGTGGCGGATCTCCTCGTCGTCGCGGACGAACACCGAGAGCAGATCGCAGCGGCTGACGATGCCCACCAGCTGCCCCGCCTCGTTCACCACCGGCAGGCGCTTGACCCCGTGGTGGTGCATGAGACGAGCCGCTTCCCAGATCGGAGCCTGAGGTTCGACGGTGACGGCCGGGGCCGTCATCAGCTCGGCGGCGGTGGTGCCGGCGGCCTTGCCCTCGCCGCGTCGGAAGAATCGTCGCCGCGGCTCCGTGCCCGCCCGCTCCTCCTTCAGGAGCAGGTCGGCCTCGGAGACCACCCCCACCACGCGCCCGGTGGGCTCCGCCACGGGCACGGCGCTGATCCCGTGCTGCCGGAGGCGCACCACGATCTCCTTGAAGCCCGTCTCCGGGCCGACCGTCACCACCGGGCTCGTCATCACGTCGCTGACGCGGGTTCGCTTCATCGCTCTCGCCTCCACACCGATCTCTCGACCACGTTCACCATCCTCACCTTCCCTCGGATCGGGGCGGGTGACCAATGTCGAAGGGCCCGGATCGGACCAGACCTTCGTCCATCCCGGCACCCCTCAGGCAGCGAGCAGTCGGGACATGACGTTGAGCCCCAGCTCCATGCCCGTCCAAGGGGCCCCGGCGTGGAACGGACGCCCGCTCTGGAAGCGCCAGGGCAGGTACCAGCCCAGCAGGCGCTTGCCCAGGCGCCAGGCCGGGGACATCCCCACCCGGTAGCGCCGGACCAGCTCCTGGCGCACCTCGACCGGCGCCTCGGGCCGGCCCGTGGCTCGGAGCGGAACCTGGGCGAAGATGGCCGTGTCGAGCTGCTCCATCACGCACATGCTGGTGGGGTCGAATCGGGCCTCGGTCGACTTCCCCATCACTTCGGCGGCGATGAGCTCGGCGGCGACGTCGGCCTGGAGCAGGGCCAGGAAGGCCTGCTTGACCGGGAAGTCGGCGGTGTCGCCGACCGCGTACACCTCGGGATGACCGGGGAGGCGCCGGCTGGCCTCGTCGGTGGCCAGGAAACCGCGATCGTCCGCCTCCAGCCCGGCGTAGGTGGTGGCGGCGGCGTAGGGCGGGAAGGAGACCAGGAGGTCGTACCCCAGCCGCTGGTCGTCGGCGAACACCACCCGGCCCGGCTCGACGTGGTCCACCACGTAGCCGCGGTGGCCGGTGATGCCGCGGCGCGCGAACTCGGCCTGCACCATCGTGTCCAGGCGAGGTCCGAAGGCCTGCACGTAGCCGGTCTCGTAGGTGGTCCAGGTCAGGTCGGCGCCCTCGCGCGCCCCCCGGCGCCGCAGCCAGGTGTCGAGCATGAAGACGATCTCGTAGAGCGGACCGGAGCAGCGGTTGCCCGGCGGTACCAGGAAGAGGACCCGACGTCGCTCACCCGACCCGGTCGCCTCCGCCAGCCGGGCGAAGGCGCCCCGCAGCCGGAGCAGGTCCTCGACCGTCCAGATCGTGTGCCCGTGCTGGGCCAGGCCGGGGACGTCCTCGGGCCGAGTGGTCGCCCCCGTGGCCAGGACCAGGAAGTCGTAGGAGAGGCGCAGTCCCCCGCCCCGGACCCGTCGCCGCTCGGGGTCGATCTCGCGGACGTGGCCATCGAGGAAGGTGATGCCGCGCCGCCGGGCCGGCCCGGCGATATCGACCCGCAGCCGCTCCGGATCCAGGCCGAAGGGCACATAGATGGTATTGGGCTTGAAGAGGAACCGCGGCTCGTCGCTGACCAGGGTGAGGTCGGCGCGATCCCCCAGTCGCATGGCCAGGAGGTAGGCGGCCTCCAGGCCGCCGAAACCGCTCCCCAGGATCGCCACGTGTGGTCTCGCTGTGGTCATGACACCAGCTTGGGGCGGGGTGGCCCTGACCGGCCAGGGCGCCTGGTCCCGGAGATCCCATGCCACAGGACCCCGGAGGGAGCGGTCCGACGCGCCCGAAACCGGCTGCCGCACCGGGAGCCGCGGTCCCCGATGCACCGCCATCGCGCCGATCGGCCCGGGCTGACCGGGCTGGGGCGAAGGTGGAGCGGCGGGAGCGCCGGTGGCCGGCCCGGCCGGCGCTTCGCGGTCAGCCACGGGCGGAGCCGCCTGAGACGCTCCTGGAGCGAGGGCGGGCCGGATGGGCCAGAGCTGGAAGACGGACCCCGGCCGCGGCTTGTGGCATGCTTTGTCGGGATGGCCGAGATCAGGCTCCAGCGGGTCTACGGCTCGGACGCTGGCCACCCGGGCATGCGGGTGCTGGTCGACCGGGTGTGGCCACGGGGGGTCAAGAAGGAGGACCTGCGGCTGGACCACTGGTTCCGCGAGCTGGGCCCCTCGGACCAGCTGCGGAAGTGGTTCGGGCACCGCCCGGAGCGGTGGCCGGAGTTCCAGCGTCGGTACCGCGAGGAACTCTCCGATCCCGCCCGGCGGCCCCTGCTCGACCAGCTGGTGGAGCTGGCCCGGCGCGGTCCGCTGGTCCTGCTCTTCGGAGCCGCGGACGAGGAGCGCAACCAGGCGGTGGTGCTGCGCTCGGTGCTGGAGGAGCGGCTGCGGAGCTGAGCGCCGGAGCACCCCGGTCGGGGCCGGGACGGCCCTCCTTGCAGCCGCTGTACGAGGCCCCGGGGCTGCCCGCCTACCAGCTACCGGCGGAGCTGGCTCGCGCCTACGGCGGCCCCCTGGGCTTCCCCGAGCGTCGGCTCCTGGCCAACTTCGTGGCCTCGATCGACGGGGTGGTGGCCAGGCATCGCGAGGACCGCTCACCCGGCTCCGCGATCGGGGGCGACAGTGAGGCCGATCGCTTCGTCATGGGCCTGCTGCGCGCCTGCGCGGAGGCGGTGCTGGTCGGGGCCGGCACCCTGCGCGCCGCCCCGGGTCACCGCTGGACGCCCGACCACGTGTACCCGCCCGGGGCCGCCGCCTTCGCCGAGCTTCGGCGCCGCCTGGGCCTGGCGCCGGTGCCCCGCCTGGTGGTGGTCAGCGGGCGCGGGGAGCTGGACCCCGCACATGCCGGGCTCGAGGGGGGCGCCCTGGTGCTCGCCGGCGCCGCCGGAGCCCGGCTGCGGGGCCGCCTGCCGGCCGGCAGCGCTCTCGTTGTCCTCGGCGACCGGGCGGAGCTGGACGGGGCCCGGATGCTGGACGCCCTCCGGGCCGAGGGCCACCGGGTCGTGCTCACCGAAGGGGGGCCACACCTGCTCGGCTCGCTGCTGCGGGCGGGGGCGCCGGATGAGTTGTTCCTCACCCTCTCCCCTCGGCTGATCGGGCGTGGGGGGCCAGGGCCGGCCCGGCTCGGGCTGGTGGAGGGCGGCCGGCTGGGCCTCGACCGCCCGCTGCCGGCGAGGCTCCTCAGCCTGCGCCGGCACGGCTCCCACCTCTTCCTCCGCTACGAGCTGGGGTCGGGGACGGCCGGCTGAGCGGGCTCATCCCGGCCGCGAGCGCTCCCGGCCCACGTTGGCCACCAGCAGCGCCACCACCGTCACCAGGTAGACCTGGCCCATGAGCGCCTCGGTCACGGCCAGCATGCGGCCCAGGTCCCCGCCCGGGGTGAGGTCTCCGTAGCCGACGGTGGTGAGGGTGACGTAGCTGAAGTAGAGGTCGTCGAGGCCGGTGGCGGCGGTGCCGGAGGCGAAGAAGGGGGCGGACGCGGCCGTCGCCACCAGCGCGTAGAGGCCGGCGAACACGAACCCGACCAGGAGGTAGACGCAGACCGCCCCGACCACGGTGGCGACGCCGATGCGCGGTTGCCGCGCGACCCGCACGGCGATGGCGACGGGCGCGGTCAGGAGCAGCAGCACCAGGGCCGACTCGTACGCCAGCCGGGAGAGGCGATCGAGCGGCTCGAGGCCAGAGGAGACCGCCCCCAGCAGCGCGATCGCGATCGGCCAGGCCAGGGCCAGCATCCAGCGTCCGGGCAGGGCGGCGACTTTCAGGGCGAGCGCGACCATGGCTCCGACCAGGACCAGGCTCGCCGACCTCCCCCAGCGCTGGTCCCCCAGCAGACCGAAGGAGAGGATGGCGGCGACGATCAACAGCAGCAACGCGCCGTAGCGGTCCGGCGCCCACAGGTGCCGGAGCCGGAACGCGTCCCTCCGGGATGCTCGGGGTGGCTCGCGCGTCGCCGGCTTCACGCCACGACCTCGAACCGAACCTAGGCCCTGGAGGGCGCGGCCGCCCGGCGCCGGCAGCGCCGGGCGAGACGAATCCCCGGGCATCGGACCGGAGCCCGGTGGCGGGAGCGGGGGCCGGCACCCGACAATACCCCGCCATGGGGCAGGACATCGCCGCCCATCTGGCCTTCCTCTACGGTCGCGAGCGGGCCCGGGAGCTGGAGCCCCGGCTGCGACGCCTGCTCGGAGAGCACGCCGGCCGGCCGGGAGGCGGGGGCCGGCGCCGGACGCCGACCGAGCGCGACGTCATCCTGATCACCTACGGCGACCAGGTCCGCCGGCCGGGCGAGCCGCCGCTGCGCACGCTGGCCGCCTTCCTGGAGGACCATCTGGAGGGGGTCGTGAGCGGTGTGCACCTGCTGCCCTTCTTCCCCTCCTCCTCCGACGACGGCTTCGCCGTGATCGACTACCGAGAGGTCGATCCCGCGCTCGGCGCCTGGGACGACGTCGAGCGCATCGGCCGCCGCTTCGACCTGATGGTCGACGCCGTGTTCAACCACGTCTCCGCCCGGAGCCGCTGGTTCCAGGGCTTCCTGGCCGGGGAGCCCCGCTACCGGGACTGGTTCATCGTCGTCGATGGCGACCCCGACCTGAGCCAGGTGGTGCGACCACGTGCCCTCCCCCTCCTCACCCGCTTCGACACCGCGCTCGGCCCCCGCCGCGTGTGGACCACGTTCAGCCCCGACCAGGTCGACCTGGACGTGCGCAACCCCGAGGTGCTCCTGGCCCTGATCGAGGTGCTGCTCTTCTACGTGGCCCGGGGCGCGAAGCTGATCCGGCTGGACGCCATCGCCTACCTGTGGAAGGAGATCGGCACCCCCTGCATCCACCTGCCCCGGACCCACGGGGTGGTGCGGCTGCTGCGATCGGTCCTGGATGAGGTGGCAGCACACGTCCTCCTGGTCACCGAGACCAACGTGCCCCACCTCGACAACGTGTCCTACTTCGGCGACGGGACCGACGAGGCCCAGCTGGTCTACAACTTCGCCCTGCCCCCGCTGCTGCTCCACGCTCTGGCCACCGGCGATGCGCGCCACCTTTCCCGCTGGGCGGCGTCGCTCCGGGTGCCACCCGGCGGGGCCACCTTCCTCAACTTCCTGGCCTCGCACGACGGCATCGGGCTCAACCCGGTACGCGGCCTCCTCGACGAGGAGGAGATCGAGGCCCTCTGTCGGCGTGCCCTGGCCCACGGCGGCTTCGTCTCCGACAAGGACGACGGGCGGGGCTCACGGAGCCCCTACGAGCTGAACGTCAACTACTTCGACGCCCTCTCCGACCCCGGCGCGGCCGAGCCGCTTCGGACCCAGATCGACCGCTTCCTCGCCGCCCACGCGGTCATGCTCTCGCTGGCCGGGGTGCCGGCCCTCTACTTCCACTCCCTGTTCGGCTCCCGGGGCGACCGGGCCGGGGCCGAGGCCAGCGGCATCCCTCGCCGTATCAACCGGCAGAAGCTGGTGCTCGAGGATCTGGAGCGGGAGCTGGCCCACCCCGGGTCGCTGCGCTCGATGGTCCTGAAGGGGCTCGCCGACCTGCTGGCCCGGCGTCGGGCCAGCGCCGCCTTCCACCCCGCCGGCGGCCAGCGGGTGCTGGACCTCGACCCTCGGGTCTTCGCCCTGGTCCGGACCTCACCCGACGGGCGCGAGTCGGTGCTCTGCCTCCACAACCTCTCCCCGGAGTGGGTCGCGGTGCGGGTGCCGCCGGGGGAGGTCCGGATCGGGTGCGGCGCCGAGCTGGTGCTCGGCCCCTACCAGGTTCGCTGGGCCGGTTCGACCGGCGAGGGCGGGCGGCCCGCGCCGGCCGGCGGCCGGTAGCCGTCGGAGGCCCGGCGGCCGCCACCGGACGGCGCGGTCGGGCACCGGGTCACCAGGTCACCGGCAGCTCGTGCAGGCCGCCCGTGAGCACGTCCGAGCGGACTCGGAGCCGTTCCACCGGCACCGCCAGGCGCAGGGTCGGGAAGCGGGGGACGAGCCGCTCGAACACCGCCCGCAGCTCGAGGCGGGCCAGCGGCGCCCCGATGCAAAAGCGCGGACCATGGCCGAAGGCCAGGTGGGGATTGGGATGGCGGCCGACCTGGAAGCGGTCGGGGGAGTCGAAGGCCCGGGGGTCGTGGTTCCCAGCCCCGATGTCCAGCAACACCGCCTCGCCGGCGCCCATGCTCACGCCGCCGATCTCGACCTCCTCCCGCGGATACCGGGGTAGGCCGCCACCGCCGGTGACCGAGGCGCGCAGGATCTCCTCGACCGCCGTGGCCACCAGGGACGGGTCTCGGAGCAGGGCCCGGTGCTGGTCGGGGTTGGTGAGCAGGAGTAGGGTGCCCAGGTCGATGCGCACCACCGTGGTCTCGTGGCCGGCGAAGAGCAGCATCGCCGCCAGGAAGGCGATGCGGTCGTCGGAGAGCGAGCCCCCCTCGGCCGCGCAGAGGCCGGAGATGACGTCGTCCCCGGGGCATCGCCGCTTGCGGGCCACCAGCTCGCGCATGTACCCGACCAGGCCGGTGATCGCGGTCTGGGCCCGTTGCCGATCGTGCAGGTCGGCCATGTCGCGCGACCAGCTCCGGAAGCGCTCGCGGTCCTGGCCGGGCACGCCCAGCAGCTCGCAGATCACCAGCACCGGGAGCGGGAAGGAGAGGGCCTGGTGCAGGTCCAGGGGAGGCCCGGCCCGCGCCATCGCCTCCAGCAGCTCGTCGACCAGGGTCTCCACCCGTGGTCGCAGGGCCTCCATGCGCCGGGCCGAGAAGAAGGGGGTGAGCAGGGCGCGCATGCGGGCGTGGTCCTCCCGCTCGGTCGCGTAGGCCTGGAGCGGTCCCCCGAACAAGGCCGAGTCGCTGATGCGGGGGGCGTGCTCCGGGTCGGGATGCGAGCGCCCGAGCCGGGCATCGTTCAGGAGCTGTTTCACCTCCGCGTAGCCGGTCACGTACCAAGCCTGGTCGCCGGTCAGGGTGCGGATCCTGGTCACCGGGTGGCGAGCCTGCAGCTCCCGCACCGCCGGCGGTAGGGCCAGGGGGTCGGGCTGGGGGAAGGGCATCGAGGGCAACGCGGTGGGTTGGGTCATGGCGGTCTCTTTGTTGATTTCATTGTGTACATAGCATCATAAACAAGGTTGCCGGTACGCTCGTGCTCGCCCATGCAGACCGCGCTCGCGGGCGGCCGGCGTCTGCAGCGCGCACAGCGTCGCGAGCAGATCCTGGCCGCGGCCACCGAGGCCTTCGCCCGGGCCGGGTTCGCCGGCACCGGTCTCGACGACGTGGCCGCCGAGGCCGGCGTCAGCCGTGTCATCCTCTACCGGCACTTCGCCTCCAAGGCCGATCTCTACCGCTCGGTGCTCGAACGGGCGCGCCGGCGCCTGGCCGCGGCCGCGGGCGAAGGGCCCTACACCCCGGCCAGCGTGGATGCGCTGGTGAGGGCCGCCGCCGAGGACCCGGCCGGCTTCCGGCTGCTCTTCCACCACGCGGCCCGGGAGCCGGAGTTCCGGGAGGACATCGACCGCTTCCGAGCCGAGGTGGTGGCCGTGGCCCACCGCCTGCTCGCGGACACCATCCCCGACCCCGCCTGGGCGGCGTGGGCGGCACGGCTGACGCCCACGGTGGCGGTGGAGGCGATCATCGCCTGGCTCGACGTGGGCCAGCCCGACCGCGAACGGGTGGCGGCCATGATCAAGGAGGCCGTGGCCGCGATCGTCCAGGCAGCCCGGGTGGGGACCGCGTCCGAGCCGGAGGCGGTGGGGCCGGAGCCCGGCGGCCCACCCGCCCGCCCCCGGTCGTAGGCTTGGAGCGTGGCCACGCTCGCCGATCTCAGCGTGCTGGACGGGGAGGGCCGCGCGGTCAGGCTGCGCGACCTCGTCTCCCATCGCCCCCTGCTCCTCTGCTTCCTGCGCCACTTCGGTTGAACCCACTGCAAGGCCACCGCCGTGCGGGTCCGCGGCAGGCTGGACGAGATCCGCGCCCGGGGGGCGGATCTCGCCTTCGTCGGCAACGGGACGCCGGCCCAGGCCCGGGCCTTCCGGGCCCGCTACGCGCCCGAGGTCGAGGTCTACACCGACCCCGGCCGGGACCTCTACCGGGCGGCCGGACTGCGCCGGAGCGTGGCCGGCACCCTGAGCCCCAGGAGCCTGCTGGCGGGGCTCCGCGACACCCTGGCCGGCCACCTGCAGACCTCGGTGCAGGGCGATCCCTTCCAGCTCGGGGGGCTGCTCGTCCTCGCCCCCGGCGGCGAGGTGCGCCTGGTGCAGCGCTTCCGGGAGGCCGCCGACCGCCCCGACCTGGAGGCCGCCCTGGCCGCCCTCGGCCCCGACCCCTCCTGAGCCGGGATCAGCCCGCGTCCCCGAGACCCAGCTCGGCCAGGACGCCGCTGGACCGCAGCGCTCGCACCGCCGCCCCCCGGTGGCTCCAGCGGTCCTTCTCCGTGGCCGGCATCTCGGAGAAGGTCCTCTCGGCCTCCGGCACCAGGAACATGGGGTCGTAGCCGAACCCTCCCCCGGGCCGGGGCTCGACGATCTCCCCCTCGCAGCAGCCGGTGAAGACCCGGGTGGGACGGCCGGGCACGGCCAGGGCCAGCGCGCACACGAAGCGCGCCCGCCAGGGCCGCGGCAGACCGGTGAGCCGCTCCAGCACGATCCGGTTGCGCTCCGCCTGGGTGGGGGCCAGGCGCGCGGAGCGGATCCCGGGGAAGCCGCCGAGCGGCTCGATCTCCAGGCCGCTGTCGTCGCCCAGCGCCGGCAGGTCGGTTCGGGCGGCCACCGCCTCGGCTTTGAGGATGGCGTTGGCCGCGTAGGAGTCGCCGTCCTCGGCCACCTCGGGCGCCACCGCCTCCAGCTCGACCGCCAGCCCGGTCAGCAGCCGGCGATACTCGCCCACCTTCCCCGGGTTGGCCGAGGCGATGGCGAGGCGCGGGGGGAGGTCGCGACCGTCCCTCATCCCAGAGTGGCGATGGCCCGCTTCTGCAGCGTGATCAGCTCGCGGATGCCTCGGGCCGCGAGGGCCAGCAGCTCGTCCAGCTGCTGGTGGCTCAGGGGCTCCTTCTCCGCCGTCGCCTGCAGCTCGATGAAGCGACCGTCCTCGGCCATGACCACGTTCATGTCGGTATGCGCGAGGAAGTCCTCGGTGTAGTCGAGATCCAGGCGCGGCTCGCCGTCGACCACCCCCACGCTGACCGCGGCGACGTAGTGCCGGATGGGGTTGCCGGTGATCAGCCGGGCCTCCTGCATGCGGCGGACGGCCTGGTACATGGCCACGAACGCGCCCGTGATGGAGGCAGTCCGGGTGCCGCCGTCGGCCTGGAGCACGTCGCAGTCCAGGGTGATCGTGCGCTCGCCGAGCATCCGCATGTCGACCGCGGTCCGCAGGGAGCGCCCGATCAGGCGCTGGATCTCATGGGTGCGCCCGCCGATGCGCCCGGTGCTGGCCTCCCGCTGGCTCCGGTCGTGGGTGGCGCGGGGGAGCATGGCGTACTCGGCGGTCACCCAGCCCAGGCCGCTCCCCCGGCGGTGGGGGGGTACCCGGTCCTCCACGCTGGCCGTGATCCACACCCGCGTGCGGCCCATGGAGACCAGCGCCGAGCCCTCGGCGTGGACGTTGACGCCCAGCCGGATCTCGACTGGACGGAGCTGGTCAGGCCGCTCGCGGCCGTCGGGTCGGGGCATCCTGCGATCCTAGCGCCCCGACAGCCTCAGGGCCAGCGCCGCCCCCTCCCAGAAGACCCAGAGGGGGATGAACATGATCAGCGGCGTGATGGGGTCGGCCCCCGGCGTCATCAGGTTGGCCAGCAGACCGAGGGCCAGGACCCAGTACAACCGGTGGCGGTACAGCCAGCGCGAGTCGATGATCCCCATGCGCCCGAGCGCGTAGAGCACCACCGGCAGCTCGAAGACGAGCCCGAACCCCAGGCAGATGAGCAGGATGAAGCTGAAGAGCTGGCTGATGTCGGGCAGGTAGCGCAGCTCGATGGGGGCGAAGAACCCGGGGAAGGTGAGGATCTTGATGAAGATGGGGAGGGCGAAGAGGGCGGCGGCCACCCCGCCCAGGAAGAAGAGGTAACTGAAGAACACGAGCGGGAAGAAGATCCGCTTCTCGTGCTGCAGCAGCCCGGGGCTCACGAACCACCACATCTGCCAGAGGATGACCGGGGCGGCGACCAGGATGCCCACGTAGAAGGCCAGGCGCAGGCCGAACATGAAGCCGCCGGTGACGTTCAGGAAGATGGCCTGCTGGAGACCGGCCCGGTGGAGGAGGAACTCGAACTCCTGGTGCCAGAAGGCGTAGGCGACGACCGTGCCCACCGCCCAGGCGATGATCGAGATGATGAGCGCACGCCGCAGGTCCTCGAGGTGCTCGACGACCGTCATCTGCGCCTCGGGGTCCCGGCGGCGGGGCTGGCGCGAGCCCCGGCCGAGCAGGGCCATGATCTCCGGCGTCTAGCCCTTGGCCTCGGGCTCGGTCCTCGCCGCTTGCGCCGGCTCGGTCGTGGTGGTCGACGCCGTGGCCGTCGGGGCCTTGGTGGGGCCGGGATCACCGCCCGATCCCCGGCTTTCGTCGATCGCGCTCCGCATCTCCTCGCTCAGCTCGTTCGAGGTCTTGCGGAACTCCCTGATCCCCCTTCCCAGGGCGCCCCCGAGCTCCGGGAGCTTACCCGGACCGAAGATGATCAGCACGATGACGAGGAGGACGACGAGCCACAGCGGGTGGAAGCCAAATGGCATCGCTCAGGAACCTCCAGCTGATTATACGGGCGGGGATCCACCGGCCGAGCCGGGTCACGCGCGCCTCACCTGCACGCCAACGATCGTATCCGAGGGCGTCAGCTTGTCGACCACGTCGAGGCCCCGACTGACGGTCCCGAAGCGGTTGTAGTCCAGGCTGGGGTTCCCGCCCGGCCACGCCTGCTTGAGGATGAAGAACTGCGAGCCGCTGATCCGCCCGTCGGGGAACCTGGCCATGCCCAGGGAGCCGGGCGCCCAGCCGCCGGCCCCGCGCTCGGGGGGCAGGTCGTACCCGGGCCCGCCCCGGCCGTCGCCGAGCGGATCGCCGGTCCGGATGACCCAGCTGCGGTTGTCGAAGAAGTGCAGCCGGTCGAAGTAGCCGTGCACGGCGAGCACGACGAAGTTGTTGACCGTCCGCGGGGCAGAGCGGGCCAGGAGGTCGACGGTGAACGACCCCTTGGTGGTCCGGATGGTCGCCTGGTAGGAGGCCGTGGGGTCGATGCACATCGGCGGCGGGGCCGCGTAGTGGCCGGGCGCCAGCTGCTCGGCGGTCGTGCATCCGGCGAAGGGACCACTCGGGTGGGGGGCCAGGAGCCAGCCCGTGGCCGCGCCTGCGGCCAGCACGGTCGCGATCACGACCGCGCTGACGGCCAGCGCCGGCAAGGGGCGCATCGGCCGAGCGGACGTCTCGGTCCCGTGAGGAGACGGTTGGGCGCGTCGGGTTGCCACGAGTTACCAATGTTGCCAGGCCGGCCGGCGTGGGCGTCGAGCGGCCCTGGCCTCCGCCCGGTCCTCTACGACCCCGCCGGAGGGTCGAGCGGCGGGGCCGGCGGGGCCGGCCGCTCCGTCCGCCGGCTCGAGGCGCGCACCATCAGCCGGAGCTGGAGGATGCGGGCGGCCCCGACGGCGAAGGTGATGATCACCCCGGCCACCGCGCCGCACAGGATCGCCACCCCCAGCGGCAGCCGGCCGGAGAAGACCAGGAAGCTGACCTCCACCTGACGGAGGTTCTGGAGGATGAAGATCAGGATCAAGACCACCACGACCGTGCCCAGCGCCAGCGCCGTCCAGGTGGCGCTGACGCCGGTGCGGAGCGGCAGCGAAGAAGGAGCGGCGGGATCGCCCTGGTGCCCACCCGCGGGCGGGGTCGGTTCGTCCATGCTCAGGCAGGGACATTATCGCACCCCGCCGGCGAGAAGCCGTCCATCGGCCGCCGGCCGGCCGTGGCGGGAGGGCTCAGCTCCGGGGCGAGAGCCGGTAGCCGAGCCCCGGCACCGCCTCCAGGGTGATCCCGGCGTCGCCCGAGGATCCCAGCTTGCGGCGCAGCCGCTGCACGTGAGGGTCGACCGAGTGGTGGTCCACGTCGGCCATGTAGCCCCAGACCTTCTCCAGGAGCTGGCTTCGGGTCAGCACCCGACCCGGGTTGGCCGCCAGCAGGGCGAGCAGGTTGAACTCGGTCATGGTCAACCGGATCTCGCGGTCGCCGACCCGCACCCGCCGCCCCTCGGTGTCGATGGTGACGTCGCCCACGCTGACGAAGCGACGCCGCCCGGACCCGCTGGCCGTCATCTCCACGCGCCGGAGGTGCGCCCCCAGCCGGGCCATGAGCACCCGGGCGTCGAAGGGCTTGGTGATGTAGTCGTCGGCTCCCACCTCCAGCCCGACGATCATGTCCACGTTGGCGGTGCGACCGGTCAGCATCAGGATCGGGCAGCTCACGCCGCGCCGGCGCAGCTCCCGGCACACCTCGATGCCGCTGAGATCGGGGAGCACCCAGTCCAGGAGGAGGACGTCCGGCTCGCTGGCCTCGACGATCTGCAACGCCTGCTGGCCCCGAGCGGCCTCGATCGCCTCGTAGCCGTTGTGACGGCACACCTCGGCGACCAGGGCCCTCACCGCCGCATCGTCCTCGACCACCAGGACCCGCCGGCGCCGACGCATGCTCACTCCATCAGCGCGCCGGCGGTGCGAAGCCCACGGGATGGTGGGCCCGGTTGCTCCGCCGGGCCCGGCGGAGCAACACCGCGTGCCGCTCGCCCGCCGCGATCACGTCCACCAGCTCCCATCCGTCGGCCGCCGCCCGGGTCAGCTGGTCGGGCAAGGTGACCCCGTCGAGCACCTGGTCCGCCGTCATGACCTCGGTTCGATACTCGTACTCCTGTCCCTCCGGAGGCACCGAGGGGACGACGGTCGCCGGGGCGGCCTCCGGCTCGTCATCGGGTTCTTCCTCCAACCGCCTGGGCATCGTGTCGAATCTTAAGCCCGGAGGTCACGACCGTGGTCGCCCCGGGCGGGTGGGCGGCCGCGCCGAGCCGGCGGCGTGGCGGACGGCGCCCGGGTCGGCCTCGCGGCGAGCGGGTGCCGGCGCCGGACCCCCGGGCCGAGCGGCCCGGCGCCGGTCGTCGGCCGGCGTCGGGGTTGGTGCGGGTGGTGGGATTCGAACCCACACGGGTCGACACCCCCGACTTTTTAAGAGCCGTGCGTCTGCCGTTTCGCCACACCCGCACCCCAGGGTGCGCTCCGGGCCCGAGCCGGAGGTCCGTGGTCGGGTGGCCCGGGCGCCGATGGCGGCGTCAGGGACCCGCCGCTCGTGGTCGGGCGAGATCGGCCGCGCCCCTCTCGGTGCCACCCTGGTCGGGGCGCCGGCACCCCCGGGTCCAGCCGACCACGAACCTCGGGCTCACGACACTAAACGAAAGGCTGCGACACCCGGGCCAGGCGGTCAAGCTGCTCGGGCGAGAGCCGTACCCGCAGCGCTCCCACGTCGTCGTCGAGCTGCTCCGGCCGGGAGGCGCCCACGATCGGGGTGGTCACCCCCGGCTGGGCCAGCAGCCAGGCCAGGGCGACCTGGGCGGGGCTGGCACCCAGCTCCCGGGCCACCTCGGTCACCGCCTCCACCACGTCGAACATCCGGTCGTCCCAGTAGCGCCGCTGGTACGAGCGGCCGTACTCCCCCAGCGCGAAGCGCGAGCCGACGGGCGGCTCCTGACCCCGGCGGTACTTGCCGGTCAGCATGCCCGCGCCCAACGGATTGTACGGGGCCACGCCGATCCCGGCCGCTCGACAGAGAGGCAGCAGGTCGCGCTCGTAGACGCGGTTGAGCAGGTTGTAGCGCGGCTGCACCACGCTGATCCGGGCCAGGCGGCGCTCGGCGATCGTGGCCAGGGCCAGGCCCAGCTGCCAGGCCTCGAAGTTGGAGACCCCCAGATAGTGCACCTTGCCCTCCCGGACCAGCTGGTCCAGCGCCTCCAGGGTCTCCTCCAGGGGGGCCTCCAGGTCGGCGTGGTGGAGATAGAAGACGTCGATCCGCTCCCGTCCCAGCCGGCGCAGAGAGGCCTCGCAGGCCTCGATCACGTGCTTGCGCCCCCCGCCCTGATCGTTCCTGCCCGGCCCGACCCGGTTGACGCACTTGGTGGCCACGGTGACCGCGTGGCCGCGGCTGCGGATCCAGCGGCCGACGATCTCCTCGGAGCGGCCGGCGGTCTCGGCCGAGGGCGGGACGGGGTAGACGTCGGCGGTGTCGAAGAAGTCGATGCCCAGCTCGAAGGCCCGGTCCATGACCGCGAAGGCAACCGTTTCGTCGACCTGGCCCCCGAAGATCATGGTCCCGAGCGCGAGACGGCTGACCCGTAGACCGCTGTGGCCGAGGTTGACGGTGTCCATGTCCTCTCCCTATCTGTGTCCCTGTCTGTGCTCAGTCGGGACCGCCGCGGGGCGGCCGAGGCCCCACATCCGAGACCCTCCCACCCCACCGCGGAGGGCGGCCGTTCAGCTGGTCGCGTACTCGTAGAAGCCGCGGCCGGTCTTCCGGCCCAGCTCGCCCCTGCGGACCTTCTCGAGCAGGGTCGCGGGCGCGCCCTCGCCGCCCTCCTGGGCGGCCCGATCCTTCCAGATGCCGTGGAAGACGTCGAGGCCGCTGAAGTCGAGCAGCTCGAAGGGCCCCATGGGCCAGTTCAGTCCCTTCTTGACGGCCACGTCGATGTCCTCCACCGAGGCGTAGCCGCCCTCCAGGAGGCGGAACGCCTCCTCCAGGGCCGCGAGCAGGATCCGGTTGACGACGAAGCCGTGGATCTCCTTGGTGATCAGCACCGGCACCCGGCCGATGCTCCGCACGAACTCCATCACCCTCCGCACCGTCTCCTCCGCCGTCCACGGTCCCCTGACCACCTCGCACAGCTCCAGCACCGTGACCGGATGGAAGAAGTGCAGGTTGCAGCACCGCTCCGGGTGCGGGACCAGGTCGGCGAGGCGCGAGATCACGATGGTGCTCGAGTTGGTGGTCAGGATGGCATCGGGCCGGGCCCGCTCCCCCATCTCCTTCCAGAGCGCGCGCTTGGCCGCCAGGTCCTCGAAGATGGCCTCGATGACCAGGTCGGCGTCGGCGAGCGGGGCCGGGTCGGTCCCGCTCCGGATGTGGGCCAGGGCGGCCTCTGCCTGCTCGGCCGTGAGCCGGCCCCGCTCCACCGCTCGGCGAACGAGCCGCTGGTGCTGGGCCCCCGCCCGGGTCAGCTGCTCCGGGTCGGAGTCGATCAGGGTCACCTCGTACTGGCCGCCGTAGGCGGTCTGCAGCGCGATCTGCGAGCCCATGGTGCCGGCGCCCACCACTGCCACCCGATTGATCCGTTCCATCCCTGTGACCCCCGATGCCGGAATCCGACCCACGATCGGCCCACCGGAGTCCAACGGTAGCGCGTTCGGTCCGCCCCTGGCCGGCCCGGGCCGGGGCGCTCTATGATCGGGGCGGCGGTGATCGTGGTGGTCGCGGACCGGCGCCGAACGGCGCCCGGCGCCGGAGGGTGGCCGTGCGGGTGAGCAGGGCCCGCTTCGAGGAGGCGGTCAGGGCGGCCATCGACTCGGTGCCGGCACCCTTCCAGCCCTACCTGGAGGAGATCGAGTTCGTGGTGGCGGAGCGGTCGAGCGAGGGTCTGCTCGGCCGCTACGAGGGCGCCGGGGCCCTGGCCTCGGGCGGCCTCCCGGCCCGGATCACGATCTACAAGCGGACCCACGAGCGGGCCTGCTCGAGCTGGGAGGAGCTGGTCGAGGAGGTCCGCAGAACGCTGCTGCACGAGCTCGGCCACCACTTCCACATGGACGAGGAGGAGCTTCCCTACTGAAGGGGTACCACTGCGCCCCGGCCCCGGGCCGCCGCCTTCCTCACCGCTGCGTCAGCACCCGGATCGGGGCACCGGCGAGGAAGGCCGCGATGTCCTCCACCGCCTGCCCGTAGAAGACCCGGTACCCGGCCTCGGTGACGTAGCCCAGGTGCGGAGTCAGCACCGTGTTCGGGAGCGTCCGCAGGGGGTGGTCCGGAGGCAGCGGCTCGACCTCGTAGACGTCGAGCGCCGCGCCCGCGATCCGGCCGGAGCGGAGGGCCGCGACCAGGGCCCGCTCGTCCACGATGGG
>Ga0070739_10004381_pt1 | contig 16752 bp, 18 predicted proteins | sample Coa_R1_7_FD_66445 | JGI IMG/M metagenome (GOLD analysis project Ga0070739, IMG submission 66445) | Surface soil microbial communities from Centralia Pennsylvania, which are recovering from an underground coalmine fire - Coalmine... | ecosystem: Environmental > Terrestrial > Soil > Unclassified ... | reverse complement strand
AGCGTCCGGGCCAGGTGGTCACCCTCAAGGTGACCAACGGCACCCAGACCTGGTCCAAGCAGGTGGTGCTGGCCTCACCGCCATCCTCCTGACCCGCCGCCGTCCTGATCCGACGTGGTCCTGATCCGACGACGAGCCGGCCGGGCGGGCCGGCGGGCCGTTGTCGGCCCGGTGGGGCGTACGATCGGTCGGTGACGGCCGGCGGTAGCAACCCCTTCGAGGCGCTCTTCAACCAGCTGGGCCGCATGCTGTCGACCGAGGGCCCGGTGAACTGGGAGCTGGCCCGCCAGTTCGCCCTCTGGACCGCCGCCGAGGGCGAGCCCGAGTCCAACGTCGACCCGCTGGAGCGCATGCGCCTGGAGGAGCTGGTGCGGGTGGCCGACCTGCACATCGCCGACGTCACCGGGCTGGCCACCTCCTCCACCGGTCGGCCGGTGACGGTGCGCCCGGTGGGCCGGGGCGACTGGGCCGTGGCCACCCTCGAGGCGTGGCGACCCCTGCTGTCCGCCCTCACCCAGGCCCTGGCCGGACCGGCGCCCGCCCCCGAAGCCAATGGTGAGGACCAGCCCTTCGGCGCCGAGGGCGGCTGGGGCCAGATGCTCGGCTCGATCATGCCCGGCCTGCAGGCGGCCTTCCTGGGCATGCAGTGCGGGTCGATGGTCGGCTCGCTCGCCCTCGAGGCCTTCGGCCAGTACGACCTGCCCGTCCCGCGTCCCCCCGGCGACCTGCTGCTGGTGGTGGCGGAGAACGTGGCCCGCTTCGCCTCGGACTGGAGCCTGCCGGCCGACGACGTCCGGCTCTGGATCTGCCTGAGCGAGGTGGCCCATCACGCCGTGCTCATCCGACCCCACGTCGGCGCCCGGCTGCAGGAGCTGCTGATCGCCTACGTGAGCGCCTTCGACCCCTCGGCCGCCTCGCTGGAGGACCGGCTGGCCGACCTCGACCCGTCCGACCCCGAATCGCTGCAGCGGGCCCTGGGAGACCCTGGCGCCCTCATATCGGAGATCCAGAGCGACCAGCAGCGTGGGCTGCTGCCCCCGCTGGAGGCGCTGGTGGCGGCGGTGGAGGGCTACGTCGACCACGTGGTGGACGTGGCCGGTGGGCGGCTGATCGGCTCCCACGGTCCCCTCACCGAGGCCTTCCGGCGGCTGCGGGTCGAGCGGGGCCAGGGCGGCCGCATGGTCGAGCGCCTCCTCGGCCTCGAGCTGCGCCAGGCCCAGTACGAACGGGGGGCGGCGTTCGTGCGGGGGGTGGTCGAGCGGGCCGGCGAGGACGGCCTGGCCCGGTTGTGGTCCGCCCCCGAGCACCTCCCCACCCCGGCCGAGGTGGACGCGCCCGGTCTGTGGCTCGAGCGGATCTCCTACTCCGGAGGGTGACCGACCACCGGCCCGACGACGATCTCAACCCCGGGGCGGAAGGCGCCGATGAGGGACGGGTGACGGATCTGTCCCGCGTCCTCGACGAGCTCTACCACGAGATGGACCCGCCCGCCCCCGGCCCGACCACACCCACGGCCGCCCTGCGGGGCCTGGCCGGGCCCGGCGCCGAAGCCGGGGAGGCGGATCTGACCGGGGCGGTGCCGGGGCCCGGTCCGGCCGGGCCCCCGTCGGGTGACGGGCCGGCAGCCGACGTCCACCCCGACCGGTGGGGAGCCACCGCGGCCGCCGTGGCGACGGAGCGGGAGCCGGAGGCGGCGGGCTTCGCCACCCCAGTGCTCGAGCCTGAGCCCGTCCCCGAGGCGCCGACCCTGGTGCAGGCAGGTCCCTGGCGGCGCACCGACGACGACATCCTGCCCCGCTCGGCGGGACGGAAAGGGTCACGCCTGCGGCTCAGATGACCTCGGCTTCCTCCTCGGGGATGCCCAGGTCCCAGTCCAGCAGGATGTTCTCCCGCTCGGCGTCGCGCACCACCCGCTCGCGGTTGCGGCGGAACTGCGGGTCGTGGGGGGGCAGCAGGACGAGCCTGGCCAGCGCCCGCTGGCGGAACTCCTCGATGAGCGCCCGGTCGCCGAAGTCCGAGTGCACCTCCCAGTGGGGGGCCACCGGCCCCAGGTAGACGATGCGGGCGTGGCCCCGCGGCGGTTCGGGGGGGCTGGGGGTCTCTTCGGCCTGGGACATGTCTGCTTCTCTCTCCGAGACGATCGGACCAGACAGGCTACAAGCCGGTCACTGGCCCCCCGCCCGTGACCCCAGCACCACCGTGATCGTCAGCTGCTGGCTGCCCCGGAAGACGGTCAGGTCCACCCTGTCGCCCGGCTTGTGCTGGCGCACGGCCTGGGTGAGGTCGGTGGCCGAGGCCACCGTCGTCCGGCCCAGGGCGGTGATCACATCGCCCACCTGCAGCCCGGCGTTGTCGGCCGGCGAGTTGGGTGTCACCGAGGCCACTACCGCCCCTGTGGTGGGCGCGAAGCCATAGGCCTGGCGCAACTGGGGGGTCAGGTCGACCACCTGCACCCCGATGTAGGCGCTGGCGTGGGCCAGGCTCTGGCCCGACTGCAGCTGGGGCAACACCGACTTGATCTTGTCGACCGGTATGGCGAAGCCGATGTTCTGGGCCACCGCCCCGGTGCTGCTGGAGCCCCCGGCCACGGCCGTGTTCATGCCGATGACGGTGCCGTCGGCGGCCACCAGGGGCCCTCCCGAGTTGCCCGAACTGATGGCGGCGTCGGTCTGGAGCATGTCGGTGAGGTTCTCGCTGACGGTGGGGTTGGAGCTGTCGCCGGTCTGAATGGTCCGGTTGGTGGCCGAGATGATCCCCTCCGTCACCGTGGGGCTGCTCACGCTCAGGTCGAGGGCGTTGCCTACCGCCAGGACGTCGTCGCCGATCTGGACCCTGGACGAGTTGCCCAGGGTGACCGGGCTCAGGCCCGACACCCCGTCGATGCGGAGCACGGCGATGTCGTCGGTGGGATCGGTGCCGAGCACGGTCGCCGTGCGGGCCTGGGTCTGGCCGTACAGGGTGACGGTGACCTGGGTGGCGCCGGCGATGACGTGGTTGTTGGTGAGCACGTCGCCGCCGGCGGTGACGATCATGCCGGTGCCCGCCCCGGTGACCTCCTGGCTGCCCACCCCGAACAGTCCCCCTGCCTGCACCGCCTGGGTGTGGATGGTCACCACCGCCGGCAGCACCCGGGCCAGCACCGCCCGGACCGCCACCGGGGACTGCTTCTGGAACGACGCCCCGTCCGATCCCCCCAGCTGCTCCACCACGGTGTGCTGGCTGGCCCGGTTGGCGCCGATGAACCCGCCGACCACCCCGCCGGCGGCGCCGCCGAGAACCACCCCGGCCAGCAGCACCGGCAGCCACGGCACCCCCCGGGCCGGCCGGGTCGGTGCCGGGGCCGCCAGGGGCGAGGGCGGCCCGGGCTGGACCGGGGGGCGGGGCGGGGGACCACCCGGGGGCGGCCCCACGTCCGGGGGCGGACCCAGGGGCAGCGTCGGGTCGTCCCCGCCGGTGGGCCACCCCGGCGTCGGGGTCAGGGGCGGCCCGTCGGGGGCGATTGGGGCCGGTTCGTGCCGGTGGACGGCCTCGTCGAGGCCCTCGTCGGGGGGAGGGTCAGCCATCGGAAGATTTCGCCCCAGCAGGGAAACCATCGAACTGTCTCGTACGTTTTGTTCGGTGGGGCAAAATGGAGGGCGACATGTGGACTGACTGGATGCTACGGGCACGGTGCCGCGACATTCATCCGTCGGTCTTCTTCCCCAGCGACGGGGTGGGGGTCGAGGCGGCCAAGCTGGTCTGCCGCGAGTGCCCGGTCCGGGCCCCCTGCCTCGACTACGCCATCGAGAACCACATCGACCACGGCGTCTGGGGCGGGGCCTCCGAGCGTGAGCGGCGCCGCATCGCCCGCCAGCGCCGCCTGCCCCTGCCCGAGCGGCGCTGACCGGCCGCTAGCGGGCCTCGGGGTCCCGCAGGACCAGGTCGGCCTCCTCGGCCCACCAGGCCCCCGGGTCGGCTCCCGGACCGTCGGGGACCACCACCCCCACCAGGGCCCCCTCCCGGCGGCGGTAGTCGGTGACGGCCGGGCTCGGCCGCCCCGGCCTGGCCCCGGCGACCAGCCACCCGTCGGCCAGTTCCGCCGCCCGGCCCGACGGCGCCGAGCGACCCAGGGCCCACAACCGGGGCCGGGGGACCTGCCTGGGCCCGGGCAGGCACCGGGCGTCCTCCAGGGCGATGGTCACCCCCCGGTAGCTGAACGGCCGGGGCGACCACAGCCCGGTGAAGACCTCGAGGGTGTCGAGGCCGGCCTCGGACCAGGCCGGAACGGCGACCTCCAACCGGCCCTCCACCAGCCGGTCGAGGCTGGCCAGCTCCTTGGCCAGGACCGAAGGGAGGCGTCGCTCGGGGTCGACCACCAGCCCGAGGCGCCCGGCATAGCGGCGGCCGAGCACGGCCAGCCGGGCGGTCGGCGCCCCGTCGTCTCGCACCCACAGGGCGTCGACCCCGTCGCTGGCGGCGGCGGCGACGACGGGCTCGACGAGAGCCCAGGGACCGGAGGGCAGCAACAGCCCGGTGGCCGGGGGCGCCATGGCGCCGACGTTACGGGCGTGGGAGCCTCGCCGGGTGCTGGAGTGCGTGGTCAACCTCAGCGAGGGGCGCCGGCCCGAGGTCGTGGCCGGCCTGGCCCGGGCCGGCGGCCCCGCCGTGCTCGACGTGCACTCCGACCCCGACCACAACCGGTCCGTGGTCACCCTGGCCGGCGAGGCCGGGGAGCTGGCCACGGCGGTCAGAGCCGTGGCCGCCGTGGCCGTCGCCACCCTCGACCTGAGGTCACACCAGGGGGTGCACCCCCGGCTGGGGGTGCTCGACGTGGTCCCGTTCGTCCCGCTGTCCGGGGCCACCATGGACGACGCCGTCCGACTGCGTGACGACTTCGCCGCCTGGGCGGGCGAAGCCCTCGGGCTGCCCTGCTTCCTCTACGGACCCGAGCGCAGCCTGCCCGACGTGCGCAGGGGGGCCTTCAGGGGCCTCAGGCCGGACACCGGGCCGCCCCGACCGCACCCCGTCGCCGGTGCCGCCGCCGTGGGGGCCCGGCCCGTGCTGGTGGCCTACAACCTGTGGCTGGCCGACCCCGACCTGGACGCCGCCCGGGCGATCGCCCGGTCGCTGCGGTCGCCGGCGGTGAGGGCGCTCGCCTTCGCCATGGCCGGCACTGCGCAGGTGTCGTTCAACCTGGTCGAGCCGTTGAGCTTCGGCCCCCTCGACGCCTACCGGGCCGTCGCCTCCAGGGCCGAGGTGGGCAGGGCGGAGCTGGTGGGCCTGCTGCCCCGGTCGGCGCTGGAGCGAATACCCGAGGCGAGCTGGGCGGAGCTGGATCTGGGCATGGACCGGACCATCGAGGCCCGTCTCGCCCGGAGGCGCTCAGGGGCCGGGGCTACCACCGGCCCGGCCGCCGGGGACGGGGGAGGCGATCAGCCGGCCGAGGCCTGAACGCCCCGCCGGGCCATCGCCCGGGCCCGCCGGATGCGGCGGCGCTCCCGCTCCGACAGTCCTCCCCAGATGCCGAACTTCTCCCCGTTGGCCAGGGCGTACTCGAGGCAGTCCTCCCGCACCACGCAACCGCGGCAGACCTCCTTGGCCTCCCTGGTGGACGCGCCCCGCTCCGGGAAGAACAGGTCGGGATCCACGCCGAGGCAGTTCGCCTGGTCCTGCCAGGACCGGCCTTCAGGACCGGACAGGAAACTGCGGGCAAGTGCGTCCATCGGTGGCCTCCCTCTCTCGCACCGATGTAATTACAGTGATGTCATCTTCTACCCGCAGTGGTGGAAATGCAAGAGTTACTTTGACAGACCACTCGTTCTGCCTAGCCCGCGTGGAACGCGATGAACGGCAGCGAAGTTGCCGTCTCCGACCCAAGGGTCCCCTATCTCCCGCCGATGGCGGCGCGGCCGGTCAGCGGGGTCCGGTCAGCGGCTCGGCTCGGTGGGTGCGTGAGGGTGCCGGGCGATCAGGCGCTGCGCGACGCCGAGCGCATGGCCCGGCGCTGCTCGATGAAGTCGACCAGGACGTAGTCCCCCAGGGTCTCCGGGGTGGTGAAGAAGGCCCGGCCCTGGTTGAGCTTGGTCAGCTTCTCCACGAAGTCCTTCAGGTAGCCGGTGGCATCGAGCATGAAGGTGTTGATGCGGATGCCCTCGCGGGTGCAGCGGGACACCTCGGTGAGGGTCGCCTCGACCGTCTCGTACACCGGGGGGTAGTGGAAGAACACGTCCCCGTCGGGCATCACGTGGGCGGTGGGCTCGCCGTCGGTGATCATGATGATCTGCTTGGTGCCGGTCTGGCGGGCCAGCATGCGCCGGCTGAGCAGGAAGGCGTGCTGCATGTTGGTGCCGTAGACGAAGTCCCACGACACCTCGGGCAGCTGCTCGGGCTTGAGCTCGCGGGCCACCTCGGAGAAGCCCACGATGCCGAGGAAGTCGCGGGGGAACTGGCTGGAGATCAACGAGTGCAGGGCCATGGCCACCTTCTTGGCGGCCAGGAAGTTGTCCCGCATCGGCATCGACAGCGACAGGTCGAGCATCAGAACGGTGGCGGCCCGGGTGATGGTCTCGGTGCGCTCCACCTCGAAGTCCTCCGGCGACAGCCGGACCGGCGTACCGCCTCCGGTGCGCTGGAGGGCGTTGCGCACGGTGCGCTCGATGCTGAGGTTGAACGGGTCGCCGAACTCGTACTGCTTGGTCTCGTAGGCCCGCTCGTGGCCGACGCCGGAGCGGTCGGCCTGGTGCCGGCCCAGCCGGTCGCGGGCCAGCTTGGAGAAGAGATCGGACAGCGCGTTCTGGCCGATGCGGCGCATGCCCCTGGGGGTCAGCTCGTAGCGACCCTCCCGCTGCTCGATGAGACCGGCCTCCTCAAGCATCTTGGCCAGGTTGGAGAGCCGGTCGAGGGACCGGGCGGCGTCGTCGCCCAGCAGCTCGCGGGCCCGGTCCACGTCGACGTCGGCCAGAGCGCCGGGGCTGGAGGCGGAGCGCAGCAGGTTCTCCAGCTGGTCGAGGTCGCCCAGGCGGTCCATCAGCGAGGCGGCCTCGGCGAAGCCCAGGGGGTCCTGACCGCTGAAGGAGTAGCGGCGGTCCCAGCCGGCCTGGGGGAAGGCCTGGCGTAGGTTGTTTGACAGGCGGTCGACCTGCCAGCGCAGGTCGAGGTCCTCCAGCAGCTGGTTGGCCAGGCCCTGCAGCTGGGCCCGCTGCTCGGCCGACATCGAGTTGAGCATGGCCTGCATGGCCGCCATCTGCTCGGCCAGCTGCTCCAGCAGCTCGTCGAGGCTCTGGGGGTTGCCGGGGAAGAACTGGCCGAACTGCTGCATGAACTGCTCGAAGCTGGGGTCGAGCGGCTCGCCCGACTCCCGCTGCTCCAGCATGCGGTTGAGGGCGTTGAACATGTCCTTCATCGCCTGCATGTCCTCAGGCGTCGTGTTCTGCAGCGCCCCGGCCATCTGGTTGAAGTAGCTCTGCAGCAGCTGCTGGCGCAGCTTGTCCATGAGGGCGTCGAACTTCTCCCTCGCCTCGGAGGAGGTGAACTCGTACTCCTGGAGGGAGCGGACCTGGCCGGCCAGGTCCGGCGGCACCATGTCGAGCTGCAGGCGGCGCTCCTGGGCGACGCCCTCGGTCACCTCCTGGCGGCGCTGGTCGCCGGACTGGCGGGCCTCCTCGACCAGGTTGTCGATGCCCTCCCGCTCCATGTCCATGACATCACGCAGCTCCTGGGCGATGTCGTCGTAGACGCCGCCCAGGTCGTAGCGCTCGAGCTCGTCCCGCCGGCGCCGGCGCAGCTGCTCGAGCAGCTGGCGCATGCCCTGGACCCGGTCGCCGTTGCGGTCGCGGAAGCCGGACTGCATCATCCGGCGCAGGGCCGCGTTCAGGTCGCCGTGGTAGAGGAGGTCATCGGTGATCTCGTTGAGGACGTCGTCGGCGTCGAGCTCGAAACCGACCTGGGTCCCGTCCCAGCGGGAGTAACGGAAACGGCTCACCCGCGACCCCGGTAGGTGGCCCGGCCGCCGACCGCTTCCTTGTTCAGCCGCTTGGACAGGTGCAGGCCCTCGAGGACGAACTCGGTGGCGCTGGCGACCGCCGCCGGCGTCTCGCTGCCGGCCAGCTCCATCACCGGGGCCTTCAGCACCGGCATCGACGCCAGGGCGTCCACGTAGGCCCGCGAGGTGATGTCGTCACCGGCGTGCACCACCGTGCCCTCGTCGAAGGCCAGCACCACGTCCTTGAACCGCTCCATCTTGCAGCGGTCGCGGAACACGGTCAGCACCGCCTGCTTGAGCAGCTGGTCGATGACGTGCTCGTCCCGACCCTCCTCGAGCGTCTCGATCTCCACCTTGCCCGAGGTGGAGGACACCAGGGCCTCGAGGTCGCTGACGCGCGGCACCACGTCGGGCTCGCCCGCCCGCAGGGCGCGCCGGGCGGCGTTGGCCACCAGCGTCTCGTAGTTGGCGATGGACAGGCGCACCGACACGCCGGAGCGCTGGTTGATCTTCGAGCTGGACCGGGCCAGGTGGCTGAGGGTGGCCACGACCTCCTTCATGAAGTCGGGCACCTGCACCCGCAGGCCGGTGGCCTCGAGCGGGCGGGCCTCCTGGGCGACGACGTCCATCTCCGTCTCGACGTCCAGCGGGTAGTGGGTGCGGATCTGGGCGCCGAAGCGGTCCTTGAGCGGGGTGATGATCCGGCCCCGGTTGGTGTAGTCCTCCGGGTTGGCCGAGGCCACCAGCATCACGTCGAGCGGCAGGCGGATCTTGTAGCCCCGGATCTGGACGTCGCGCTCCTCGAGCACGTTGAGCAGGCCGACCTGGATGCGCTCGGCGAGATCGGGCAGCTCGTTGATGGAGAAGATGCCGCGGTTGGTGCGGGGCACCAGTCCGTAATGGATGGTCAGCTCGTCGGAGAGGTAGCGGCCCTCGGCCACCCGGATGGGGTCGACCTCGCCGATGAGGTCGGCGATGGAGGTGTCCGGAGTGGCCAGCTTCTCACCGAAGCGCTGGTCGCGGTGGACCCACTCGATCGGGGTGTCCTCGCCCCGCTCGGCGATGAGGTCCCGCGAGTGGCGGGAGATGGGGTGGTAGGGGTCGTCGTTGATCTCCGAGCCGGCCACGATCGGGCTCCATTCGTCGAGCAGGCCGGTGAGGGAGCGGATCATCCTGGTCTTGGCCTGGCCCCTCTCCCCGAGGAAGATCACGTCGTGGCCGGCCAGCAGCGCGTTCTCCAGCTGCGGGAGGACCGTCTCCTCGTAGCCGACCACCCCTTCTACTATCGGTTGTCCCGCGGCGATGCGGGCCACCGCGTTGCGTCGAACCTCTTCCTTTACGGGAACCGACACCCATCCCGATTCCCGTAGCTGCCCCAGAGTCGCTGGTCGTGAGCTCATACGGGGCCAGCCTACGCTCGAAGCGTGGCCCGGCGTTCAGCGCTCCATCTGGCGGTGCTGGCCGTCGCCGTGGCCGAGCTGGCCACAGGGGCCTGGGCGGCGGTCGCCCGGGGCCACCACAGCTCCCGTCCCCTGGCCGGCCCGACCACCACCTCCACCGCCCCCCCGGCCACCGTCGCCCAGCTCGGACCCGACCAGACCAGGGTCACCGGCACCATCACCACCATGAGCGCCGTGGCCACCGGACCGCCCCTGGGCACCCCGCTGCTGATCCAGGTGCCGGTCCGGGGTCGGGGTGGCGGCATCCTCTACAACGTGACCGTCGGGGGCAGGCAGGCCCAGATCAGCTGGAACGGTGGCGAGCCCCTGGGAATCACCGGTGGCGGCTCCCTGGTGCCGGGCAAGGCCCCGGTGGAGGTGAACGCCCAGGGGGCGACCTGGTCACTGGACGGGGCCGAGCGGTTGATCACCCCGGGCAGCTACAGCATCGGCGCCCCCGTGGCGGTCTACACCGGGGGGGCATTCGCCCAGCCCGAGGACGGGGCCAGCTTCACCGCCGGGGCTAACACGGTCCTGGTGACCAACGGCGGGGCGACCATCGCCCGGTCGCCCATCCCCCTCCACCTGGTCGGCCCCGGCTCCCTCCAGCTCCGCGGCACCCTCACCCTCACCACCGCCAGGGGCTCCACCACCGCCTCGAGCCTGACCCTGGCCTCGGGCAACTTCGTGCTGGACGTGGGCGTGGCCGGCCCCGCCGGCCTGCCGGTCAGCGGGGTGATGCAGGGGCCCACGACCACCACCCCCTGAGAGCCGCTCAACCGCGCCGGGCGGTCCGCCGGCCCGGGGTCCGCCCGGCGCCGACCTCGTCGAGGAGGCGCAGGCCGGTGGGGGCCTCGCCGGGCCAGCCGCGGCGGCGGAGGACCGAGCGGAGGGCGGCCAGAAAGGCAGCCGCCGCCCTCGACTCGGAGCGGTCGGCCCGTCGGGCCAGGCCGATGGTGCGTTGGAGCACCGGGGGCACGAAGCGCACGGTGGCCAGCTCCGGGTGGCGGCCGGCCACGATGCTCGGGACCACCGCCGCCCCCAGGCCGGCGGCCACCAGGGCCAGCACCCCGTCCATCTCCCCGCCCTCGGTGGCGAGCGCCGGCTCGAAGCCGGCCTGGTGGCAGGCCTCCAGGGTGGACGAGCGAAGGTCGTAGCCGTCGCGGAACATGACCAGGGGCACGCCCTGCAGCTCGGACACCGTCAGGCCCCGGCGGCCCGCCAGGCGGTGGTCGGGGGCGGCCACCACCACCAGCTCCTCGGTGGCCAGGGCGGTGGTCGACAGGCCCGGGTGGCGCTGGGGGAGGATGACCAGGCCCAGCTCGATCTCCCCGGTCACCAGCCGCTGGACCAGCAGACCGGATCCCTCCTCGAACAGGCTCAGGGTCACCCCCGGGTGGGCGGCGTGGAACTCGGCCAGGGCGGCGGGCAGCAGCACCGTCGACAGGCTGGGGGTGGCCCCGATGGACAGCCGCCCGTGCTGGAGGGAGTCCAGCTCCCGCAGCCGGGCCTCGGCGTCCTCCAGGTCGGACAGGACCCGCCGGGCGAGGGGCAGGAGGGTCTCGCCGGCCTGGGTCAGGCTGGCCCCGGAGCGGCCCCGGTCGAAGAGGGTGCTGCCGAGCTCCTCCTCCAGCTTGCGGATCTGCGAGCTCACCGACGGCTGGGCTACCTCGAGTCGCTCGGCCGCCCTGGTGAAGTGGCGCTCCTCGGCGACGGCCACGAAGTAGCGCAGCTGGTTCAGCTCCACGATCCATAGCCTAGGGCTATGACATCGAGTGTCTACATATCTTTGACTTCTCGCCGAGACCGGCCGTAGGGTGCCGCGCCCGGCCCTGGGTGAGGAGGAGTGGCCCATGAACGAGGAGCGACCCTGATGGCGGTGGCCGAGGCCACCGCGGCCCGCGGCGTGCGCCTGAACAACCTGAGGACCGACTACTGGTGGTTGCAGCCGGCGGTGACGGTCACAGTGTTGCTGGGCTTCGTCGTGTACTCGACGTGGTCGACCTTCACCCCGCACGGCTACTACACGTTCAACCCGGCCCTCGACCGCCACTACCTCTCGCCGTTCTACTCGCCGTGCATCACCAACCACTGCCAGGCGGCGGTCACCTGGCACCTGGTCAACTGGTGGCCGTACTCGGCGGCGATCCTGATGCTGCCGTTCCCCCTGATGTTCCGGGCGTCCTGCTACTACTACCGCAAGGCCTACTACCGGTCGTTCTGGTTCTCGCCCCCGGCCTGCGCCGTGCCCGACGCCCACCGCAGCTACTCGGGCGAGACCCGGCTGCCCCTCATCCTCAACAACCTCCACCGCTACGCCTTCTACCTGACGATCCCGTTCCCGATCATCCTGCTGTGGGAGGCGATCAAGGCCACCCAGTTCGCCAACGGGCGGGGCCTGGCCGTGGGAACGCTGGTGCTTTTCGTCAACGCCCTGCTGCTCGGGCTCTACACCGCCTCCTGCCACTCCTGCCGGCACCTGTGCGGGGGCCACCTGAAGGCCATGTCCAAGGGGCCGCTGCGCTACTGGCTCTGGAAGCGGATCACCGTGCTCAACGAGCACCACATGGCCCTGGCCTGGGTGAGCCTGGTCTTCGTGGCCCTGACCGACGTCTACGTGCGGCTGGTCGCCACCGGTGCCTTCCACGACCCGAGGTTCTTCTGATGGCCGACATCGAGTCCCACGACTACGACGTGGTGGTCGTCGGCGCCGGCGGCGCCGGTCTGCGGGCCGCCATCGAGGCCCACGCCTCCGGGGCCCGCACCGCCATCGTGTGCAAGTCCCTGCTCGGCAAGGCCCACACGGTCATGGCCGAGGGCGGCATCGCCGCCGCCATGGGCAACGTGTGGTCCGAGGACAACTGGAAGGTCCACTTCCGCGACACCATGCGCGGCGGCAAGATGCTCAACAACTGGCGCATGGCCCAGCTCCACGCCCAGGAGGCCCCCGACCGGGTGCTCGAGCTGGAGGCGTGGGGGGCGCTGTTCGACCGCACCAAGGAAGGCCTGATCAGCCAGCGCGACTTCGGTGGCCACCGCTACGCCCGCCTGGCCCATGTCGGCGACCGCACCGGGCTGGAGATGATCCGGACCCTCCAGCAGAGGGCGGTGAGCCTGGGCATCGACGTGTACATGGAGTGCAAGGTCCACCGCCTGCTCATGGACGGGGACCGGGTGGCCGGAGCCCTGGCCTACTGGCGGGAGTCGGGCCGCTTCATCCTCTTCCGCACCCGGGCGGTGGTGCTGGCCACCGGCGGGATCGGCAAGGCGTTCCAGGTCACGTCCAACTCATGGGAGTACACCGGCGACGGCCACTCCCTGGCCTTCTGGTCCGGCGCCGACCTCATCGACATGGAATTCGTCCAGTTCCACCCCACCGGCATGGTCTGGCCCCCGTCCGTGCGGGGCATCCTGGTTACCGAGAGCGTCCGGGGCGACGGTGGCGTGCTGCGCAACAGCGAGGGCCGCCGCTTCATGTTCGACTACATCCCCCAGGTGTTCGCGGCGGAGACGGCCGACAGCGAGGCCGAGGCCGACCGCTGGTACGAGGACCACATCAACAACCGCCGGCCCCCCGAGCTGCTGCCCCGCGACGAGGTGGCCCGGGCGATCAACTCGGAGGTGAAGGCGGGGCGGGGCACCCCCCACGGGGGGATCTACCTCGACATCGCCTCGCGCCGGTCGGCCGACTTCATCCGCCGGCGCCTGCCCTCCATGTACCACCAGTTCAAGGAACTGGCAGACGTCGACATCACCGCCACCCCGATGGAGATCGGCCCCACCTGCCACTACGTCATGGGCGGGGTCAAGGTGGACGCCGACACCGCCGCCTCCACCGTCACCGGCCTGTTCGCCGCCGGCGAGGTGGCCGGGGGAATGCACGGCTCCAACCGGTTGGGAGGCAACTCCCTGTCCGATCTGCTGGTCTTCGGGCGCCGGGCCGGCCTCGGTGCCGCCGAGTACGCCGCCGGGCTCGGCTCCGCCCCGGCGGTGGACGACCTCGAGGTCGACCGGCTGATGAGCGAGGCCCTGGCCGCCTTCTCCAACGACGGCGGCGAGAACCCCTACGCCCTGCAGCAGGAGCTGCAGGAGACCATGCACAACCTGGTCGGCATCATCCGGGTCAGGGCCGAGCTGGAGCAGGCCATCGAGGCGGTGGGCAAGCTCAAGGAGCGGGCCCGGCGGGTGACCGTCGAGGGCAACCGCCAGTACAACCCGGGGTGGCACCTGGCCCTCGACCTGGAGTCCCTCCTCACCGTGTCCGAAGCCGTCGCCCGCTGCGCCCTGCTGCGGGAGGAGTCCCGCGGGGGCCACACCCGCGAGGACTTCCCACAGCCCGACGCCGAGCGGTGGGGCAAGGTCAACAACACCGTGCGCCGACGGGGCGACGAGGTCCAGATCGAGCAGGTCCCCCTTCCCCAGATGCCGGCCGAGCTGGCCGCCCTTTTCGAGGAGCCCGCCAAGTGAGCGACCAGGTGACGATGAAGGTGTGGCGGGGAGACGCCTCCGGGGGCGACTTCGCCGACTACGTGGTGGAGGCCCGCGAGGGCGAGGTGGTGCTCGACGTCATCCACCGGATCCAGGCCACCCAGGCCAACGACCTGGGGGTGCGGTGGAACTGCAAGGCGGGCAAGTGCGGCTCGTGCAGCGCCGAGGTCAACGGCCACCCCCGCCTCATGTGCATGACCCGCATGAGCATCTTCCCCGCCGGCCAGCCCATAACGGTGGCGCCGATCCGGACCTTCCCGGTGATGAAGGACCTGGTCACTGACGTGTCGTTCAACTTCGAGATGGCCAAGCGGGTGCCGGCGTTCAGCCCCGGGCCCCCCGACGCCGACGGCCGCTACCGGATGCAGCAGCGCGACGTGGAGCGCAGCCAGGAGTTCCGCAAGTGCATCGAGTGCTTCCTGTGCCAGGACGTCTGCCACGTGATCCGCGACCACGAGGAGAACAAGGCCCACTTCGCCGGCCCCCGCTTCCTCATGCGCCTGGCCGAGCTCGACATGCACCCGCTGGACACCCTCGACCGCCGGCCCCTCGCCCGCCAGGACTTCGGCCTCCTCTACTGCAACATCACCAAGTGCTGCTCAGAGGTGTGCCCCGAGCACATCCACATCACCGACAACGCCCTCATCCCCATGAAGGAGAGGGTGGTGGACCGCCAGTTCGACCCCATCACCAGGCTGGGGCGCGCCATCCGCCGCAAGCGCTAGCCGCCTTGGCCCGGTTCCTGAGCCCGGCCTGGCTGGCGGAGATGAGCGAGGCCGCCGCCGGGGCCGAGGTGCCGGACGGGGCCGAGCTCACCATCCAGCAGGTGGTGACCGACACGCCCGAGGGGGACGTGGCCTACGTCGTGCGCCTCGCCGGCGGCCGCCTGGCTCTGGAGCCGGGTCGGGACCCCGCCGCCGCCGTCACCATCACCGAGGACTGGGCCACCGCCGCCGCCCTGGCCCGGGGGGATCTGAGCCCCCAGGGCGCCTTCATGGCCGGGCGCATCCGCGTCGGGGGCGACGTCGGCGCCCTGGTGGGCGTCGGGGAGGCCCTGGGCGCTCTGACCGACCTGTTCGCTTCCGTCCGCTACGGCACCACCTTCTGAGGAAGATCCCGGCCGGAATGGGCCTCCGGGGCCGGTGCGGCCGGGCCGGTCGGGCGGTAGATTCGGCGGTGACGCCCGCCCCAGGGTGAGAAGGGGGAACCAGCAGCGTGGCTCTTACCGAGGTGATCGACGACCACGTTCTGCGGCGGTACCGCGAGCTGCTCGACGCGGAGGATGCCGCCTTCGACGAGTTGGAACACGCCTACGAGGACGGGGACCGGGCCCATTTCGAGACCGACCTGGCCAGCTGGCGGGCGGCGGTCGAGCGCAAGCTCTCCTACCTGCGCCGCCTGGGCCTGCTCGAGATCACCGAGTAGCCAGCCACACCGAACCGGCCCGGGCCTCCGGGCCGGATGATGGGCGGTGCCGGCCGACGCTGCCACCACCGGGCGGCCGCCGGGGGAAGGCCGCCGCCCCCTGGTTGATTCTCAGCCGAGGAGGTCGGCCACCTCGCTGCGCTCGTCCACCAGTTCCTGGGCGGTGACCTGCACCCGCTGGCGGGCGAAGTCGTCCAGCTCGAGGCCCTCGACCACCGACCACGATCCCTTGCCGTCGCTGCGCACCGGGTAGCTGAACACCAGCCCCTCGGGCACCCCGTACTGCCCCTGGCTGACCACGCCCAGGGACACCCAGTCGTCCGAGGCCGTCTCCTGCTCCACGCTGGCCACCGAGTCGATGAGGGCGTTGGCGGCCGAGGCGGCCGAGGACGCCCCCCGGGCCTCGATGATGGCGGCCCCTCGCTTCTGCACGGTGGTGATGAAGTCCCCCTCCAGCCAGTGGCGGTCGAGCACCTCGTCGGCGGGCCGGCCCGATATGCGGGCGTGGGTGAAGTCGGGGAACTGGGTGGCCGAGTGGTTGCCCCAGATGGCCAGGTTGGTGACCTCGCTCACCGGGACGCTCGCCCGGCGGGCCAGCTGGGCCACCGCCCGGTTGTGGTCGAGGCGGGTCATGGCGAACCAGCGCTCGGCCGGCACCTCGGGGGCGTTGGCCCGGGCGATCAGGCAGTTGGTGTTGCAGGGGTTGCCCACCACCAGCACCCGCACGTCGGAGGCGGCATGGGCGGCGATGGCCTGGCCCTGGGGCCGGAAGATGCCCCCGTTGGCCTGCAGCAGGTCGCCCCGCTCCATGCCTGCCTTGCGGGGCATGGATCCGATCAGGATGGCCCAGTTGGCCCCGTCGAAACCGGTGGCCAGGTCCGACGTGGTCACCACGTCGGCCAGCAGCGGGAAGGCGCAGTCGTCCAGCTCCATGACCACCCCGTCAAGCGCCTTCATGGCCGCCTCTATCTCCCACAGCCGCAGCACGACCGGCTGGTCGGGACCGAAGAGGTCGCCGGCGGCGATGCGGAACAGGGCGGCGTAGCCGACGGTGCCCGTGGGCCCGGTCACCGTCACCTGGATGGGCTTGCGAGTAGGACTGGGCATGGCCGCGGACACTACCCGGCCATGGCCGAGCGCAGATTCCGGTCGAGGGTGTCGAGGAACTCCTCGGTGGTCAGCCACGCCTGGTCGGGGCCGATGAGGAGGGCCAGGTCCTTGGTCATCTGGCCCGACTCGACCGTCTCCACGCACACCCGCTCCAGGGTGTGGGCGAAGTCGGACACCGCCGGGGTGTCGTCCAGCTTGCCGCGGAAGGCGAGGCCCCTCGTCCAGGCGAAGATGGAGGCGATGGGGTTGGTGGAGGTCTTCTCACCCCGCTGGTGGGCCCGGAAGTGCCGGGTGACGGTGCCATGGGCCGCCTCGGCCTCGCAGGTCCTG
>Ga0070739_10004380_pt1 | contig 16752 bp, 14 predicted proteins | sample Coa_R1_7_FD_66445 | JGI IMG/M metagenome (GOLD analysis project Ga0070739, IMG submission 66445) | Surface soil microbial communities from Centralia Pennsylvania, which are recovering from an underground coalmine fire - Coalmine... | ecosystem: Environmental > Terrestrial > Soil > Unclassified ... | reverse complement strand
CCAGAGTCCGGAGTTGTCCACGATATCCGGCCGGGCGGCGAACTGGCGATCGCCGGTCAGCAGCACCCATGTAGCGGCGCTCTCACCCTGTTCCGGATCGGGTTGAGAAGGTAGCAGCACCGCAGTCCAGCCCAGATGCTTCGCAATGCCGAGCGCGACTGGCGCGAGGTCGAGAGAGCGATTCGAGATGTGCAGCAGCAGCAGTCCGCCAGGCCTGAGCTCGCGTCGATAGATGTCCGCGCATTCGCTGGTCAGCAGATGGATGGGAATTGCGTCGCTCGAAAAGGCATCCACGGCGAGCACGTCGAACTTCTGCGCATTGCCCTGCTCCAGTTCGCGCTCCATGCTGACCCGCGCATCGCCCAGAACAACTGAGACCTCGGCTTTGGTCAGGTGCAGATAGCGAAACCAGCGCGTGGCAATGGTCACGACGTCAGGGTTGATCTCGTAAAAACGAAAGCGGTCGCCGGCGCGCCCGTACGCCGCCAGCGTGCCCGCGCCCAGACCGACGATGCCAACGTTCCGGCGCCCCTCCAGCTCATCCAGCACGATGCCCACGCCGCTGTCCGGCCCGTAGTATGACGTCGGCCACAGCAGCTTGGCCGGCTCGAGGAACTCGGTGCCATGCGTGATGCGGCCGTGCAACAGCTCCAGTTCTTTGCCGTTGAGTGAATCGGTCATCCCCTGCACGCGCATCGTTCCGTAGAAATTGCGCCAGGCCGCCAGGATCGATGTGTTCCTGGTGACCTGCGCCGCGACCAATGGCGTCAGCGCGCCCAGCAGCAATGCCGAAAAGGCCGCGCGGGTGGCGAGGCTGCCGGCGCGCCATCCGGCCCATCCGCTCTCGCGAAATAAGCCGGCGAAGGCCAGCACGCAGGCCGCAGTCAGGCCGATCGGATATTCCGCGTAGGTCTTGAACAGATGGGGCGCGGCGAGTGCAACAAAGACTCCGCCCAGCGCGCCGCCCGCCGAAACCAGCAGATAAAACGTGGTGAGGCGCCCTGCGTCGGGCCGGGTTCGCGCCAGTTCGCCGTGACAAAGCATGCACGCACAAAACAGCGTCAGGGAGTAGACAAGGATGTGAGACCAAAGCGGAAACACCAGGCCCACCGAGACCCAGGCCACTGCCACGGGAACCAGCAGTCCGGTCAGTACCGCGAAAACGCGCCGCCGATACCAGAACTCGCTCTCGAAGCAGAGAATGAACGTGAGCAGATAGATCGACAGCGGCAGCACCCAAAGGAACGGGATTACCGCCACTTCCTGGCACATCTGATTCGTGGTGGCCAGCAACAGAGTCGATCCGCAGGCCGCGAGCAGCAGCCAAAACACCAGCGAGAACAGCGGCGCCGAGGATTCGATGTGCGCCTCAGCCGGCGCCGCCGCAACTCCGCGAATCTGCCACGCTGCGGCAACGCAGGCAAGGACAAAAACGACATAAACGCCCGACCACAGCAATGTCTGCATGTGCAGCGTCAGCACCGGTTCGAACACGAACGGATAACTGAGGAGCGCCAGCAGCGAGCCGGCGTTGGACAAAGCGTAAAGCCGATACGGCGACACGCCCGGGCGAGTCAGGTTGAACCATCTCTGTAATAGCGGGGCCGTGCTCGACAGCACGAAATACGGCACGCCAACCCCGAGCGCCAGCAGCCAGAGGATGTCCCCGACGGGATTTCCGCCGGCGCGATTGCGCCAGTGCGCGCCGGCGGGAACGAACACCAGCGAAGCGGCGAGCAGAACGATATGCGCCGTGCTCTGCCACGACGCGGACGGCCGGGAGCCGATCCAGTGCGCGTAGGCGTAGCCGGCCAGCAGCGCCAGTTGGAAGAACAGCAGGCAGGTGGTCCACACCGCCGGACCGCCGCCGAACTGCGGCAGCAGCCACCGCCCGGCGATGGGCTGCACCTGAAACAGCAGAAACGCGCTCAGAAAAATTGTGCAGGGAAACAGCCAGCCGTACGACCGGCCAGCGCGGTCAGCCTGTTCCAAGCCGCCAATTTAGCACGGCAGGTGTTGAACCGAGAGGTGCCTTTCCGCGCGGTAAGATCCAACGAGGAGAACTCTCATGCGCCTGCTCGTCCGATGCTGCGCCGCTGCACTGTTTGTTTCAGCCGCGTTCGCCGCCGATTACCACCTGCTGAAGAAGATCCCCATCGGCGGCGAAGGCTGGTGGGATTATCTCAATGCGGACTCGGCGAATCGCCGCCTTTATGTCTCACACGGCGGCGAGGTGGACGTCATCGATCTCGATTCCGGCGCGGTCGTCGGAAAGATCCCCGCGCAGGGAGTACACGGCATCGCCGTCGCCGACGATCTGAACCGCGGCTTCATCAGCAACGGCCAGTCGAACTCCGTGACCATCTTCGACCTGAAGACGCGCGAGGTCGAGGGCACGGTCAAGACGGGCACGAATCCGGACGCGATCATTTACGATCCGTCGCAGCACCGTGTGTACGCATTCAATGGGCGGAGTGGCAACGCCACCGTGATCGACGGCTCCAACGGCAATGTCGTGGCCACGCTCGATCTCGGCGGCAAACCGGAGTTTGGCGCGGCCGACGGCAAAGGCAATGTTTACGTCAACATCGAGGACAAGAGCGAGCTGGTGCATATCGATTCCGCTAAGCCAGCGGTGGTGCAGCACTGGCCGCTGGCGCCCTGCGAAGAGCCGTCGGCGATGGCCATGGATACCGCGAATAACCGCCTGTTCATCGGCTGCCATAACAAGATGATGGCCATCGTTGACCCCTCCGCGGGTAAGGTTGTGGCCACGGTTCCCATCGGCGAGGGCGTGGATGCGGCAGGGTTCGATCCCGGCGCGCGCCTCGCGTTCGCCTCCTGCGGCGATGGCACGCTCACGGTAGCGCATGAGGACTCGCCGGACAAGTACTCGGTCGCGCAGACAGTTCAGACTCAGCGCGGCGCACGTACCATGGCCCTCGATACGAAGACGCATGACGTATATCTGTCCGACGCGGAATTCGAACCGCGAGCGCCCGGCGCCACAGGCCGTCCGAAGGCGGTCGCCGGATCATTTGCCGTGCTTGTCTTCGGGCAGTAAGCTGCGAATATAAGTCACAATCTGCCAGCGCTCCGGTTCGGGCAGATGAGCGAACGACGGCATGCCGCCGCGCAGCGAGCCGTTGCGCAACACCCAGAACAACGCTCCGGGGGGCGCCGAGCAGACGTCCGGACGTTTCAATGGCGGAGCGCCGCCGGGCTTCCCTTCCCCGTTCGGGCCGTGACAATAGGCGCACTCACGTTCAAAGAGCTTCCTGCCGGCCAGCCGTGCGTTCTCACTTCCTTCCAGCGGATTGGCGATCGCCGCGGTTTCTTTGGGCGCCTGTTGCAGTGGCGTGCCATGCCGGCCTGCGGCCACGGTCGCCGCAGCCAAGGCAACGATGATCAGCGCCCGCTTCATCGAATGCCGCCCGTGAACATCTTTCGCGCCGCGCGGCCGAACTGCGCTACTTCATAGGAAATTCCAAAGCGCAGCAGGAATCGCGCGCTGGTGTCCGTCAGCCCAAATGATGGCTCGATGCGAAGCTGCGTTCCGTTCATGAGCGTCCACGAGAGCACGGGCGCCAGATAGTGCGAGGTGTCGTGCAGGCCGAAATCGGCGTGGGTTCCGAGGCCGCCATACATTTCCAGGCCGGCCTGCAGGTTCTCCGGACAGAAGTTGCACGGGCGCGGACTGGCCGCCAGAGCCAGCGGCCGGCTTACGCCCAATGAATAACCGAACTCGTATGGCTCATGCGCGAGATTCTTTTCCGCGATCAGGTTCTCCGCTATCGTCCAGCCCTTTGCGTAGCTGCTGAGGATCAGCTTGGCCTCGATTTCCCGCTCCTTTTCCTTTCGCGCATCGGCTACCGGCTGTTTCAGGTCATCCACCCCGTCGTGACCCACAACTTCGAGCAGGCTCTTGTCCGCGCCGTTGATGTCCTCGAACTCGACATACAGCACCGGGTTGATCCAGTGCTCGCGCGGCAGAACACGGAAGCGGTTCTCGAGGCGGAAGCCGGTAAACACGGTGGACTGGCCACTGCTGAAGGCGCCATCGAGGTAGGCTTCCGTGGTCCACCAACCCTTCACGCCATACTCGAATTCAGCCGCGGATCCGATAAACCCGCTGCCACCGGACGGGGCGCCGGTTACGGAGCTGTTGGCGAACTCGAGGTTTCCGGGCTCCTCCATCTGGTGCGTATAGGTGATGAAGAAGGCTCCCTCGCCCGCGGCTGCAATACCGCACGAAAGGCACGCCAGAACCGACAGCTGATGCAGCCGATTGCGCATACGATACTCCTCAGTCATCTGCGGGCCGCTGCTTTCTCAATGCAACCGACTTGCAGTAAGCCTCAGAGTAGCCGCGTCGCGGAATTCTGGGAACGATATTGCAGCAAACCAATTGCAAGTGCGACTGAAAGGGAGTATATCAGACCTGAACGGTCCTATATCGCTCACCGAAGGACCTCGGCACACTGCGAGCCCGAGTGCTATCGGGCCTTGATCAGGTTGTAGCTGCTTTTCACCAGGCTGTTGAAGGCGCCGTCGAAACCCTCTCCGAGTTCCGCGCTGGACCCGGCGAACTTCTGCTTCCACGAGGCCTCATCCACGTCTTTCGGCAGAGCCTCAGCGGTTTCGTCGATCGTCCTGCCCTGATTGATTTCCTTCTCCACCGCCGCATTCACGGTATTGAGGAACGCAATCACGAGTTCGAGATAGCTCTTGTCGTGCAGCACTTCCCCGTGACCGGGGACGATGGTGCTCGCATCCAGTTGCGCCATTTTCGTAAGCGTAACGGCCTCTTCCGTTGGGATCCCACCGAACAGATATGGGAGCGGATAATCCAGCAGATCGCCCGTGCAAAGGAGCTTTTCGCGCGGCAGGTAAACGATCGTGTCACCCGCGGTATTGCCTCGCCCGAGGAAGCGGATGTCCACCGGCCGGTTACCGAGGTCCATGTGCAGCGACGATTCGAAGACCAGGTTCGGAAGCGCCTGCTTCGCGTTCTTCATCTCGGCGACAACAGGCGCCAGGCCATCGAGGGCCTGCTGGAGCTCTTTGCGCTCGGTGTCGGTCAGCGGCTTGCCGTCGCGATCCTTCCCGGAGGCGAGCATTTTTCGGAATCGCTCCGCGCGCTGGGGATACCGGTCAACGGCGCCCTGATTGAAATCGCCCATGATCTTTGCCGTCGCTGTCTGAGCGATGATCTGCACGCCGGGAAAGGCAGCCGCGTATTCGGCGTTCCCCAGCGTGTGATCGAAATGCCAGTGCGTGTTGACCACATGGGTCACCGGCTTACCGCCCGTCCAGTTCCGGATATCTGCGATGTCTTCACGAGCGGCGGAAGGCAGCAGGCATGTGTCCACCACCAGCACGCCGCGCTCGCCGATGATCACCGTTGTGTTGCTTTGCGGAAAACCGTCGGGGGCGTCGGGATGGCTGATTTCGTAAATGCCGTCTCCAAGTCTGGTGACGACGCGTTTCGCGGCGATCGCAGTGTCGGTGGCGGCGAGCGGCGCCAGGGACGCCAGAGCGAACAGCGGCCCACTCAGGCGGCTCAGAGAAAGAAAGGGTATGGACACGCATCTACTGTGGAACAGATCCTCCGCGCCGTCTTGAACGTTCTTGCTCAGCCGCGCCGCAGCCGGGCGCGCGAGTACAGCCCCGGAGTCACTCCCACCAGCCGCTGAAAGTGCCGGTGGAGATGACTCTGATCCGCAAAGCCGACCTCCAGGGCAACCTGCGAAGGCGGCATGCCGCGGCGCAGCAGGCGTTTGGCGTGATTCACGCGCACCTGTGTTTGCCAGGCGTGCGGTGGCATCGAAACCTGCTGGCGAAACATGCGGTGCAGGTGAAAAGCGCTGAGCCCCGCGATGGTGGCGAGTTGCTCGAGCGAAAGAGGCTGGGCGAAGTTGGCTTCGATAAACTCGCGCACGCGCACAACGGGCAGGCGCTCTGTGAGGTGACTCGGCGGCAACGATCGGCGCGCCAGCAGGCGGTGGCAGAACAACATCAGCGCTTCGTCCCTGGCCAGCAGCGACGCGTCTGATGACTGCATGGCGCGAGAGAGTCGCAGGAAGCTGGTGCGAACGGCGGGGCCCGGCGGAAGCACGTCGATGCCGGACATATGCGGGCGGGCGGCTCGGCCCATCGCCCGATCAAAAACAGATGGGTCGAAGTACGCGGCAGCAAAACTCACACCCGCGCCGTCCTCTACCCAGTTCTCGTGGACCTCCCCGGGAGCGGTTACCACCAGATCGCCTGCGCCGACGCGGCGCGATCGGCCGGCATGCCGCAGTGATCCATATCCGGCGCTGTAAAGGCAGACGTGGACTTCGTCGTGCCAGTGCTTCGGATGCGTCCGCGTGACCCCGGCGCCCTGATGAAACACAATATCGGGAAAGTCCACCGCCCGCCAAACGGTAATCGCGTCGATGGATCGCGGACGCTTCATCGACTTAACTTTCCTGAGCTGTGCTGCCAACCAGCCCTTCCGTCTTCTTTCTCTTCGCCCAATATTCTTGCACGCGCGCCTGGCCGAGTTTCAGAGCGAACGCGATCGCATTCAGGACACGCGGACGGAGCTCTCGCGCAACGCCGCGGCAGGCCATGAACACGTGCAGCATCCACTCACGGGAGAAGTTCAGGAAAGTCGGAGTAACAACCTGGCAGGGGACGGCATCAATGCCTGGCGCGTCAGTATCGATGCAGCGGCCTTCACCAACGTAAACCACTCCGCCGAAATCCATGCGATATACGGCAACACGGCCGTCTTTTTGCTGCCGAAGAGATCTGGCGATGCCCGAGGCCAGAAGGCAGGGCGGGACATATACCACCCACGAAGGGTTCCGGTCCTCGATCTTGAGGCCCCGAAACACTTCAGGCGCTGCATCAAGGCGCCAGATGGAAATTCGGTCACCGCGTGGCCGTTCGATGGCGCCAAGAGCAGTGGCCGCCGCGCGGAGTTCAAATCGCTTCATGCTGTTACGTTTGTCGAACGATACAGCGAAACGAGTTGGCCTGTCGAGGAGAACTGGACGACGGAATGCCCGTTTTCCGCAGGATTAAGTGGTTCCCCCTCAGGAACCTAAAGCTTCCGTCCTGTGAGAACCCTGTGAATAAACCAGCACGCGCATTTATTGTTGGACGTGGGGCAGGCTCTCAGCCCGCCTCTGCACTTTCGAAATGCCGATTGTGGTGCAAGCCTTTTGGCTTGCACGAACAACTACCTTCAGGCCCTGCGTATCTACGCTGAGTTCCAGGATACGGACAGCCATCGGCATCATACTCGCAAACCCCGCCAGGCTCGCTCCAAACCGTACGCCGCCCTTCGGAGTAACCGCACCCGCCAGGTATTCTGTCATTGTGGGGAAGGCTCTCAGCCTGCGGCGGCCTCTCAGGCCGCGTGGACCGGCAAACAACATGACCACCTGGACCGTCTTCATTGAGCCCACCGAAAGGGGCTTCAGCGCCTGGATCCCCGATCTGCCTGGGTGCGTCGCTGCCGCCGCCACCATCGACGAAACGCGCCAGCTCATCAGGGAAGCCATCGAGTTGCACATCGAAGGAATGCGCATCAACGGCGAGACCGTTCCCGAGCCGAGTCGCCTGGTGGAACAGATCGAGGTCTCGGCATAACCCGGCGTCGCTCGATCTTGACCCATCTAGCGACCCCGATCACGAGCCTTCTGCAAATCCCATCCTGCTGATTCCAGCCACCTTACGCGAAATTACCTCCTGAAGCGGACCCGCCTCGGGACTAAGATGCGACCAGGAGGGAAGTCTCCAATGTCTTCCGAACGTCGTATCCGCGCCTCGCGCGAAAATGGTGCAAAATCCCACGGGCCCAAAACCCCCGAGGGCAAACTGCGCTCGTCGAGAAACGCCATCAAACACGGCCTGCTCAGCGAAATCATCGTCCTCCCGACCGAGCCGGCCGAGCGCTTCCTGCAACTGTCCACCGAACTCGAAGACGAGTTCCACCCCTCCACGCCTTTCCAGCGCCTTCAGGTCGAATCAATAGCTGCCTGCGCCTGGCGTATCCGCCGCGTCTGGGCTCTGGAGAAAACCGCCTACAAATACGAAGCCGGCCTGATGGGCCCCTGCCAGCTCCCGCCCGACGAGAAGACCTACCGCTCCTTCCGCGCTATGGCCGACTTCACGAGAGCCCTCGAGCTCCTCAGCCGCTACGAATCCCGCTACGAGCGCCAGATGGCAAGGGCGTATAAGACGCTCATGGACTACGATCCGGAAAACGCGCCAAACGAACCTAATCCCGAAATCGAACACCAGACCGACGACCCGCAACCAATTGACAGCACACCCGAAATCGAACCCAACGACGGCATAGCAGCCCAGCACACCGACCTGACCCCTGATCCCTGTCCCCTGACCCCTGCCGCCGCAGCGGCCCAGCACACAGCGGCTCCCGGGGTTCAGCCCGACGACCCGCAGCCAATCGACACCACACCCCGAACCCCACCCAACGACGGCATAGCGGCCCAGCACACAGCGGGCCACGGGCCACGGACCCCGGGCCCCGGGTTTCCGCCGCGTCCCCAAAACACCAGCCGTCAATTCTGTTTCCGCCGACGGCCCCAACCGCGCTATTCTGTTAGCTTAAGGATGATTTCTCCGCGCGCCCGGCCCGCTATACGTGTGGGACCTGCGGCGTCCGCCCGCGGCCGGCTCGAAACGCTTCCAATACCTCAACTTTCATGAAGGTTCCCTCGCTCTTCAGCCTCTTTTCCTCCGATCTCGCGATCGATCTGGGAACGGCCAACACCCTCGTCTTCGCCCGCGGCAAGGGCATCGTCGTCAACGAACCTTCCATCGTCGCTCTGAATAAGACCAATGGTGAGGTCGAGGCCGTCGGCAAGGAAGCCAAGGACATGCTGGGCCGCACCCCCGGCAACATCGTGGCCATCCGGCCCATGAAGGACGGCGTCATCGCCGACTTCAAGGTCACCGAGCGCATGCTGAACTACTTCATCCAGAAGGCGCATGGCCGCAAAATGCTGGTTCACCCCCGCATCGTCATCGGTGTGCCCAGCGAGATCACCCAGGTCGAGAAGCGCGCCGTCATCGATTCCGCCTATCGCGCGCGCGCCAGCGAGGTGCACCTCGTCGAGCAGGCCATGGTCGCGGCCATCGGCGCGGGCCTGCCCATCACCGAACCCTCCGGCAACATGGTGGTCGATATCGGCGGCGGCACCACCGATGTCGCCGTCATCTCCCTCTCCGGCATCGTCTACTCCCGCTCCGTTCGTGTCGCCGGCAACGAGATGGATGAGGCGATCATTCAGTACCTCAAACGTAAGTACAACCTGCTGATCGGAGAGCGCACCGGCGAAGCAATCAAGATGATGATCGGCTCGGCCTATCCCCTCGATCGACCATTGACGATGGAGATTAAAGGGAGGAATTTGGTGGAAGGCGTGCCGCGTACCGTGACCATCGAAGACAGCGAGATTCGCGAGGCTTTGTCCGAGCAGGTGGCGACCATTATGAACGCCATCCGCGTCGCTCTCGAGCGTACGCCCCCGGAATTGAGCGCCGACATCAGCGATCGCGGCATCGTGCTCACCGGCGGCGGCGCGCTGCTGAAGAACCTCGACAAGCGCATCCGTGAGGAGACCGGGCTGCCTGTCTCCATCGCCGAAGACCCCCTGGCAAGCGTCGTGCTGGGCACTGGGAAAATGCTCACCGATTTTAAGCTCCTCCGCAGGATCGCTATCGAATAGCAGAGTGGCGCCATGGAGTCGTTTCTTACCCGGTATCGTAATCTCACCGTTCTGCTGGTCGTCGTCACCGCTCAGCTCCTGCTGCTGGCGTGGCAGGTCAAGACCGCCGAGGATGTGCCGCTCATCCGTGTCTGGGCCGTGACGACAGTCGTCCCTGTTGCACGAATTCTCGACGATGTCCGCCGCTACACCTTCGGCTCGCTGCAGGACTATTTCGTCCTCGTGGGCGTCCGCGACGAGAACCGCCGCCTGCGGCAGGAAAATACGCAGCTCAAAATGCAGAATCATTTCCTGACCGCTCAGGTTCACACCGCCGATCGGGCTCACGCGCTGCTCGCCTTTCAGTCGGAGACGCCCTCCACCACCCTGCCGGCGCGCATCATCGGCTCCGGAACGGGCGTGAACTCCGCCAACGTGTTCATCGATCGCGGCGCCAACAGCGGCGTCGAAAAAGGCATGGCCGTCGTTACCCCGGAAGGGATCGTCGGCAAGATCGTCGAAGCCTATCCGACAGCCTCTCTGGTCCTGCTCGCCACCGATCCGTCCTTCGCCGCCGGCGTCGTGTCGCAGCGCAATCATGTGTTCGGCACGATGAAAGGACAAGGGCACGGAACCTGCATCATCGACTATGTTCAGAATGAGCAGCGGGTCGATCCTGGCGAATGGTTCTACACTTCCGGCTATGATCGCGTCTTCCCACGCGGCTTCCCTGCCGGCCAGGTTACGGCCGTGCACAACGGCCGCTACAGCAAAGAGATCTTCATCAATCCAAGCGGCCTTCAGTCCGGGCTGGACGAAGTGCTGGTGGTGCTGAACGGAGTCCATCAGGCCATCCCCGAAAATGAGCTGCCCGCCCCCGGAATTCACATGATGCCCGCTCCTCCCGAGCTGGCCCGGAACCCGAAAGCGCAGCAGCAGGTGCTCGGGAATACCACCGCCGACAGGTTGCGAACCGCATACCAGGAGGTCGGTGAGGCCCAGGGACACCACTTCGGCGAAGGATTGCCCGGCTCCACGCCGCCCAACTTCAACATGAAAGTGACCCCGGGGATGAAGGTGAATCCCGCCGCTACCCGGCCTTCGGAAAAGCCCGCCGTCGAGCCCGGCGATACCGAAGATTCCGTTCCCGTCGACGTGACCCCGCCCGAACAGCCGCCCGCTCAGCCTCCGGCAGCGCCTGCCGGGAAGAACGGTCCTCCCGCGGGACCCACAGGACGTCAGGGGAGGTCAGCGCGATGACCGAATACAGCGAACGCCTGCTCGACGCCCCCGGCGCAGTGCGCCGCCCTCTGGGGCTGCGTATCGTCGGCATCATTCTCGCGCCCTTCCTGGCGCTGCTGTTCCAGGTCTATGTCACGCGGCTGGTCTCCGTCTTCTCCTACCCGTTCCTGTCTTATCTGGAACTGCCGCTGCTCATGGTCGTTTACTTCGCGCTGGTGCGGCGCGAGCCCGTCTCCGCCGTCTTCTATGGCGCCGCTGTGGGGCTGTTCCAGGACGCGCTCTCCGCGCCAGGAACCCATCCCATCGGTATGTACGGCATCGTCAAAACCCTGGTGGGCTATTTCGCGGCCTCGGTCAGTCAGCGCTTCGACGTGGAGAACCCGATCCTGATCGCGATCCTGACTTTCTTCTTTTACTTCTTCCATGAGTTCTTTTACTGGGTGCTGACCCGGGCGCTGCTGGGCGAAATGACCAACTTCGATACCCAGCAGAAGATCGTTTTTGGACTCCTGAACGCGGCGGTTTCCCTGCCCTTGTTCCATGTCCTGGATAAGATGAAGGTGACGGCGTGAGCGCGGCGGTATTCGAGTGAGCCTTTCCGATCTCGAGCGCGAGCAACAACAGGCGGCCATTACCCGCGACGATCCGAAATTCGCCAGCGCGAGGATTGCCGGGTTTCAGTATCTCACCGTCGCCGTTTTCATTTTCCTCGTCGCCGGCTTCTGGGACCTTCAGGTTCGCAACCCCGAGTTCTACTCCGAGCGCGCAGAAGAGAACTACATCAAGTCCGTCCCGGTGCTGGCGCCCCGGGGACGCATTTTCGACCGCGATGGCCGCATTATCGTCGATAATCACTCCTCCTACAGCCTGATCCTCACCCGGGAAAATCTGAACCCCGCGCACCTGAAACCCATCGCCGACGGCCTCGGCATCGACTACCACGATCTGGTGGACCGCCTCGCGCGCATGCGCGGACGCCCCAAGTACGAGCCCATCATCATCAAAGAGGAGTTGTCGCCGCAGGATCTGGCCTTCGTTGACGCGCATCGCGACCGCGATACCTTCCCGGAGATGTCCCTCATCCGGGCGCAACGCCGCCTGTACCCCGAGAACGGCATTGCCGCGCACGTCATCGGATACGTCGGCGAAATCAGCGACGCCCAGCTCGATAATGCCGATTACGCCGACAAATACCACCCCGGCGACATCATTGGCCAGGCCGGCCTCGAAGCCCAGTACAACGAAACGCTCATGGGCCAGGATGGCCAGCGGCGCGTCAAGGTGGACAATATGGGCCGCGAGCGCGAGTTAATGGAGGACAAGCCCGCCGTGCCCGGGCAGGACCTGCACACCACGCTCGACCTCGACCTCCAGACCGTGGCCGAGCTGGCCATGGACGGCCGCCAGGGCGCGGTGGTCGCCATGGATCCGCGCACTGGCGAAGTGCTCGCCATGGTCAGCCATCCCTCCTATGACCCCAATATCTTCTCCGGCCGTGTGCCCGCGAAAGAATGGAAAGAGCTCCTGAGCGATCCGGCCAAGCCCATGCTCAACCGGGCCATACAGGCGCAGTTCGCCCCCGGGTCGACGTTCAAGCCGATCGAAGCTCTCGGCGGGCTCGAAGAAGGCGTGATTACTGACGATTTCAAGGTCCACTGCGGCGGCGGCGCCAGCTTCTACGGACACTACTTCGCCTGCCACAAGAAGGGCGGCCACGGCGAAGTGGAGTTGCACAAGGGCATCGTCCAGTCCTGCGACGTCTTCTTCTACAACGTCGGCAATAAGCTTGGAATCGATCGCATCGCCAAATACGCCGAGATGGCCGGCTTCGGCAAGCCCACCGGAATTGACCTGCCGCATGAGGCCTCCGGCGTGGTCCCCTCCACGAAGTGGAAATGGCGCAACTTCCGGCAGAAGTGGTTCGCCGGTGAAACCATCTCCGTGGCCATCGGCCAGGGCGCTTTGACCGTAACGCCCGTTCAGCTCGCCACGGCCATCGCCGGCATCGCCAATGGCGGTGTCTGGCCTCATCCGCACCTCACGCGTGACGCGAAGGTCGAAGCAGCGCGAAAATACAACGTCAGCCTGGAGAACGTCGCCAAAGTCATCTACGGCATGTACGGCGTCGTCAATGAAGGCGGCACCGGCGGCCGCGCCCGCATCCCCGGCATGAACGTCTGCGGCAAAACCGGCACCGCCCAGCTCGCCTCAACGGCCATGGTCAAGAGCGCCAATGGCAAGATGAAGAACAACGCCTGGTTCGTGGGCTTCGCCCCTCGCGAGAACCCCGAAATCGTGGTCGTCGCCCTGTTCGAACACGGCGCCGAGGGCATGATGGCCGCGCCTATCGTACGTGACGTAATGAAGGCTTATTTTGACAAGAAGGCGCGCAATGAAGCGCCGCTGCCGGCTCTCGCCGAACTGGAGCTCCCGCCCCTCCTGCAGCCGGTTCGCGCTGGGCAGCCCGCTCGAACGGAGCACCCCTGATGGGCATCGGCTACCGTTCCATTCGCGACATCGACTGGGTGCTGCTGGTAGTCGCGCTGGCCATCTGCGGCCTTGGCGTGCTCCAGATTTACAGCGCCGCCCACGGCACCATCTGGCATGACGCCTGGTGGAAGCAGATCATCTGGATCTTCGTGGCCCTGGCGCTCATGTGGCTGATCAGTATCGTGGATTACCACACCCTCATGAGCCAGGTCCCCATCCTGTACGTCTCATCTATCGTCGTTCTGCTGGCTACGTTCATCGTCGGCCAGAGCGTCTTCGGCTCCCGGCGATGGATTCGAGTTGCGGGAATGACCCTGCAGGTGTCAGAATTCGTAAAACTGGTGCTCATTCTGCTGGTCGCCAAGTACCTGACCGAGCTGAAGAGCAGCCAACTGGAGCTTCGTGATCTGCTGAAGCTGGGAGGGCTCATCGGCCTTCCGATGCTGCTGGTGATGAAACAGCCGGACCTCGGGACCGCCCTGACCTATGTGCCCATTCTGGGCATCGGTATTCTGCTGGCCGGATTGCGCTGGCAGTACGCGGCGACCATCGTCGCCGTGGTGGCGCTGGTCCTGCCGGTGTCCTGGTTCGCGCTGAAGGATTACCAAAAGGCCCGCCTGGTTTCATTCCTCGACCCCAATCAGGACCCCAAAGGGTCGGGCTATCAGGTCATCCAGTCCAAAATCGCGGTGGGAGCGGGTGGCATGTGGGGCGAAGGCGTCACTCGCGGAACGCAGACACAGTATCGATTTCTTCCGGTCCCGCACACGGACTTCATCTTTTCGGCCTTCGCCGAGGAGCACGGGTTCGTGGGCGTGATCTTCGCGTTAGGGTTGTACTTTCTGTTGCTCATGCAGGTGGTTCAGAATGCGCAAACCGCGCCCGACAAGGCCGGAATGTACATCTGTATGGGCATTGGAGCGTTATTGCTGTTCCATGTTCTGGTCAATGTCGGAATGGTGGTGGGGCGGATGCCGGTTACGGGTATTCCGCTGCCGCTGATGAGTTCCGGCGGCTCGAACATCATGTCCGTGTTTCTGATGCTGGGGCTCGTGAATAACGTCCGGCTCCGGCGGTATGTAAATTGAACTCGCGGCCGGAGCGGCCGTACGAAGGGAATTTGCAGGCAGTTCAGACGAGTTTTCGCGCTGCGTAAGGGAATTCAGGGACTCAAGTAGCGCCGCGCCCCGCTGCTGCATTCTGGGGCCGATCGCAGACGAAAGAGTTTCCGGTCAATATGTCCGCCGGGCGCCCCCGCGCCGGCGTGGATCTGCAGTTGAACAGCAGCGCCGGCCGCCCCGCGCGGGCGCCGGCGACAAGTGAAAACGCGCCCGGTCTGTATTTTCCTTCCGAGGCTCTCCTCCGGTTCGCAGAACGGAGAGGCGATGAGCAAGGAACTGGTGATTTCCGCGGATCGGCACGAAACCCGCGTAGCCATCCTCGAAGACGACCAGCTGGTGGAGATCTACTTCCAGCGGTCCAATGAATATTCACTCGCCGGCAGCATTCACAAAGGGCGAGTCACGCGCGTGCTGCCGGGCATGCAGTCCGCTTTTGTCGATCTCGGCCTCGAGCGCGACACCTTCCTCTATGTTTCGGATTTCTTCGAGGAATCCGAGGAGTACGAGCAGATCGGTGGCGGACGCGAGGAAACACCGCGCGGCAATGGCGAGCGGCGCGAACGCGAGGAACGCGGCGGCTCCGAGCGGCGGGACCGGGGAGACCGGGGAGACCGTGGAGAGCGCGGTGATCGCGGCGAACGCGGTGAGCGCGGCGAGCGCGGAGATCGTGGCCGCGGCCGTGACCGGGGTGAAGCTCGTGAACAGCGGTCCGACATACATGCCCGGCAGCTGAATGAAACCGCCGCTCCCGAACAGGTCGTGAGTGCGGCAACGGGCGTTGAAGAACCCGAGCCGCCAGCCATCGAAGCGGCTGCGCCGCAGGCGGAAGCACCTGCTGAGCAATCCTCGGAACGCGGGCAGGAACGCGGCCCCGAGCGCGTCGACGAAGACCGCGACCGTCGTGGCCGCCGCTCCCGCCGCCGGCGCAATCGCGGCCGAGGGTTCCCCGAATCGAAGTACGCCGACGTCGGCCGCTCCGAACAGCCCGCGCCCGCACAGGAGCACGCGCCGGCTTCGATCTCTTCGGATGATTTCGCCGTCCTGCCTGGCGAGTCTCTCGCCAAGTACTCCGGCGCGAAGCCGCTCGATCCCGACGAAGAAGAGGAGATTGCGGCGGCGCAGGCGGAAGCCGATTCCGCAACCGGAGGGAACCTGCGGCTCAGCGTCGGGGATCTAGAGCAGGAGGCAGTCACCACCGCGGAAGCAGCACCCGCCGAGGACGCGGTCCCCGAGGGAGATGCCGCCGAACCCGCACAGGACGAGGAAAGCGGTGAAGATGCCTCCCTGTCCGAGCCTGGGACGGAGGCTGCCCCCGAGGAAACGGCGGCAGAACCCGATCGGGAAGCCGAGCCCACCGAACATGCCATCGAGGAGAGCGCACCGACAGACGTCGCCGCGGCCGGCACTGCCGAACCCGAAGAGAACGACGCGCAGGCTGCCGAACCCGCTCAGGAGCAGCCCACGGGCCAGCTCACCGCAACCGTCCGCGAACACGGCGGACGTTACCCGCATCGCCTCTCCCGCCGTATGCGCCGCAAGATGCGTGGCAACCAGCCCGGCGAATCGCATACCGACGAGCATCAACACGCCGCGCCTCCTGCCGTCGCTCCCGCCCCCGCTGCCGCCCCGGCGCCCCGCAGCGAGCAGCGGAAGGAAGCCGCCGCGTCATCCGCTCAGCCATCGATCACCGAACTGCTGAAGGAAGGGCAGGAGATCATCGTTCAAATCGCCAAGGAGCCCCTGGGCCAGAAGGGCGCCCGCATCACCTCACATATCGCGCTCCCGGGCCGGTATGTCGTCTACATGCCCACTGTCGAGCACATGGGCGTGTCCCGCAAGATCGCCAGCGATGAGGAGCGGCAGCGGCTCAAGCGCATCCTGCAGACCCATCGCGCCGGCGTCCCCGGCGGCTACATCGTGCGGACCGCGGGCGAAGGGCACACCGAAGACGAAATCGCCGCGGACATGAGTTTCCTGTTCAACCTCTGGCTGGATATCCGGCAGAAAGCCGAGAAGAAACCCGCGCCGGCGCTGCTCCACCACGACCTCGATATCGTGCAGCGCACGCTCCGCGATCAGGTGACCGACGAGTTCAAGGCTGTGTGGGTGGACAACGAAGACGTCTATGAGAGCGTTCTCAACTTCGTCCAGCGCTTTCAGCCGCAGATGGT
>Ga0070739_10004378_pt1 | contig 16757 bp, 11 predicted proteins | sample Coa_R1_7_FD_66445 | JGI IMG/M metagenome (GOLD analysis project Ga0070739, IMG submission 66445) | Surface soil microbial communities from Centralia Pennsylvania, which are recovering from an underground coalmine fire - Coalmine... | ecosystem: Environmental > Terrestrial > Soil > Unclassified ... | reverse complement strand
AAGGAGCAGGCCGCGGGCCTCACGGCAGCCGAGAAACGCGAGCTTGCCGATTTCCTGGGAGCACCTGCGCCGCCACCGGTGGCGGCCGCCAAGCCGGGGATGTGCGCGGAGAATCCGCCGTTCACGCCTGCGGGACCGGCCTGGAATGGCTGGGGCGCGGACCTCGCCAACAGCCGGTTCGCGCCCTCTCCAGCCGCGGGTCTGACCGCGGCCGACGTCCCGCGCCTGCGCTTGAAGTGGGCCTTCGCCTTCCCCGGCGCCTTCGCCGCCAATGCTCAGCCCGTGGTTTCCGGCGGCCGCGTTTTCGTGGCGGGCGCCAACCGCCAGGTTTACTCGCTCGACGCGCGCACCGGCTGCCAGTACTGGTCGTTCGAGCCGGAACTCTCCGTTCGCACCGCGGTGAGCATCGCCACGCTGCCCGGCGATCCGGCGCGGCACGCCGCCTTCTTTGGGGACCAGCGCGCGAAGGTCTACGCCGTCGATGCCGGGACCGGCGCGCTGATATGGAAGACCCAGGCCGACGATCATCCGCGCGCCAAGATCGTGGGTTCGCCGGTGTATTTCGACGGGCGGCTCTTCGTGCCCATCACCGCCGGCGAGGAAGGCCCTGCGTTAAGCCCGGTGTACCCGTGCTGCAGCGGCCGCGGCGGGGTCGTGGCGCTCGATGCCGCCAGCGGCCGGCAGATCTGGAAGACGTACACGATCGCGGAAGCGCCGCGCGTCACCGGCAAAAACGCCGCGGGAACACCGGCGTGGGGCCCTTCCGGCGCGAGCGTCTGGTCGGCGCCGACGATCGACCCCGAGCGCCGCGTGCTCTATATCGGCACGGGCGACAATTTCTCCGAACCCGCCACCGGCACGAGCGACGCCGTGCTCGCGCTGGAGCTCGATGGCGGCAAGATTCTCTGGACGCGGCAGCTCACTGCCCGCGATGCCTACAACGTTTCCTGCGACGTGGGTCGCAAAGCCAGTTGTCCCGCAAGCGACGGCCCGGACTTCGATATCGGGGCATCGCCGATTCTGGTGAAACTCGCCGGCGGGCGGCGCGTGCTGCTGGTCAGCCAGAAATCCGGCGTGGTCCACGGGCTCGATGCGGAAACCGGTGCGGTCCTCTGGGAGCAGCGCATCGGCAAGGGCGGCAAGCTCGGCGGGATCCAATGGGGCTCGGCGTCGGATGGCCGGCTGATGTTTGCCGCGGTTTCCGACATCGCCTTCCTCGTGGCGGATCTCCTGGGCGGCCGCGGGATGGTGGCCGATCCGCACGCCGGCGGGGGCCTCTTCGCGCTGGATGCCGCCACCGGACGCCGCGTTTGGGCCGCTCCCCCGCCCTCCTGCGCGGACCGCGAGAAGTGCAGCCCCGCGCAGTCCGCCGCCGTTTCCGCGATCCCCGGCGTGGTGTTCTCGGGCGGCGTGGATGGCCGGCTGCGCGCTTATTCCGCCGCGGACGGCAAGGTGATCTGGGAATTCGACACCGAGCGCGAATTCGAAGCGGTCAACGGAGTCAGGGCCAAGGGCGGCGCGATGGACGGCCCCGGGCCGGCCATCGCGGGAGGCATGCTCTACGTCTGCTCGGGCTACGGCGTCTGGGGCGGCGCGCCGGGCAACGTGCTGCTGGCGTTCGGGAAGTAAGTCGCCGCCCGTTAAAAGTACAGCTTCATCGCGAGTTGTAGCTGCCGCGGCGAGTTGATCTGGCTCCCGGCGCCGGTCAATACGCCGAAGGACTGGTTCTGCAGTTGCGTCGAGCCAGTGCCGAAGCGGACGCGGTTGAACACGTTGAACGCTTCCGCGCGGAACTCGATCCGCCGCGTCTCCTTGATTGGAAACGCGCGCGTGAGGGAGAGGTTCTCGTTGAGGCCCGGAAACAGCCGGACCTTCGGATTGAGGCGGGTCACGTTGCCGATGCTGTTGTACGCGGTGGCGCTGCCCTGCAGCGGGAAGGGTCCCGTGCCGTAGGGAACGAAAAAGTGATCGCGGCTCGGGTCGAAGCCGCCGTTCCAGAAAGGCTGCCAGCCGTCGTAGGATGTGATGTACGCGGGCACCCGTCCGCCCGCGCCGCTCGCGTAGATCGGCAGCGTGTAGGACGTGCTGATGCCGACCGGCGTGCCGCTATCGTACACGTTGATGCTGGCCAGCCGCCAGTTGCCGACGATCCAGCCTGCGGCGCCGTGGTTGAGATACGGGTGGCCCTTGCCGAACGGCAATTCGTACTCGCCCGCAAACTTGAAATCGTGGGCCACATCGTAAGCGCCGATCGATTTCTCCAGATGACGGTTGAAGAAATCGGCGGCGTAGCCCTCGCCCCACGCGGTATCGGCGTCCGTCAGGAGCTTGGAAAACACGTAAGAAGTCTGCACCGTGAGCCCGTGGGAGAGGCGCTTCTGCAACTGCACGCGCAAGGCGTGGTATGTCGAGTGGCCGCTGTGATCGCCCTGCCCCGCATAGGTGTCGATGTACGAATACTGCGGGAACGGCCGCAGCACCTGCGCCACCGTGGCGCGCGATCCCCACAGCGCGTTGAAACCGGGGAATGGCGCGAACACGCCCGCCGCATTGGCCGTCGCCGAGCCCACCAGGCTGTTCAGTACCGTGATGCTCTGCGCCACCGTGCCGAAAGCGGTCAGGTAGGCGGGATTGATCTGGTTGTACTGCAATAACTGGGTCTGCAGGTGCGAGCCGAGGACGCCGTTGTAGCCGCCTTCGAGCACCATGGTCGCGCCTAACTGCCGCTGGATCGAGAAATTGAAGTTATCCATGGCCGGCAGTTTGGTGGTCTCGTTGCCCTGAAACCACGCCACGCTCGTCCCGTTTGAAACCGAGGGATTGATGAATGGCGGCGCGGTCCATGCCGGCATTCCCTGGTCGAGCGTGTAAGTCGGCAGGATGCCGCTGGTGCCATTGCTGAAGGTCTGGGTCAGGGTGAAGCCCATGTTGTGCGTCGACCCGCTGACGGATTGGAGCGCGCCGTAGAGCCGCGCATAGGACCCGCGGAACACGGTCTTCGCGTCCTTCGAATACGCGAAGCCCACGTGCGGGCCGAAGCCTTTCGTCCACATATCCGCCAGCCTCCGGCTGCCCACGCAGCCCGAGCACGAGCCCGCAAAGAGCACCGCGCCGGGAATGCCGCCCGCGGCGGGGTTGGGCGTCGTGGGCGAAAAATCGCTCCAGCGGTCATTCAGGCCGGTGGGAGGCAGGTTGATGTCGTAACGCAGCCCCAGGTTGAGCACCAATTTCTCGCTGACACGCCAATCGTCCTGCACAAAGCCGCCGAAATAGTAAAACTGCTGCCCGATGAACCGGACCGTATCGATCTGTCCGCTATCGGCGAGGCCGAGCAGAAACGAGGCGAACGCGTTGCCGCCCGCATTCGGATTGGAGCCTCCGGGCACGCCGGTTTCCTGGTAGCTGAAGCCCACGCAGCCCGCTTCGCACTGGCGTCCGAAGCCGTTGTAGTGGTTGATCTGGAACATGCCGCCGAACTTGAAGGTGTGCCGGCCGTGGATCCAGGAGAAATCGTCGTTGTAGGCGTAGACGGTGTTCTCGCTGCCGTTATCCGCCTGGCCGCCCCAGGTGCTGTAGTTATCGCCGGTGCCGCCGGAGAACAGGTTGACCAGGTTCTCATCGCAGTTCGGCACATTGGGCAGGCAGAACTTACTCTGCCAGCCGCCGGTGTACTCCTGTGGCGGTTTGTGGTCCTGCCGCCAGTTATTCCCACCGGCATAGAAATGGTTCAGCATGTTCGGCCGCAGCGACCAGTCCCAACTGAATCGCACCACGTCGGTCGCCTGGACGAGGTCGTTGTACGTCGTGTACAGGCCCGGCAACGTCGGCGGACCGTCGGGGCCGGGAGTCTGGTGCTCGCGGTCGTGCCCGTAGTATCCGGAAATGCGGTGCCGGGCGTTGAAGATGTGGTCGCCCTTGATGCTCTCCTTGTTCACCGGGTAGATCTGCGTGCCGCCATTCTCCAGGTAATTATTGATGACATACTGGTACGATCCCGGCGTCGCGCCGTTGTTCGGGGCCAGGGTGCCGCTGCTCTGGAACACCGAGAGCGCCTTCTGCGCCGCGGGGCTGAAGAGGCTCTTGGGTATCACGTTGTTGGGAAAGAGCTGACGCGTATAAGTTCCATCCCCATTCTGGGTTTGGCTGAGGGGGTTATAGATCGGGATCTGCACGCCCGCCGATGTGACCCACTTGCTGAAATCGCCGTTGTACATTTCCGCTGTGGGGACGGTGAACAACTGCCCGTTGGCGCCCGTGCGGTTGCGGAATCCCTCATAGGAGAAGAAGAAGAAGGTCTTGTTCCGCCCGTGATACACCTTCGGAATCCACACCGGCCCGCCGACGGTGGCGCCGAAGTCGTTCTGCTTGTAAATCGAGTTCGGGATGCCGGCCATATTATTGAAGAAGTTATTGGCGTCGAAGTCGTTGTTGCGGAGAAATTCGTACGCGGACCCGTGGAAATCGTTGGTTCCGGACTTCGAGACGTAAGTCAGATTGCCGCCGGACGCGTGCCCGAATTCCGCTTTGTACCCGTTGGTATCGACCGTGAACTCCTCGATGGCCTCGATCGACGGAGAATTGGAGGCTACCCAGCTCTTGGAAAGCGCCCGGCTGGTGTTGGTCGAGACGCCATCGAGCGAGGTCCCGTAGGCCGCCGCCTGCCCGCCGCCGAGCACGAAGCCGTTGTCGCCGCCGACATTCTTCGCATCCGGCGTGAGCGCGGCCAGATCGAACGGCGTGCGCACCGTGCCGCCGACGACGAGCGGGAGATCGTTGATCAGCCGGTTCTGCAGCGTGACGCTCGTCTTGGCGTCCTCGCTTTGCACCTGGATCGCCGCCGCCGTCACCTCCACCGTCTGAGAGGCCGAACCGACTTCGAGCGCCGCATCGCCGCGCACCGTCTGCGCCGCGTTCAGCACGACGCCGTTGGTGTTGAACGTCCGGAATCCCTCCTTGACGACCCGGACGTTATACACGCCGGCCGGCAGGTTCGGCACGCTGTACTCGCCGGCTTCATTACTGGTGACATCGTTCGTTACATTAGTCGCCTGGTTGACGATGCTAATTTTAGCGGTGGGCACGACCGCCCCTGAGCTATCCCGGATGACTCCGGTTATGGTTCCGCGCTCGGACTGCGCGAAGGCCATGGCGCTGAAAAGGACGCAGCAGAGCACGCGACGAAGCGGCATCTAACCTCCTTCGATCCTTGCCGGTGAAGTATACACCCGGCGAGCGGGGAGGGAAACAGGAAATTCAGAGCGGATTCCGTGAAGCGGGGTACAAAACCCGCGGCGCTGGAGGTTCGGCGCGAAACCACGGCGAGCTCGCCCGTATGACACTCGTCATTCCCCGCGCGGTCCTGCCTTCACGGCTTGCATGCGTTGCCTGAGGAATTCCCGCATAGCCGCGTCCTCGCACAAGCCGATGGCGCGGCCATAGGCGGTAACGGCCTCGCTCGATCGGCGCATTCTCGTGAGCAGGTGCGCGGCGAGCGCCCAGTAAGGCTGATATTCTGTCACCAGCCCAGGTGAGATTTCCTGAAGAAGCTTCCAGCCGCGCTCCGGCCCCTCGGCTTCGGCAACCGCGGCCGCGCGACCTACCAGCGCGCCGGTCGTAGGGGAGAGGCTGACCAGACCTTCGTAGAGCATCGCAACCGCTTCCCAGTTGGTCTCGCCGGTGTGCGCGCGCTGCGCATGAGCGGACTGAATGGCCGCCTCAAACTGGAACCGCCCGTACCTCTTTGTTCGCGACGCTTCGCGCAGCCAGTGCTCCGCTTCCTCCATCATTGCCTTCGACCAAAGCCTGGCATCCTGGCCGAGCAGCGGAACATATTCTCCCGTATTCGTGCGCCGGGCGTTGCGGCGAGCCTCGCAGTGTAGCATCAGCGCGAGCAGGCCCTTGGCCTCCGGTTCGGACGGCATGAGCTGCACGAGCAGCCGGCCCAGGCTGATCGCTTCCTCGGCCAGCCCCTTACGGCGAGGATCTGCTCCCGCAACGTCATCCCACCCGCTGCCATAGGCGGCATAAATCGATTCCAGCACCGGGTCGAGGCGCTCCGGTAACTGCCTGGCCTCGGGCACTTCGAAACTGAGCCCCGCGAGGCGAATCTTGGCCTTGGCGCGGGTGAGCCGCTGGCCCATGGCGGCCGGCTGAACCAGGAACGCCGAGGCAATGCGGGCCGCATCCAACCCCAGTACCGTCTGGAGCATCAACGGTGTGCGTGCGGCCGGATCAATCGCAGGATGAGCACACACGAAGAGCAGTTTCAGGCGGTCGTCGGGGAATACCATGGAACCCTCCGTGATTTCGTACGCCTGCTCAGCAACCGCGGCCAGATGCGGCGCCGCCTCCAGGCGAACGCGGGCGTGGCGGGCGGCGTCGGTGAGTTTGCGGCGCGCGGCCACTAACAGCCAGGCTTCCGGTTTCTCGGGAACGCCCGTGCGCGGCCAGGTCTCGAGGGCTATTCTCAGGGCCTCGGCAAGAGCGTCCTCAGCCCCGGCGAGGTCGCGCGAGCGCGCCGCCAGAAACGCGAGCAGGCGGCCGTAGGAATCGCGGACCGCCTGCTCGATCGCCCGATGTGTCGCATCGGTGGGGTGATTTAGATCGCCGGTGTTCTCCATATTTTCAAGACCAACATCGCGCATACTTCCTCGAACGCGCTAGTTGGAATGAGAATGGCCTCGGCCGGGCTTCGCCAGGCAAAGGACGCTGCGGTACGAGCACAGCTCATTCACCAGCTCCGCTTCGTCGGCGACGATTTTGGCCGATTCTGCGTCCCCCAGCCGCTGAATGATGTAGCCGTGTGGACCGGGCTCGAATACGAACGGATACGGTGCACAGGGCGGGCAGGGCATGCCGCCAACGTCGGCCGCGGTCACATTCGGCGCATAGTACATGAGATGCGGCATGCTCATGGTCATCACGCTGTCCTTGTCCTTGGGATCGACGGACATGTACGTGCGCATCAGGGGCGCGGTCATGTAAGACATTCCGGGGCGGTCCGGCGCTTGATAAACGCCGGCGCGAAACCTGGATTCGATCTCCCTCTTCATCGCGTCCGGCTCTACACCGCGAGCCCTTAATTCGGCCACATCGAACCAAACCCGCATGTGGGTTTTCGCGCCGGTGGCGTCGTAACAGATCGGATCGTAGACGTCGTTGCGATAGTCCGCAAATTTCCATTCCGTCCGGCCCACGAAGCAGCTTTGCCCGTTGCTGCCGCGACGTTCCAGAACGTAGCCTTTCGCCGGGTCGAGAATGTAAACCGAGGCCTGGCCCCGAAGGGCTGGCGGTAAAGCGCTGAGCGCCACCTTCAGTTCCAGAGATGGGGGCATCTTCTCCAGCCGGCCCCGGGCGTTCGGAGCCTGTTCTTCACGCGGTTGTGCCTGGGCCGGCAGATTGGCTCCGGCGCAGCAGAATGCCAATAGCAAAACGAAAAGTTTCTTCGTCATGGTCGTTCTCCTTCACTCACCCGCAGGCGCTGAAATGTTCGGACGCACTTCCACCACTCCGTTTGGGCCGGCTGGATAGCGCGCCGCCCATTCGAGCGCTGCATCCAGGTCCGGCACGTCGATGATAAAGAAGCCGCCGAGTTGCTCCTTCGTGTCCGCATACGGACCGTCCTGGACGGCGCGCTTTCCGTTTTGGATTCGCACTGTAGTTGCGGTGTCGGGTGTCTCAAGGCCGGCGCCTCCCTTGAATACGCCGGCGTCCTTTACCGCCTGCATGTACGGCAGAAAGGCTCCCCAGAAAGCCGCTCTCTTGTCCGGATCAGTCCGCGCGGAAAATTCCGTGGGGCTGAGATAGAACATCAGAGTGTATTGCATACTGTTCCTCCTTAAGGTTTTATGAGCGAAGATTTCATCCTCGCTCATTACCATGACGGCTCAGCGAAGGGCGCTTCGACATCGGCTCAAAGAAATTGTTCCACGATCCGCTGTCCGCGACCCGAGATCAGGGCGGGAATCAATCCGGGACGGGCCCGGCAACAGAGCCATCAGGAAGGTGGGCACGACCCTGCGGCGAGAGCGAGGTCCGCAGCAGCCTGCTACCGGTACAGCCTTCGGTACATCTCCGCGTTGCGCATCACGGCCTGCACGTAATCGCGCGTCTCGGTGAATGGGATGGACTCGATGAACTCGGCCGGCTCGCGATAACGAATCCCCCACGCCAGCCACTGCGCCAGCCGGTTCGGCCCGGCATTGTAGGCGGCGAGCGTCTGCGGAACGTTCTCGCCGTGCGCGTCCAGCATGCCTTTCAGGACCGCTGCGCCGATCTTCAGGCTCACCGCCGGATCGTACAACTGCTCCGGCGTGAACTGCGGGACTCCGGCCCGCTGCGCCACGCCGCGGGCGGTCGCGGGCTGCACCTGCGTGAGGCCGCGGGCATCGGCGCGCGAGCGCGCCTCTGGGTTGAACTCCGATTCCTGGCGGATCAGCCCGGCGAGCAGGAACGGGTCGAGGTTCTGGGCCCGCGCGCCGGCCTCCAGGTCATCGCGCCACGGCAGCGGATACAGCATCTCCCAGAAGCGCCGCGGGGCATCTTCGAGCGGGCGGATCAGGTAGTCGCCGGCCGTGGCCTTCATGGCGCGGAGCGCCTGGTAAGGCGCCTCGGCCTGCTCCGCCATTTCTATGCCGAGGAGCGCGGGTTGCCCATCCGTGCGGATGCCGAATCGCAGCTCGTCATCGGCCAGGTCCGGCAGACCGGCTTCGCGCAGCAGCCGCGAGCGCTCGATGCGCACCGACGTCGCGGGCGCCGGTGCGGCGGGCAGCGGCGCGGGCGACGGCAAGGCCAGCGTGTCAAGGAATTGCGCGGCATCGGGCGAAGCCCCGGCGCCGGCGATGTCCGGCTCGCGCAGCCGGTCCTGCGCCTGCATCGCGTAAAAGCTGTTCGGCATGGCGCGGACCAGCCGTTCGTAAGCTGCCCGCGCGTAGGCGAAGTCGCGATGGCGCTCCGCGTGGCGGCCCAGGAAGTACAGCGCCGCACCCGTGGGCGCCGCGGACGGATACTCGCGCAACTGGGCGCGGATCCGATCGGCGGCGTCCGGGGCGTCCTCCATGTAGGCGTGGAACGCGATCTTCCAGTGCCATACGGCGGCCGCGGGGTCGTTTGGAAAATTCTCGTACGCCGTGCGGTACAGCTTCAGATACTCCTCGGGATGGTTCGTCACCAGCCAGCGGTTGGCGGCGCCGGTGATCGCTTTCAACCGCCACTCGGATCGCGGATACTTATCGCCGAGCGCGCGCACGGCGGCCATCATGGCGGCGTCGTTCGTCATGCGGCGGGCGGCTTCCTCTTCGTAATAGAGGCGCTCGGCATCGGCCTCGGGCGCACGCAGATCGAGGCCGCGCAGCTTCGCCAGCGCCGCCGAGGCGCGCCCGGCCCCGAGCTCCGCCGCCGCGATTCGCACCTCGGCCCGCTCCCGCGCGACGCCTGCCAGCCGCGGGAGCAGCGCTTCGTACTCCGCTTTCGCCGCCGTGTACTGCCCCGACCGCAGCAGCAGATCGGCGCGGCGCATTGCCTGCTCCGGCGGCGGCGCGGGAAACGCATCCCCCATCTTCGCCGCGAGCGACGTCAGCATGGCCGCCGCGTGCGTGGCCGCGTCGCCCGTAAGGTGCCCGGCATTGACGCGCTGGTAGGACTCGATGGCGCGCGGCAGGTCGCCGGCCGCGAAATATGCGTCGCCCAGCGCGAGATCGCCCTCGGGCTGCGGCAGGGCGCGATAGTGCTCGCGCAGGAAACGGACGGCCTCCTCCGGCTGCGCGTTCCGCAGCGCCCTCGCTTCCAGCAGCCAGGATTTCGCCGCCAACGGCGATGCGGGCGCAGCAGATCGCACGGCGGCCGCCTGGTCCGCCACGCCCGCCGCGCTTCCCGATTCCGCGCGGGCCGCGGCCAGGTAGTAGGCTGCGTAATCGGCGATCTTCGGCGTCTCGGCCCTTTCCAGATCGGCGATGGCCGCCACGTAGTCCTGCTGGGTGTACTCGGCCACGCCGAGTCCGAGGTGCGCCAGCGCAGCCTGCTCGGGGTGTGCCGCGGCGAACGCCTCCACCGCGTCGCGCGCTTCCGGCGTGGGCGACTGCCGGTAAGCGCGCACCAGCGGCGAAAGTTCGCCCGGTTGCGCCGGCGAGTCGAGCAGCCCGGCGCACACGGCACACCAGAGGACCGGGATGACGATGAACCACGAGATCCGCATCGCTATTGGCCGGAGCCGCCGGCGCAGACCGCGGGCCTGCGCCACGTACCCGAAACGCTACACCAGAGGACCGGGATAATCTTTACCCAGCAGTTCCGCATCGTCGTTGGCCAACGCGCGCACCAGCTCCAGGTGCAGATAGTCGACCATGCTGGGGCAGGCGCCGAAAAATGCCGCCCGGAATTCCTCGCGCGCCGCGTCGACGGCGGGCTTCACCGCGCCATAGACATCGCGGCGCGAACGCCCGGCCTGCACCGCCTGCCCTTCACGCAGCCGGATTTCCGCCGTGCGCACCCGCGCAAAGCGCTGCGCGCGCAAGTGAACCTGCTGTTCGGCGGCCGGCAGTTCGTGCCAGCTACGGGAGCGAGGCGCGCCCGCGGCTTCGGCCGGAGCGGCCGCCGCGATCTGCACGAACGGCGCGGCTTCGCGCGGCGCCGGCTCCATGGCCGCCCACACGGCGGACGCCACCTGCGCCACCAGCTCCGCGCCGGCCGCCTGCACATCGCCCCACGCATAGAGCAGCGCGGTCACCCGATCGCGCGCGATCACCGGAAAAATCGAAACGCGGGCGCCGGGCGCATGCCCGGCCAGATCCATCATCTCGGCCGAGACTTCGGCCGCCGACACGGCCGCGGTCACCGGGTCGCGTGTCTCCACCGCGCCCGCCAGAGCCGCTGCCGAAGCGAGCGGGATGCGCAGGATGCGGAATCGTTCGGCCGCCGCTTCGGTTACGCCGCGCACGCGGACGCCCTGCAGCCACGCTCCCGCGCTGTCCGCGCTCACGCGAAACACGGCGATGCCGGCGGCAAAGGGCGAGGCCGCATCGGCCAGCGTCGCGGCGAGTTCTTCCGTCGTTCCCGCCTGCCGCATCCGCCGCGCGGCCTGGTTCAGTTGTTCGGCAAGGAGACGCCGCGAACGCTCCGCGCCCTCGCGCTGCGCGCGCTCCGCGCCTTCGCGATACAGCCGGTCCGCTTCCGCCGAAAGCTCGGTCCAGCGTTCGTCGAGGAGCTGTCGCAAAGGGGTTGTGGGCGCGCAGGAGGCCATTCCTGTACCCATTCTAACAGGGCCGCCCGCACCGCCTTCGGATACAGGCTACTCGCCCAATGGCGCGCCCGCGGCATGCTCGCCTACAATCGAGCAGATGGTCGAGAGCTTACAGGGCAAGGCCGCCATCGTCACTGGCGGCACCAGAGGTATCGGGCGCGCGATCGCCGAGCGCCTCCTGCGCGAGGGCGCCTCCGTGGCCGTCTGTGGCCGCACCGCGGACGGGACGGCACGCGCGGTCGCAGAGATGAAGCCGCTCGGAAATGTATTCGGGTGCGCCGCGGATGTCTCCCGGTGGGAGGATGTCCGCTCGTTTTTTCGCAGTGTCGAGCAGGTATTTCCCCGGCTCGACATTCTGGTCAACAACGCCGGCCAGGGCGTCTTCCGCAAGGTCGCTGAAATGACCCCGGAGGAATGGCACCGCAACATCGACCTCAACCTCAACGGCGCGTTCTACTGCGCACACGAAGCGCTCGCCCGCTTCGGCGCAGCCGGCGGCTTCATAGTGAACATCTCCAGCCTGGCGGCAAAAAATGCATTCACGGGAGGCGCCGCTTATAATGCGTCCAAAGCCGGGCTGAATATGCTCGGCGAGGCGATCCTGCTCGACCATCGCTACGACAACGTGCGTGTTTGCGACATCATGCCGGGAAGCGTCGATACGGACTTTTCCGGCGCTCCCGAGGGCGCTCCCAGGGCGGACTGGAAGATCGCGCCCGAAGATGTGGCGGAGGCCGTCGTCACCGTGCTCCGGATGCCCGCGCGGACGGTGATCAGCCGTGTGGAAATGCGCCCATCCCGGCCCAAGAAGTGAAACGCCGCACGCGGCGGAGGCCTCTAACAGTATGCCGAGAGTGAACCAGTGGCACTGGCACCCTAGTTGCTCTACTTCAGGTCGAGATGACCCTGATGGGATTGGGACTGGAGAGGGGGCGAGCTTGTATGGGGCGGCTTAATAAGCAGTTGGATCCGACGCAGACGGGCTTTGAAGCCGAAAAACTCGAGTCGGATCTCCGTAAACGCATCGTGGGCCAGGACGAGGCGATTCAACAAATCATCAACATTTACCAAACCAACCTTGCGGGGATGTCGAGCCCGGGACGGCCGATCGGCAATTTCCTGTTCCTCGGGCCGACGGGCTCCGGGAAAACGCGTCTCGTCGAAGCCACCGCCGAGAGCCTGGTGGGGGACGCCCGCGCTGTAATCAAAATCGACTGCGCCGAATTCCAGCACAGCCACGAGATCGCCAAGTTGATCGGTTCGCCGCCGGGCTACCTCGGGCACCGGGAAACGCACCCGCTGCTCAGCCAGGAAGTCCTGAACCAATATCACACGGAGAAGATGAAGCTGAGCTTCGTCCTCTTCGACGAGATCGAAAAGGCCAGCGATGCGTTGTGGAACCTGTTGCTCGGAATTCTTGACAAAGCCACGCTCACGCTCGGCGATAACCGCCGCGTCGATTTCTCGCGCGCTCTGATTTTCATGACCAGCAACCTCGGGGCTGCGGAGATGAGCTCGATCCTTCGACCCAATCTGGGCTTCGCCGCCTGCGAGCAGGAGCGCAAGCACGCGGAGGGCCTGGTGGACGAGAAGCTGAACGACAAGATCGGCCGCGCCGGCATCGAAGCGGCCCGGCGCAAGTTCACGCCGGAGTTCATGAACCGCATCGACAAGACCGTGGTGTTCCGGCCGCTGGGCGAGCCGGAGCTGCGCAAGATCCTGGTGCTGGAGCTGAACGTCGTGCAGCAGCGGATTTTCAGCTCGGCGAACGGAGCCCCGTTCGTCTTCTCCCTGACCGATCCGGCGAAGGACTTCCTGCTCCGCGAAGGCACCGATATGAAGTACGGCGCGCGGCACCTCAAGCGAGCGATCGACCGCCATCTGGTGCATCCGCTGTCGAACCTCATCGCCACCGAGCAGGTGCGCGGCGGCGACCTCGTGCGCGTCGATTTCGAGGCATCCACGAGCCGCCTGACCTTCTTTAAGGAGGCCGAAGATATGCCGGCCTATGCGATGGTGCAGATGGTGGATACTTCCATCGCCCCGCCGCTCGGCGCGTTCACTGCCGGCGCCACTGCCGAACAGCCTCGCGCCGCCAACGCCGGCCGCACGCGGAGATAAGGTGCAGCGCGGCCGGCCATGCCTCCGGGCAAGCCCGGCCGCGCTGTTTCAGAGAGCCGTCAGGCCGCCTGCTGCTCGGTGACCCGGCTCGCGACGGTCGCGACCTTGATATTCCGGGCGATGCCGGCGGCTTTGAGCGCCTTGATCAGCAGCCAGGAGGGATCGAACTCGTACCAGGCGAGTCCGTGGCGGGCCGAGGTCGGATGCGCGTGGTGATTGTTGTGCCAGCCCTCGCCGAATGAGATGAGCGCCACCCACCAGTTGTTTCGAGAATCGTCCCGCGTAGCGAAACGCCGCGCTCCCCACATGTGCGTGGCCGAATTCACCAGCCACGTGGCGTGAAGCCCCGCCACGATCCGCAGGCAGTTCCCCCAGAGCACCATCGGCAGCCCGCCAAAGGCGTAAAGTATTGCAGTCAGAGCCACAATCGGCGCCCAGTGGTAATTATTCAGCCAGATGTAGAAGGGATACTTGGCGAGATCGGGCGCGTAGCGCGCCATCATCCGGGTGTTGTTGTGGTTGGTCTCGCCGAACAGAATCCAGCCCACGTGAGACCAGAACGCCCCATCGCGCGGCGAATGCGGATCGCCCGGCTGATCCGAATTCTGGTGGTGGATGCGGTGCGTGGCCACCCAGAACAGCGGTCCGCCCTCCAGCGTCAGGGTCGCGAACAGCGCGAAGGCGTACTCGATCCACCGCGGCACTTTGTAAGAGCGGTGCGTGTGCAACCGGTGATACCCCATGCTGATCCCCAGGCCGACGGCGATGTAGTAGAGCGCCACCGCCACGGCCAGCCGCTTCCAGCTAAAACAGAAAAGGGCGCCGACCGCGCCGATGTGAAGTATGATCAGGACCAGAGTCGTGAACCAGTTCAGGCCCTGCCGCTTGGCGTAGAACGCCGGAGTCTCTTTGTGCATTCCTGGCTACCACGGTAGCAGGCGGCAAGCCCTGCACATTGTAAGACTTATGTAATCTCCAGGTGCGCCAGGGCAACTTCCGCGGGCGAGCCCCCGGGCGTTATCCTGGAGGCGGGACCTATGCCTCTCTATGAATATCGCTGCCGGAAGTGCGGCCAGCGCTTCGAAATGCTGCGCCGGATGCAGGACGCCGACCGCGAACTGGTCTGCCCGGAGTGCCGCTCGCAGGAGGTGGAGCGGCAATTTTCGACCTTTGCCGCGGGCGGGTGCGCGACAGGCGGATCGGGCCGCTTCACCTGAGCGCGATAACGCGGCCGGTCCGGCCGCCGATTTTCGCCACGCAGAGGCGCGGGGATCACTGAGATTTGCGTTGTATTCCGCGGAATCTCCGTGATCTCCGCGTTGAAATTCAAGACACGGTCACCGCCGCGCTGCTAATGAACGCCCACGCGGACCGACCGCATCGCGCGCGTGTTCGGGTTCATCGCGCACGAGAACGTAACGGGTCTCCGCGTCAGCCCGCGCCGGGCGCTCCCGGTGCCCGAGATCAGCGACGTATTGGGTCCGGTTGCCTGGTGCATGCTGTTGACCCTCATGCGGCGAAAGCCCTGCCGCCACAATTGGCTGCTCACCGCCGAGCGGCAGGCCCACATGTCGGACGTGGCTGCATGGGTGACAGGCAGCGAAACCATCATCAGTGCGGCTCCCGCGAGAGTCGATAAGAGCAGTTTCTTCATAAAACACCTCTATGGGCTCAAACTGCACGTATTTCGCCATGCGAAACCGCACGTTCGCGTGCATCCGCTGCGCTGTGCATTCGCCGCCGTTCTCATCCCGCCGCGCGCTGTACTACCGTATATCCATGCGTGCTTCGATCTTTCTGCTCCTCGCGAGTTGTGCCGCGCAGGCGCAGATTCCGGCGCAGGACGCCCGCAACCTCGACCCGCCCAATACCGATACCCACTTCCGCCCCGTGGGCTATACCAGCCTTGCCGAGTGGGAGGCCCGCAAGCAGCACCTGCGCCGCCAGATCCTCTCGGCCGCCGGCCTGATGCCGCTCTGGGCGAAATCGGAGCTCCATCCGCAGATCTTCGGCCGCATCGAGAACCGCGATTATTCAATTGAAAAGGTTCTGATCGAGACCTTGCCCGGTTATTATCTGGGAGGCAATCTCTACCGCCCGCTGCGGCCCGCCCCGGCCGGCGGGTTCCCTGCCGTCCTCTCGCCGCACGGCCACTGGGCCTACGGGCGCCTGGAGAACACGAATATCACGTCCGTCCCGGGCCGCTGCATTACGCTCGCGCGGCAAGGCTACGTCGTCTTCTCCTATGACATGGTGGGGTACAACGACACCATCCAGACGCCCCACGATTTCGGCGACAAGCCGGTCGAGCAGCTCTGGGCATTCGGCCCGCTGGCCCTGCAAACCTGGAACTCGATCCGCGCCCTCGATTTCATCGAATCGCTCGCGGGCGTGGACCGGCGGCGCATCGGCATCACCGGCGCTTCGGGCGGCGCCACCCAGACCATGATCCTCGACGCGATTGACGACCGGATCGAGTTCGCCGCGCCCGCCAACATGGTCTCCTTCATCATGCAGGGCGGCTCGCTTTGCGAGAACGCGCCCAACCTGCGGATCGGCACGAATAACGTCGAGATCGCCGCCATGCTGGCGCCCAAACCCCTGCTCATGACCGCCGCCACCGAGGACTGGACGCGCCACATGATGCAGGAGGAATACCCCGCCGTACGCGCCATCTACCAGCTCTACGGCAAGCCGGAAAACGTCGAGGCCCTGCTGCTCGAAGCGCCGCATAATTACAACAAGGCGAACCGCGAGGCCATGTACGCGTTCTTCGGCAAGCACGTGCTGGGAATCGCGGACCGATCGAAGCTCGCCGAACCTTCGTTTCACGTCGAGAAGCTCGAGGACATGCTGGCGCTGCACAACCGCACCCTGCCCGCGGGCGCCCTCACCTTCGAGCAACTCTTCGCCGAATGGGTGCGGATGTCGCGCGAGCAGACCGGAAACGACCGCGAGAGGCTCACCTATGCGCTCGCCGCCGAATGGCCGGAACATGTGGCGGCCGAGACCGCGGGGGATCGCATCGTGCTCGGCCGTCCCGGTAAAGGCGACCGCGTACCCGGAATCTGGATCGAGGGCGCCAAGCCTGCCGCGCTCCTCGTGCATACCGAGGGAGCCGACGCCGCGATGAAGACGCCTGAGGCTGCGCAGTTGCGCCGGCAGGGCCGCGCGATCCTGGCCATCGACGCGTTTCAGACCGGCAGCGCCGTGGCCCCGCGCAACCGCGGCGTCAAAATGTTCCTGACGTTCAACAAGAGCGACGATGCCGAGCGCGTCCAGGATATTCTGACCGCCCTTGCCTGGATCGGCGCGCCGCGTACCCGGCTGATTTGCACCGGCAAAGCCGCCGTCTGGTGTACCTTTGCCGCCGCTGTGGCGCCGGTTTCCGCGGATTTAG
>Ga0070739_10004376_pt1 | contig 16759 bp, 10 predicted proteins | sample Coa_R1_7_FD_66445 | JGI IMG/M metagenome (GOLD analysis project Ga0070739, IMG submission 66445) | Surface soil microbial communities from Centralia Pennsylvania, which are recovering from an underground coalmine fire - Coalmine... | ecosystem: Environmental > Terrestrial > Soil > Unclassified ... | reverse complement strand
CGTCACGTTACCGCGGCCGCTCTCGACGGGCGACCTGTCACCGATCGAAAGCTTGCACCCGCGCGTCGGCGGCAAGATCTTGACGCTGACCCTGCCGGAGGCCGCGCGGCTCGAGAAGGCCGGCGAGGGGCGGCGGATCGTGCTGTACATCACCACTTCCGCGGCGCGCCCGAACGACAAGAAGGAGGCGGCCGAGGAACGCAAGATCGAGTTGCGCGCCGCTGCGTTGGCGGCTAACCACGGTCTCCGGCTGCTGTTCGAGAGCGACGCGCCGTTCGAGGCGAAGATCGATCAGCAGGGCCGCGAGATGACGGTGACCCTGTCGCGCCCGCTCGGCGCCCCGCGTCACGTCCGTGAGATCACCGGCCTCAACCCGCGGTTCGCCGACCGGCAGGTGACGCTGACGCTTCCGGAGGGGACGACAGTAGAGCGCAAGGGACGCGGCAAGCGTATCGCCCTCGATCTGATTCCCGGCTCGTCCAAGCATCCCCCGCCTCCGGCCGCAGCGGCCGCGGCTCCTGCCGCCGCCGCGCCGCCAGCCTCCCCGGCGCCGCCACCCGCTCCCGCCGCTGCGCCACCCGCCGCAGCGCCGCAGCCGGTCCTGCCGCCGGGCAAGCCCACCGCCGAAGCGAAAGCCGAAAACGCCAAGCTCGTCACGCCGAGCCGTGTCACCGCGGCCGCGCTTCCCGAGGGCGGCAGCCTCGTCTTTGCGCCGAAACCGACCGCCGTCGCGGTGTTCCGCCGCGGCCAGACCTTGTGGATCGCGTTCGCCGGCGACGGTCCGCTCGATCTCGCCGACCTGCGCGACCACGGTACGCCGTTCGTCGAGTCGGCCGAGCGCGTCCCCGCCCCTGGGGCGACGGTGCTCCGGCTGCGCGTCGCCGAGGGTCTGATGCCGTCGCTTCGGATTGCCGACGATTCCTGGATCGTCGATCTGGACCAGCGGCCGTCGATGGCCGAAACGCCGGTCGCGCCAATCGCCGAAACCGACCCGGTACGGTTGAGTTTCCAGATCGCCAACCCGCCTGCGCCGATCACGCTGACGGATCCGGAGGTCGGCGATACCCTCATCGTCGTGCCGTTGCGCGATGCCGGTCAGGGCAGCGTCAAGGAACAGGACTTCGTCGATGTGAAGGTCCTGCCGACGCTGCAAGGCCTCGCCATCGTCGCGCGCAGCGACGGCGTCACCGCCAAGGCGACGCCGGATGCGGTGGAGGTGACGGCGCAATCCGGCCTGCTGCTGTCGCTGGCAAAGACCGACTCGCGCTTCCGCCAGCGGCGCGACCGCATTTTCGACCCCGGCACCTGGGCCGGCAAAGGCGATATTCTCGCCCGCCGCCGCGAACTCGAACAGGCCGTCGTCGCCGCCAAGCCCGAAGAGCGTACCTGGCCTCGGCTCGATCTCGCCCGCTTCTACATCGCGGTCGGCTACGGCGCCGAGGCGCGCGGCGTCATCGCCGCGATCGCCAAGGACGACCCTTCCGCGATGAAGGACCCTTCGCTGCGCCTCGTGCGCGGCGTCGCGGCCCTGCTCGACGACGATCCGGAAGCGGCGGCGGCCGACCTCGCGACGCCGCTGATCGAGGGTGACCCGGACGTGCAGTTGTGGCATGCGGCCTGGTTGGAGCAGCACGGCGATCACGCGGCCGCCGCCGCAGCATTCGAACCCGGCCTCGCGGTCTTGCCGAGCTACCCGCCGCTGCTGCGCAACCGCCTGGCGTTGGCGGCGGCGCATGCCCGCATCGTTGCCGGCTTCGACGACAACGGCCTGCTGAGCAAAGTCCTCGCCGACGATCCGACCGAGGCGCAGCGGCTCGAAGTGATGTACCTGAAGGGCCGCGAACTCGCGAAAGGCGGCGATGTCGACGGCGCGCTGAAGGAATGGGACGAGGTCGCCGCGGGCAACGACCGGCGCGCCCGCGCCCGCGCCTTGTTCGCGAAGGTAGAGCTGCAGCTCGACAGCGGTCGCATCAACCGTTCGCAGGCGCTGGCCGCGCTCGACGCGCTGCGTTTCAGCTGGCGCGGCGGTCCGTTCGAATTCGACCTGTTGCGCCGCATCGGACACCTCAAGATCGCGAACGGCGACTACAGCGGCGGCCTTGCAACCCTGAAGCAGGCGCTGGCGATCATGCCGCGGAACGCGGACGGCTCATCGACGACCGCCGAGCTGAAGCAGGCTTTCGCCGACCTTTTCCTCGGGCCGCAGGCGGCCAGCGTTCCGCCTCTGAAGGCGCTGGCGGTGTATGACGAATACAAGAACCTGATGCCGGACGGCGACAAGGCCGACGCGATCACCCGCGCCCTGGCCGACCGCCTCGCCGCCGTCGATCTGCTCGACCGCGCCGCGGCGTTGCTGGAGAAGCAAGCGCAGACCCGCCTCCATGGCGTCGATCAGGCCCGCGTCATGACTCGGGTCGCGCTGCTGCGCCTGCTCGACCGCAAGCCGGAGGCGGCGCTCGCCGCGCTGAAGGCGCCGGCCGATCCTGGCCTGCCGCCCGAGCTTGTCGCGCAACGCCAGGAGCTGCAGGCGCGCGCGCTGGTCGAACTCGGCAAGAACGCCGAGGCGCTTGCCGCGCTCAACGGCGACGGTTCGACCGAAGCCGACAAGCTCCGCGCCGACATCGCGGTGAAGATGCAGAATTGGGCCGAGGCGGCGAAGATCTTTGCGCGCCTCGCCGGCGACCTGCCGGCGGACGGCAAGCTCTCCGACGCCGCCGCCCGCAGCGTGCTCAGCTGGGCCACCGCGCTGGTCCTGGCACGCGACACAACCGGTCTTGCCGCCTTGCGCGACAAATACGGCCCGGCGATGGCCCAGACGAAATTCAAGGAGGGCTTCGACGTCGTTGCCGGCACCGACACCGCCGGCAGCACCGACATGCGCGAGCTGACCAGCCGCCTGGCCCAGGTCTCGGAATTGCAGAGTTTCCTCGCCAATTACCGGCAGATGGTCGCGCAAAACGGCGTCAGCGCAGTCAATTAGACTAGAGCGGTGTCCGTCCGGACGGAGTCGCTCTCCGCACAAGTCGTCATGGCCGGGCTTGACCCGGCCATCTCTGCGGGGCTTGGGATCGCCGGGTCAAGCCCGGCGATGACGAGACACGGGGCGTGCCAATATGAGCGGGATCCCTCCTGGAGCGCGCCGATCCTGACCGGGAGGCCTATCCGGCCAAGCCGGCTCAGTGCGACATCAGCACCGGCACGGTCATCGTCTGGAAGATGCTGCGGCTGACGCCGCCGAGCACCGCCTCGCTGAGGCGGGAGCGGCCGTAGGAACCCATCACGACCAGGTCGGCACCGAGATCGGCGGCGCGCGACAGCAGCAGGTCCGGCACCGACACGTCGCCGGAAGCGGCCGCCTCGGAACGAGCCGGCAGGCCGCGGCGGTTAAGGAATTCGGCGACTTCGCCGGCGCCCAGCGCCGCCTCGCCGGCGTCACTGGCGACGCGATCCACCTCGATGACCGTGACCGCCTCGGCCCCGGCGAGCAGCGGCAGGGCGTCGTGCAGCGCCCGCGTCGCCTCGCGGCTGCCGTTCCAGGCTATCAGCACGCGCCGCCCGACCTCGTCGAATTCCCCCGCAAACGGCACCAGCAGCACAGGGCGGCCGCAATCGAGCACGATGTCTTCCGGCCGCAGCGCTGCGAGGCGGTCCGATTCCGCCTGCGGAGTGGCCTGGCCAAGAATGAGCAGATCGTAGACCCGCGCCACGTCGGCGATGCCGTTGGTCATGTCGGACTCGCGGTAGAGCCAGTCGCCGGCGAGCTGGAAGCGCGCCAGCTCCTGCCGAAACGCCATCTCCGCCTGCGTCGCCGCGAGGCGCTGCGCCTCCATATAGGCGTCGATCATCTGCTGCCAGCCGGTCACGTCGCCGTAGGCGCTCGGCGCCGGCACGCCCGTCACGTAAAGGCCGGTCACCGGCGCTTCGAGGCGGCGCGCAACCGCCGCCGCCGGCGCCATGCAGCCGGGGATTGTGTCGGGGTTATCGATTGCGATCAGAATGTCATAAGGCATGGCGTTCTCCGTTGCCGCGGGTTCAGCGCAGGCCGAGGCCGCGCGCGATGATGCCGCGCAGGATCTCGCGGGTGCCGCCGCGCAAGGTCCAGGACGGCGCATGCAGCACCGCGCGGGCCAGCGCCTGTTCCAGCGCGTCGCCGCCGGGCCGCCGCCGCCGCGGCGCGACGAGCCGCGCCAGTTCCGGGATCGCGCGCTCGAAAGCGTTGCCGAGATCCTTGACGAGGGCGGCTTCGAGGTTGGGCATCTCTCCCGCCTGCAGCATGCCGGCGATCGACAGCGACATCTGCCGCAACGTCCAGAGATGCGCCGCCAGCCGACCGACCGCGGCCGCGACGTCCGGTGCGGCATCCTCGCCGGCGCGCCGGATCAGCTCGACCAACAGGCGGTAGGCGCTGAGGAAGCGTTCGGGGCCGCTGCGCTCGAAGGCGAGTTCGCTCGTGACCTGCGCCCAGCCGTCGCCCTCGCGGCCGACCAGCCGCTCGCACGGCACGAACACGCGGTCGAGCACGATCTCGTTGAAGTCGTGCTCGCCCGCCAGGTTCACAATCGGCCGCACCGAGACGCCCGGCGCGCTCAGATCGACGATCAGCTGGGTGAGGCCGCGGTGCCGGTCGTTTTCCGCCGGCGCGGTGCGCACCAGGGTAATCGCGAACTGCGACTCGTGCGCATAGCTGGTCCACACCTTGCTGCCGGTGACTTCCCAGCCGCCGCACACCGGGCTGGCGCGGGTGCGGATCGAGGCAAGGTCGGACCCGCTGTCCGGCTCGCTCATGCCGATGCAGAAGAAGATCTCGCCGCGCGCGATGCCGGGCAGGAAGGTCGTCCGCTGTTCCTCGGTGCCGTAGCGCAATAGCAGCGGCGCGCTCTGGCGGTCGGCGATCCAGTGGGCGCCGACAGGAGCGCCGGCGGCGAGCAGCTCCTCGGTCACGACGTAGCGTTCCAGCATGCTGCGTTCGCCGCCGCCGTAGCGCTTCGGCCAGGTCATCCCGATCCAGCCGCGCCCGCCGAGGCGCCGGCTGAATGCCGCCGAGCGGTGCGAGCCGAAGTCGCTGTTCGGCGTCCACTGCCCGGCCGCCAGCTCATCGGCGATGAACCCGCGCACTTCGCTGCGCAACGCCTCGCACTCGGGCGGCAGGTCGAGCGGTTCGAAGCGGAAAGGGCTGCTCATGATCGGCCCGACGATAGCGCGAGGCCCGCCGCGCGACGAAGCCTTTGCAAGAAAAAAGGGGCGGCTCCCCCGAACCGCCCCTCGTGTGGCGTGAGGGGCTCGCATCCCCTCACTGAACTTCCGCTCCTCCGCGGGCCACGGCTGCGAGACCTTTGCCGTGTGGACCACACGCAGGGCACACTACCCGACCGATGGGCGAGGGCAACCGGCGATGGCGTTATCCACAGAATCCCCCGAAAATAGGTGACTCTATCCCCAACAATCGCAGAATGATCCACCGAATGATCCACGCTTTCGGCCGGCCGTCGCCGCTCAATTAACTCGGGCCGAGGCTGCGCGAGGCGATTTCGTAGGTGTTCTTGCTGAGCTTCGGGGCCGCCAGGACGCGCCGGAGCTCCCGCCGCATCAGCTCCTGCCGCGCCTGATCGAACCGCCGCCACTGGCACAGCGACTCCGCGAGGCGGGCCGCGGTTGTGGGATTGAGCGGATCGAGCGCCAGCACCTCGTCGGCAACGAAGGAATAGCCGGCGCCGTCGGCGCGGTGCAGGCGAAGCTGGTTGCCGTGCCCGAAGGCTCCGACCAAGGCATTGACCCGGTTCGGGTTCCTGCGGGTAAAGGCAGGGTGGGCCGTCAATGCGCGCACCCGCTCCAAGGTGTCCGGCAGAGCCGAACGGGCCTGCAGCGAGAACCACTTGTCGACGACGAGGTCCTCGCCGGACCAGCGTTCGTAGAATTGCGTCAGCGCCTCGACCCGCTCCGGGCAATCGAGATCGACGAGCACGGCCAGCGCCGCCAGCACGTCGGTCATGTTGGCGCCGGCGTCGAATTGCGCCTTCGCCGTGACAGCGCCAGAGGAGGTGTTGGCCGCCGCCATGTAGTCGAGGCAGCGGTTGCGCAGCGCGCGGCGGCCGATCGAGCGGCCGTCGGTTCTGTAAGGGCCGGGATCGGCGAGGCGCGCATAAGCGGCGCTGAACATGTCGGCCAAGGCGCAGCCGATCGCGCCGCGCGCCGCCTCCCGCGCGGCATGGACCGCCTCGACATCGACGACGGCAAGCTGGTCGGCGAGAAAGGCCTCGCTCGGCAGGGTCAGCGCCTCGGCGGCGAAAGCCGGATCGCGGTCGGCGTCGGTCAACGATTGCCGCGCCGTCGCGACGAGGTCGCCGTCGAGCGGCGGCGGGGCCGCACCGCGCATCAGGGCGGCAATATGCTGCAGCAGGATCGCCGTCGCCACCTGCTGCCCCGCCTCCCACCGCGCCACCGGATCGGTATCGTGCACAGCGAGGAACTTGAGCCGGTCGAGCGGTATCCCGCTCAGCTTCACCGGCGCCGAGAAGCCGCGCAGCAACGACGGCACAGGCGGCGCCGGCACATCGGCAAAACGGAACACCTGCTGCGCGGCGCCGACAGAGAGGACGCGCGTTCCCTCTCGCACCGCGGCTTCGCCTTCCAGCCGCGTCGGCAGCTCGTCGCCGTTGGGGCCGAGCAAGCCCATTGCCAGCGGGATCAGCATCGGCTGCTTCTCGGGCTGCCCCGGCGTCGGCGGCACACGCTGCGCTACCGTCAGCTCGTAGGTGCGCGACGCGGGGTCGTAGCGGTCGGAGACGCTTACTTCCGGCGTCCCGGCCTGATGGTACCAGCGCTTGAACTGTTCGAGATCGACGCCGCTCGCGTCCTGCATCGCCGCGACGAAGTCTTCGATCGTCGCCGCGCGGTTGTCGTGACGCGCGATGTAGAGGTCCATGCCGCGGCGGAACGCTTCGCGTCCCAACAGCATCTGGATCATGCGGATGACTTCGGCGCCCTTGTGATAGACGGTCGCCGTATAGAAATTGTCGATGCGCAGATAGCTCTGCGGCTGCACCGGGTGCGCCAGCGGCCCGGCGTCCTCCGGATATTGCTGCGCCCGCAAGGCCCGCACATCGCGGATGCGCTTGACCGGGCGGCTGCCGTGGTCGGCGGAGAATTCCTGGTCGCGGAAGACGGTCAGCCCTTCCTTGAGCGACAATTGGAACCAGTCGCGGCAGGTGACTCGGTCGCCAGTCCAGTTGTGGAAGTACTCGTGGCCGATGACGGCCTGGATCGCCTCGTAGTCCGCGTCGGTCGCGGTGTCGGGCCGCGCCAGCACGTAGCGCGTGTTGAAGATGTTGAGGCCCTTGTTCTCCATCGCGCCCATGTTGAAGTCGCGGATCGCGACGATGTTGAAGACATCGAGGTCGTATTCGAGGCCGAATACCTCTTCGTCCCAGCGCATCGCCTGCTTCAGCGACGCCATCGCGTGCGCGCATTTGTCCTCGTCGCCGCGGCGCACCCAGATCGCCAGCGGCACCGTCTTGCCGGAGCGGGTCGTGAAGCTGTCGCGGAGTGCCACGAGGTCGCCCGCCACCAGCGCGAACAAGTAGGACGGCTTGGGATGCGGGTCGATCCACTTCGCCCGGTGCCGGCCGTGGTCGGCGGCGCCGGCGCCGGCGGGGTTGCCGTTGGACAGCAGCACCGGATAGCGGTCGCGGTCGGCAACGATCGTCACGGTGTAGCGCGCCATGACGTCGGGTCGGTCGAGGAAATAGGTGATGCGCCGGAACCCCTCCGGCTCGCACTGGGTGCAGAAATTGCCGCCGGAGCAGTAGAGGCCGGAAAGCGCGGTGTTGCGGGCGGGGGCGATGCGGCTGGCGATGTCGAGGGTGAACCGGTCCGGCACGGCGGGGATCTCGAGCCCGCCATCCAACAAACGGTAGCGGCTCTCGGCCAGCGGCTTACCGTCGAGCGCGAGCGCGCGCAGCTCGACCTCGTCGCCGTCGAGCCGCAAAGGTGCCGCGTTGTCCTTGCGCTCCGGATTGCGCCGCAAGGCCAAGCGGGCGTCCACCAGCGTCTCGTCCTCGTCCAGCGCGAAGGTCAGCTCGACCGTGTCGATCAGGAATTCGGGCGGCCGGTACTCGGCGAGGCGCACCGGCTGCGGGGGCTTGGTCTGGGCCGGGATATCGAGCATGCTCATCACCGGAGTAAACACGCGCACGCCGGTTTCGGCTGCGCGGCGGCAAACGCGAACACAGGGGAGAGCGTCATGGCCTTCTATGAACTGCGCCAGTACAAGGTCCGGCCCGGCAAGATGGACGAATGGGTCCGCATCATGGAACAGGAGATCATTCCCTTCCAGGTCTCGAAAGGCATGGTCATCTGCGGCAGCTTCCGCGGCGAAACCGATGACTCGGTCTACATCTGGCTGCGCCGCTTCGAGAGCGAGGCGCAGCGCGAGGCGCTCTACAAGGAAGTCTATGAGAGCGAGTTCTGGAAGACCACGATCGCGCCGCGCGTCGGCGACTATCTCGACCGCGCCGCGATGGTCATCACCCGCATCGTCCCGACCGAGAAATCGACGGTGCGGTAGGCGGCCGGGCCGCTCACGGTCCCGCACATGAACGATATCGCGGCGCTCGGCATCGCCAGCCTCGGTGCGATCGGCCAGCCGATCCGCCGCAAGGAGGACTTCCGGCTGCTGACCGGAAGCGGCCGCTTCAGCGACGATTTTGCGCTGCCGGGGCAGGCCTTCGCCGCGATCGTGCGCTCGCCGCACCCGCATGCCCGCATCCTCGGCGTCGATGCGGCGGCGGCACGGGCGATGCCGGGCGTGCTCGGCGTGTTCGACGGGCGCGACTGCGCCGCCGACGGCCTCGCGCCGATCCCGCACGACCCGGTGCCGAAGACCCGTTACGACATGAAATTGACGGCGCCGGGTGGCGGCGAGGTGTTCATCGGGCCGCAGATGCTGTTGCCGGCGGACCGGGTGCGTCACGTCGGCGAGGCGGTCGCCATCGTTGTTGCGGAGACCGCGGAGGCGGCGCGCGACGCCGCCGAGGCGGTGCGGGTCGCATACGAGGAACTGCCGTGGGTCGTCGATGCGCGCGCCGCGCTGGCGCCGGGCGCGCCGGCGGTCTGGAACGAGATTCCGGACAACGTGCTGGTCGATACCCGCTTCGGCGAGGCCGCCGGCACCGACCGCGCGTTTGCCGCGGCCGACCATGTCGTGACGCTCGACCTGCATATCGGGCGGGTGACCGGGGTGCCGATGGAGCCGCGCGCCGCGCTCGGTCATTACGACGCCTCGAGCGGCCGCTACACGCTCTACGCCGGCAGCGGTGGCGCGGTGCGGCAGAAGCGCGAGTTGGCGGCGGTGTTCCGGGTGCCGCCGGACAAGGTGCGGGTGGTGTCGCTCGACGTCGGCGGCAATTTCGGCACCCGCAACCGGCTCTACGTCGAGTCAGGGTTCGTGCTGTGGGCATCGCGCCGGATCGGGCGGCCGGTCAAATACACATCCAGCCGCACCGAATGTTTCCTCAGCGACTTCCAGGGGCGCGACCTCGCCACCCGGGTCGAGCTGGCGCTCGCCGCCGACGGCCGCTTTCTGGCGATGCGCGCCGACAATGTCAGCAACGTCGGCGCCCGCTGCGCCTCGCTGTCGCCGCTCAGCAAGGGTTCCGGCCTCATCACCGGCACCTACGCGATCCCGGTCGCGAGCCTGCGCTCGCGCGCCGTGTTCACGAACACGATGCCGACCAATGCCTATCGCAGTTCAGGCCGCCCCGAGGTCACCTATGCGATCGAGCGGCTGATCGACAAGGCGGCGGCGGAGCTCGGCGTCGACCGCGTCGAGGTGCGCCGCAAGAACCTGATCGCCGCGGCGGCGATGCCGTACCCGAACGCGGTCGGCATGACCTACGACAGCGGCGAATACGAGGACAACCTCGACCGCGCGATGCGCCTCGGCGACTGGCACGGCTTCGCGGCGCGCAAGACCGAGGCGGCGGACCGCGGCAAGCTGCTCGGCCTCGGCCTCGCGCATTACGTCGAGTCGGCGATCGGCGCGCCGCACGAGCGCACCGACATCAGCATCGGCGCCGAAGGCCGCGTCCGCGTCGTCATCGGGACCGGGCCGAGCGGCCAAGGGCACGAGACGAGCTTTGCGCAGGTGGTCGCCGCGTTGCTGTCGGTGCCGCTCGACGCGATCGACGTGGTCATGGGCGATACCGACATCGTCGAGGTCGGCGGCGGCTCGCATTCGGGCCGCTCGATGCGCCACGCCGCCACGCTCTTCGTCAAGGCGGCGCCGGACCTGATCGCTCAGGGCAAGCGCATCGCCGCCGAACTGCTCGACGCCGAGCCGGCGGAGATCGCCTTCGAGGAAGGCCGCTTCGCCACCCCGCGCCGTAACCGCAGCTTCGATTTCCTCGAACTGGCGCGCGAGGCGGCCCTGCGCCGGCTGCCGCCGATCATGGCGACCGCGCAGCACGAGATGCACGACCCGGTGTTTCCGAACGGCTGCGCCGTCTGCGAGGTCGAGGTCGATCCGGAGACGGGGTGGGTCGATCTCGTGCGCTACGCCGTCGTCGACGATGTCGGCCGCTGCATCAACCCGATGATCGTCCACGGCCAGACGCACGGCGGCGCCGCCCAGGGCATCGGCCAGGCCCTGTGGGAGTCGTGCGCGATCGAGCCGCGCTCGGGACAGCCGCTCAGCGGCTCGTTTCTCGATTACGGCATGCCGCGCGCCGACAATCTGCCGCCATTCAAGACGCGCATCGTCGAGGTGCTGTCGCCGCGCAACCCGCTCGGGATCAAGGCCGGCGGCGAGGGCGGCACGACCCCGGCCCCAGCGGTCGTCGTCAGCGCCATCCTCGACGCGCTCGCCCCGCTCGGCGTGCGCGACGTCGAGATGCCGGCGACCCCGTTCGCCGTGTGGCAGGCGATACGGCGGGCGCAGCAGGAGCGAAGGAGGAACGAATGACCTTCCGCCTGGAAGAGGCAACGATCGACGAGCTGCATCGGGCGATCCGCGCCGGCGAGACCACCTGCGTCAAGGTCGTGCAGCGCTACATCGCGCGGGCCCGCGCCTATAACGGCGTGTGCAGCCTGCTTGTCACCGAGGACGGCGCCGAAGTCGCGGAGGCGGCGGGGACGGTGCGCGCCGGCGCGCCGCTGCCCTTTCCGACCGAGACGGTGAAGGCGGCGGCGCTGTTCCCGGACCTCGACAGGTACGAGGGCAAGCCGCTCGAATTCGGCCGGATGGAGCCGACCGCCTCCGATCCGTCGGTCATGCAGCAATACGGCATGATCGCCGGCAAGCCGGACGCCGGCCAGCTCAACGCGCTCGCGACCCTCAACATTCGCGGCGAGCGCTCGGTCACCTGCAAGGGCGAGTTCGACCGCCATCCCTCGCTCGGTGCGCTGCCGCCCGGCGCGCCGCCGATGTGCGAAATCTTCCGCCACTACCCCGACGCGCTCGAACGCGCCGCCGAGCTCGACGCGCAATATGGCCGCAACCCGCCGCTCGACGAGATGCCGATGTACGGCGTCGTCTTCTCGTTCAAGGACCCGTTCGACACCAAGGACATGCGCACGACCGGCGGCGGCGACGCGGCCTACGACATCGACTTCCCGGCGCGCGATCACATCCTCGTCGAGCAGCTCCGCAACAAGGGCGCGATCATCTTCGCGAAGGCCGTGTGCACCGAATACAACGGCCGCGCCGGCGATCCCGGCGGCCGCCACGCGCCGGACAAGGTGCTGCCCTCGGTGCTCGGCTACCAGCGCAGCACCTGGGGCGGCAACCCTTCGAACCCGTACGACACGACCCGCGCCGCCTCGCTCGGCTCCTCCTCGGGGTCCGGCGTCTCGGTCAGCGCCAACCTCGTCATGTGCAGCCTCGGCGAGGAGACCCGCGCCTCGACCCGCGGCCCCGCCAACCATAATGCGGTGGCGCTGATCCTGCCGCACAAGGCGATGCTCGGCTACGACGGCGGCGCGATCGGCGCCGACATCTATTGCGACCGCGCCGGCATTTTGTGCCGCACGATCGGCGACTGCGCCAAGGTGCTGGACGCGCTGCGCAACCCCGACGGCTACTATTACGACCCGCGCGACCCCTACACCACGGTGCCCCGCTCCTCGGTGCTTCCGGCGTATGCGAGCCACGCGACGGCGGCGGGAACGCCCGGCGCCCTGCGCGGCCTGCGCATCGGCGTCATCCGCGAATCGATGCTGGTGCGGCCGGGCGAGAAGGCGACGGTGCCGATCACCACCGCGGCGGCGGCCGAGATCAAGTCGGTGCTGGGCGACACGCTCGGGGCGGCCTTAGTCGAGTCTGCCGACCCGCTCTGGGAGCCGGATCGCGACCTCGAACAGATGCGCGTCGATTTCCGACAGGGCCTGGCGCGGCTGGTGCCGGTCTTCATGCCCGACCTGTTGTTCCGTCTCGGCCCCGATGGCACGCCGCTGTTCAAGGAATTTGCGGCCGCGATCCGGCCCACCGAGTTCGCCCCGGGCCGGGTGTTCGGCAGCGGCAGCCTCGCTCCGATCGACTATTGCGTGCTGCTGGCCGACGGCCGCATCCTGGCGCCTGCCAATCTCGACATCGCGACGATCCAACAGCAGGAGCTGGCCAACACCTTCCGCTTCCATATCCCGCAATACCTGTCGCGCCGCGCCGCCGACTGGAAGGCGCGCGGCTTCACCGAGACCTTGGACGATTTCGCCAAACTCAACGCCCGCTCCAAGTTCTGGGGCGACGACGGCCGCGCCGCCTTCAAGAATTGGGAGGAGGTGAGCGACCCGCGCAACAAATTGGGCGGCCGGCAGGGGGTGGACGAGCGCATCATGCTGCGCGAATTGCTGCGCCGGCTCGACATGATGGTGATGTTGGAGAACCGGCTCGACGCGCTGGTGCGGCTGCACACGCCCTTGCCGCCTGCGAAGATCGGCGGCGCCAACGACCGCTCGGGCGGCCCCAACAATCTGCGCATGGAGTCGTTCTACGGCCCCAACGCCGGTCTGACCGAGGTGCTGATCCCGGCCGGCTATGTCCGCGAGGTCTATGACCCCGTCTTCGCCCTCGCCCCCGACCGCAAGGGCTACGTTTCCGTCCCGGCCGAGACGCCGACGATGCTGGCGGAACCAGGCCTCCCCTTCTCTCTCGTGTTCCGCGCCGAACCCGGCCGCGAAGACGTGCTGCTGAAGATCGCCTCCGCCTACGAAGCCGCCTCCAACCGCCGCATCCCGCCGCCGAATTTCGCGGCGGTATAGCATTTAGAAGTAGGATGGGTTGAGCTCGCGAAACCCATCCTTTTCCGTGCCAGGCTACAGTGGGTTTCGCTCAGCTCAACCCACCTGCCGTAAAAAGGGGAAACCATGCCCGATTTCATGAACCGCACGCCGCGGGCGTCGGCGCCGCCGCCGCGGCCGCCGCTGTTGAATCCGACGCCGCCGGTGGCGCCGCTGCTGCCGCCGGTGCATACGGTGGATTTGATGACCGAGGCCGGGTCGGCGGCGTTCGGCGCGGTGTGGCGCGGCAAGGAGGCGAAGATCGTCGAGGTGCCGGCGCTGACCGACTCGATGCCGGAGTTCAGAACTACCTATGATATCGACCCGCACGCCGAGGAGCGCGGCTTCGACGACTCAGCCTGGCAGGTCATCCCGGCGACCGAACTTGGCGCCAAGCGCGGCGGCGGCCAGGTGTCGTTCTACTGGTTCCGCGCCCGGCTGACGATCCCGGCCAACGCGCTCGGCTTCGAGACCGCCGGCGCCTTCACGGTGCTGAAGGTAAATGTCGACGACTACGCCGAGATCTGGGTGGACGGCGAGATGCCGCGCGCCGCCGGCCGGCCGACTCCGGGCGGCATCCAGGGCTTCAACATGCCCAACCGCCTCGTGCTGAGCCCCGAGGTCGTGCCCGGCACGACCTACGAGATCGCGGTGTTCGCGATCAACGGCCCGATCTCGGCGGCGCCGCTCAATTTCCTGTGGTTCCGCGAGGCGCGGATCGAGTTCTTTCGATAGCCGCGGCGCAGAGGTCTTCGCCAGATGGGACAGCGGATCGAGGAGTTGGCGGCGTTCCTCGCGGCGACGCGCTGGGAGGACATCCCCGCCCTGGTGCAGCGCCAAACCCGGCTCGTCATGCTCGACACGATCGGTGTGATCCTGGCCGGCAGCGAACGGCCGGAGGTGCGGCAGCTGCGCGAACGGCTTGCCGCCGGCGCCGGCTCTGGCGCGACCGTCTTTGCCCGCGGCTGGCCAAGTCAGGATCCCCGCACCGCCGCCCTGCTTAACGGGATCGCCGGCCGCGCCATCGAATTGTGCGAGGGGCTGCGCCTCGTCTCGGGCCAGGCGGCGCTGCAGATCCTGCCCGGCCTGTTGGCGGTGGGCGAGCAGTTGCGGCTGCCCGGCCGCGATCTGCTGGCGGCGCTTGCGCTCGGTTATGACGTCGCCGGACGCCTCGCCGGCGGCTTCACGCCGCGGCCGCTGGCGCATCAGAACGGGCAGGTGTCGCTGATCGCCGCGGCGGCGGCGGGGGCGCGGCTGCGCGGCCTCGACGCCAGGGGCGTCAGCCTGTCGATGCGCGTCGCGACGACGCTGGTGCTGACGCCGAGCTACACCAACGCCGTCGCCGGCGCGACGACGCTCAACGTCGCCGGCGGCATGAGCGGCCTTGTCGGAGCGCTTGCGCCGGAACTGGCGCTGGTGGGCTTTGCGGCGCAGGAAGATGCGGTTGAGGAGGCGCTCGGGCGACTCGTCGGCGACGGCTTCGACGACGGCAATATCCTCGACGAGCTCGGGACGCGCTGGGAGATCACCCGCAACTATTTCCGCCTCTATGCCTGCTGCAATCCGGTTCACCCGGCGCTCGACTGCCTTGCGGAGGTCTTGGCGGAGCTCCGGCCGCGGCCGGAGGAGATCGAGCGCATCGACGTCGAGACCTATCGCTTCGCCTCGGTCATGCGCAATCCCGCGCCGGCCAATTACTTCGCGTCGAAGTATTCGCTGCCGCATGCCGCCGCAGCGATGGCGGTGCGCGGCAATGCCGGTTTCGCGGCGCTCGACGACAGCGCGCTTCACGATCCCGTGATCGCGGCGCTGCGGCAGCGCGTTCATATCGCCGAAGATCCGGCGATGACGGCGCGCGCCCCCGACCTGCGGCCGGCGCGGGTGACGGTTGTATTGACGGACGGCCGCCGCACCGCCCGCTCCCGCGACAGCCATCGCGGCGACTTCCGCAGCCCGTTCAGCGAAACCGAACTACATCAGAAATTTCATGAGCTTGCAGGGACCGTCCTGACGCGCGAAGGGGTGGATGCGGTTGAAGCGGCGATCGACCGCGCCGAAACCTGGACGAACATTAAGGAATTGACTGAACTTTTCCGGCGCCACGGCCGTTCGTCTTGATGCAGGTGGGGCAGCCGCGCCGAGCGGCGTTTGTCGGCGGCGCCCCGAAGCTGAGATAATCCAACGATCTTGCACGAACCGGCTCGCGCCCTTAATTCTCGGCGACGGCCGGTTCAGGCTAAATCAAGCGCTGGAGAGATTATTGAGCGATGCTTGGGAAGCGGCGGCCGTCCGCAATGACCGCGAACGCGTCGACAATGCGCGCCGGGCCGCCGAAGCGCTGTTCAAGCCGAAGCAAGCCGCGGAGCAGCCGCAACCGGCCAAGCCGGAACCGGAGGCGGCGCCTCCCTCCGACGCTCCGTCGCGCCGGCGGCCCCGCATCTTGAGCGCGCAGCCGGCGCCGTCCTCCAAGCCTGAAGTCAAGGCGAAAGCCCCGTCCGACCCGCCGCGACCGCGGCAGATCCCGGAATCGCAGGTTGGCCAAATCCGCACGCTCGCCCGTTACGGCATGACGCGAGCCCAACTCGCCGCGCATCACGAGGTTCCGGTCGAGGAGATCGACCGGGTTCTCGGCAGGAATTAGCCGGCGTTGACCCGGCGGTGCGCACCGAAGTTCTGAGCGAGAGCGCCGTCGTTCTGACCCGCTTCGCCGGCGCCGATGCCGCGGAACTGGTCCGGGCGGTGGCGTCGATCGCCGCGGCGGCGCCCTTCCGCCACATGACGACCCCCGGCGGCTACCGCATGTCGGTCGCGATGACCAGTTGCGGCACAGTCGGCTGGGTCACCGATCGCCGCGGCTACCGCTACTCGCCGCAAGATCCGACGACGGAGCGGAACTGGCCGCCGATGCCGCCGCTGTTTCTCTCGGTGGCAACGGCGGCAGCCGGCGCCGCCGGATATTCCGGTTTTGTGCCCGACTCGTGCCTGATCAACCGCTATGAGCCGGGCGACCGGCTGTCGCTGCATCAGGACAAGGATGAACGCGACCTGACGGCGCCGGTCGTATCGGTGTCGCTTGGCCTGCCCGCAACGTTCCTGTTCGGCGGCCTGTCGCGCCGCGAGCGGCCTCGGAGGATCGTGCTGGAAAACGGCGACGTCGTCGTCTGGGGTGGCCCGGCCCGCCTCGCCTTTCACGGCATCGATCCGCTCCCGGACGGCGAGGACGAACTGACCGGCCGCTGCCGCATCAACCTGACCTTCCGCAAGGCGCTCTAGCAATCCGTGCCGCTCCGACCCTTGAGAGGGGGCGGCGAAGGGGGCACGATGGCGGCCGGCATCTGCAATGGGGGCCTGCCATGGACCATGACGAGCTCGATTTCGACGCCGCGCTGCGCCGCGCCCGCCTGACCGTGCCGGCTGAGCGCCGCGCCGCGATGCTGGAGGCGTATCGCAACATGCAGGCGATGCTGAAGGTGCTCGACGACCCGCTCGC
>Ga0070739_10004375_pt1 | contig 16761 bp, 19 predicted proteins | sample Coa_R1_7_FD_66445 | JGI IMG/M metagenome (GOLD analysis project Ga0070739, IMG submission 66445) | Surface soil microbial communities from Centralia Pennsylvania, which are recovering from an underground coalmine fire - Coalmine... | ecosystem: Environmental > Terrestrial > Soil > Unclassified ... | reverse complement strand
GCTACTTAAGCGTGAATGCCAATCGGCGAATACGACCTCCGTATACCTCTCTGGCACGGCCGGCTACTGCGCGGTCAGGCCGCCATCGACGACGAGGCCGGCGCCGGTCATAAACGCGGCGTCGTCGGAGGCGAGGAAGACGATGCCCTTGGCGATGTCGGTAGGGGTGCCGAGCCGGCCGATCGGGTGGGTCGACAGGGCAATGCGGCGCGCCGCCTCGACATCGTTGCTGCCGAGGTTGCGGGCGCGGGCGGTGAAGGTCTGCTCGCCCATATCGGTCTGGATCACCCCGGGGTGGATCGAGTTGACCCGGATGCGATAGCCCTTGCGGGCGAATTCGAGCGCCGCCGACTTGGTGAACAGGGTGACGCCGCCCTTGGTCATCGAGTAGAGCGGGTCGAGCTGCGAGCCGACCAGGCCGGCGACCGAGGCGAGATTGACGATGGCGCTGCCGTGCTCGCTGGCGGCGCCGGCCTCGCGCAAGGCCGGCAGGCACAGCTTGGTGCCGAGAAATACCCCGGTCAGGTTGATCGCGGCGAGGCGGTGCCACTCGTCGATCTCGGCCTCCTCGATGCCCTTGCCGAGAAACATCCCGGCATTGTTGACGAGAATGTCGAGCCGGCCGAACCGTGCCGTCGCCGCCGCGACCGCGTCGCGCCAGTCGGCTTCGAGGGTGACGTCGAGATGGCGGTAGAGCGCCGCCTCGCCGAGGGCGGCTGCCGTAGCGCGGCCGCGCTCGTCGAGCACGTCGCCGATCGCCACCCGGGCGCCGGCTTCGACCATCAGCCGCGCGGTCTCGGCGCCGATGCCGCGCGCCGCGCCGGAGATCAGCGCCACCTTGCCGTCGAGCCGGTTCATCGCATCCTCCCTTGCCGGACGGGCCAGTCTGGTTTGGCCGGGGCGGGCGTGGCAAGCTTCGCTTTTCGCCGTGCCGGGAGGCTCCCATGCAGATCGCCCGCCTCGACCATCTGGTGCTGACCGTCGCCGACATCGCCAAGACCTGCGAGTTCTACAGCAAGGTGCTGGGCATGGAGGTGGTGCGGTTCGGCGAAGGCCGCACCGCGCTCCGCTTCGGCGAGCAGAAGATCAACCTGCACCCGGCCGACAACATCCCCGGCCTCGTCGCCGACAAGCCGACCGCCGGCTCGGGCGATCTGTGCTTCATCACCGAGACCCCGCTCGCCGAAGTCGTCGCCCATCTCGGCCGCTGCGGCGTGCCGATCGTCGCCGGGCCGGGGCCGCGCGCCGGCGCGGTCGGGACGATCCAGTCGGTCTATATCCGCGACCCGGACCGCAACCTGGTCGAAATCTCGAACTACTGAGGCGGGCAATGAAAATCCGCGAGATCGAGGCGTTCCAGGTGAGCTGGGCGGCGGGCGACCGGCCGGAGCAGCGCAGCGCCTTTGTCCGGGTGCACAGCGACGAAGGGCTCAGCGGCATCGGCGAGGCTTCGCCGATGCAGGGCGGCCTCGCCTCGCTCGGCATCGTCGTGCACAACCTCGCCCCCGCGCTCGTCGGCAAGGACCCGCTCGATCATGCGGTGCTGCTCGATACCGCCTTTCACACCCTCGCCAAGCTGGGGCCGGAAGGGGCGCTGAGCGGCGCGCTGGCCGCGCTCGACATCGCCTTGTGGGATTTGAAGGGCAGATATCTCGGCCAGCCGATCTACAAGCTGCTCGGCGGCGCCTGGCGCACCCGGCTGCCGTTCTACGCCTCGATCGGCGGCAACGGCGAGCGCTCGGTGGACGAGGTTCTGCGCGTCGTCGAGGCGCGGCTGAAGGACCGCCCGGCGGCGGTCAAAATCCGCTTCGACGCCGACCGCACCCGGCCCGATCTCGACATTCCCGGCGATATCGCCAAGGCCAAGGCGGTGCGCAAGCTGGTCGGCGACGGCTTCCCGCTCGCCTTCGACGCCAATAACGGCTATTCGACCGGCGGCGCGATCCGCGTCGGCCGCGCCCTCGAAGAGCTCGGCTACTGGTGGTTCGAGGAGCCGGTCCAGCACTATCACACCCGGGCGATGGGCGAGGTGGCGCAGCGCCTCGACATCACCGTCTCGGCCGGCGAGCAGACCTATACGCTGGCCGGGCTCGCCGAGCTGATCGCGGCGGGCGTGCGGATGATCCAGCCCGATATCGTCAAGATGGGCGGCATCACCGGCCTCGCGCGCGCCGCCGCGCTGGCCCAGGCGCACGGGGTCGAGCTGGTGCCGCACCAGACCCAGCCGACGATCGGCCACACCGCCAGCCTGCACCTCGCCGCCAGCCAATTGCACGCGACCAAGCCGTGCGAGTGGAACGACCCGACGGCGCGCACCCACGCCGTCTTTGCCAACCCGCCCAGGCCGATCGACGGGCTGTTCCAACTGCCCGACGGACCCGGCCTCGGGCTCGAGGTCAACGAGGCGGAACTGGCGAGGCGGCGGGTGCCGCTCGGTTGACGGCGGTTTGCGGTTGGGCCCGACGGCGGCTACAGTAGCGCGGTGATCGCCATCGACAAGCCCCAGGCCGAGGCGGTCGTCGCCGCCGTCCAGGACGCCACCGAGAGCGCCGAGCTCGTCACCGAGCGCGACCTCGCGGAGGCTGTCGCCGAATTGCGGGCCGGGACCGGCGAGTTGCGCGCGGAGTTTCGCTCGGAGATCGCGGCGCTCCGTTCCGAGATGCAGGTCGGCTTGCGCGAACTCGAGTTGCGTATGGCTGCCCGGATGGATGCGCTGCAAAACCGGCTCATCGGCCCGATCCTCGGCGCGATGCTGGCGGCGGTGAAAATGCTGGGACATTAGCGAGGAGACCGGCGATGAATATCGAGCGCATCGATCATCTCAACCTCACCGTCGCCGACATCGACCGCAGCGTCGAATTCTACACGCGCGTCCTCGGCATGCGGACCGAGACGATCGGCGAAGGGCGGGCGGCGCTGCTGTTCGGACAGCAGAAAATCCACCTCGACCTCGCCGGCAGCGCGATGGCGGGGGGCGGCGGCAAGCGGATGCCGGCGCATATCTGCTTTGTCACCGGGAGCCCGCTCGCCGAGGTCAAGGCCCATCTCGAACGCTGCGGCGTGCCGGTCAGGATGGAGGGGCCGCGCGCCGGCGCGCTCGGCACGATCCAGTCGGTCTATATCGACGATCCGGACGACAATTCGATCGAGATCTCGACCTACTGAGCGGCCGCCTCAATCCTCGACCGAGAGGGCGAGGATCATCGACAGCTCGCACAGCGGGCGGCCGGTCTCGGCGGCCCAGGCGTTGAAATGCGCCTGCACCGCGGCGCGGTCGGCGCGGTTCTTCGGCGGCGCGGCGATGGCGCCCCAGCGCTTCAGCGCGGCGACCACCGACACCGACAGCACAAAGGTGTCCTTGCCGACCATGCGCAGAAAGCTGGGGCCGGAATTGCCGCCCATCTGGCTGAAGCGCCTGGCCAGCTCCTCCCACAGCCCGGCGATGTCGCGCTCCGGCCAGGCGGCGAGCCAGGCGCCGAAGCTGCCGTGCGCGGCGGCGACCTCGAGCATCGCGGCGGCGTTGTCGCGCACCGCCTTCAGCTTGCCCCAGTGGCGGATCAGCCGCGCGTCGGCGAGCAGCTTTTCCAGCGCCTCGTCCGGCATCGCCCTGACCCGGGCCGGCGCGAAGCCGAAGAAGACCTCTTCGAAGGCCGGCCACTTGGCGTCGACCAGGCTGTGCTTGAGCCCGGCGCGGAAGACGCGCAGCGACATCTGCGACAGGTAGCGGTCGTCGGGCGTGGCGGCGAGTTCGGCGGGGGTTTTCGGCTTCGGCAGGCGGGCGTCGAGCGCGGCGGCGCCGTGGCGGGTGCGCGCCGCGTCGAGGATCGGGGCAAACGGCGGTGTCGGCATCGGGCGCTCCTCAATACAGCGAGCCCGCCGCCTCGGCCGCCAGCTTGTCGCGCAGCCGCATCAGGCGATAGGCCAGCCCGAGATACTCGCCGCAACCGGCGTGGGCGGCAACGAATTCGGCCGGGGCGCAGCCGAATTTGTCGCGCAGGAAGGCGGTGACGACGCTGTCCACCGGCAGGCGCGAGAAATCGTGCAGCAGCATCCGGCAATGCGCCGCGGCATAGGGGCCGATCCCTTTGAGCCCGGTCAGATAGTCGTAATCGAGCCGCGCCTCGTCAGCGACGACGCCGTCGGCGAGCAGGCGGGCGGTGGCGGCGATCACCACCGGCGCGCGAAAGCCGAGCCTGGCGCGTTCGCGCAGCCGCGCCTCGCCGTAATCGAGCATCGCCTGCGGCTCGGGGAACTGGCCGCCGCCCGGCTCGGCGACGAGCGCGGCGGCCATGCGGCAGGTCGCCGCCCAGCTCGCGTTGATGGTCAGCACGGTCTTGACGAAATCCTCGTAGAGCGAGGAGCAGCGGAGCAGCCGGCCGGCCCCGCGCGCGAGCAGCGCCGCCTCGGCGGGCAGCACCGGGGCGAGCGCGGCGAGGGCCGGGGCGGGGTCCCAATCCGCCGAGACCCAGCGGCGCACCCGGCGGCACAGCTCGGGCTCGTCGGCATCGGCGAACCCGTCCCAGGCGAGGGCGAGGCTGCGCGGGCCATCCTGCCGCACGGAAAGCGTGCCGGCGCGGGCGCCGATGCGCTCGGGCCGCGACAAGGTCGCGCCGTCCCAGCGCCACGGGGCGAGCTGCGCCCAGCCGTGCGCGGCGACGGTCAGGCGCAGATCGACCGGCCAGTCGAGGGCGAGGACGGTCAAGCGGCGGCGAGCGCCTGGTCGAGATCGGCGATGATGTCCTCTTCGTGCTCGAGGCCGATCGACAGGCGGACATAGCCGTCGGTCACCCCGGTCTGGAGCTGCTCCTCGGGGGAGAGCTGGGAATGCGTGGTCGAGGCCGGATGGATCGCCAGCGAGCGGGCGTCGCCGATATTGGCGACGTGATAGAACATCTTGAGGGCGTCGATGAAGCGGCGCCCGGCGTCGCGGCCGCCGCTCTTCAGCTCGAAGCCGACCAGCGCGCCGTAGCCGCCCTTCAGATAGGCGTCGGCGCGGCGCCGGGCCTCGCCCTCCATCGCCGCCGGGTGGATCACCTTGGCGATCTTGGGATGGCGCTGCAGGTAGCGGACCACCGCCATCGCATTGGCGCAGTGCACCCGCATGCGCAGCGGCAGGGTCTCCAGCCCCTGAACATGGAGAAAGGCGTTGAACGGGCTTGCCGCGGCCCCGATATCGCGCAGCAGGGTCACCCGCATCTTCAGGATATAGGCGATCGGCCCCAGCGGCTTGGCCGCCTGGGTCCAGACCGCGCCGTGATAGCTCGGGTCGGGCCGGTTCAGCAGCGGGAAGCGATCGGCGTGCTTCTCCCAGTCGAAATTGCCGCCGTCGACGACGATGCCGCCGATCGAGGTGCCGTGGCCGCCGATATATTTGGTGGTCGAATGCATGACCACGGCGGCGCCGTGTTCGAGCGGCCGGCAGATCACCGGCGCGGCGGTGTTGTCGACGATCAGCGGCACGCCCAGCTCGCGGCCGATCCTGGCGACCTCGCCGATCGGAAAGACTTCGAGCTTCGGGTTGGGCAGGGTCTCGGCGTAATAGCAGCGCGTCCTGGCGTCGGTGGCGCGGCGGAAATTCTCCGGGTCGGCGGGATCGACGAAGCGGACCTCCATCCCCATCGTCTTGTGCATCGTGTTGAGAAACAGGTTCCAGGTACCGCCGTAAAGATCGGTGGAGGCGACGAAATTGTCGCCGGCCTGGCAGATGTTGTTGATCGCGAACAGCGAGGCGGCCTGGCCCGAGGCCAGCGCCAGCGCGGCGACGCCGCCTTCGAGCGCGGCGACGCGCTCTTCGAGCACCGCATTGGTCGGGTTCATGATGCGGGTGTAGATGTTGCCCAGCTCGCGGAGCCCGAAGAGGTTGGCGGCATGCTCGGCGCTGTTGAACTGGTAGCTGGTGGTCTGATAGATCGGCACGGCGACTGCGTTGGTCGCCGGGTCGCTGCGGTAGCCGGCATGCAGCACGATGGTTTCCGGATGCTTCGATTGCGTGGGCATCGGGGACTCCGTCGACAGGGGCGGTTGCCGGGCACTGTGCCATGCGGGGTGCGGCGGCGCCATCGGCATTCGCTTCCGGGCAGGGCATGAGCCGAAAGGCCATCGCGATCGGCCTTGCGGTCGCCGCCGCGGTGGCGGGAGCGGCGGCGTTCAGCCTCGGTCTGTGGCAGTCGGTCGGCGTTTCGTCGATGAGTCTGGCCGGTTGGATCGCGATGATCCTCGGTGTGCTGGCCAGCCTGGCCGTCGGCGTCGGCCTGATGGCATTGGTGTTCTATTCCAGCCGCCGTGGCTACGACGAAATCGACCGCGACTGAGACGCTGCCGCCGCGAGACTTTCACGGTTTCGTACTGTATGATTAAACCACACTCGGCTCCGGCGAGGCGGTGGAGAATGTTGCGTGGCGTTCGTGTTCGAAGAGGTGCACCTTTGACCAAATCACGGGCCGGCGCCGAACCGCCGAAATACGGGCGCGGTACAGGAATTCCGGACCCGGTGGATGTCCATGTCGGGTCGCGCATCCGCACGCGGCGACTGCTCCTCGGCATGAATCAGGAAACCCTGGCCAATGCCCTCGGCCTGACCTTTCAGCAGGTGCAGAAATACGAGGGGGGCGCCAACCGGGTCAGCGCTTCGCGCCTGTCGGCGATGGCGGAGATACTCGGGGTGCCGATCTCGTATTTCTTCGCCGACCTGGTGTCCGAGGACGCCGCGCTCGACCCGGCCGAGCGCGAGCGGCGCGAGCGGCTGCAGCGCCCCGAGACGATCGAGCTGGTCCGGCTTTACTACGCGATCCCCGATCAACGGATTCGTCACCAATTCCTGGATATGGTCAGCGCGGTGGCGGAGAGCTTTCCCCGCCGCGGAGACGATTGACGCGCGTTGGCCGACGGCATCGCCAACGCCCGATGGGGGTTGCGCCGATGAATGACGCCAGCTTGCCGCTCGACGCCGCCGCGCTGGAAGCGCGGTTCCGCGCCCGCGCCGCGACGATCGGCGTCATCGGTCTCGGCTATGTCGGGCTGCCGCTGTTGCGCACCGCGGCGGAACGGGGCTTCCAGGCGCTCGGCTTCGACATCGACCGCGGCAAGGTCGAGCAGCTCAATGCCGGCGGCTCCTACATCAAGCACATCGCCGCCGATCGCATCGCCGCCTTGCGCCGCAGCGGGCGGCTCGAGGCGAGCGGCGATTTCGCCCGGCTCGGCGAAGCCGACGCGATCGTCCTGTGCGTGCCGACGCCGCTGACCCGGCAGCGCGAGCCCGATCTGACCTTTGTCGAGCGCACCACCGAGGCGGTGGCGCGGCACCTGCGCCGCGGCCAGCTCGTCGTGCTCGAGTCGACGACCTACCCGGGCACCACGCGCGAGGTGATGCGGCCGATCCTCGAGGCGACCGGCCTGCGCTCCGGCCGCGACTTCTTCCTTGCCTATTCGCCCGAGCGCGAAGACCCCGGCAATGCCGATTTCGCCACCGGCGACATCCCCAAGGTGGTCGGCGGCGACGGCGAGACGGCGCAGCGCCTGGCCTGCGCACTGTACGACCAGATCGTCGCACGCACCGTCCCGGTGTCGTCGCTGGAGGCGGCCGAAGCGGTCAAGCTGACCGAGAACATTTTCCGCTCGGTCAACATCGCCCTGGTCAACGAGCTCAAGGTGGTGTTCGAGGCGATGGGCATCGACGTCTGGGAGGTGATCGAGGCGGCCAAGACCAAACCCTTCGGCTACATGCCGTTCTACCCGGGCCCGGGGCTCGGCGGCCACTGCATCCCGATCGACCCGTTCTACCTGACCTGGAAGGCGCGCGAATACGACATCGCCACCCGCTTCATCGAGCTGGCCGGCGAGATCAACACGGCGATGCCGCGCCGCGTGGTCGAGAAGACGGTGGCGGCGCTGAGCGAGCATGCCGGGCGGGCGGCCAGCGGCGCGCGGGTGCTGGTGGTCGGCATCGCCTACAAGAAGAATGTCGACGACACGCGCGAAAGCCCGGCCTTCAAGATCATGGAGCTGCTCGAACAGCGCGGCGCCACGGTCGATTTTCACGACCCCCATCTCGACGCGATCCCGCCGACCCGCGAGCACGCCGCCTTTGCCGGGCGGCGCTCGCTGCCGCTGACCGAAGCGGTGCTGGCCGCCTGCGATGCGGCGATCATCTGCACCGACCACGACGCGGTCGACTACCGCCGGCTCGTCGCGGGCTGCCGCCTCGTCGTCGACACCCGCAACGCCTGCGCCCGCCGCGGCCTTGTCGCCGCGCATGTCGTCAAAGCCTGAGCCGCCGCGGCGACGCGTCCTGATCCTCGTCAACCCGGCCGCCGGGCGAGCCCGCTCCGGGCGGGTCGGCCGTGTCGCCGCGGCGCTGGAACGGCGCGGCGTCGCCGTCACCATCCGCACCGGCGAGCCGCCGCAAGGAGTGGAGCAGCTCGCGCGGGAGGCCGGGCCGGAATTCGACGCGCTCGTCGCCGCCGGCGGCGACGGCACGGTGGCCGCCGCGGTCAACGGCATCGCCGCGGCGCCGCGGCCGCTGGCGATCCTCCCGCTCGGCACCGCCAACGTGCTGGCCCGCGGCCTCGGGCTGCCGCGCCGGGCGGCGGCGCTCGCCGAGATCATCGCCACGGCGCCGGCCCGCGACTTCTGGCCGGGGCGCATCGGCGACCGGCTGTTCGTGGCGATGGCGAGCAGCGGGTTCGACGCCGCCGTGGTCGCCGCCGTCGATGCGCGGCTGAAGCGGCGCGCCGGGCGGCTCGCCTATGCCGCGGCGATGCTGTCGTGCCTGCGGCGTTACCGCGAGCCGGAACTGCGCGTCGCCACGGCGGAGGGGGAGTTCCGCGGCGCCGCGGTGATCGCGGCGCGCTGCCGCTGCTACGCCGGCGGCTTCACGATCGCGCCGGAGGCGGAGCTTGCGGTGCCGCTGTTGCATCTGTCGGTCATCGCCGGCGGCGGGCGCCGCGCCGTGCTGCGCAGCCTCGCCGCGCTGGTCTGCGGCCGGTTGCCCGACGCCGGCTTCGTCACCCGGGTGACGACCGGCGCGGCGATCCTGTCCGGGCCTGCCGGCGTGCCGGTCGAGGCCGACGGCGACGCTGCCGGCAGCCTGCCGGTGCGGCTTGGCCTGGCGCCGCGGCCGGTGCCGCTGATCTGCCCGGCGCCGGCGCAACTTTAGCATTTTTGCAACAAAGGTTGCCGGAACCGCGCCGTCGTGCGATCAACGCTTGGGTTGCGCGGCCGGCAACGGTAGCCTTGCCGCCGCCGAAACCGGGGGAGCGGGGGCGCCGCAATGACATCGAGGCACCGTACCTTGCGGCGCGCGCTCGCGGCGCTCGCCGTTTTTGCCGCGGCGCTCGCGCAGGGCGGCACAGCCGGCGCCCAGGGCGTCACCAACCTGACCTACCGCGAGATCAAGCTCGGCGTCCTCGCCCACGACGTCCACTTCCTCGGCGGCAAGGAGTCCGGCGCCGACATCAATCCCGAGCTGATCTTCGCCTCGCCGGTCAGCGACGAGTGGGCGGCGACGGTGCCGGCGGCGCTGCGTTGGCTGGTGCAGCCGCGGCCGACGATCGGCGGGACGATCAACACCGCCGGCGACACCGATCAGGCCTATATCGGCGGCACCTGGACCTGGCAGTTCGCGCGCGATCTGTTCCGCCCGGGCGACGGGCTCAGCGCCGGCATCTTCTTCGGCCCCGGGTTCAACGACGGCAAGACCGTCTCGCACAGCAGCGACCGCAAAAGCCTCGGCAGCCACGTGCTGTTCCGCGAGGCGGCCGATATCGGCTACCGGATCGATGCGGTCTATACCGTCTCGCTCTATATCGACCACATCTCGAACGCCGGCTTCGACCGCTACAACCAGAGCATCAACGACGTCGGCCTGCGCTTCGGCTTCCGCTTCTAGCCTTCCTCGGCCGCCAGCACCCGCGCGAGCTGGCTCAGCGCCTCCTGGTGCCGCTCGTTCGGGATCTGGGCGAAGTTGCGCGCCAGTTCGAGGCACATGCGCTCGCGCGGGCTGATCGCCCGGCTGTCGTCGCCCTGCAGCCCGTCGAAGAAATAGCTGACCGGCACGCTCAGCACCTGGGCGACCTCGTACAGCCGCCCGGCCGACACGCGGTTGATGCCGCGCTCGTATTTGTGCGCCTGCTGATAGGTGACGCCGATCAGGTCGGCAAGCTGCTGCTGGGTGAGGCCAAGCATGATGCGGCGCTCGCGCACGCGCGCGCCGACATGGCGGTCGATGTCCTGGGTACGGCCGGCCACCCGCCGCGGGGCGGCGGTACCCTGGGGCGCAGCGGCCCCGCCCTTCGCCTCGCCCGCAGAAATGCCGCCGGTGGTGGTTCTCTGTGGCGATTTCATTGTGCTCCCGCTCGCTCAAGTTGTCCCATCGGGTTGGCGAGTCCGAGGCGGCGACAAGTCGGGCGCGGAACGCTCAACCGCTTGGTTCTGCGCCGATTGAACGGGTGCCCTGTGTCAAATTTGGGGCAGGAATGGGGCGGTTTCGGCTAGGCTATGGGCGCGGGCCGGCCGACCGGTCTTGGCGTTTGACAGGCCGCGGCCGGCGGTGATACCGACGGCACTCCGTTTCGACTGGAATATCAATGGCACGTATCCCGATCGGCGACGGCACGCTGTATTACGAGCGCCAGGGCGGCGGATTTCCGGTCCTGTTCATCTCCGGGCTCGGCGGCGCCGCGTCGTTTTGGCGCGACCAGGTGGCGGCGTTCGCCCGCAAGTTCGACGTCATCACCCACGACCATCGCGGCATCGGGCAGAGCGACCCGAGCCGCAGCGGCTACACCGTCGACCGCATGGCCGCCGACGTGATCGCGCTGATGGACGCGCTGGAAATCGAGCGCGCCCACATCGTCGGCCACTCCACCGGCGGCGCGATCGCCCAGACCCTGGCGGTCGAGCATCCGAAGCGGCTCGCCAGCATGGTCCTCTCGGCGACGTGGACCAAGCCCGACGCCTATTTCCGGCGGCTGTTCAACCTGCGCAAGGACATCCTGCTGCGGCTCGGCCCCAGCGCCTATATCCAGACCAACTCGCTGCTGCTTTATCCGAGCTGGTTCGTCGCCAAGAACAACGAGAAGCTGCGCCAGGCCGAGGCGCAGAACCTGGCGGTGTTTCCGCCGACCGAGATCGCCGCCAGCCGCATCGACGCGATTCTCGCCTTCGACCGCACCGAGCGGCTCGGCGCGGTCAGGACGCCGACCCTGGTGATCGGCGCCGAGGACGACATCGTCTGCCCGTCATATTTTTCCGAGCAGCTTGCCCGGCTCATTCCCGGGGCGGAAATCAAGCTGTTCCCGAGCGGCGGGCACTGCTTCACCCAGGTGCGTCCGCGCGAGTTCAACCAGGCGGTGCTGCCGTTCCTGGAGTCGCACACGCCCGATTGAACGGCTTAAGCATTCCTCAACCGGTGGCGGCCTAGCTTGCCGGAACCGTGCCGGGCGAGAGGCAAGCGTCAGTGATCAATGCAAAAGAGGCGGCCGCCCAGGCGCTCGAAGCCGCCGGCGACGCCGCCTATGCCTGGGATCTCGATGACGACCGGCTCGAATGGTCGGGCCGGCCGCTCGGCGGCGAGGACCGCGACGAGCTCGCTACCGGCCGCGGCTTTGCCGCCCGCATCCATCCCGACGACGCGGTGCAGCGGCAGTTGCGCCTTGCCGCCCATCTCGGCGCGGAGGCCGGCGGCGCCGCCTTCGATTGCGAATACCGGCTGCGCGACCCGGCCGGCGGCTTTGTCTGGGTGCACGAGCGCGGCCGCGTCGAGCGCACCGCCGGCGGCCGGGCGCGGCGCATGCTCGGCGTCATCCGCGCCATCGGCGACCGCAAGGCCGAGCGCTGCCGGCTCGAACGGCTGGCCAATTACGACGCGCTGACCGGCCACTACAACACCTCGCGGCTGCGCGAGGCGCTGGACCAGCTGATCGCCGCCAATCAGCGCGCGCCGCGCCCGGCGGCGTTCCTGTGCGTCGGCGTCGACCGCATGGCGGCGCTCAACGAGCGGCTCGGCTACGAGGTGGCCGACGGCATTCTCGTCGAGATCGGCCGCCGTCTCGATTCGTGTCTCAGGATCAGCGACCTCGTCGGCCGCCTCGGCGGCGACCGCTTCGGCATCGTGCTGGCCGACTGCCCGGGCGAGCACATCGCCGCGGCCGCCGGCAAAATCCTGCGCGCGGTCGGCGGCGCCGCCTTTGCCACCGCGCACGGCCCGGTCGCCGCGACGGTGTCGATCGGCAGCGCCGCCGTGTCCGGCGCCGGCACGACCTCCTACGACGTCATCACCCGGGCCGAAGCCGCCCTCGCCGAGGCCAAGGGCGCCGGGCGCGACCGCCACGTCCATTACCGGGTCAGCGAGGCGCAGCGCGACCGCCAGCGCCAGGGCGCCTCGCTCGCCCGCGAGGTGCGCGCGGCGCTGCGCCAGGACCGGCTGCTGTTCGCGTTTCAGCCGGTGGTGGCGAGCGGCACGGGGGCGATCGATTACTACGAATGCCTCTTGCGCATGCGTGACGGCGACGGCCGCATCGTCGGCGCCGGAGAGTTCGTCCCGGTCGTCGAAGAGCAGGGGCTGATCCGCCTTATCGACCGGCACGCGCTCGACCGGGCGCTCGACGAGCTGGCGGCGCATGACGGGTTCGCGCTCGGCCTCAACATTTCCGGGCTGACCGCGGCCGACCGGCCGTGGCTGCGCGCCCTGGTGGCGCGCCTGCGCCGCGCGCCGGACCTCGCCCGCCGCCTCGTCGTCGAGATCACCGAGACGGCCGCGCTCTACGACATCGAGGAATCGGTGCGCTTCGTCGGCACGCTGCGCGAGGCCGGCTGCCGCGTCGCGCTCGACGATTTCGGCGCCGGGCACGCCTCGCTGCGGCACCTCCACAGCCTGGCGGTCGATACCGTCAAGATCGACCGCGCCTTTGTCCGCGGCCTCGCCGCGAGCGGCGACAACCAGGCGTTCGTGCGCCATCTCCTCGGCCTCGCCAAGGGGTTCGGCCTGCGCACCGTGGCCGAGGGGGTCGAGAACGAGGAAGACGCCGCGATCCTGCGGCAGCAAGGGGTCGGCTACCTGCAGGGCACGCTGTGCGGCATGCCGCGCTTTGACCGCCCGTGGCTCGACCGGCTTCCGGCTTCGCTGCTAAACTCCGGATTTCGCTAGAGACTTTGCCGCGAAATCGCTGCGGTGCGACGGTGTGTCGGTGGCGCCGACGGAAAAGATTTGCGAAACTCGGGGCGTCGTTTTGCAATCGACAGGAGAGAATCATGAACTCTCTGCGACTGGCGCTGGCGGCTGGGATCGGCCTGCTCGGTCTCGCCGGCGCGACCGGGATTGCCGCGGCCCAGGAGCCGGCGACGCACGTGATGACCGTGCCGCTGCCCGGCGGCGGCATCGCCCGCATCACCTATACCGGCGACGTCGCGCCGCGCGTCGCCTTCGAGCCGGCGCCGATCCCGTGGACGAGCGCGTTCGGCCCCTATTCGCCCTTCGCCGAGCTCGAACGCATCTCGGCCGAGATGAACCGCGAGGCGGCCGCCCTGTTCCAGCAGATCGACAGCGGCCAGCTCGCCGCCGGCCCCGGCTACTGCATGCAGAGCGTCCAGATCACCTCGCTGGGCGACGGCTCGCCGCCCAAGGTGGTCACGCATACCAGCGGCAATTGCGGGCCGAGCGGCGGGACGAGCGGCACGGTCGGCCTGCCGGCGGCGCGACCGCCGGCGCAGCAGCCCGACCGGCTGATGGTCGATGCGCGGGGCGCCCGGCCCTATGCCGGGCTGGTGCGCAGCGCCACCTGGAACCGCTAGCCTCTCTTGCCGAGCGCGTCGAGCTGGCGGCGCAGCGCCTCGATCTGCGCCTCCAGCCGCTTCAATTGCGGATCGTCGCCGGCGGCCGGGCGGGGCGGCTCGGCCGCCGGCTTGGCGTCGCCCGCGCCGTAGGGTGAGAGCATCTTCAGCGCGCGCTCGAACAGCGCCAGGTTCTGCTTGCCCATCTCCTCGAACTGGCCGAACGGAAAGATGCCGAAGGTCGCCTTCAGGCTTTCGCGCATCTGCTCCTGGTTGCGGGCGAAGGCGACCATCGCCTGTTCGAGATAGCCCGGCAGCAGGAACTGCATGCTGTCGCCGTAGAACGCGATCAGCTGCCGCAGAAAGCTGATCGGCAGCAGGTTCTGCCCCTTCTGCTCCTGCTCGACGATGATCTGGGTCAGGACCGAGCGGGTGATGTCTTCCCCGGTCTTGGCGTCGTAGACGACGAAATCGGCGCCGTCCTTGATCAGCCCGGCGAGGTCGTCGAGCGTGACGTAACTGCTCGTCGCCGTGTTGTAGAGCCGCCGATTGGCGTATTTCTTGACGACGATCGGCTTGGCTCCGGCCGGTTGATCGCTGTGTGACGTGCTCATGCGCCCGAACCCCGCTCCAGGGGAGATGCTGCCATGCAACAATACAGGGATTTCGGCGATGAGCGATGCCGAAGAACTGGCCCGCCGCTACCTCGCGCTGTGGGCCGATTATCTGAGCGCGCTTGCCGCCGATCCCGAGACCGGCGACCTGCTGCGGCGCTGGCTGTCGTTCGGGAGCCAAGGTGACGGTCGACCGACGGCTGGCGCCGCGGCCGCTGCCGGCGCACCTGGCGAGCGCGATAATGCTGTGGCACAGCTCGCTGCTCGCGTTGCCGAGCTTGAGCGCCGCCTCGACAGGCTCGAAGCTCGCCGGGCTCGGCGGCGAGATCGCCCGCCGCGGGGTTGACGCGGTCGCCGCGGCGCTGGCGCGCGAGGTGGCGGCGAGCGCGACGGCGATGCTCGACGGGCTCGAAGCCTATCGCCGCCACCCCTACCGCCGCGCCCCGCCGGACGCGGGGGTGATGTGGCGCGAGGGGACGACGCGGCTGCTCGATTACCGCGGCGAGGGGCCGCCGGTGCTGCTGATCCCGTCGCTGATCAACCGCTACTATGTGCTCGACCTGCTGCCGGGACAGAGCTTTGTCGCCCATCTCGCCGCCGCCGGGCTGCGCCCGCTGGTCGTCGACTGGGGCGCGCCGGGACCGCGGGAGCGGCAGTTTACGCTGACCGACTACATCGCCGGGCGGCTCGACCGGGCGCTGTCGGCGGTGCGGCGGGAAACCGGCCGGCGGGCGGCGCTCGCCGGCTATTGCATGGGCGGGCTGCTGGCGCTGGCGCTGGCGCTGCGCCGGCCCGACGACGTCGCCGGCCTCGCCCTGCTGGCGACGCCGTGGGACTTCCACGCCGAGCGCCGCGCCGAGGCGGCATGGCTCGGCGGCGCCGCGGCGGGGATCGGCGAGAGCCTGCCGGTCGAGGCGATCCAGGCGCTGTTCTTCGCGCTCGACCCGCTGCTCGCCGAACGCAAGTTCCGCCGCTTCGCCGCGCTCGATCCGGCGGGCGAGGCGGCACGGGTATTCGTCGCCCTCGAAGACTGGATCAACGACGGGGTGCCGCTCGCCGGCCCGGTCGCGGCCGAATGCTTCCGCTCGTGGTACGGCGCCAACGACCCGGCGGGCGGGCGCTGGCGGGTTGCCGGCCGGCCGGTGGTTCCGGAGGATTTGGAGTGCCCGGCGCTGGTCGTCGTGCCGAGCCGCGACCGCATCGTGCCGCCGCGCTCGGCCGCCGCGCTCGCCGCCGCGCTGCCGCAGGCGACGGTGCTGCGCCCGCCGCTCGGCCATATCGGCATGATGGCGGGCGGCGCCGCGCGCGCCGCGCTGTGGTCCGAGATCGCGCGCTGGCTCGCTGGATTTTAGCGGTCCGGCAATCTATATCCGACTCACCGCCACCTAGGAGATTCCCATGACCGACATCGTCATCGCCGGCGCCGCCCGCACCCCGGTCGGGGCGTTCAACGGCGGGCTCGCCAGCCTTGCCGCGCACCAGCTCGGCCAGGTCGCGATCGCCGAGGCGCTGCGCCGCGCGGAGGTCGAGCCGGGCGAGGTGTCGGAGGTCATCCTCGGCCAGATCCTCGCCGCCGGCGAAGGCCAGAACCCGGCGCGCCAGGCGGCGATCGGGGCCGGCATCCCCTACGAGGTCACCGCCTACGGGGTCAACCAGCTGTGCGGCTCGGGGCTGCGCACGGTGGCGCTCGGCTACCAGGCGATCCGCAACGGCGACAGCGACATCGTCGTCGCCGGCGGCCAGGAAAGCATGAGCCGCGCGCCGCACTGCATCCACCTGCGCGACGGGGTCAGGATGGGCGCCGGCGAGCTGGTCGACACGATGCTGAAGGACGGGCTGTGGGACGCGTTTCACGGCTACCACATGGGCAACACCGCGGAAAACGTGGCGCAACGCTGGCAGATCACCCGCGAAGAGCAGGACGCGTTCGCCGCGCGCTCGCAGCAGCGCGCCGAGGCGGCCCAGAAATCCGGCCGCTTCAAGGACGAGATCGTGCCGGTGACGGTGACCTCGCGGCGCGGCGAGACGGTGGTCGACACCGACGAGCATCCCAAGCACGGCACGACCGTCGAGGTCCTGGCGAAGCTGCGCCCGGCCTTCGACAAGAACGGCACGGTCACCGCCGGCAACGCCTCGGGCATCAACGACGGGGCGGCGGCGGTGGTGCTGATGACCGCGGCGGCGGCGGCACGGCGCGGGATCAAGCCGCTCGCCCGCATCGCCTCGTGGGCGACCGCCGGGGTCGATCCGGCGATCATGGGTACCGGGCCGATCCCGGCGAGCCGGCTGGCGCTGAAGCGCGCCGGCTGGTCGGTCGCCGACCTCGATCTGATCGAGGCCAACGAAGCCTTCGCCGCGCAGTCCTGCGCGGTCGGCCGCG
>Ga0070739_10004373_pt1 | contig 16762 bp, 15 predicted proteins | sample Coa_R1_7_FD_66445 | JGI IMG/M metagenome (GOLD analysis project Ga0070739, IMG submission 66445) | Surface soil microbial communities from Centralia Pennsylvania, which are recovering from an underground coalmine fire - Coalmine... | ecosystem: Environmental > Terrestrial > Soil > Unclassified ... | reverse complement strand
GGCACGCCCTCGGTATTGAACTGCGGAGCGCGGTAATTCTCCTGAATCTGCCTGCGCTGCGCCTCAACGTTCATCTCATGCTGATACGAAGCTGCATCCGCTTTCAGATCGGGCGCGCAGGAGGTGCAGATGTTGAGCTTGAGGTTGAAGCAGCGATTGCAGACGGTGCGGTGACACTTGGGACACAGGTGGAATTCGTGCTGAATCTGCGCCCACGATTTTTGCAGCGCATCGGCCTGCTCCGCATGCCAGCGCGAGCCATAAATTTGCTCCCCCGCCTCGGCAGCCCTGCCCCAGAAACCGCCAAGCAGCCCCACGCCGATATCCATAATATTGCTCACCGTGCTGACCGAGGAGCGAATGGGCCGCGTATCGATGGCCCAGTAGCATTCCTGACAGACAAAGCGAAACGCGAAATAGCCCTGTGATTGATTGCTGATGTCCTGGTAAATGTTCGGAACCACGTATTGCTGAGACATACAAATTTCCTTTCTGCCTCCCGTCGGGCCGATCAATCGGCGCTGCACACGATCAATCGTGCGTCTCCAGGGAACGATAGCCGATCATCGTGTGCCTACGGTCTGGCGGTGATGACGGAAATAGCGACGGTGCCGGGGCCGGTATGCGTTCCCAGCACGCCGCCGAGCTTGTAGGTGGGAATCTCGCCGGGATAGACCGGCTTCAACGCCTCGGCCAGTTGTCGGCCCACCTCCTCGTTTGATTCGGCGATCACCACGCTTTCCAGGGGTCTCATCTCGTGCAAGAGTTGCGCGATGCGTTCGTAGGCTTTACCGCGCGTGCGTGGCCGCTCCAGCGGGATAACCTCGCCATTTTTGAGCGAGATAATGGGCTTGAAGCTGAGCATATTTCCCAGCAAGGCCCCCGCCGCGCCTATGCGCCCGCCGCGCCGCACATATTCCAGCGTGTCCAGCACCGCCAGGATGCGCGAGCGTGCCAGCCGGTCCAGCAGATGCGCCTTGATCTCCTCCAGGCTCTTGCCCTCGCGCGCCTCCTCCGCTGCTTTCATAATCGGCACATTCATGCCGATGCTGATGCTCTCCGAATCGACAATCTCAACAGGAATGGTATACACACCTTCCGGCAACATTTCGCGCGCCGTCACCGCCGACTGGTAGGTGCCGCTCAGCTTCGAGGAAAGATGCACAGAGAGAATGCCCGTCGCCCCCTCCTTGATGAGCCGCTCATAGGCTTCGGCAAACGCGGCAGGCGAGGGCTGCGAGGTGCGCGGCAGTTCCTTGCTGGTCGCCAGCTTGCGATAGAAGCTGGCGTTATCCAGTTCCACGCCATCCAGATACGCTTCGTCGCCAAAGAACACCGTGAGCGGCACGACCGTAATGCCCAGTTGCTGCGCCACCTGCGGCGGGATATCCGCCGTACTGTCGGTCACAATCCGAACTGCCATAACAAACACACCTCCGTGCGGCACGCCTCCGTGCCAACCTTTCGCTCATTATACTATGGCTCTGCTCACAAGTCGAGTTTTTCGGTACTTCTACCGAACCTCACTCCGCCGAGATGATATAGGCATAGTGGGGCTGGCCGCCGTTGACGACCTCAATTTCAAGGTGGGAGTATCGTTCTTTGATGCGCCGGGCCGTCTCCTGCGCCTGTTGCGCCGTCACGTCCTCGCCGTAGTAGAGGGTGACGATCTCGTAGCGGTCGATCTGCATGCGTTGCAAGGTGTCGGCGATGACCTGGGGCAGGTGCTGGCCCGCGACGGCGAGATTGCCGTTGACGAGGCCGATATAGTCGCCCTCGCGCACGCGCACGCTGCCGATCTGCACGCTGCGCACGGCGGTAGTGATTTCTGCCGTCTGGATGCTCTGCGCCGCCTGCGTCATAGCTTCGCAGTTGTCGGCGAAATCGGCCTCGAAATTGAAACTCACCAGCGCGGCGATGCCCTGCGGCATGGTTTCGCTGGGAACAATGTAGACCTCTTTCTCCGTCAGCGCGTTGACCTGGCGGGCGCTGAGAATGACGTTGCTGTTATTGGGCAACACAATCACCTGCCGCGTGGGAACGGCGTTGACGGCCTCAAGCAACTCTTCGATGCTGGGGTTCATGGTCTGGCCGCCGGAGATGATGGCGCTGACACCCAGGCCCCGGAAAACCTGCTCGAAGCCCGCGCCCGCCACGACGGCCACCGTCGCGATCTGCTGCGTCGCCGCCTCGCTGACGGCTGGCACAGAGGCTGAGTGCGCCGCCGCGTGTTCGGCCTCGCTTTCGGCGGCATAGTTCAGACTCTGCTCCTGCAAATTTTCGATGTTGATGTCCAGCAGGCTGCCCAGACTGACGCCGTAATCAAGGATTTTGCCCGGCCATTCCGTGTGCGTATGCACTTTGAGCATTCTGTCATCCCCGGCCACGACAGTGGAGACGCCTCCCATGTCGATGATGGTCTGCCGGATGGTCTCCACGTCCAGCTTCTCCCCCTTGAGCAGGAAGACGACCTCGTAGCCGTACTCCTCCTCGATCTTCACCCGCCCCTTCATGACCGCCGGTTCCTGCGTTGCAGCGGCTTTCGCCGGGACAACCGCCGACGGGGTGATGATGCCGACCGGCCCGGCTGGCGGGGCTACCTGGCTGGCCTCGCCGCGAATATAGCGCCATATGCCTTCCAGAATGGTGCAGTAGCCCTGGCCGCCCGAATCGACGACGCCCGCCTGCTTGAGAATGGGCAGCAACTCCGGTGTCTCGGCCACCGCCTGCCGTGCGGCTGTAACAACCTCCTGCATCAGCCCGACCAGATCATCGTCGCGTTCGGCGCTGCGCTTCGCCGCTTCCGCGCTCTTGCGAATGACGGTGAGGATGGTTCCCTCGACCGGTTTGATGACGGCGCGGTAGGCCATGCGCTCAGACTCCTGCATGGCGCTGGCGAGGTCGGTAGCGGTGAAGGTGGCTTTCTTTTCCAGCCCCTGCGCCAGGCCGCGTAGCGTCTGCGAGAGGATGACGCCGGAGTTGCCGCGCGCGCCCAGCAGCGCGCCGTGCGCCAGCTTCGCCGCGATCACCCCCGCCGACGTCTCGCTACTATCAGCGATGTCGCGTATGGCGGCCTGCATCGTCTTCGACATATTGGAGCCGGTATCGCCATCCGGGACGGGGAAGACGTTGAGGGCATTGATAGCTTCGCGGCGTTCTTCCAGCCACGCGGCCCCGGCCAGCATGGCCTTCTTGAGGTCCTGCCCGTCAAATACACTGATGCGCCGCGTCCTGAGCCGCACCGGACGGGATGTCTCTTCCTGCATGTTCGTTCGCTACCTTCTGTAGAAGTCTCTTCACCATTATTTCTTGCTGAACTGCATTGCCGGATCGTGAATCAGCCCCTGAATATTGACATTGACCCGAGCGACGGGAACGCCCAGCATCTTCTCGATGGCAAATTTCACACTACTCATAATGTTATGCGCAATTTCCGACATGCGCAAACCATATTCGAGGACAACGTAGACCTCAACGATAATCTGATCGTTGACCACCCGTATCTGGACGCCGTGATTGGTCTGCTCCGGCGCCAGCAGCACGGCCCGGCCATTGCGCAGGTGGCGCGCCGCCAGACCCACAACGCCGTAACACTCACTGACGGCCCGCGTCGCGATCGTATGAATGGCATTGGGCAGTACCTCTATCTTGCCCTGTGACTGCGACCTGTGTTCTGGTTGGAGAGCAGACGATTTTGACATATACATGGCATCTCTCTTTGTTCTCATTAGTAGAGGGTGGTGCAACATGTGGAAATATGCCGCTACCCCCGCATTATGTCATGCCGTAAAGAACGCCCCTTTGACTGACGTGTCATGCTGAGCAAAAGTGAAGCATCTGAGCAAAGCGTAGCGATCACTCAGCCCACCAGATGCTTCGCTCTCGCTCAGCATGGCACGTCCGCGAGCAGGCGCAGGCAAATTGCACTTGCCAGACGTGGCGGAGTATGGTATACTCGCATGGCGTGTCCAGTTTCGCTTATGTTGCCATTCTCTAAAAGAAAGAATGGCCGCTTTCCTGATCTGAGATGAAAATACCACATGACCGGCTGATTCGCAATATGTCGCAGGTGGATTTTCAGATACTGGCCCGAAGGTTACTTTACGAACGAAGAGAAAAGAAGAGAGGAATGATGTATGTCAGGTCGTTGTGATATCTGCGGGCGCAAGCCGATGCACGGCAACAATGTGAGCCATTCACAGCGCCGCACGCGCCGCCGCTTTGTCCTCAATGTGCAGCATCGCCGCATCGAGATCGATGGCGTGAAGCGTCCGGTAAACATCTGCACCAGTTGCATACGCACTATGACCAAGCTGCCAAAGGTGCGCGTGTAAGCGTCAGTAAAAGAGAAGAGCATGCAATGCGACATGGGCGCCTGATGCCCATGTCGCATTGCATGCTCTTCTCTTTTACTGACCCCTATTTCGTTGTCGTTCAAATTGCGTGCGCAGCTGGCCGCAGGCGGCGGCGATATCGTCGCCGCGTTCGGCGCGCACGCTGTTGCTGACACCGTGTTCAAAGAGGATGTCGCGGAAGGCGCGAATGGCCTCCGGCTGCGGCGCTTTGTAGCTGGCCGAGGTGGCGTTAACGGGAATGCAGTTGACGTGGGCGAACTGCTTCAAAGGCGCCAGCAACTCGCCCAGTTTGTGCGCATATTCCGGCGTATCATTGACGCCCGCAAGCAGCACATATTCAAATGTCACCTGCCGCCCACTCTCTTTGATATAGTCCTGCACGGCGGCCAGCAGTTCCGCCAGCGGGTATTTGCGGTTGACGGGCATGGTCTGGCTGCGCAATTCGTCGGTTGGCGCGTGCAGCGAGATAGCAAGGTTGATTTGCAGTGGCTCCTGGCTCAGCCTGCGAATGGCAGGGACAAGGCCCACCGTCGAGACGGTCATATGCCGCGCGCCCAGATTGAAGCCGTCCGCGCTATTGAGGATGCGCAGGGCCTGCAAGACGTTCTCATAATTGTGCAGCGGCTCCCCCATGCCCATCAGGACAATGTTGGTGATATGGTCAATGGGGACGCTGCCCGGTAGACCGACAGCGGCCCAGGGCGCGGCGCGCAGTTCGCGCGCGAAGTACAACACCTGGGCAACAATCTCACCCGCGCTCAGGTGGCGCGCAAAGCCCATCTGGCCCGTCGCGCAGAAAGTGCAGCCAAAAGCGCAGCCGGCCTGCGACGAGACGCAGACAGTGGCGCGGGCGCTGCTCTCCCCCAGCGGCGGATATAGCATCAATACCGATTCGATCAGCTTGCCGTCGGCCAGTTCCAGCAAAATCTTGCGCGTGCGGTCATCCTTCGAGTGCAGTTCGCTGCGCACGATAATCGGCCCGATGCTGGCCTCCGCCGCCAGCCGCTCGCGCAGAGCCAGCGAGAGATTGCTCATCTGCGCAAAATCCGTCACCAGGCCCCGGTAGAGCCAGTGATAGATTTGTTTCGCCCGGAACGGCGCCTCCCCGCGCTCCACCAGCCATGCCCGCAACTGCGGCAGCGTGAGCGAGAGAAGATCAGTCTTTTTGCCGATATTCGTCTGTTCTGCTTTTGTTATACTGGTCATAGTCCTTCTATTGTTCTCTCAAACGTGTTGGTATTGTATCCTCTTCTTTGAGGAAAACACCAGAGGAAGGTAGGAAATTCCTACCGGTTGAGTTTATCGCTTGTGTCTGTGCAACGAACATGTTATATTGTGCGTAATCCAGATAAATTACCAAAAAGGCTATGATGGATAGAAAGAAAAAAGTTTACGAAAGCGAACGCAGACTGGAGGGACTCAATGAAGTCTCCGGTGACGCCGTGCCAGTTGTCGAGAAGGAGACGGAACCGATTGCCGTCAGGCCGACCACCTCGGCTCTCTCCAGCACCGGCTCGTACCGCGATCTGCTGAAAAATCGCCCGTTCTTGCTACTCTGGCTGGCGCAATTAATTTCGCAAACCGGCTTCAACGCGGCCAACTACGGTGTGATCGCCGTCGTCACCGAGATTACCGGTTCGACCACACAGGTGGGTATCGCCATTATTTCCTTCACGCTGCCCGCCATTCCCTTCAGCGTCCTGGCCGGCGTCTACGTCGATATGCTCAATAAGCGGCTCGTCCTCTGGGTCAGCAACTTGCTGCGCGCTTTTGCCATGTTCTTAATCGTTCTCGGCCTGCTCTGGAACCCGCATACGGCCACCACACTCTATATACTCTCGTTTATCACGTCGCTGATTGCGCAGTTTTTCACGCCTGCCGAGGCCGCTTCCATCCCCTTACTCGTTGGCGAAGAACGCCTGGTGGCGGCTATTTCGCTTTTCAATATCACGCTCACGCTCTCCCAGGTCGTTGGCTTCCTTCTGCTGGGCCAGCTCATCGCCTTCCTGATCCCTGCGTTCTCGTTCGCCCTGGGCCAGCATATTCTGCATGTCCAGCCGCTCTACATGCTGTTCTTCGTCGTCGGTCTCTGCTATCTTATCTGTACATTCCTCGTCCTGGGCATTCCCGCTTCCCTGCTGGAGAACGGCGAAAACAGGACACAGCGGCCCCCTCTCAAACTCAAAGAGCTGTGGGAGACGCTGGTACACGACGTGAGAGAAAGCGCCGTTTTCGTCTACAGGGATCGCAACCTGTTCCTGGCCCTCTTCCAGGTGACATTCGTCGGCGTGATCCTGCTGGTAATTGGCGAACTGGCGGGGCCATTTGTGCAAAACGTGCTGCACCTGCCCGTGCAAGACCTACCCGTCGTCTTCGCCCCTGCCGGCGTTGGCCTCATCCTGGCCGCCCTGCTCATGCCCCGGCTCACGCGCAGGTTTGGCAAGCGACGCGTCATGTCTGTCGGCAGCATCGCCACCGGTATCGGCTTCTTCCTCCTGCCCAGCGGCCAGATTGTCTTCTCGCTCATCCCCATCCTCAAACCCTGGGAGCTTGTCTACATCGCAGGCATGACCTTCATCATGGGAGCCGCGCTCGACATGCTCAACATCCCGGCGCAAACCATCTTACAGGAACACACCTCCGAGGACGTGCGCGGGCGCGTCTTCTCCTTCCAATCCATGCTCTACAACGCCGGTTCCATCCCCGTCATCCTCTTCATCGGGGCCATCGCTGACACCTTCGGCATCGACCGCGTCATGTACCTCATCGGCCTCTCCATCCTCCTCTTTGAATGGTGGGCCACCCGCTACCGCAAAGGCGGACGAGATAAGATGAAGAAGCCGGGATGAGCCTTAAGCAGCCACGTTGACAATGATTGCCTGCGGGTGTTCGCGTTCTGTTGGTACAGGTTCGCCCTCAGCCAGCAGCGTTTCCACGTGCAGGCGAATAGCGTCCTTAGCCATCGCGACAGAGTTTATCCCCTATAAAAAGTCAACTATTCGGCTCTCTGTTTGAATAAAAATTGTCCGGGAACTGGATTTCAATCCCAAACAGAGATATCACCTTCCCGCTAATAACCGGCAATATCGTACTCTTCAAGGGTAGTATCACTCTGCTCATCTGCGTTTAGTATCCCACAGAGTGGCTGATTACATGCAGATGTAATTGGCAACCTGTCTACTTTTTGACCACAAACACCAGCTCACCCGGAAACTCAATTCTCTGAATCTCCCAATCTTCCCCTGCAACCAGCTCGCGGAAATGCGTCTCGTAGTTGGTGAGCATGCCCTTGCTGCGACCGCCGAGACTGTGAATGGGGAAGGAGACAACAAGATAGTCGGCGTTCAGGGCGCGCAGCAGGCGATGGCCCGCCGCTTTGTCCACCTGTTCGAGGCAGGGGATGGTTTTGAGGACAAAGGCCACGTCAGCGTGTTCTGTGGGGCAGGAAGTGAGAATATTGCATAGCTGCGCGCTGCCTGTGACGGCTGCTTCATCATGTTTCTGGAGCAAGGCAAAAAAGCCGTTCAGAAAATCGATCATGTCAGTATAGATGTCACAGGCGGCGTAGGTCGCGCCTGGCGCGAGCGGCATCCAGGGGAGAGCGAGCGGGTTGAGGCCGCAGGCTACGTCGATGACGCTGGAAACAGGGGGCAGGCTGGCAAGAATCGTGCTGTAGAATCGATCGAGGATGGGCAACCGCTCGCGCGTAGAGGCGTGATGGCTCATCAGGCGCTGAGAGGTCGCAAGCAGCACTTCACGGTTGCCGGATTGCAGGGCGGCATTCAGTTCAGCCAGCCATTTCACATATGCCTCTCTACCGCTCTGGTAGGCCCCGCCGATCTGGTGCAGCTTATTTTTGATGGCCTTGATGGTCTCTTTCGCATTCCCGCGCTTTGCCAGTTCCTGCCCCGCGATAGTGCGCACAAGGTCGGCGCTCACCTGCCGGTATTTCGGGTTTGCCAGCACGGCCTCGACAAGGGAATCGAGTTGTTGTTCGCGTTCGCTGCTCATACGTTGCTTCTCGCTGCATCTCTCAGACGCTGCGTCAACCGGGTCATGAAGCGCAGATTGTGGACCGTGGCGAGGCGATAGAAGAGGCTGTCGCCGATTTTGAACAGGTGGTGCAGATAGCCCAGGGAATAGTTGGCGCAGACAAGGCAGTTGCAGATGGACGAGACAGGCTGATCGGACTTGATGTATTTGTCATCGGTGACATAGATATACGAGAGCCACTTCCCCTCTAACCCGGCGTTGGGCGCGCCCGGCTCCGTATTGAATATGTAAAGCCGCCCGTGACGGGCATCGCGGGTGGGCATGGCGCTGTCGAAGAGGCCGTAGCCGAGGGCGGCGCATTCCACGACGTTTTGCGGGTGGCCGATACCGAGGGCGTGCATGGGAAACTGCGGCGGCACCAGTTCGCGCGTGTAGGCGATAATTTCGGTCAGCAGGTGGCCCTGCGCATCCAGCGGCCAGCCGCCGTAACCGTAGCCATCGAAGCCAATCTCCAGCAGGGACTCGGCGCACTGTCTGCGCAACTCGCGGTATCCTCCTCCCTGGATGACGGCGAAGAGCAGCGGCTGGCGTTCCGGCGGCAGCTTCTTCTGCTGCATCAGCCGTTGGAACTCCCTTTTGCAGCGTTTCGCCCAGTCGATGGTGCGGCGCACGGACAACTCCTGCGCCTCAAAGGGAGCGTCGACGTGCGTGCAGACATCCAGGCAGACGACGATATCGGCGCCGTAGCTCACCTGCAACTGGATGGTCTTCTCCGGCGTCAGGTGGAATTTGCGCTCCGACCCTTCCGGCTTGAAGGCGATGCCTTCCTCGCTCATCGAGCCAAATTTCGGGTTTTGCTGGATCAGCGAATAGGCCTGAAAGCCGCCCGAATCGGTGACGATGGGACGCGGCCATGCCGCCATTTCGTGCAGCCCGCCCAGCGCCTGGATGGTCGAGGTGCCGGGCCGCTGCATCAGGTGAAACGTGTTCATCACCACCGCCTGGATACCGCAGGCCATCAGGTCGGTTGAGTCCGTTGCCCGCACAACGCCCAGGGTGGCATCCGGCATAAATACCGGTTGTTCCAGTATTCCCAACCGCAGACGCAGTTCTCCGTATTGATTATAGATTCCATAGCGGCCACCGTCGCTTTGATCTGGCCGCGCCATATGCGTTTGTTCCATTGGGACAGATTCCTTTGCTTGTCTTCGAGAAGATGCTGGCATTGTAACAGGCAATAGAGAGAAATGGCAAGCTATGAAACTGCCTGTTTCACAACGTCTCTGGATGTACTATAATAGGCTCATCTACTACCGTCTGAGATACTGACTGTTGGAGGAAATCTTCCTATGCCAACGACATTTAACTGGATAGATATTCTGTTTCTGGTGACCGTTGTTTTACTGGTCATTAACGGTTTCCGCAACGGGGCGGTGTTTAGCCTGTTCAACCTGTTGAGCATTCCCATCGGCGTAGCCGTGGTCGTGCTGTGGGGGCCGCAGTTTGTGAAGCTGCTGGCCGCCAACGGCTTCACCGTCACGCCGATTATCGCCTATATCATTCTCTTCTTCGTAGCGGTCATCATCCTGCACATCATCGGCTCCACGCTGCATGGGGTGATTAAGAAGATTCCGCTGATCGGCTTCGGCGATGAAGTGCTGGGCGCGGTGATCGGCTTTGCCGAAGCGTGGCTGCTCTGGGTTATCCTGCTGGCTATCATCGGCAACTTTTTGCAGACGGCGCACAATCTCCCCGGCGGCATCACCCTCAGCCAGTTCAGCCAGTGGCAGGACGCCTACAACTACACAGTCACGCACAGCCTCTTTGCCCAGGTCAACAGCTTCATCGTCAAAACCGTGCCGATTGTGAAACACTGAGTACACCACGCCGTCACAGGCCACCCGTACAGGCCAGCCGTCGCAGGCCAGCTACGCCCCTACAAACGACGGAGGGGCGCGACTGGTTCGTGGTTGGTAGGGGCGTAGCTGGCCTGCGCCCTGGCACCAGAGGACCGCCGAACGTGTTTGTCATAGCATGCCGGTGAATAAATCGCGGGGATCTGAACGTATATACAGTATAAACATTGATGGAGCAAAGCAGATAGTGGAGGTAATGACATTACGGGGAAGCGAGAGCATTTGATCGAAACGGGCGCGCGCGGTAAGCCGGAACGCGCCTACCTTGTGGCCGTCGAACACGAAGACGAAGAGAACATGTGGAGTGTGGAAGATTCGCTGGACGAACTGGCGTCGCTGGCGCGCACGGCGGGCGCGGAGGTGGCCGGGAAGATGATTCAACGTCTGCGCCATCCTGATGTCGCCACCTACCTGGGCAAAGGCAAAGTGCAGGAATTGAGCGACCTGGAAAAATACCTCGGCTTTAATCTTGTCATCTTCGATGATGAACTCTCACCCTCACAGCAGCGCAACCTGGAAAAAGTTCTGAATGCGCGCGTAATCGACCGTACCGCCCTCATCCTCGACATCTTTGCGCAACACGCCCGCACTCGTGAAGGCCGCCTGCAGGTGGAACTGGCGCAGCTCGAATACCGCCTGCCGCGTCTGGCCGGTAGCGGCACGGAGATGTCGCGGCTCGGTGGCGGCTCGCGCGGAGTGGCTTCGGGCGTCGGTGGCGCCATTGGCGTGCGCGGCCCCGGCGAAACAAAACTGGAAATCGACCGGCGGCGCATTCGCGGGCGCATCGCCGAACTGCGCGAGGAGATCGAAGCCGTGCGTGAGGCGCGGCAGATTCACCGCCGCCAGCGCGCGGAGCAGGCCATCCCCGTTGTGGCCGTCGTCGGCTACACCAACGCGGGCAAATCCACCCTCTTCAACGCTCTGACCGAAGCCAGCGTCGTGGCGGAAAACAAACTGTTCGCCACGCTCGACCCGACCACGCGCCACATCCTGCTGCCCGGCAACCAGGAAGCCCTGCTCACCGACACCGTCGGCTTCATCCAGAAACTGCCTACCCACCTTGTCGCCGCCTTTCGCGCCACACTCGAAGAGGTGACAGACGCCGATATCCTGCTCGAAGTCGTCGATGTGAGCCACGAAAACGCCATTGAGCAGAGCGAAACGGTGCGTGAAATCCTGGACGAACTCCACGCCGGCGACAAGCCGCGCCTGACCGCGCTCAACAAAATTGATCTGCTCGACGACGTGCGCGAACTGGATAGCACACTCTACCCCAACGCCGTTCCCGTTTCCGCGCTCAAGGGTATCGGCCTGGAGAATCTGCGCGAAAAAATCGCCCAGGTTCTCGCCGAAAGCATGCAGAGCGTACAGGTTCTCATTCCCTACAGCAAAACCGAACTTGTGGAACTCTTCCATCGCCGGGGCCACGTCGCCCGCGAGGAACACACCCCCGAAGGCACCCTGCTTACCGGGCGTCTCCCTCGCGTGTTGAGCGGCTATTATAGCCCGTATTACATAAAGGCTATGGGATAGCTCCCCTGACTCTCCGCAGGCCACCCGCAAGGGGTGGCCCTACTATATACGACCACTGCCAACGCTCACAAAGCCGTGCGAGCGATCGTATATAGTAGGGCCACCCCTTGCGGGTGGCCTGCGGCGTTGCGCGTAGCTTGCCGGGGATGGGTGGCTTACCGGCGTTGCGCGTGGCTTGCTTGCGGGTGGGCCTGCCGGGGATGGGTGGCTTACCGGCGTTGCGCGTGGCTTGCTTGCGGGTGGGCCTGCCGGGGATGGGTGCTGGTCTGCCGGGGATGGGCGCGATCACGCAACACAACGCGACGGCGCGACGGCGCGTCGGCGCGTCGGCAAGAGCCGCTACATTTCATAAAAATATGCTATACTGATCGTGTGTCCCCGGAGGTCGCGTTGATCGGTCGCTATGTAATGTTGTGTTTGTAGCATCATTCATACTATCCATTGGCCCTGTTTCACCCCTGTATCCAGTTTTGTAGCGCGTCATCGCTGTGCTGTAGCAGGAAAACACCTGCTTCGTTTATCCGGGAGGATAAAATATGCGCCAGGATATTGAATTCAACGCGGAAGGGCCGATGCTGCGCGGGTGGTTTTTCACGCCCGACACGGGCAGCGGGCCGTTTCCCACCATTGTGATGGCTCATGGCTTCTCGGCTGTCAAGGAGATGTACCTTGACAGCTACGCGGAGGTTTTTGCGCAAGCCGGACTGGCGGCTCTGGTATTTGACAATCGCAACTTTGGCGCGAGCGAGGGGGAGCCGCGCTACGAGATCGACCCCTGGGCGCAGGTGCGCGATTATCGCCACGCCATCACCTATGCACGTTCGCGACCGGATGTCGACCGCGAACGCATCGGCATCTGGGGATCGAGCTATAGCGGGGGGCATGTGCTGGTGGTAGGAGCTATCGACCGGCGCGTCAAATGCGTGGTCTCGCAGGTGCCGCTGGTGAGCGGCTATCGCAACATTCTGCGGCTGGTGCGCGCCGACATGATTGCTCCAACGCGGGCGCAGCTTGACCAGGACCGCGAGTCGCGCATGGCCGGTAATCCACCTGGCATGATTCCTGTAGTGACAAACGATCCTTTCGGCCTGGCCGCGCTGCCCACCGCCGATTCCTACGAGTGGTTCACAAAAACCGCCGAGACGCGCGCGCCGTCCTGGAAGAATGAAGTCACGCTGCGCACGGTCGAAATGCTGATGGAGTACGAACCGGGAACCTATATCGAACGCATCAGCCCAACTCCGCTGCTGATGATTATTGCCGCCGGGGATCACCTCGCCGTCGCCGATGAAGCCTTCGCGGCCTACAACCAGGCACGCGAGCCGAAGAAGCTGGTCGTCCTGCCCGGCGGCCACTTCGAAGCCTACACCGGCCCCGGTTTCGAGCTTGCCAGCGGCGCCGCCCGCGACTGGTTCGTCCATTACCTCAGCTCGAAAGCAGGCAAAGAGGCCATTCCAGCGTGATGGAGTGTGGTAAAAGCGAGAGAGGTTGTCATATGCCCGGCTTGTGACAACTTCTCTCGCTTTTACCACACTCCATCACTCATCGAGGGGAAACGAAGCGATAGCCGACGCCCGGCTCGGTAAGCAGGTAGCGCGGGTTGGTGGGATCGGGTTCCAGCTTCTGGCGCAGGCGATTGATGTAGACGCGCAAGTATTCGGCCTCGCCGCCGTATTCGGGTCCCCAGATACTTTGCAGCAGCATGCGATGCGGCAGCACCTTGCCTGCGTGGACGACCAGCAGTTTCAGCACATCGAACTCCGTTGGCGAGAGCCGCACCTCTTCCCCGCGCAGGCGCACTATGTGTCCATCGAGGTCTATTTCAAGGTTCCCAAAGCGTTTTACGTCGCCACTGAGCGGCGTCGCTTCCCATTGCGTGCGCCGCAGCACGGCGCGCACGCGGGCAAGCAACTCTTCCACCCCGAACGGCTTGGTCAGATAATCGTCCGCGCCGAGATCGAGCGCGGCAACCTTGTCGCTTTCGGCATCCAGCGCCGTAAGGACGATGATGGGAACGATGGAGTGTTCGCGCACGCGGCGGCAGACCTCAAGACCATCCATACGCGGCATCATGATATCCAGGATCAGCAAATGCGGCTGCTCTCGCTCCCAGAGGATAAACGCCTCCAATCCGTTGCTGGCTTCCAGCACCTCAAAGCCGCGCACGCGCAGGTTCCGGCTGATAAAGTCACGCAGCGCCACCTCATCCTCAGCGAGCAGAATGCGTTTTGTCTTCGTTGTCACAGGAACCTCCTTGCTCAATAGCCTCGCCCACCTCAGATCCTTCGCTACCGCTCAGGATGACACATCCGAGACAGTTTTCAATGCCATCGTTGCATCAGGGGCGAGCGGCAGTGAGAACGAGAATGTTGTGCCATGCTCGCCACTCTCAGCCCAGATGGCGCCTCCATGCGCTTCGATGAAGGCTTTGCAGATGGTCAGGCCCAGACCGGTGCCGCCGGAATGCTGCTGGCGACCGTGCTGCGCGCGATAGAAACGCTCGAACACATACGGCAGTTCGTCGGGGGCGATGCCTGGCCCGTTGTTTGTAACAGAGACGACAATCGTATTGTCCCGCTGCCCGGCACTGATGCTCACCGCGCCCTCACCATAGACCAGCGCGTTGGTCAGCAGGTTGTGCAGCACGACCTCGATGCGCGCGCCGTCAATATCGACGAGGGGCAGGTCGGCGGGAATGTGCGTTGCGATTGTCGCCCCCGGTTGATTGAGCCGTTTGATCGTCTTCAACGCCAGTTCCTGTATGCTGGTCGGGAAACGGTTGAGCAGGAGCAGTCCGGCTTCCTGGCGCGAGAGGTCGAGCAGGTTGCTGACAAGCTGAGCCAGCCGGTCGGCTTCACCGCTGATCGTTTGCAGGAAGAAGCGTTGGTCGTCAGGGGGCCAGTCCACATCTTCCTGAAGCAGGGTCGAGACGTAGCCCTTGATCGCCGAGAGCGGCGTGCGCACCTCGTGGCCAACGGCAGCCAGCAGCGTCGTCTTGAACTCATCTAACTCACGCTCCCGCGTCACATCGCGCAGCAGCAGGCCGCGTCCAATGGGCCGACCGGTCTCATCGCCCACGTCAAAAAGCCGCAGGTGGATGACGAGGCGGCGCCCGGCTCGCTTGATTTCAACGGCCAGTTCCGACTTTCCAACCCGCGCCAGTTCTCGCTCGCACACAGCGGCATCAGGGGCCTGGCTGCACAGAGCCTCGTAGAGAACGCTGATCGGGTGGCATTCGAGAGCCTCGGTGGGCAGGCCTACAAGGGCGCTTGCCCCCTGATTGGCATATAGCACAGAGTTCCGTCAACGCCGGTCAACACCAGCCCATCGCTCATACTGCCCATGATGGCTTCCAGCTTTTGTTTCTCCTCTGCCGCCTGCCGGTATAGTTGCTCGTTCTCACGCGCCACCTCGCGCAGTCGCTCGTCGCTGCGTTCGTAGAGTACGGCGTGTTCCCAGGCCAGCGTGGCATAGTTGGCGAACGTCAGCAGCAGGTCGATCTCGTTCTCATCAAAGAGGCGGGGCTTGCGGCGATGCACCAGCAGAACCACGCTCCCCGCATGGCGACTGATAATGGGAATAGCCAGCACCGAGCGGAACCCCTCATCATAAGAGAGTGAGGATGCATCAGAACCGAGCAATTTCTGCACCGGCTGACCGGACTTCAGCGCCTGCACTGCCGACGAACTGACGTTTTCAGGAGAGAGGGAAAGCGCATGGTCATAATGCTCCCCATGTCCCTCGCTGACAAGGACACGCAGTACGCCCCGTTCGTCGGGCAGCAGCACGGCGGCGGCCTGCACATCCACCAGTCGCCGCGTCTCGCGAATGATCTTGCGCACGACAGCTTGCGGCTCAAGCGAGCCAACGACAGCATTCGATGTTTCCAGCAGCGTGCGCAGCTCTCCCAGTTTTTCCAGCCCGTCGCGTTCCAGGCGCACGAGCGAACGGGCAAGGTCTCCAACCTCGTCGGAGCGCCCGGCCAGCATGGCCGTCTCCTCTGGAATCGCTTGCTCAGAAGCAGGCAGCGCCTGGTGCTGGCTGGCGAGCGTATGCAGGGGGCGCATGACTCGATTCAGCAGGATGAGCCAGAACAGCAGACCACCTAGAGCAAAAATCCTGTGGCAAACGCCTATTGTTGATGAGTTGCTCTATTGCTCGACAGGTGCTTCATTCTCCTCCGGGCGTGCAAGTATATATCCAGCATCATGAAAACAGCGAATTGCTAGAGAGGGTTTTGATCCCTCCAGCCTTACTCGTACCCCGGATATTGAGCTGCGGATGGGCTTGAGTTCACGCTTGAGAGCCTGAGAATCGGCTTGCTGCGCCTGCTGGATGCGATAACGACATTGAGCAACTGAAAGCTCTGTCAGACAAGAAAGCAGGTTTTCATAAGGGGCATGATGAGGAAAAGAAACACAAAGCGTCAGAAGAACATACCATTGACTCCTCGTAAACTGGGGTTGAGCAACGATACGAGGAGGATCATTACTCAAAATATTCAGAATACGCCTTTCTTCGTTGAACTCAAAGGTATACCCTTCAGGCAGTAGCTCTTGCAAGGTCTGCAAATGAATAGCTGCCAGCAGCGATCTTGCTTTCCTATCAAAGGGTTTGTGCCTGATCAATAATGATCTCCCCTTTCCCTCACCTCATACCGTTTTTGCTACAGAACAAACAGACAAAAAAACTGCACTATCTTCTAGATGATGCTGGGGCAAGGAAAACGGAAGAAAGAAATTGCCATCCAGCATATCCTCAGCATGCCTGCAAGTTCCATTAAGCTAACGACACCATAGGATTTATAACATATTATCTGGACAATTGTCAAGGGGAAACAGACTTAGGCTCTCCGCCCTTGAGGGGGAAATTCGGGGGAAAACCGAGAGGGAAAGAGGCGTCCTTCGTTCTACCTGAGAAGAAATCCACCAATCAGGTGACGGAGGACAGCCCTTGTCAAATCAG
>Ga0070739_10004370_pt1 | contig 16775 bp, 16 predicted proteins | sample Coa_R1_7_FD_66445 | JGI IMG/M metagenome (GOLD analysis project Ga0070739, IMG submission 66445) | Surface soil microbial communities from Centralia Pennsylvania, which are recovering from an underground coalmine fire - Coalmine... | ecosystem: Environmental > Terrestrial > Soil > Unclassified ... | reverse complement strand
CACGAGGACGAGCTCGCGGAGCTGCGGCGGCGCGCCCGCCGCGAGACGGTCACGCTCGTGTACGGCGCCCGCGACGAGCAGCACAACGACGCCGTGGTCATCGCCGAGCTGCTTCGTTAGCCCGTCAGCGGTGGCCGCGCCACCGACACGACGCCGAGCCGCGCCAGCAGCTCGGCGCTCTCCGAGGCCGCGTCACGGTCGCCGTCGACGAGCGCGAGCAGGTCGAGCGCGAGCGCGAGCTGGAAGGTTGCGTTCCCCTCGCGGGCGACCGCAATGGAACGGTCGAGCGCGGCCCCGGCGCCGTCGAGGTCGCCGGCGAGCGCGAGCGCCGCGCCGCGCAGGCGGTGCGCGGTCGACTGCAGCGGGAGCATCTCGGCCGCGTCGCCGGCGTCGGCAAGCACCTCGTCGGCGAGCGCGAGCGCCGTCTCCGCGCTGCCCGCCAGGGTCGCCGCCTCCGCCTGGCGCACGCGCGTCTCCAGCACGAAGCTCGTCGCCTGCAGCTCCTCGAGCGACGCCGCCGCCTCTCCCAGCGTCGCCGCCGCGTCGTCGCGATTGCCCGCGCGCGCCTCCACGAACCCGATGTTCGAGCGGGCGACGCTCGCGAGCAGCCGCTGGCCGACCTCCTCGGCCGACCGCACGACCGCCTCCAGCACCTCGCGGGCCTCGTCGAGCCGGCCCTGGTCGGAGAGGATCTCGCCGATGTTGTTGTTCGCCATCGCGACGCTGACGACGTCGCCGATCCGCTCGCGCAGCCGGCGGCTCTGCTCGTACAGGTCGACCGCCTTCGTCCAGTCGCCGGCGTAGTACGCCTCGATGCCGAGGTTCATGAGCGTGCTCGCCTGCCCGCTCAGGTCGCCGAGCTCCTCGTAGAGCGGCAACGCGAGCCCGCGGAACGCCCCGCGCTCGGGCGAGCCGAGGAACGTGTGCACGACGTGGAGCAGCTGGTAGGCGGGGGCGAGCGTCTTCGTGTCGCCGACCGGGAGCGCCTCGGCGACGACCGCCTGGCAGCGCTCGATGCACTCGCGGAACTCGCCCTGCCGGAAGAGCGTCTGCGCGTAGCCGATCCCGAGGTCGAGCCGGTGGCGCAGGCGCGCCTCCGCGTCCTCGAGCGCGTCGGCAGCGGTGAGCCCGCGCGCGTACCAGTCGAGCGCCTCCGCGTAGCGGCCGGCCCACTCGCGCAGCTGCCCTTCCCGGCCCATCAGGTACACGTCGAGCGGGCTCCCCGAGCGCACGAGCCCGCGCGCCTCGAGCAGCGCGTCGGAGGCGAGGTCGAACTCGCTGAGGAGCCGCAGGCAGTCGGCGACCGCCATCCAGGCGCTCGCGACCTCGATCGCCTCGAGCTCCGGGATCTCGCCGGCCACCTCGAGCGCCCGCCCGTAGAGCTCGACGGCGTCGCGGTTCGCCCATTTCGCGCGGGCGCGGCGGCCGGCCTCCAGCGAGTAGCGCCACGTCTCTCGCGCGCGACCCGCGCGCGAGAAGTGCAGCGAGAGGAGCTCCGCGACGTCGAACGGGTCGGCGACGTTCCGCTCCTCGAGCACCTCCGCGACGCGGCCGTGCAGCTCGCGGCGCCGCCGGAACGAGAGGCCCTCGTAGGCCGCGTCGCGGATCAGCACGTGCCGGAACCTGAAGCCCCCGGGCACCGCGGGGTCGCGCTCGACGAACTCCGCCAGCCGGTCCCACGCCTCGTCGTCGGCGCTCGCCGACGCGTCGCCGGCCAGCACGGCCCGCACGTCGCTCGAGTGGAACGACGGGCCCAGCACCGACGCCCAGCGCAGCAGCGTGCGGTCGCCGGGCGCGAGCCCGTCGATGCGGGCCGCGAGCAGCGCCTCGACGGTCTCCGGCAGCTCCTCGTCCCCGTCGCCCGCCCCCGCCGAGGCGAGCTCCTGCAGGAAGAGCGGGTTGCCGGCGCCGCGCTCGGTGAGCGCGATGAGCTCGTCGTCGGCGAGCGCGCGCCCCGCGGCCGCCTCGACGAGCTTGCGCGCGTCGTCGACGGGCAGCGGCTCGAGGCGCAGGGTCAGCGCCGGCACGGGCGGCACCCCCTCGGCGGCGGTGAAGCCTCCCGGCCCGGGCCGCCGGGTCGCGCACGCGAGCCACGGGTGCGTCGAGAGCTGCGAGCCGAGGAAGCGCAGCAAGTCGGACGAGGCCTCGTCCATCCAGTGCACGTCCTCGAACAGGAAGAAGGTCGGCTCCTCGACGAGCTTCCCGAGCAACGACCCGACGACGCCGTGCAGCCGCGCCCGCCGGAACGCCGGCTCGAGCTCGTCGACCTCGGGCGTCGACTCCATCTCGACGTCGAGCGGCGCCGCGAGGAGCGGCGACCACGGCGGCAGCTCCGGGTCGATCTGCTCCAAGCGCTCCGCGAGGGCGGTCCGGTTCGCAGCGGGGTCGCCGTCGAGCTCGACGCCGAGCAGCGAGCGGAGGAGCGGCCGGAACGGGTGGTACGGCGTCGTCGACTCGTACTGCTCGCACGTCGCGGTCAGCATCGGCCAGTCCGCGCAGTACGAGCGCAGCTCCTCGGTCAGCCGCGACTTGCCGAGCCCGGGCTCGCCGACGAGCTCCACGAGCGACCCGAAGCCCAGGCGCACCGGCGCGACGGCCGCGTTGAGGACGGCGCGCTCGCGCTCCCGGTCGACGAACGGCAGCTGCGGCCGGGCCGCGGCCTCGGCGCGGGTGGCCGCGAACGCCTCGACCGCGTACGCCTGCACCGGCTCCGACTTGCCCTTGACCGTGAACGGCTCGAGCGCGGTCGCGGCGAAGCTGCCGCCCGCCCGCTCGAACACGGCCTCCGCCGCGAGCAGCTGGTCGGCCTCGGCGCGCGCCATCAGTCGCGCCGCGAGCGCTGCGGTGTCGCCGAGGACGGTGTAGGTGCGCCGGAACTCGGCGCCGACCTGGCCGGTGAAGACGCGGCCGCGGCTCGCGCCGACGTGGAGCCGCAGCGGCCGCTCCGCGTCGAGCGCCGTCCGCAGCGTCCGGAGCAGCCGCTCCTCGTCGTCGCCGGCGGTCTGCGGCGCGCCGGCGACGAGGACGATGCGGCCCCCGTTCCTGTCGACGTCGCTCTCGAGGAACGTGACGAGGTGCTCGTCGGCCGCCTGCTGGATCGTGCGGACGACCTGGTCGAGCGCCTCGGCGACGCCCTCCGCGCCGCGCTCGACGAGCAGGTCGTCGACGCCCGAGAAGCGGAGGAAGCCGATCGCACCGTTCCGGTGCTCGCCCTCGAAGCGACCCACCTCGAGGAGCTGCGCCCGGAGCGGCGGCGGCACCGCCTGCTCGAGCGGTACGTCCGCCCAGTCGCCGAGCGGCGTCACCTCGCCGCGCGCTTCCGGGCGGCGGGCGAGGAGGACTCCCGCCCCCTTCGAGTCGCCGAGGCATTCGGGCGGCACGGCCGACGCGGTCTCCGGGCTGAGCAGGATGTCGCCCGCCTCGGAGGCCGCCTCCATCTCGACCGTGCGCGTGGCGCCGGGCCCGGTCACGAGCAGCTCGCGGTGCGAGCCGCCGACGAGGAAGAACAGGAAGCTCCCGGAGTGCACGCCCGCGTGCATCCGGAGCTCGACCTCGCCCGCCGAGGTGGCCGGCCGGGAGATCTCCGCGAGCGCGTCGCGCATCGCAGCGGCGGCCGCGGCGCCCCTGACCGCGTGGCCGTCGCCGTCGAAGAAGAGGAGGAGGGCGTCGCCGCCGAACTTGAGCAGGCCGCCGCCGAACGAGTACGCCTCGGCGAGGAGCCGCGCGAAGGTCGCGTTCATCACGTCGGTGACTTCCTCCGCGCCCGCCTTCCCGAGCGCCGACAGCCGCTCCGACATCGCCGTGAAGCCGGAGATGTCGACGAACGCGAGGGTGCCCTCGCGCTGCAGCCACCGGCGCTCGGGATGCTCTCCGAGCCACTCGACGGTCAGGCGCGGCAGGAACGGAAGCAGGCCGTTCGCCGCTTCCTCCGCGCTGCCTGCAATCGGTTGCACCTCGTCAATTCTGCGGGCTGCGACGAGGGGGCGCGAATCCCCCCGGGCGGCTTCCCCGTTGCACCCCTGTGAGACGTGAGTCCTGGTCGCTCGTGAAGCTCGGGACGGCGCAGGTCGCGATCGCCCACCTCGAAGGCCGCTGGAGCGTCGTCTCCCGCGGCGGCGGGGCCGCGGCCGCATCGCTCGACGCCGCCCTGCGGGCGGTTCAGAGCTCGTAGGAGGAGCGCTCCGCCGCGAGCTCAACCTCGCGGCCGGCGAGCTCGCGCACCCGGTCGCGCATCGACTCGAGCGCCTCGTCGGCGTGGGTCGGGTCGTGGTGGAACATCACTGCGCGCCGCGGCGCCGCCTCCGCGAGGAACGGCGGCAGGTCGTCGATCGACGTGTGCCCCCAGCCGCTCCGGGTGCGGTACTCGTCCGGCGTGTACTGCGCGTCGTGGAAGAGGAGGTCGGCGCCGTCGGCGAGGCCGAGCCCCGACTCCGGGTCGAGCCCGAGCTCGTTGTCCGGGATGAACGTGAACGTGCTTCCGTCCTCCTCGAGGCGGTAGGCGAGGGTGCTGCCCGGATGCCGTACGCCCCTCGACGTGAGCCGGAGGCCGTCGAGGCTCCACGTCTCGTCGCCGACCTCGACGAACTCGACGTGCTCCCCGAACTGCTCGAACGGGAGCGGAAAGAGCGGCGGCGAGAGGTAGGCCGCGACGCGCTCGCGCAGCGACGACCCCTGCTGGCGTGGGCCCCAGATCGTGACCGGGCAGTCGGCGTCGAAGAGGGGCGCGAAGAACCCGAGCCCCTCGACGTGGTCGAGGTGCAGGTGCGTGAGCACGAGGTCGATGCTGGCCGGACGCTCGGCCGCGAGCGAGAGGCCGAGCGGGCGGATGCCCGTGCCGGCGTCGAGGATCACGAGCCGCCCCGACGACGTCCGCACCTCGACCGACGTCGTGTTGCCGCCGTACCTGACGGTCGGCTCCCCGGGCGTCGCGAGCGACCCCCGGCACCCCCAGATGGTCGCGCGCACGCGTCCGGCTCGATCAGTGCTGCTCGAGCTCGCGCAGCCGGCTCGCGAGCTGCTCGAGCAGCGGCCACGCGATCTCGCCGTGCTCCTCGACGAGCGGCTTGAACTGCCACTTCGTCAGGCCGTAGGCGACGCCGTCGCTCGTGGCCGTGATCGTTGCGGTGCGGGTGCCGCCGTCGATCAGCGCGATCTCGCCGAAGGAGTCGTGCGGCCCGAGCGTGCGCCGCTCCGCACCGTCGACCGTCACCTTCGCGTTCCCGGACTCGATCACGAAGAACCCGGCGCCGCCGGCGCCCTCGGCGGTCAGCTCGTTGCCCTCGCTGAACCGGCGCTCCGTCATCTCCGAGGCGAGCGTCTTCAGCTGCTTCTCGGGGAGGTTCCTGAAGAGCGGCACCTGCTTGAGGAGTTCGATTGGTGCGGACATGCGCGGAGCTTACAACGTCACACGCCGAACGCCATGCCGCGCGAGGCGACCACGGTGTCGGCGCTCGTGCGGCTCCGGGCATGGCCGGTGACGGCGTCGAGGAAGGCGCTGCCGTCGAGCGACCAGAGCGTCGCGTCCTCGACGATGCGCACCGTCGCCGTGCGCGGCACGTCGCGCAGGAGCGCGATCTCGCCGGTGAACGTCGGTGCGTGCTCGAGCTTCGGGCCCTGGGGCAAGTCGATCTCGATCGCTCCGGCGGTGACGATGTAGAGGTGGTCGCCCGGCTGGCCCTGCGAGAAGAGCACCGTGCCCGCCGCGAGGTCGACTCGCTCGAGCGCCGAGGCGAGCGCCTCCTTGCGCTGGAGCGGCAGCACGTCGAGGAACGGCACGATCGCGATCGCCCGGAGCTGCTCCTCCGGGACGCTCGCGGAGCGGTCGATGCCGGCGAGCATCCGGCGGGCGGCGACCGCGCAGGCGGGCAGAAGGGCGCCGGCGACGACGAGGGACGCGCGGACGCCGACCACGTGGACGAGGAGCGGGGTCAGCAGCGCGCCCAGCCCGAGAGCCGCCACCGTCGCCGCCTCCAGCAGCCCGAAGACCCGGCCGGTGACGGCGGCCGGTGCCGTCCGCTGGACGAGCGTGATCGCCGACACGTCGACGACGCTGTTCCCGATCCCGAGCACGGCCAGGCCGACGATCGCGGCCCACACGTGCGGCAGCGCCGCGACTGCGAGCAGACCGGCGCCGAAGCAGACGAGGCCGAGCGCGAGGTCGCCGCCCGTGCGCCGGCGGGCGACGAGCGCGAGCGTGAGCGCCGCGCCGAGGATCGCGCCGACGCCCGTGGCCGCCTGCAGCAGGCCGACGCCCGAGTTGCCGAGGCCGAGCAGCTGCAAGGCGACGAGGACGACGAGGACACCGTACGCGCCCGCCACCAGCGTCTGCGCGCTGTAGAGGCCGACCACGAGGCGCAGCCGTGGCTCGCCGCGTACCGCGCGCAGCCCGGCGGCGAGCCCCTCCGACTCCTCGGCGGCGTGCTCCGGCACCTCCGCGCGCTCGACCCGCGGAATGCGCGCGACGAAGGACGCGCTCCACAGGTAGGTGGCGGCGATCGCGGCGAAGGCGAGGCCGGGGCCGCCGGCCGCGTACAGGAACGCGCCTGCCATCGGGCCGGCGAACGCGCCGACGCTGTCGAACGTGCTGGCCGAGACGTTCGCCGCGGTGAGCTGCTCCGGCGTCTCGGCGATCCGCGGCACGAGCGACGCCTCCGCCGGCCGGAAGGCCGTGCCGACGACGGAGGTGAGCGTCGCCAGCACGTAGACGAGGATCGGCGAGCCGCCGGCGGCGGCCGCGGCGGCGCCCGCGACGGTGAGCACGCGCAGGAGGTCGGCCGCGAGCATCACGCGCCGCTGCTCGTGACGGTCGGCGAGCGAGGCGGCGAACGGTGCGACGAGCGCCGCAGCGGTCATCCGCGCGAACATCACGACGCCGACGGCGGTCGCGCCGCCGTGGTGGTACGCGTACACGGAGACGACGACGACGCTCGCGTACAGCCCGAGCACCGAGCCGACGAACGCGAGCTCGATCCGCCGGAGCGCCGGGTTCCGAAACACGCGCCCGAGCGCGGCCGCCGACTCGGCGAAGTGTCCCCGCACGTTCCCGATTCCGCAGCTTCGCACCGTTTGACGGGAAGTGGAAGGGGAGGGAAGATTCCGGGCCTCGCCCCCGTCTAGTGGGTGTCTCTTCCGCGAGGGATTCGCGGAAATCGAAAAGGAGGAAGCGGGGAAATGTCGGACGAGCTCGAGACCACCGAGAACGAGGACGTCGAGGCGCACCGGTTGGCTTTGACGGACGACCCGGAGAGCGGCAGCGACGACGTCGAGGCGCACCGGCTGGCTCTGACGGACGACCCGGACAGCGGCGACGACGACGTCGAGGCGCACAAGCTCGCCTAGGCCGTACCGGCACCAAGCTTTCCCGAAGGGCTCCGAGAGGAGCCCTTCGCCGTTCAGCGCAGGACGCGGCCGAGCGCGTCGAGGAGGGCGCGGCCGGCGTCGCGGCGCGGCCCTTCGAGCCGCTCGAGCGCGTCCGCGACCGTCGCGACGCTCCTCGCATCGGCGTCGCCCTCGAGCGCCGCGCGCGCGCGGCGGGCCTTCCGCAGCAGCGCCAGCGCGACCGCGGCCTGCGTCGCGAACAGCCCGAGCAGCTCCATCTCCGCGAGCGAGAACGTCGAGCGCTCGGGCCGGTCGAGCACCTGCAGCACGCCGAGCGGCTCGTCGTCGTGGAGCAGCGGCACGGCCATCAGGCCCTTCGGCACGTACCCGGTGTTCTCGGCGACGTCGCGCGAGAAGCGCGGGTCGCTGCGTACGTCCTCGAGCACGAGCGGCGTCCGCGCCGACAGCACCCAGCCCGCGATCCCCTGCGATGAGGGGATCCGCCGGCCGACGAGGTGCTGCTCCTCCTCGCGCGCGACGGCGGCGAACACGAGCTCGTCGGTGTCGTCGTCGAGCAGGAAGATCGACGACGCCTCCGCGCCGAAGATCGCGCGCGCGACGACGACGATCGACCGCAGCAGCTCGCGGAAGTCGTCCTCGGCCGGCAGCACCGCCGCGGCGACCGCGGCCTCGAGGCGTTCGTCGGGCATCGTCAACCTCCCACGTTCGTCGCGATCAGGTAGAGCACGGTCTTGACCTGGAACGGCGTCAGCCCCGGGTGCTTCCCGAGCACGAGGGCGGCGATGCCCGCGATGGCGGGCGTCGCGAAGCTGTTGCCGGTGGCGCGGACGGAGCCGCCGCCGAGCCACGCGATGTCGACGTCGACGCCGCGGGCGAAGAACTCGACCGGCGGGTCGGGGTTCGCGTAGAAGACGAGCGGGTCCGGTTCCTCGTGGCTCCCGACCGAGACGACCGACGAGAAGCGCCACGGATACGACTCCACCGGCATGTTGTGGGCCGACGCGATCAGCATCGTCCGCCGGAAGTACGCCGAGTCGGCCACCTCGTGCAGCACGTCGCCGAGCTCCCGCTTCGTCGTCGAGAGGCTCATGTTGACGATGTCGAACCCCTGCTCGACCGCCCACCGCAGCCCCGCGACGAGCGTCCGGCCGGACCCCTTGAAGCCTGCGCCCAGCACGCGCGCGGAATGGATCTCCGCGTCGGGCGCGAGCGAGCGGACGACACCGGCGCACGCAGTGCCGTGCCCGCAGAGGTCGCCCTCCGTGTCCTCCTCGGCGATCGTCTCCCCGTCGGGCCCGACGGAGATGGCGACCGCACCCGCCAGCTCGCCGACGAGGGGGTGGCCGCGTTCGACGCCGCTGTCGAGGATGCAGACGCGGACGCCCGCGCCGGTCGACCCGCCGATCGCCCAGTCGCGGTCGACGCGCTCGGGCAACGGGTTCTGCAGGCCGATCGCCTCCGCGGCGTCCCGCGGCAGCGACCACGCGGGGAACGGCTTGGCCTTCGCCTCGCTCATTCCCCGACCGCCGCGGCAGCGGCGCGCGCGCGGACGGCGCGTTCGTCGTCCGCGCCGACGACGAGGTTGATCTCGACGAGGTGGGCGGCGGCCTGCGCGGCCCCGCCGGCGAGGCGCGCAGCCGCTTCGAGGTCGGGGGCGAGGCTCGGGACGCGGTCCGCCAGCTCGCGCGCCAGCCCCACGACGTCGGCGCAGGCCTCGGCGATCGCGAGCGGCACGACGGCCGCGCGGTCGAGCATCGTCCCGAGGGCGAAGTCGCGCCGCGGGTCCGACACCGACGGCTCCGTGGTCGGCAGCGCCTCGAGCGCCGCCGCGTAGACCTCCGCGTCCTCGACGGCGAGGCGCTCGAGCCGAGCCGCGAGGGTCGCCGCCTGCGCCGCGCGGGGCTCGTCGCCGGCCTCGCGCGCGGCCGCGGCGACGACGGTGGCCGCCGCCGCGCCCGCCTGTGCGGCGGCGGGCCCGGCGGCGGTCGGCTTCCCGGTGCGAGGGTCGCCCACCGTCAGGAGGAGGAGCGCAACCGGGCGCGAGCGTCGGCGAGGATCTGTCGCGTCGGCTCGATTCCGGCTTCCGAGAGGGTGGACTCGAGGTCGGCGACGAGGCGCGCACGCAGCTCGGCGTCGGACTGCGCGCGGCCGATCAGGTCGTCGAGCCCGCGCCGCAGCCGAGGCAGCTCCTGCGCCGCTCTCACCCACCCCTCCGGGGCCGGCGGGAGAGCCGCGATCAGGCGGCCGAGCTCTTCGATGTCGCTTGTCGCCATCGTTCGAATCACCCGACCTCAGGACCGACGAGAGCACCGGAATCTTCCATCGCCGCGCGCAATTTCTCCAGGCAGCGCGAGATCCGGCTCGCGATCGTGCCCGCCGGCAGGTCGAGCTCCTCGCCGATCGTGCGGTAGCTCTGGTCGCGGGCGAAGAACCGGTCGAGCATCTCGCCGCACGGCTCGCCGATCCGTGCGAGCCCCTGCCGCACGGCGAGTGCCTCGTCGAGCTGGTCGAGCACGTCGTCGACCCCGTCCGGCTCGAGCTCCTCCGCCGGCGTCTCCCGCCGCGTCTCACGGAAGCGGTCGATGCACTGCCGCCGCGTCAGCTGGGCGAGCCACGGCCGCACCGCGGCGTCGTCCCGGAGCTTCGACAGCTGCTCGTACGCCTTGGCGAACACGTCCTGGAAGACGTCCTCCGCGTCGTGCTGGGGGAGCCGGAACCCCTGCGTGCAGATCGCGTAGACGTAGCGGGCGAAGCGATCGACGAGCGCCGCCCACGCCGCGTCGTCGCCGGCACGGCAGCGTGCGACGAGCGCCGCATCCGTCGGCTCGTCCCCCATCGACGGAAGTCTGCGGCGGGACGCGGGAGAAGGCAAGGCCGTAGTATCCGCTCGTGTTCAGGAAGGACGTGAAGCTGCGCCGGCTGAAGGAGGTGCCGCTCTTCTCCGGGTGCTCGAAGCGCGAGCTCGAGGAGATCGCGGCGGTCGCCGACGAGATCGTCTTCCCGGCCGGGCGGACCCTGATCCGGCAGGGCGCCACCGGGCGCGAGTTCATCGTCGTCCTCGACGGCGACGTGGAGGTGCGTCGCGACGGGCGCGAGCTGCCGCGCGGGGACGCCAACTACTTCGGCGAGGTCGCCCTCCTCACCGGCGCGCCGCGGAACGCGACCGTGACGACGACGACGCAGGTCGACGCGCTCGTCCTCACCGCGCGCGCGTTCGACCGCATCGTCGCGACCTCGGACTCGATCCGGCGCAAGGTGATCGCGAGCCTCGCTTCGCGCCTCCCGCCGGGCGACTGACCGCGCTCAACGGCAGCTGCCCGCGACGGCGAGCATCTGCGCGTTCGTGAGCGAGTCCTGCAGGGTGTTCGTCAGCCAGACCCGCGTCGACCCGGCGTGCCACGCGAGCTGGTGGATGTGGCCCGCGTCCGTGTACACGTCGTAGCTGCGCCCGCCGCGGTCGATCGTCGTCGTTGGGGAGGCGAGGATCGGCGGGTCCTGCCAGGTCGTGAACATCCAGAGCAGCGAGTCGCCGGAGCCGGCCGTCGCGTACAGCGCCGTCGCCGGGTGCTTCGCGATCACGTAGGAGCGCGCGGCGTCGCTCGGCCACCAGAAGCCGGGCGGCAGCTGCGTCGGCGCGCACGTGCGGATCCCGTTCGCCACCGAGGCGAGGAGCGACCGGCCGCGGCCGCCGTCGGCCACGAGCCGCGGCGGTGTCGAGGGGACGGCGGCGGGCCGGCGAGCGCCTGGGCGGCCGCCGGGGCGCCGCGGCGTCGTCACGCCGAGCCACGCGCGCACCGCCGAGCGCAGCTGTGACGGCGTCGCCTGCAGGTAGTCGGCGCCGTAGAGGAACAGGTCGCTGACGGGGATCGTCGTCCGGTAGACGCGGCTCGAGGGCGTGTCGTGGACGGCGCGGGCGAGCGACAGCACCTCCCCGAGGCCGGAGATGTCGGACGTCGTCGCCTTCGCGATCGAGAAGGCGAGGTTGCGCACCTTCAAGATGTCCCACGCGTCTCCGAGCGCGTCCTTCGCGACCGTGCGGAGGAGCAGCTGCTGCCGGGCGGCTCGGACGAGGTCGCTGTCGTCGTGCCGGTAGCGCGCGAAGGCGAGCGCCTGCGCGCCGTCGAGCTTCTGGTAGCCCGGCTGCAGGTCGATGTTCGAGTAGTTCGTGGCGGCGGTGCCGAGGTTCTGGTTGTAGTAGCGCTGGTCGACCGGGAACCAGATGCCGCCCAGGTCCGAGACGACGTCCTTGAAGCCGTGGAAGTCGACCTCGACGAAGTGGTCGATCTCGACGCCGAGCGTGTCGCGCACGACGCGCGTCAGCAGGCGCTCGCCCCCGTAGCGGAACGCCATGTTGATGCGGTCGTGGCCGTGCCCCGGGATGAAGACGTAGAGGTCGCGCGGGATCGAGAGGAGCGCGATGCGGTGCCGGTCGGGCTCGATCCGCGCGAGCATGATCGTGTCGGAGCGTGCTCCCGAGCCGCCCTCCCAGCGGTGGTCGGAGCCGATCAGGAGGATCGTCTGCGCGGCCGGCTCCGGCGGCAGGCGCACGAGCTCGTGCTTCGGCACCACGTGGAGCTCCGGCTTCACCGCCGCGACGACCGCGCCCTTCGGCCCGGCGTGGAGCTGATCGAGCGCCGAAGAGGCCTGCCAGTACGCGAGGCCGAGCGCCGCCAGGACGAGGACGACGAGCGTCGCGAGCGTCCCGAGGATCAGCTTCCGCACACGACGAAGCATTCCCGAAGCGGAAGGGGCGTAGACAGCCAACGGTTTCCCGATTACGGTCGAAGACGGTGGGCCGCCTCTCCGTCGTGATCGCGCTCGTCGCCGCGCTCGTCGTCTGCGCGTCCGTCGGCGGACGCGCGGGGACCGGGCGGACGGCGCCGGCGCCCTTCGCCGACGCCCTCACCCTCTCGCCCGCGGCCCGTCCGGCCGCCGCGCGGCCCGCCGCCGTCCGGACGGCGGCGACGTGGTGCGGCACGACCTCGACGACCGACCGGCCGCCGGACGGCACCGGCTACCCGATCCGCGTGTTCTACGCGCTCCCGTCCAACGGCACGGACCAGAGCGCGACCTGGGCGCCGCAGATCGCGGCGATGATCGACGAGATCGACGCGTGGTGGCAGCGCGAGGATCCGTCGCGGCTCCCGCGGTTCGACATGTACGCGGCGTCGTGTGGGCCGCAGGTCGACCTGCAGGTGCTGCGCCTGCCGTCCGTCAGCGTCGGGATGACGGACGCGCACCAGGTGTTCGACCTCCTCTGGACGCAGCTCCAGTCGCAGCCGGACGCGGGCACCGCGAAGTACCTCGTCTTCGTCGACGGCGTCGACACGGGCGACATCTGCGGCGTCGGCGCGCCGGCCGCCGGCTCGACGCTCGGCTCGCCGTCGATGGGCGTCGCAAGCGTCTTCCTCGAGGCGTGCAACGGCACCGACCAGGCGAGCACCGCTGCGCACGAGCTCCTGCACGCCGTCTCGCCGGGCAACGGGTTCCCGCAATCGCCGCACACCTGCCCGGGCGACCTCTTCCACTTCTGCGACTCCTCGGGCGACATCCTCTACCCGTACGCGGAGTCGGGCATCCCGCTCGGGTCGTTGCAACTCGACGTCGGCCACGACGACTACTGGGCCGGCACCGCGCCGACGAACCTGCAGGTGCAGCCCTGGTTCAGGCACACGCAGGACCAGGTGCCGCTCGACGTCGCGATCACGGGGAAGGGGACGGTCGCGAGCGACATCCCCGGCATCGACTGCTCCGCCTCGTGCGGCACCGACTGGGACCGCGGCACCGTCGTGCAGCTGAGCCCGGCGTCGGCCGACGGCTACCGCTTCGTCCGCTGGAGCGGGACCGGCTGCTCCGGTGACGCCGACTGCTCGCTCACGCTCGACGGACCGAAGAGCCTGACGGCGGTCTTCGCGCCCGAGACGTACGTGCTCTCGGTGCGCGTCGTCGGGAGCGGCACCGTCTCGAGCGTGCCCGTGGGGCTCGCCTGCAGACGCGGGGCGTGCACGAAGCAGTTCACGTCGTTCGAGCGCGTGTCTCTCTCCGCGAGGCCCGCGCATGGGTGGCGCTTCGCCGGATGGAGCGGCGGCTGCCGCGGCAAGGCGCGGTGCAGCGTGCCGATGAGCGCGCCGGCGAGCGTCCGCGCGACGTTCACCAGGGCGAAGTAGCACCCGCTCGTCCCGCGTCGGTCGTCGCCGCGCTGGCGAACGGCCGCCGGAAGGACTAGCGTCCCGCGAAGCCAAGGACGAGGTTGGTGCCCATCCCCCGCACGACAATCGTCGCACTCTGCGCCCTGCTCTCGGCTGCGCTGCTCGCCGGAGACCTCTCCGCGGCCTCGCCGAAGGAGCGGCTGCGCGAGAAGCGCGCCCAGGCGGCCGCCGTGCTCGCGCAGGTGAACGCGCTCGACCTCCGGTTCGAGGCGAGCGTCGAGGCGTGGAACGGCGCCCGCTACGAGCTCGCCCTCACGCAGCAGAAGTTGGTCTCCGACCGCGCGCGCCTGCGCGTCGCGCAGCAGCAGCGGCAGATCGCGATCTCACGCCTCGAGCGCCGCGTGCGTGCGCTCTACGAGAGCAACGACGACCCGACGGCGATCGGGATCTTCCTCGGCAGCTCGAGCGTGAACGACTTCATCACGCGCATGGACGACGCGAGCGCGGTCGCCGCGGCCGACCACCAGCTCGCGATCGAGACCACCGCGGCGCGGGACCACTACGCGCAGGTCGCGCGCGAGACAGCCGCGACCGTGCAGCGGCGGGCGGTGGCGTTGCAGCAACGCAGCCGTGAGCGGGCGCGCATCGGCTCGATGCTCGGCGAGCGCAAGCGCCTCCTCGCCTCGGTGCAGTCCGAGGTCGTGCAGCTCCAGAAGGAGGAGGCGGCCCGCCAGGCGCGCCTCGCGGCCGAGGCCCGCGCGCGCCTCGCGGCGGAGCAGGCGGCCGCCGCGCGGCAGGCCCGGCAGGAGGCGGCCGCGCGCGCGGCGCTTGCCGCGGCCGCGCAACGCGACCGGGCCGCGACCACGACGGCCGCCGACCCGACGCCGGCGCCCGCCGCTCCCGCGACGACCGCCCCGGCGCCGACGACGCCCGCGACGACGCCTGCCGACCCCTCGGATCCCGCGACGACCACGACGACGACTCCGGCCGCACCGACGCCCACGCCGGCGCCCGCGCCGCTCGGCGGCGGCCACCCGGAGGCGGCGTCGATCGCGCTCCGCTACCTCGGCATTCCGTACGTCTGGGGCGGCGCGTCGCCCGCCGGGTTCGACTGCTCGGGCCTCGTCATGTACGTGTACGCGCAGCTCGGCATCTCTCTGCCGCACTACGCAGCCGCGCAGTACGGCTACGGGACGCCGGTGTCGCGCGCGGACCTGCAGCCCGGCGACCTCGTCTTCTTCGACGGGCTCAACCACGTCGGCATCTACATCGGGGGCGGGCAGATGGTGCACGCCCCGCATACCGGCGACGTCGTGAAGATCTCGCCGATCTCGGAGTTCGGCGCCGGCTACGTCGGCGCGCGTCGCATTTGAGCCCGCCGCTCGCGGGGCTCCGCGTCGTCGACCTCTCGCGCGTTCTCGCCGGGCCTCTCGTGGCGATGACGCTTGGCGACCTCGGCGCCGACGTCGTCAAGGTCGAGTCGCCGCTCGGGGACGACACCCGCCGCTGGAAGCCGCCGCAGGACGCGCAGGGTCGTGCCGCCTACCACCACACCGCGAACCGCAACAAGCGCTCGATCGTGCTCGACCTGAAGGACGCACGCGACCTCGAGCTCGCTCGGCGCCTCTGCGAGCGGGCCGACGTCGTCGTCTCGAACTTCCTGCCGGGGACGCTGGCGCGGTTCGGCCTCGACCACGAGACCGTCGCGGTCGCGAACCCGGGCGTCGTCCACTGCGAGCTGAGCGGCTTCGGCGAGGGTGCGGGCGCGGCGCTTCCGGGCTACGACCCGCTCGTCCAGGCGCTCTCCGGCCTGATGTCGGTGACGGGGCCGCCCGGCGCGCCGTCCAAGGCCGGCGTCGCCGTCACCGACGTCGTCGCCGCGCTCTACGCGACGATCGGCGTGCTCGCGGCGCTCCACGCGCGGCGCGAGTCGGGGCGCGGCCAGCGCGTGACGGTGAACCTGTTGCACGCGAGCCTCGCGCTCCTCGCGAACCAGTCGACCGGCTACCTCGCAAGCGGCGAGACACCGGCCGCGCTCGGGAACGTGCACCCGAGCATCGAGCCGTTCGCGACCTATGCGGCCGCCGACGGCGACCTGATGATCTGCGCCGGAAACGACGGGCAGTTCCTCCGCCTCTGCGACGTGGTCGGGCTACCACCCGACGCGCGCTTTGCGACGAACGAGCTGCGCGTCGCGAACCGCGACGAGCTGCGCCCGCTGCTCGAGGAGCGGCTGCGGGCCCGCCCGCGGTCGGACTGGGTCGCCTCGCTCGCCGCGGCCGGGGTTCCCGCCGGGCCGGTGCAGACGATCGCCGAGGCGTTCTCGCTGGCGGACGCGCTCGGGCTCGACGTCGTCGACGAGACGGACGGGGTGCGCACGGTCGCCTTCCCGGCGCGCCTGTCCGAGACGCCCGCCGTCGTGCGCCGGCGCCCGCCCGACCTCGACGAGCACGCAGACGAGCTCAGGCGCGGGTGATCGTCACGTCGACCCCGGCGTTCCGGAGCAGCGTCGAGAACGGGCAGCTCGCGTCCGCCCGTTCGAGCACGTCGTCCGGCACCTCGTCGCCCGCGAGCGTGACCTGCGAAGCCACGATCTGGTGCCCTTGCCCCTCGACCTCGTCCATGACCACGCGGCACGTGACCTCGAGCCGCTTCGGCGGCGACCCGGCCTGGGCCAGCTCCGAGGCGATCGACATCGTGAGGCAGCCGCCGTGGCCGGCGGCGAGCAGCTCCTCCGGGCTCGTCGTCTCGGCGGCGGCGGCGATCCGCGTGGGCAGGGAGTAGGGGAGCTCGGCGAAGGCGCCGCTCCCGGCGCTGATCGTCCCGCTCCCACGGGCGACGTTCCCTTCCCAGACGATGCGCGCCTCGCGCTCGATCCTCGGCATCAACTCTCCTTCCCGTCGGGAACGACGGCGAGCGTGCCGTCGGGGTAGTAGGCGTCGGCCGGCGAGCCCGCGGGCCGGAAGACGCCGAGCACGCGTAGCTCCGACCGTCCGGTGTTCGCGAGGCAGTGGACGAGCGTTCGCGGCAGGTGCACGCACGAGCCCGGCCGGAGCGCCTCCTGCTCGCCGTCGATCTCGAGCAGGCCTTCGCCCTCGAGCACGTAGATCACCTCGTCGTAGAGGTGGTAGTGGTCGGGCGCCCGGCCCGGCGGGATCAGGCCGACGAACTGCGTGACCGATGCGCAGCCGACCTCCGGTGTCGCCCCGAGGAGGAACGCGCGGCCCGCTGTCGCCGTCCCGGCTTCGGCCGCCGCGAGGTCGACGACGGCTGGGCCGCCGCCGCGCT
>Ga0070739_10004368_pt1 | contig 16776 bp, 14 predicted proteins | sample Coa_R1_7_FD_66445 | JGI IMG/M metagenome (GOLD analysis project Ga0070739, IMG submission 66445) | Surface soil microbial communities from Centralia Pennsylvania, which are recovering from an underground coalmine fire - Coalmine... | ecosystem: Environmental > Terrestrial > Soil > Unclassified ... | reverse complement strand
GCCACATGGAATTGGGGGAAGAAAGCCGGAAGCGGAGAACTATCGGCTTTCAGAAAGCCGGCTCACCGGAGTTTTATCTCACCAGGAGACGACGTTTACACAAAATTCTTGACAAGACCCAAAATTCTTGACAAGACCTCAATTTCGCCGCTTCCCCTCCCACCACCGCAATCGATATATTGATGTTCGGACCGCCCCGCCATGCGCCTGCTCATCATCCTCCTTCTCGCTGCCCTCTGCGCCGCGCAGCCCACGCCCATCATTTTCGACACCGATATCGGCAATGACGTCGATGACGCCCTCGCTCTCGCCGTCCTCCACGCCCTCGAATCCCGCGGCGAGGCCCGCCTCCTCGCGGTGACCATCACCAAGGACAACCGCTTCGCCGCGCCCTTCGTCGATCTCGTCAACACCTTCTATGGCCGCCCCGGAATCCCGATCGGTGTGGTCCGCAGCGGCAAGACACCCGAAGACAGCGCCATGATCCGCATCCCCGCCGAGCGCCGCCGCCCCGATGGCTCTTTCGTCTACCCCCACCGCCTCACCGACGGCGCGGCCGCGCCCGAAGCCACCGCCGTGCTGCGCCGCGCGCTCGAATCCGCCGCCGATTCGAGCGCCGTCATCGTGCAGGTCGGCTTCAGCACCAACCTCGCGCGCCTCATCGCCTCGCCCACCGACCGCGCACTCGTCGCGCGCAAGGTCCGCCTCCTCTCCGCGATGGCCGGCCACTTCCCCTCGGGCGACCCCGAATACAACGTCAAGACCGACATCCCCGCGGCCCAGGAACTCTGCGCCTCCTGGCCCACTCCCATCGTTTTCAGCGGATACGAAATCGGCCGTGCCCTGCTCTTCCCCGCCTCCGCCGTCGAGCGCGATTTCTCCTGGACGCCCGCGCACCCCGTCGCCGATGCCTACCGCAACTACCAGCGCATGCCCTACGACCGCCCCGCCTGGGATCTCACCGCCGCCCTCTACGCCGTCCGCCCCGATCGCGGTTACTTCGATCTCTCGCCGCCAGGCCGCGTCACGGTCGACGACCGCGGCCAGACCCGTTTCAACGCGGACCCCGCCGGCCGCCACCGCTACCTGATTCTGCGCGAGGAACAGAAGGCCCGCACGCTCGAAGCGCTCGTCCTCCTCGCCACCCAACCCCGGTGAAGCCGCGCTACTTCGCGTCCCGCCAGTTCTCCCCGACCCCGATATCCACCACCAGCGGCACCTCCAGTTCCCGCACGCCTTCCATCTCCCGCTTGACCATCCGCGAGAGGCCGTCGACCTCCTCCGGCGGGCATTCGAACACCAGTTCATCGTGCACCTGCAGCAGCATCGCGCCGCGGCATCCGGCCGCCTCCAGCGCGCCATCGATCCGCACCATCGCCAGCTTGATCAGGTCCGCCGCCGTGCCCTGCAGCGGCGAATTCACCGCCGTCCGCTCCGCAAAACCGCGCGCATTCGGATTCCGGCTGTTGATGTCCGGAATCGGCCGCTCGCGCCCGAACAGCGTCCGCGTCACCCCGGTCTGCCGCACCTCCGCAATGGTCGCATCCAGCCACTGCCGCACGCCCGCGTGCCGCGCGAAGTAGTTCTTGATGTATTTCTCGGCCTCGGCCCGTGAGATCCCGAGCTGCCCCGCAAGCCCGAACGCGCTGATCCCGTACACGATCCCGAAATTCACCGCCTTGGCGCTGCGCCGCGCGTCCGCCGTCACCATCATCGGCGGCACGCCCAGCACCTCGGACGCCGTCCGCGTATGGATGTCCTCCCCGCTCCGGAACGCCTCCACCAGCGCCGGGTCGCGCGACATATGCGCCAGCAGCCGCAGCTCGATCTGCGAATAATCCGCCACCACCAGCTTCCATCCCTCGCGCGGCACGAACGCGGCGCGGATCTCCCGCCCCAGCTCCGTCCGGATCGGAATGTTCTGCAAGTTGGGGTCGCTCGATGAGAGCCGCCCGGTTGCCGCCCCGGTCTGGTGGAAGCTCGTGTGCAGCCGCCCCGTCGACGGCTCGATCAGCGCCGGCAGCGCGTCTACGTACGTCCCTTTGAGCTTGGTGAGCTGCCGGTACTCCAGCACCTTGCGCACGATCTCATGCGCCGGCGCCAGCTCCTCCAGCACGTCCGCCGCCGTCGAAATCGTCTTCCCTTTGCCGTATTTCACCGGCGCCGGCAGCTTCAAATCTTCGAACAGCACCCGCCCGAGCTGCTGCGGTGAACTGATGTTGAACGGCTTCCCCGCAAGCTCTTGAATCTCCGCCGTCAGCCGCGCGATCTCCCCCTCCATCATCGTGGAGAGCCGCTTCAGCTCCACCGGATCGATGCGGATGCCCGTCTTCTCCATCCGCGCCAGCACGCGCGCCAGCGGCAGCTCGATCGTCTCGTACAGCTCGCCCAGGCCGCGCGTCCGTACCGCCGGCGCGAGCTGCCGGTAAACCTCCAGCGTGATGTCCGCGTGCTGTTCGGGCGAGGGCCCGAGCTTCAGATCCAGCCGCCGCCGCGCCTGCTCGTCCAGCGGACACCCCGAAGGGTCGGCGTCCAGCAGGAACGCGTACAGCATCACGTCGTGATCGAACCCGCGCGCCGCGACTCCCATGCGGTCGAGCGTAAGCAGCGCGGTCTTCACGTCGCACGTGACCTTCGCCTTGCCCGCGTCCTCCAGCCACGGCTTCAGCTCCGCAACCAGCTCCGGCGGAACCGCCCGCGCCTCGCCCGGCGTCCGCGCCAGCCCGATCGTATCCAGCGTGAACTCGCCTTCCCCGGAGTGCGAGATCGCCACCGCCACCTCGCCCTCGCCCGCCGCCAGCCACTCCCGGAGTTCCGCAGCGCTCGCGAACACGCGGTAATCCCGCGCCCGCGTGTCCTCTCCGGGCCCCATCTCCTTGAGCAGCGAATAGAACTCCAGTTCCTTGTAAACGGCCTTCAGCGCGGGCTCATCCACCTCCCGCGCGCGCACCGCTTCGATATCGAACTCGATCGGCACCTCGGTCGCGATCCGCGCCAGCCGCTGCGACATCCGGATCCGCTCCACATGGTTCTGCAGGCTCTCCCGGTACGTCTTCTTCTGGACCTCGCCCGCCCGCGCCAGCAGCGCATCCACCGATCCGAACTCGCGCAGCAGCGTCTGCGCCCCCTTCTCTCCGATCCCCGGCGCCCCTGGAATGTTATCGATCGCGTCCCCCATCAGCGCCAGCAGGTCCGCCACCTGCTCCGGTGGAACGCCCATGAACTCCTTCACCTTCGCCGGATCGTACCAGGCGTCGTCCTTCGCCGGGTTCAGCATCGAGACGCGGTCCGTCACGAGCTGCAGCATGTCTTTATCGCTCGAAACGATCACCACCTCGAAGCCCGCCGCTTCCGCCCGCCGCGCCAGCGTGCCGATCACATCGTCGGCCTCGAACCCCGCATACTCCAGAATCGGAATCCGCATCGCTTCGAGCACGCGCCGCACATACGGGATCTGCTCCAGCAAATCGGGCGGCGTCTCCGTGCGGTTGGCCTTGTATTCCGCAAACTCAGCCACGCGATGCGTCGGCTCGCCGCTTTCGAACACCGCCGCGATGTACGGCGGCTGCTGCTCCCGCGCCAGCTTCCGCAGCATGTTGTTGAAGATGTAGACGGCTTCGGTGGAAAGCCCGGTCGAGGTCCGCATCGGCGGCGCCCCGCTCCGCGCCCGCGCATGGTACGCGCGAAAAATGAACCCGAATGTATCGATCAGAAACAGCCGCTTCGCTTTCGCCACTGGCCCCATTGTGCCATGCAGAACCGGCCGGCAGGCTTCCAATCCGGCCCCGCGACCGCTCGCACTGCCCTAAATCCGCCACATCGGACACCGCCAGGTGTTGCAAATGAGCCACACCAGCGATTTGACAAACCTTTACGAATCAAAAAGTTGAACTAGCGCGTCCGGATTGCTCAAATAGAGGTATGCTTCTTCCGGAGACCCTGCTTGCGATTTGAGACCACGATTCAGCGCCCCGTCGAAGCTGCCGGGGTCGGCTTGCATAGTGGGGTTCCCGTCCGCATCCGCCTCCTCCCCGCCCCCGTCTCAACCGGCATCGTTTTCGTCCGCACCGACCTGGAGAACTATCAGATTCCCGCCAGTTGGCGCTATGTGGCCCGCGTCAGCTATGCCACCAGCCTGATGCGCGGGGCCGTCCTGATCTCCACCACCGAACACCTCCTCAGCGTCTTCTACTCCATGGGGATCGATAACGTCTACGTCGAAATCGATAACCTCGAAGTCCCCATCCTCGATGGCAGCGGCGAGCCGTTCGTGCGCCTCATCCGCGAGGCCGGCATCCGCCAGTACCGCCGCAAGCGCCGCTACCTGCGCATCCGCCGCCCCATCTCGGTCGAGGACAAGGGCAAGCGCATCAGCATCCTCCCCGCCGAGAGCTTCCGCCTCACCTGCGACACCGATTACCCCAGCCCCGTCGGCCATCAGTGCCTCGAGCTCGAAGTCACCCCCGAAAACTACGCCTCCGAGATCGCCTTCGCCCGCACCTTCGGCTGGGAGCGCGATCTCGACCAGATGCGCAACATGGGCCTCATCCGCGGCGCCTCGCTCGAAAACGCCGTCTGCTTCACGGATCGCGGCGTCCTCAACACGGAAGGCCTCCGCGCCCCCGACGAATGCTGCCGTCATAAAGCGCTCGACCTCATCGGCGACCTCGCCCTGCTCGGCCGTCCCCTGCTTGGCCACGTCATCGCCGAGCGCGCCGGCCACGCCATGCACGCCGCCCTCGTCGCGCGCATCATGAGCGATCCCAGCCTGTACGAGATCCTCACCTTCGACCAGTTGGCCGCCATGGTCACGGAAACCCTCGTTTCGTAACGCAGCGCTCCCCCCGGCAAAAAATTCGAACGGGACACCTAACCCTCCTCATGCCTTGACCGTCTACAATTGTGGATAATCTAGGCATATGGGAAAGCCGACCGATCTCGTTCAGGGCACACTCGACCTGCTGATTCTCAAGACCCTCTCTCTCGAACCGAAACACGGCTGGGCCATTGCCAGGCGCATCCAGCAGGTTTCGCAGGATGCTCTCCAGATTCAGCAGGGCTCGCTCTATCCGGCGCTCCATCGTCTGGAGCAGCAAGGCTGGATCCGGTCCGAATGGCGCCCGACCGAGACCGGACGAATGGCCAAGTTCTATTCCCTGACCCGTGCCGGCCGCCTCCAGTTGGAGAGGGAGTTGGCAAACTGGACCCGGCTTTCGGCCGCGGTAAACCTGGTCGTTCAAGAGGCTTAAACCGATGCGAACGCTGGCGAAACTCCGGCTGCGCTTTCGCTCGCTCTTCCGCCGCAACGCCGTGGAGCGCGAACTCGAAGACGAGTTCCGCTTCCATTTCGATCAACTCTTCGACGAGAACCTCCGCGCGGGGATGTCCGCGGCAGATGCCCGGAGCTCCGCGCTGCGCACCATCGGAGGCGTCGCTCAGTTTCAGGAGGAGTGTCGCGACATGCGCCGTGTCCATTTCATCGATGACCTGGTGCGGGATCTCCGCTACGCCATTCGCAACCTGCACCGCAGCCCCGGCTTCACCGGACTCACCGTGTTGATCATGGCTCTCGGAATCGGCGCCAATGCCGCCATTTTCGCTGTGGTCAACGCGGTTCTGCTGCGTCCGCTGCCATATCGCGACCCGTCCCGCATCGTGCTGATCGACGAGACGGTTCCTCGGTTGACGCGGGAGGGAATACCCGCCACACCGCAGGACGTCCTGGAATTCCAGAGAAACTCGAAGGTCTTTGCCGCTGTGGCAGGCTTCACGTCCAACGACGCGGATCTCACCGGACAGGGCCAGCCAGAGCGACTAAAGGGCATGCGTGTCTCCGCCGAACTGTTCGATGTCCTCGGGGTCCAACCCATGCTCGGGCGCGGCTTCACCCAGGCGGAGGACCGGCCGGGGAGCGGCGTCGCAGTCATCAGCTACAGTCTTTGGCAGCGGCGCTTCGGCGCAGATGCGCACGTAACAGGCAAGGTAATCAACCTGGACCGCCAGCCCACCAGGATCGTCGGGGTCATGCCGAAGGATTTTGAGTTTCCCCTGCCCGGAATGTTCTTCGGCGGCAAGAACGATATCTGGCTGCCCATGGGCTTTACCGCCCGGGAGCTGTCCACCATCGGCCTGTACAACTTCGCCATGATCGCGCGGCTCAAGCCGGGCGTGAGCCTGGACCGGGCGCAGGCCGATGCGCATGCCGTCGCTCTGGGGATCGCGGCGAAATACCCTCCTCAGGTCCGGGCGGAAGCAACGCTCGACGCCCAGGTGACACCGGCTATGCAGCGCGTCGTGCAAGGTTCGCGGCATTTGTTATGGCTGCTGTTCGGCGCCGTTGCGGTGGTCCTGCTGATCGCCTGTGTCAATTGCGCGAACTTGCTCGTGGCGCGTGGGGCCGCTCGCGAGCGCGAGTTCGTGGTCCGCGTCTCGCTCGGCGCCGGCCAGGGGCGCCTCGTGCGGCAACTGCTGACCGAGAGCATTGTGCTTTCCGCGGCGGGCGGTTCGGCCGGCCTGGTGCTCGCCCTATGGCTGGTGAGGCTCCTGGCAAGCGTAATCCCCGCTTCGGTGCCGCGCGCCGCCACCATCAGCCTCGACTGGCGCGTGGCAGCCTTCACCGCCGCGATTTCCGTATTTGCCGGGTTGTTCTTCGGCGTGCTCCCGGCCTTCGTAGCGGTGCGCTCCAGCGAGTCCGCGCGTCTAAGAAGCGCCGGTCGAGGGGCCACGGCGAATCGCAGCCGGGCTCGCCTTCGGGACCTCCTGGTGGTCAGCGAGGTTGCGCTCTCCATGATCCTGCTCGTCGGAGCCGGGCTGCTCGTGCGCACCATCCTGGCGTTGCATTCCGTGAACCCCGGCTTTGATACCGAACACGTGCTGACGGCCCGCGTCTCGCTCCCGGCCAAAGCCTATGGTGACGCCGGCTCGATCCGGAATTTCTACCAGCGCGCCATCGGCCAGCTTGCCGCTCTACCCGGATCGAGAGGCGCCGGAGCAGCCGCCGCGAACCTGTTGAACCCGGAACGAGGCCGCCTCTTTGTCGTGAAGAACCCGTCCGTTCCGGAAGCCATCTCCTCGCACGCGGAGGTACTTGGCGATTATTTCCAGGCGGTCGGGATTCCGCTGCGCCGCGGCCGGCTGTTCGACTCACGGGACCGCCGCGGATCAGAGCCGGTCTTGCTCATCAACGAAACGCTCGCGCGCCGCTATTTCCCCGGGCAGGATCCGATCGGCCAGCAAATCAAACTGGGTTCACGGCAATCGCCCGACCCCTGGTACACCATCATCGGAGTCGTCGGCGACGCCAGGAACGACGGCTTGGCCAACGGCGTACGCCCGCAGACCTACGAGGCATTTTCGCAGATGGACGACCTCTCGGTCCGGAGCCGTGGCAGCTCAATGGTTCTTGCCGTAAGGTCGTCCGGCCGCCCCGATGCGCTCGCCTCAGCCCTGCGCGCCGTGGTCGCGCGCCTCGATCCCGAATTGCCCGTAACGAATCTTCAATCGACCCGCGCCACCGTTGAGGAATCGCTCGGCCCCGAGAGGTTTCAGGCCTGGCTCGTGACGGCATTCGCTGCCCTTGCGATGCTGCTCGCCACCGTCGGCATCTACGGTGTCGTGTCTCGCGCGGTGGTGCAGAGGACACAGGAACTGGGAGTCCGGATGGCGCTGGGCGCGTCCCGCGAGAGCGTGGTCTGGATGGTAGTCCGCGACGGCATGAAATTCGTGCTGGCCGGAGTGGCGCTGGGCCTCTTCGCCTCCTTCGGCTTCGCCCGTGTCATGACAGGATTCCTCTACGGCATCAGACCGACCGATGCCGTAACCTTTGCAATCGCGCCTGCCGTGCTGTGCATCGTGGCCCTGATCGCGAACCTCTCCCCTGCTATGCGCGCCGCCGGCATCGATCCGGCTTCCGCGCTGCGCGAAGAATAGGGATCGAGGCCGCCCTGGGCGAATACACCAAGCCAGAATGCTTTGCCGGCAGGCAAGGAACGGTTTTCCTCGCGAACCACTTTGAAGCCCTTCAGCCCCAGAAGCCGCCGCACTTCTCCTTTGTCGATCAGCACGAAATCCCTCTTCAGGCTTTGCATGGATGCATAGCGCGTGGACGCGACGCCCTGTTCCGCCACGCCCGGCAACTGCAGCACGACGGACAGGTTCCCTCCAGGCGCGACCAGCGCCAGCGCGTTCTCCAGCGCGGTGTCCATTCCGGCGTGTTCAAAAATCAGCGCAGCATGCACCATCGCCACTGGCGCAAAACTGAAATTCCGCTCCGTGAGATCGCAACAGTGCAACTCCAGGCCGGCGAGCGCCCCGAACCGCCGCCGGACCTCATCGAGATAGCGCGGGTTGATATCCACTCCCACGATCCTCTCCGTGACCGAACAATCGATGTGCTCCAGGCCATTGCCTCCAGCGATCCCCAGCACCGCAACGCTCTCCGGACGGCAATACTCGAGAGCGCACCGGAAGAGTTCGGCCAGAACCGGCAACTGTCCTACGTCCGGTAAAGTCATGTGGCCTTCGTAATCTTCCAGCGGTATGCCAAGCCAGGGATTTGCCATGCGTAATTTATAGGTAGCAGATATGCGGGACAGAATGGGCACGTGTGAGCCGCGGGGCGATAGCAAGGACATGGTCTCGATGCAGCGGTCCTTACAATCCAAGAACTATCGCCGGGCATTGCAGACAGCCGAAAACCTGATTGCGCGCGGTTTTGTGAACATTCAAGCCCACGTGGTCTGCTCTCAGGCATACGAGGGACTGAACGAGCCCGAGAAAGCAAAGTTCCATCACGATATTGCCGCCTCTTTGATTCGTTCGATCCTGGCGACCGGCGACGGCAAGACGAAAGAATCGGGCTTCGAGGTAATCGGGCGCCCGAATACGGGCCGTCGAATCGAAGGTAATTCCATCGCAGCCGTCCGAAAACCGGAGCGGCGGTTGTCACCGGCTCTTCGCATTTATATCTCCCTTCCATCCGCCGGCTTACCCGATCCAATTTCAGACTCCATCCCCCTCCCATGCTAAACTCCCGCCCGGATGGACCTCTCCCAACCTCGCCCCATCGCCGCGCCGCCCGAATTGGCTTCGTTTCGCAAATCGCAACCGCCCGTCCCGGCCCGCCGCTTGGCTTCGTCCGCCGCCTGTTGGGTTCGTTTTGCAGCCCGCAACCCCCTTCTACGCCAAGGCGTTACACCGAACGTTGGGTTCGTTTTGCATTTTTTGTTTTGGCGCCATCCGGGCCAGCCGATTGGCTTCGTTCGGCCAAACGCAATCCACGCTATCCTAAATCCCCAGGAGGGCTTTCCATGCTCCGTGGCGCTCTTTGCTTAGCCGCCGCTCTGTCCCTGCAGGCGGCCACGCCGCTTTACCAGACATCTTTTGAGAAGCCGCAAGCCTTCACGGCCGTCCGCGGCTCCGCCGTCGTGGATCCCAACATGCTCCACAATGGCAGCAAATCCCTGCGCGTCGAACCGGCCGGAACCGCGCCGGATGCCGCCATCCAGCTCGCTCCCGTCCACCTCACCATCGGCAAGCGCTACGAGCTCTCCGGTTGGGTTCGTTCCGGAAATCTCGAGGTCCGCGACCTCGACCGCTCGCCCATCGCCACCGGCGCCGCCCTCTCCATGGCGTCGATGCCCTTCGACGTTCATTCCGCCTCCCTCGGCGGCACCCAGCCGTGGACCCGCCTCAGCCTGAAGTTCATCGCCAGCCGCGCAGAGGATCAGATCCTCCTGACCGTTGCCAACGGCGGCGAATTCCACGGCAAAGCCTGGTTCGCGGACGTCAGCCTGGATGAAGTCGGCTCCGGCGATGCCTGGCCCACCCGCGACGCCGTCCAGACCTTCGGCCCTGCCTACCGCTACCCTGCCGCGGGCTGGATCTATCTCCACATCGAGGGCAAGCCTTACGAACGCGGCTACCAGCACGGCCATTTGATGGCCCGCGAGATCCCCGAATACCTCGCCCGCTGCGCCGCCGATCTCGGTGACGCCGGTCAGTGGAACGAGTACCGCACCATGGCCAACGCGCTCTTCCTCCGCGGCTTCGACCGCGAAATCCTGGAGGAGATGCGCGGCATCGCGGACGGCGCGGCCGATGCCGGCGCCAAGTGGCAGAACCGCCGCGTCGACCTGATCGATCTCGTCGTCGCCAACGTCACCGTCGAAATGGGCGAGCTCCGCTCCGCCATGACGGTCACGCCCACCGGCCTCGAAAACTTCACCTTCAGCAAGCCCGCCTACGCCGAATCGAAGATGGAAAAGGACTCGGTCCTCGATCACTGCTCCGCCTTCGCCGCCACCGGCCCGGCCACCCGCGATGGCAGGATGATCGTCGGGCACGTCACCTGGTGGCCCCTTACGCTCGCCGAGCAGACCAACGTCATGATCGACGTGAAGCCCGAGCGCGGCCACCGCGTCCTCATGCAGTCCTACCCCGGCGGCATCGAGAGCGGCACCGACTGGTATCAGAACGACGCCGGCGTGGTCCTCACCGAAACCACCATCCGCCAGACGCCGTTCAACGCCCAGGGCACGCCCGTCGCCTTCCGCGCGCGCCAGGCCATCCAGTACGGCGGCAATATTGACGAAGTGGTCGAGCATCTCGGCACGCGCAACAACGGCCTCTATACCAACGAGTGGATCCTGGGCGACGCCAAGAACAACGAGATCGCCATGTACGAGCTCGGCACCAATCACACGAAGCTGTGGCGCAGCTCGAAGAACGAATGGTTCGGCGGCACCCCCGGCTTCTACTGGGGCAACAATAACGCGAAGGATCTTGCCGTTAAGCTCGAATACCAGCCCGACCCCCACGGCGCGCCGGAGTACATCCCCTTCGTCCCCAGCATCCGCGACCTCGCCTGGCAGAAGCTGTACCGCGAGTTCAAGGGCAAAATCGACGAGCAGTTCGCCTTCCTCGCGTTCCGCACCGCCCCGCTCGTCAGCGCGAGCACCATGGACGCGAAGGTCGTCACCGCGGACATGGCCAACCGCATGATGGTCTGGGCAGCGATGGGCAAACCCAACCAGCGCGAATGGGTCGCGGCCGGTCGCGGAGCCTCCCCGCTCAACGACGGCCTCTACCCCAGCGGTTACTGGCTCTTCGACGCGCAGCAGCACCCGGACGCCGCCCCTCAACCATCGTCTGTAGGCGCCGGCCATGGCCGGACCGCTTCCGATAACACGCGCAAACCCGCGAGCTACGAATCCCGCCTCTGGAAAGGCTGGGTCCTTCCCGCCTCCGAAGCCGACACCTGGTTCGTCGCCGGCTCCGCGCAATACCACCGCATCCTCTCCTCCGACGACCCCGAGAAGCAGATCACCGCCACGGAGATCACCTACCGCGGCCTGAAGCTCGCGCCCGCGAACGAAATGAACCGATTCGCCATCGAGCAGGCCAAAGGCGTCCTCTTCCTCGATGCCCTCCGTCACAAGCTCGGCGACGACGCCTTCTTCAAGCTGCTGTCCGATTACTTCGCCGCCAACACCACGAAGACCGTCACCGCGCAGTCGTTCCTCGCCAAAGCCGGCGTATCCTTCGACTTCAAAGAACCGGCCGATGGCCCGGCCTACCTCACCACCGATATCAACCGCCACCTCGCCACCGCCGTCATCGTTTACGGCACCAACCGCGAAGCGGGCGCCAACCGCTATGCGGCCGAGCAGATCCAGTCGCGCTTCCTCGACCAATACGAGAGCCGAGTCCCCCTCTACAAGGATTTCGAGGTCTCCGATGACCTCCTGCAACACCGCGACATCGTCTTCGTCGGCCGCCCCGAGGCCAACTCCGCCCTTGCCGCCTGGGCCGAAAAGCTCGGTGTCGATTTCCAGGGCGCCGAATTCAAAGCCGATGGGACGATCCATGCCGATGAGCGTCAAGCCCTGCTTCTCGCCGCGAAGAACCCGCTCGACTCGTCCCACATGGTCTTAGTCGTCGCCGGCAACGACGCCCTGAGCACCGTCAAAGCCATGCGCGGCCAGGCCCCGGCGGATCACGTGGTCTATGAGGACGGCGTGACCGTTGCGAGCGCCGCCGGCCGCCGCCGGTAGGGCAGGCCCATGGCGTGCCCCACGGTCAAGCATGAAACCGATGACACGCTCGGATTTGACCGCCCTGCTCAACCGCATAGCCGCGAAGTTGAGGACGGCGGAGATGAGTACGGGCTATCGTCCTTTAGCCTGTTCCACCGTCCGCAGCCGCAGCTCCCGTAAGTCCCGCAGCATCACGTCCGGCGCCAGCGCCACCAGTTCCTCGACCGGTGTAATCCCGGTCTGCACCGAGATCGACCGGATGCGATTCGCCCGCGCGGCCTCGATATCCTGCGGCGCATCGCCGACCAGCGAGATCGGCGCGCCGCGCTCGATCCAGCCGCGCTGCCGCGCCTCGCGGATCGCCAGCTTCGCCAGCCCGGCGCGCGTCTTCGCCATCTCGCCGAAGGCGCCGTAGCGGAAGTAGCGGCGCAGGCCCGCGCGCTCCAGCTTCCGCCAGCCGATGCGCGTCAGGTTGCCGGTCACGAGGCCCAGCAGAATGCCGCGGCGCAGCAGCTTCGTCAGCACGGCCTCGACGCCCGGGCAATGCTTATCGTGGAGCGCCGGGCACACGCGCAGGTAGAACCGCTCGGCTGCGCGTTGAATCTCCGGCAGCGCTTCGCGGATCTCGCTCGCGCGCGCCCCGGCCCGCCTCATCATGATGCGGACAATATCGGGATCGAGCATCCCCTGCACCGGAATGCCTTCCGTGGTGGTTTCAAGGCCGGTCACGCGGCGGATGCCGTACACCAGCGCCTCGCGATGATGCGGCCCCGCGCGGCGCACGAGCGTGCCGTCGATATCGAAGAGGACGAGCGCGGGATGGGGCAACGTTCATCATAACGAAACGCTCCCGGCCGCTACAATAGAAGGGTGCAGCACTCCAAGTTTCGCGTGGGCCTGATCCAGATGGCCTGCGGGAAAGATCCAGCCGAGAATCTCGCCAAGGCCGAATGGCGCATCCGCGAAGCCGCCGGACGCGGCGCGCAAATCGTCAGCGTGCAGGAGCTCTTCCGTTCGCAGTACTTCTGCCGTGAAGAGAACGCCGACCTGTTCGACCTCGCCGAGCCCATCCCCGGCCCCACCAGCGAAAGCTTCACGAAACTCGCGCGCGAGCATTCGATCGTGATCGTCGGCTCGGTGTTCGAGCGGCGCGCGGCGGGCGTCTATCACAACACCGCCATGGTGATCGACGCCGACGGCTCGCTCCTCGGCCTCTACCGCAAGATGCACATCCCGGATGATCCGCTGTACTACGAGAAGTACTACTTCACGCCGGGCGACCTCGGCTTCCGCGCCTTCGACACGCGTTACGCGCGCGTGGCGGCGCTGGTTTGCTGGGACCAGTGGTATCCCGAGGCGGCGCGGCTTGCGGCCCTCAGCGGCGCCGAGGTGCTCTTCTATCCGACCGCCATCGGCTGGCACCCTTCGGAAAAGGCGCAGTACGGCGCGGCGCAGCACGACGCCTGGCGCACCATCCAGCGCGCGCACGCCATTGCCAACGGCCTGTACGTGGCGTCGGTCAACCGCGTCGGCTACGAGGGCCCGCCGGAGCACGGCCTCGAATTCTGGGGCGGCTCGTTCGTGGCCGACCCGTTCGGTGTGCTGCTCGCCGAAGCCTCGCACGATCGCGAGGAGACGCTCGTCGTCGAATGCGATCCGCGGCGCATCGAGGAGGTGCGGCGCAACTGGCCCTTCCTGCGCGACCGCCGCATCGACGCCTATTCCGGCATCCTCAACCGGGTGATCGATTGACCTCCCGGACCCCGCGCCAACTCGGCTTCCGCATGCCCGCCGAGTGGGAGCCGCACGAAGCTACCTGGGTCGCCTGGCCGCACAACCGCGAGGATTGGCCCGGCCGCTTCGCGCCGATCCCGTGGGTGTACGGCGAGATCGTACGCAAGCTGAGCGCAGTCGAGCGCGTCCGCATCCTGGTCAACGACGATGCGCTCGAACGGCAGGCCCGGCGCGTGCTGCGCGCCGTGGGCGCCAATCTCGATGCGGTCGATTTCTACCGCTGCCCGACCGACCGAGTCTGGACGCGCGATTACGGCCCCATCTTCGTCCGCAACCGCCGCGGCGAGGTGGCTCTGACCCGGTGGCGCTTCAATGCCTGGGCCAAGTACGACAACTGGAAGCAGGACGCGTGCGTGCCCGAATTCATCGCGCAGCAGTTGAACCGGCCCATCTGGCAGACCGGGATGGTGCTCGAAGGCGGCAGCATCGAGGTCAACGGCCAGGGGCTGCTCCTCACCACGGAAGAGTGCCTGCTCAGTGACGTGCAGGCGCGCAACCCCGGCATGCCGCGGCGCGAGATCGAGCGCCATTTCCGCGACTTCCTCGGCGTGCGGCGGACGATCTGGCTCCGCAACGGCATCGCGGGCGACGACACCCACGGCCACATCGACGATATCGCGCGCTTTACCGCGCCCGGTACAGTCGTCTGTGCCTGGGAGCCCGACCGCAGCGACCCCAACCACGAGCCGCTGCGCGAGAACTACGCCATCCTGCGCGAAGCCGGCCTCCGCGCGGTGAAGCTGCCGATGCCGCGGCCGCTCGTCTTCGCCGGACAGCGCCTGCCCGCCAGCTACGGCAATTTCTACATCGCCAACGGCCTGGTGCTCGTCCCGACGTTCAACGACCCGAACGACCGCATCGCTCTCAATACCCTGGCGAAGCTGTTCCCGGACCGCGAAGTCGTGGGCATCAACTGCACCGAGCTGATCCTCGGCTTGGGTGCGCTGCACTGCATGACGCAGCAGCAGCCGGCCGCCTCCCAACCATGAGCGCGCCTGCATGCTCGCTGCTTGCATGCCTGTGCTGCATCACGCTCGCGCAAGCGCAGGAGCCACTCGCGATCCTCGAACTCGGCGGAGCGGCCGGTCTGAGCCTCAACGATCGCAAGTCGAGTTTCGCGCCGACCGCCGCCTTGGAAGTCACACCGGTCGAAAAGTGGCTCGAGCTCGAAATGGGCGTGACTCCGGTCTACACGCGTTCCACCAGCGAGTGGGATACGGACCTGCTATTTAAAAAACCCTGGACGCTTTCGCGGGCCGTCGAATTCATGTTCGGCGCCGGTCCGGTGTGGATTCGCAAGCGGCAATGGAGCGCCGTCACGAACGCCGGCGCCGGTGAAGCCGTCGTCGACTTCATGTTCTGGCCGTGGCCCGGCAGCCGGTTCGGCTGGTACCTCGAACCGGGCTGCGAATACACGTTCGGCCACGCGCACGAGCGTTCGCTCGGCATCAGCGCCGGCCTGCTCATCAAGATCGGGACAAAGAAAGAAGCGCCGGCCAGCGCTAATACCATGCGTCCCGGTTCACGACCTTGATGCGGAACGGCGGCTTCTCGCGCTCGGCGGGATCCTGCTCGTAGATCTGCTCGGTTTTGGCGGGGTCGTAGTCGCGCCACAGCCAGGCGAGCGATTCCGGGAGATCGAGCGCGGCCTGCGCGCTGTTGTGCGCGGCTTCGCCGAACCGGAAGTGGAAATCGTAGCCCTTCATCTTCAGCGAATTCGCGAACTGGATCGCCTGCGCCGGCCAGCTTCCGAACTGGTTTTCGAGATCGTCCATGCCGTCGCTCTGCCAGACCCGGATGTTCTTCTTCGGCTCGCGCCGGATCTTGAACGGATACACATTGCCGCCGTCCAGATGCTCCTCCGGATGCCACTGGATCGAGGTGTAGCTGCCGATCGTCGAGTGCACGCGCGTGAACTTATCGGTGAAGAACCACGCCACATTGAAGGCGCAGATTGCGCCCGACGACTCGCCGGCGATCGCGCGCGAGTAGCCGTCCTGCCGCAGCTTGTACGTCTTCTCGACTTCCGGCAGCACCTCCTCCATCAGGAACCGGCCATAGCGGTCGGAGAGCGTATCGTACTCGACGCTCCGCAGACTCCGTCCGCCGGGCGCGATGGCCGGGGCGATCATGACGTGCACCATCGGCGGAATCAGCTTCTGCGCCACCAGGTTCTCCGTGACGGTAAAGAGGCGCAACGCGGAGACATCGCCATTCGCGATACCCTGGCCGGCGATGCCCTGTCCGTCCTGCCAGACCATCAGCGGCGCGGGGCGCGACGGGTCGACGCCGGGCGAGGCGTAAATCCAATAGTCGGCGGTCGCGCCATCGTAGATCTTGCTCGTGATGGTGCGCTTCTCGGACAGCGTTCCCTTGGGCACGCCGGGCTTGGGGTACGAGTCGGGATTGTAGCCGGCGATGTCGCGGCGCTGGCCGAGCGCCTTGCCGTCAGCCGTGAACTGATACGAGTGCGTCACGCCGGTGCGCATCTTGAATACGCGGAACCAGACTCGGGAGCCGGCGATGCGGTCGAGCGCGGCGGGCGGCTGGCCGTCTACGGAAACCGCCGCGGAGTTCTCCGCTTCGGCCGCGAACAGGAAATCCTGGCCCCAGACCCAGGCGCCTCCGGCGTTCTTGAGATTCGGAGCGCGCTTGGCGAGTAGAGCCTGGAACTCCGGCGATTTCACTCGCGCGGCTTCCACGAGCTCCTGGATGGGATGGGTCTGCGCGCGCAAGGCCAGCGCGGCAAGGGCGGCCAAAAGGCAAAGTCTGTGCATACGCACGGGCGATTATAACAATCGCGGGCAGGGGTCCGGGGCCAGGTTGACGGACAGTGCCGCAGACGGTTCCCGGTCGAACGCGGAGAGGCGGCGGCTCAGTTCGGTGAGACCGACGAGCACCTGGTCCAGCTCCACGCCGATGAAATGCCCGCGCTGCTCGTCCCGGC
>Ga0070739_10004366_pt1 | contig 16788 bp, 10 predicted proteins | sample Coa_R1_7_FD_66445 | JGI IMG/M metagenome (GOLD analysis project Ga0070739, IMG submission 66445) | Surface soil microbial communities from Centralia Pennsylvania, which are recovering from an underground coalmine fire - Coalmine... | ecosystem: Environmental > Terrestrial > Soil > Unclassified ... | reverse complement strand
GCGGCCGAATGCATCCCCGCCCCGCTCGACATCGTCACCCTCAACCAGGCCTTGCAGCAGATCGTGCGGGTGACCCGCCCGGCGACGCCGCCGGCGCGCCGCGAGACCGACGCGGTGAGTTTCGCCGGGCTGACCTTCCGGCCGCGGCAGAACGTGGTGATCGGCCGCAACGGGCGGCAGGCGCGCCTGACCAGCGCCGAGAACCGCCTGCTGTCGCACCTCGTCGCCAACCCGTGGGAGGTGCAGAGCCGGGTCGAGCTGGCCGACGCGCTGTACGGACGCCACCGCCCCGCCACCGACCGGGCGATTGACGTGGTAGTTAACCGTCTGCGCAAGAAGCTCGACGCTATTGGCGAGCCGGCAAATCATTTGGTAAAGACCGAGTTCCGCCGCGGCTACCGATTCGTCAGCGACGTTTCGGCCGAAGCATGAGGGGGGCCGCCGCGCGGCGCGGGCCGCGGGCGGCCGAGCGGACCGGGGGAAGATGATGGCCGAGGTCGCGCCCGGAAGCTTCACGGTCAAGCCGGCGACGGCACCGTCCGCCGCCGGCGCCTCGCTGCTCGGCGCGCTGGTCGTCGCCGCCCGCCAGCGCGGCGTGCACCTCGCCGCCGCCCAGCTGGTGCGCGACCACCTGCTGGAACCGGGCATGCCGACGGTTCCGCAGCTGCTCAACATCGCCGAAGCCTCCGGCCTGCGGGCCAGCCTGACCCGGCTGTCCTGGGCCGACCTCGCCAAGCTCGGCAAGGCGCTGCCGGCGATCGTGCTGTTGCGCAACGGCCATGCGATGGTGCTGCGCGAGGTCAACCACGGCGGGCCGACCCCGTCGGTGGTGGTGCAGGACCCGCTGGCCGGGCAGGATGCGCCGCTGATCCTCGACGAGACGCGCTTTTGCGGCGCCTGGACCGGCGAGGTGATCCTCGTCAAGCGCGACTACCGCATCCGCGACGAGGACCAGCCGTTCGGGCTCAAGCTGATCGTCGGCCAGCTCGTGCGCGACCGCCGCATCGCCCGCGACGTCGGCATCGCGGCGATCTCGCTGAGCCTGATCGCGGTGGCGCCGATCATGTTCTGGCGGCTGCTGATCGACCGGGTATTGGGCTACGGCAGCCTCGACACGCTGGCGGTGCTGTGCGTCGCGATGGCGGTGCTGATCGCCTTCGAGACCGGTTTCGGCTATCTGCGCCGCTATCTCGTGCTCTACCTGTCGCAGCGCATCGACGCCAAGCTGTCGACCTTCATGTTCGACAAGGTGCTCAACCTGCCGATCGACTTTTTCGAGCGCAATCCGGTCGGCGAGATCACCCGCGACATGAACGAGTTCTACCGCATCCGCAATTTCCTGACCGGACAGCTGTTCGGCAGCGTGCTCGATGCGCTGGTGCTCGTGGTGTTCCTGCCGATCATGTTCTTTTTCAGCCCGCTCTTGACCTTTTTCGTGCTTTTCTTCTGCGCGCTGATCTGCGGCTGGATCATCATCCGCCTGCCGGCGCTGCGGCGGATCAACAGCGAGGTGTTTGCCGCGGAAGGGCAGAAGGGCGCCTATCTGGTCGAGACGCTGCACGGGGTGCGCACCGTCAAGGTGATGGCGCTCGACGCGCGGCGGCGGCGCGACTGGGACGTCAAGGTGGCAAAGGCCGCGGCGCTGCGCTTCACCGAAGGGCGCATGGCCAACATCGTGCAGACCCTGGTGGTGCCGCTCGAACGGCTGATGACCAACGGCGTGTTCGCCTTTGCCGTCTATCTGGCGATCGCCACCAAGGACCAGGTCTATGTCGGCGCGCTGGTCGCCTTCATGATGCTGACCCAGCGGGTGGCGCAGCCGCTGGTGCAACTGTCGCAGCTGATCACCCAGTACGACGAGGTCCGCCTGGCGATCGCCATCATCGGCCGGCTGGTCAACCGCGAGCCGGAGGAGGGCCGCGCCCAGGCCGGCATCCGCACCCCGATCAACGGGCACATCGAATTCGCCGACGTGCGCTTCCGCTATGCCGGCACGACCAGCCCGGCGCTCGACCGCGTCTCGTTCACCGTGCCGCAGGGCGCGATCTTCGGCATCATGGGGCGTAGCGGCTCGGGCAAGACCACCGTCACCCGGCTGCTGCAATTGCTGCACAGCAATTACGAGGGGCTGATCAAGATCGACGGGGTCGATCTGCGGCAATACGACGTCGACCACCTCCGCTCCAGCCTGGGCGTCGTCATGCAGGAGAACTTCCTGTTCAGCGGCACGATCCGCGAGACCATCGCCGCCGCCCGCCCCGACGCCTCGTTCGAGGAGATCGTCGCCGCCGCCCGGCTCGCCGGCGCCGAGGAATTCATCGAGAAGCTGCCGCGCGGCTACGAGACCTATATCTACGAGGGCTCGCCCAACCTGTCGGGCGGGCAGCGCCAGCGCCTGGCGATTGCGCGCGCGCTGATCACCGATCCGCGCATCCTGATCCTCGACGAGGCGACCAGCGCGCTCGACGCCGAGAGCGAGGCGATCGTCAACACCAACCTGTTCCGCATCGCCAAAGGGCGCACCGTCATCATCATCTCGCACCGGTTGTCGATGCTGGTGCCGGCGCACCAGATCCTCGTGCTCGAACGCGGCACCGTCTACGACATCGGCAGCCACGCCGAGCTGCTCGAGCGCTGCGATATCTACAGCAACCTGTGGTACCAGCAGCACCAGCACCTCCAGCCCAGGCCCGCGCATGAAGTTATTCCGTTCCGTCCGGCCGGCGCCGAGTGAGGCGGAGGCGGCGGACCGGGAGCTGCGGCTCTACCAGTCCGAAACCGCCGAAATCCTGGAAGGCCCCGAGCCGCTGCAGGCGCGGCTGATGCTGTTCGTGCTGTTCGGCCTGTTCGTCAGCATGGTGCTGGTCGCCGCGGTGATGCGGATCGACCGCGTCGTCAGCTCGCAATCCGGCGTCATCGTCACCGTCGAGCCGACCATCGTGCTCGGCGCGCTCGACCAGTCGATCATCAAGACCCTCGACGTCAAGGAAGGCGACCGCGTCGCCAAGGGCCAGGTCGTCGCCACGCTCGACCCGACCTTTGCCAGCGCCGATGTCGGCGCGCTTAAGGCGCAGATCGCCAGCCTCGACGCGCAGATCGCGCGGGCCAAGGCGGAGCTGGCGCAGCAGCCGTTCACGATGCCGGACGGGCCGCCGGGGACGACCTCGTACGTGGCGATGCAGCGCGAGCTCTACCGCCAGCGCAAATCGCAGTTCGACGCCCAGCTCCACGCCTTCGACGAGCAGATCGCCCAGGAGAAGGCGACGATCGCCAAGTACCAGAACGACCAGGCCCGCTTCGGCGACCGCCAGCGCATCTCCAACGAGGTCGAGCACATGCGCGCCGAGCTCGCCGCGGCGCAGGTCGGCAGCCGGCTCAACCTGCTCGCCGCCACCGACCAGAAGCTCGAGATCATGCGCAACCTCGAATTCGACCGCAACGCGGTGGCGGAGAACCAGCATCAGCTCGACGCGACGATCGCCAACCGCGCCGCCTTCATCCAGCAATGGCTCGGCCAGACCAGCCAGGAGCTGGTAACCGCGCAGAACCAGCGCGACACCGCGGTCGAGCAATTGAGCAAGGCGACCCGGCACCAGGACCAGGTGCGCCTCGTCGCGCCGGAAGACGCGATGGTGCTGAAGCTCGCCAAGCTGTCGGTGCATTCGGTGCTCAACCAGGGCGACCCGCTGATCTACCTCGCGCCGCTCAAATCGCCGCTCGAAGCCGAGCTGCACATCGCCGCGCGCGAGGTCGGCTTCATCCGCGTCGGCGACCGGGTGACGATCAAGCTCGACCCGTTCGATTTCGTCGAGCACGGCACCGCCGAAGGCAAGGTGCGCTCGATCAGCGAGGGGTCGTTCAACGTCGACGACAACAACCAGCCGGTGCCGACCTATTACCGGGTCCGGGTGACGCTGACCGACGTGGCCTTGCGCAACGTGCCGCCCGGGTTCCGCCTGGTACCGGGCATGACCCTGAGCGGCGACATCCATGTCGGCACCCGCTCGCTGTTCATGTACCTGATGCGCGGCGTGGTGCGCGGCTTCGACGAATCGATGCGCGAGCCCTGATGGCCACCGCCGAAGATACCCGGCGCTTCGCCCCGCTCGGCCCGCACGCGCCGCGCCCGTTCTGGCGCGCCGCCGCCGCCGCGCCGGCGCCGCGGCCGGCGCCGGTTTCAGCGCCGCCGCCGTCGCAGCCCGATGCCGGCGCGGAAGCGATCGCCGGGCTGGCGCGGCGCCTGCTGCCGCTGCACGCCGGCGCCGCCGCCCGGCCGGACCGGCCCGCACCGCCCGCCGCCGAAGCGACGGCGGCACCCCAGGCGCCGCCGCGGCCGCGTCCGGTCCCCGCCTTCGAGCACAGCCGCTTCGCGGTCGCGCCGACACGGCGGCCGCCGCCGCGCCCGGCGCCCGAGCCGCCGCCGACGGCCGACGCCGCGCCGGTGTCGCGTCCGGCGCCAGCCCCCTCCGCCCCTGCCGAGACCGCGCCGGTGTCGCGTCCGGCGCCAGCCCCCTCCGCCCCTGCCGACACCGCGCCGGCGCCGCCCCCGCCGCGGCCCCGTCCGGTCCCGGCCTTCGAGCGCAGCCGCTTCGCCCTCCGGCGCCCGCAGCCCTCGGCGCCGCGCCCGGCCCCCGACCCGCCGGTGGTCGAGCTCGCCCCCACGCCGCCGCCGCCCGAGCCGCCGCCGGCTGCCGCCGATGCACCGGCGCCGCGAGCCGAGCCGGAGGCAGCGCCGCCGGCGCCGCCGCGGCGGCGGGTCGAGCCGGCGCTGAACTGGCGCCGGCGGGATTCGGCAGCAGCGCCGGCCGCCGCCAGCCCGCCCCCGGCCGCGTCGTCGCCGCGGCCGCGGCGGGCGCCGGCGCTGCTCAACTGGCGCCGTCCGGCGCCGCCGGCGGCGGAGCCGGAAATCGCCGACCCGTTCGCGCGCGGCCTCGCCGCGTTCGAGCGGCAGGACTTCGCCCAGGCGGCGCAGGCCTGGCTGGCCGCCGCGCAAGCCGGCAACCGCGAGGCGCAGTACCGCCTGGCGCAGCTCTACGAGCGCGGCCAGGGGGTGGTGGCCAACCTGCCCGACGCGGCGGCGTGGTACCGTCGCGCCGCCGAACGCGGCCATGCCGCGGCGCAGTACCAGCTCAGCCTGATCTACCAGAACGGCGTCGCCGCGCAGTTCACCGCCGGCTCCGACGAGTGGTACCGCGTCGCCGCCCAGCACGACCGCAGCGCCGCCGAGGCGAATCTGAACCTGCTGTTTCCGAGCGGGCTGTCGGTCGAGCGCGACGAGGCGGAGGCGTTCCGCTGGTGCCGCGCCGCCGCCGAGCAGGGACTGCCCGAGGCGATCGCCAATCTCGGCCTGCTCTATTCGCGCGGGATCGGCTGCGCGGTCGATTACGCGGCGGCGCGCGAGTGCTACCGGCGCGCCGCCGAGCACGGCAGCGCGGTGGCGCAGTTCGGCCTCGGCGTGCTCTACGCCAACGGCCACGAGGTCGAGATCGACCTCGCCGCCGCGGCGCAGTGGTATGCCCGCGCCGCGGCGCAGGATTACGAGCCGGCGCAGCTCGCGCTCGGGCTGATGTACCTCGCCGGGCAGGGCGTGCCGCGCGACCCGGCGCGGGCGGCGGAGTTGCTGCGGCGCGCCGCCGAGCGCGGCAACGCGCGGGCGCGCTACGATCTCGGCCTGCTGCATTTCCGCGGCGACGGCGTGCCGGAGAACCGCGCCGCCGCCGAGACCTGGTGGCGCGCCGCGGCGCGCCAGGGCTATGCCCCGGCGATGCTGGCGCTGGCGCGGATGCACGGCCCCGAGCAAGGCGAGCTCGCCAACCCGCAGGAATCGGCCTTGTGGTACCGCGCCGCCGCCGAGGCCGGCGACGCCGAGGCGCAGTTCATCGTCGGCGCGCTCTATGCGCGCGGCGAGGGCGTGCCGCAGCGCCTCGCCGAGGCGGCGAAGTGGTTCACCCTCGCCGCCGAGCAGGGCCACGCCTCGGCCCAGTTCAACATCGCCACCTTTCTTGCCAACGGCAGCGGCGTCGAGCGCGATCCGGCGGCGGCGGCGTTGTGGTACCGCCGCGCCGCCGAGCAGGACATGGCCGCCGCCCAGGTGCGGCTGGCCCAGATGCTGCTCGCCGGCGAGGGCGTGCCCGCCGATCCGCGCACCGCGCTCGCCTGGCTCGAACGCGCCGCCGCTGCCGACGACCTCGACGCGATCACGACGCTCGGCACGCTTTACCTGCTCGGCCGCGGCGTCGCCGCCGACGCCGCCCGCGCCGAGGCGCTGTTCCGCCGCGCCGCCGAGCGCAACCATCCCCCGGCCTGGGTCCAGCTCGGCCGGCTCCATGCCGCGCGGCTGCGCAAGGACGAGGCGGCACGCTGCTATCGCGCCGCCGCCGAGGCCGGCAACCTCGAAGCCCAGCTTCTCCTGGCGCAGCAATATTTCGCCGGCGACGGCGTCGCCCGCGACGACGAGATGGCCGCGCTGTGGTTCCGCAAGGCCGCCGAGCAGGGCCATGCCGGGGCGCAGTTCCGCCTGGCGACGATGTATTGCGTCGGCGCCGGGGTGCGGCGCGACCTCGCCGAAGGGGTCCGCTGGTACCGCCAGGCCGCCGAGCAAGGCGAGCGCATGGCGCAGTACAACCTCGCGGTGATGCTGAACAAGGGCGACGGGGTCGCGGAAAACCCCGAGGAGGCGTGGCGGTGGTGCAGCCGCGCCGCGGCGCAGGGGGTACCGGAGGCGCAGATGCTGCTCGGCGACCTTTACGCCGCCGGCCGCGGCACCGAACGCGACCCCGACGCCGCCCGGCAGTGGTACGGCAAGGCGGCGGCGCAGGGCCTGACCGCGGCGGCGGCCAAGCTGTCGCGCCTGCCGCCGGGGATCGCCCGCTCTCCTTGAAAGGGCGCGGCCGAGCCTCGTCCTACGCCGCCGCGCCCCCCGTCTTGACGTAGATCGTGCCGTCGGCGACGCGGACCTCGTAGCTCGGCACGTCGGCCGACAGCGGCCCGTCGAGATAGGCCCCGGTGGTGACGTCGAACACCGCGAAATGCAGCGGGCATTCGACCTTGCAGCCGTCGAGCACGCCGCGCGACAGCGGCGCGTTGCGGTGGCCGCAGACGTCGCGCAGCGCGTAGACCGTGCCGTCGACATTGGCGAGCATGATCGGCTCGCGCTCGATCGCGACGCGGATCATCCGCCCCGGCGGCACATCGGCCGCCGGGGCCACCGCCACGAACCCGTCCACCATTCAGTTCAGCGAGAAGCCGAACATCCTGGCGGCGTTGGACGAGGTGATCTTCTGCAGATCGGCCTCGGGCACGCCCTTGAACATGCGCTGGATGAACTGCTGCGAGCGCGGGAAGGTCGCCTCGGCATGCGGATAGTCGCTGCCCCACAGCATGTTGTCGACGCCGATGCGGTCGCGCAACTGCACGCCGAGATCGTCTTCCATGAACTCGACGAACATGTTGCGCTTCCAGTAGTCGCTCGGCATCAGCCCGTCCTTGGACTTCCAGCCCTTGGTGAAGACCGGGCGCTCGACATAGGTGAAGTCCATCTGCTTCAGCCAGTGCGGGATCCACGCCGCCTCGTGCTCGACCGAGCCGATCTTGAGCCCGGGGAACTTGTCGAACACGCCGGCGAACACCATCGAGCCGAGCGAGTAGCGCACCCAATAGTCGGTGGTGGAGCGCCCGGCGCCGGTCAGCTCGGTGATGTTCATCGTGAATTCGTTGGCCGGCACGCCGTTGCGCGGGGTGCCGATATGCATCAGGAGCGGATGCTTCAGATCCTGCGCCGTCGCCCAGAAGCGGTCGTAGATCGGGCTGCTGTAGGGCTTGTCCGGCTGCGGCGCGACCGGAATGAACGAGCCGACGAGGCCCAGCTTGGCCACCCGCTCCAGCTCCTTGGCGCCGGCGTCGGGGTCGTCGAGATTGAGCATCGCGATGCCCTTCAGCCGGTCCGGGTGCGGCTTGCAGAAATCGGCGATCCAGTCGTTGTAGACGCGGCAGATTTCGCTGAGCAGCTCGCTGTCCGGCACGCGGTACCAGAACAGCCCCTGGCTGGGCTGCAGCACCGACCCCCAGATGCCGTCCTCCTCGTTCTCGGCGATCATCGCATCGGCGTCGTAGGCGCCCTTGCGCACATCCTCCCAGACGCCGAGAAAGTCGATCTGCGACGGGTCCTCGAAGCGCTGCCCGGCCTGCATCACCGCGCCGAGGGTGCCGACCTGCTGGCCGTCGAGCACCCAGGCGTCGTATTCGCGCCCGCCCGGCGTCTTGCGCCGCTCCATGCGCGGCGCGCGGTTGCGAAAGCGCGGCTCGATCCGGCTCTCGTACATGTCCGGCGGCTCGACGATGTGGGAGTCCGCCGAAATGAGCTTCCAAGCAGGCATCACAGACCTCCCTTTCTCGCTGCAATCAGGCGGCCGCGGCGCGCGCCGGCCCCGCCGCCGCTGTGGCGATGCGCGCTGCCGTAGACCGGGTTGTGGCGTTGCCGCCCCGTGCCCCCGGGGCAAACCTCCGCTCGCGCCGCTCTCCGGTGAAGACCCGGCCGGCGCCGGCGGCACGGTGCATCAGGCGGGGCTCGACCTTGGCGAGGATGCACCGGGCGCTCACCTCTGGGGCCTCCTGCGACGATACGCCGCCGACGGTAGACCCCGGCCCGGACCGCGTCAAGGAAGCGGACGGGCCGGCGCGTTGCCGACGCGCCGCCCGCAGCCGCGGGACGAACCGCGCGTTACCCCCACGGCACCTCGGCGGCGGCGTTGCGGCCCGAGATGCGGCCGAAGGCGAGGCATTCGCCGATATTGCCGGTGCCCTGGTAGAGATAGCTGTAGATCGAGCCGAGCTCGCCGGCGCTGTAGAGGCGCGGGATCGGCGTGCCGTCGGGCCGCATCACCTGGCCGCGCTCGTTGCGCCGCGGGCCGCCCTGGGTGTTGAGCATCGACGGCGACAATTCGACCGCGTAGAACGGCGCCGCCGCGATCGGCTGCAGCATCAGGGTGCGGCCGAAATCGCCGTCGCGCCCCTCGGCGCAATGGCGGTTCCACCGCGCGACGCTGTCGCCGAGCGCGGCGGCGTCGAGGCCGAGGAGAGCGGCCAGCGCCGCAATGCTCTCGGCGCGCTTGATCCAGCCCTTCGCCAGTTCGGCGCTGTTGTCCTCGCTCCACGGATAGCGCTCGACGATCTGGGTCCAGCCGTGGCTGGGATGCTTGTCGTAGAGCGGCCCGGCGCGGAACAGCGTATCGTCGAACACCATGAACATCGGGCACGGCGCGGCGAGCGGCAGCCAGCGCCCGTTGACCGGGACCTTGCCGTGCCGGGTCTTGTATTTCTCGTCGCAGAAGCGCCGGGCGTCGGGGCCGACCACGATCATGCCGCCCGGCATCCGCTTGCCGAAATGCAGCGCCTGCATCGAAAAGGTGGTGCGGAATTCCGGCACCTTCAGCGCCATCGACGGCCCGGCATAGTTGTTCATGTGCCAGAGATCGGCGCCGACCGCCATCGCCATCGCGATGCCGTCGCCCTCGTTGTAGGGGCTGCCCGAGGTGTAGCAATAGGGCAGGCCGGGAAGGTAGTTGCGGATCATCTCCTGGTTGTTCTCGAAGCCGCCGCAGGTCAGCACCACGGCGCGGCGCGCCTTGACGTCGATCCGCTTCTCGCCGCGCCGGGCGCGCACCCCGAGAATTTCCCGGGTGACCGGGTGCTGGATCAATTCCCGCGCCGGGGTCTCGTACAGCACCGGGATCGGACGCTGCTTGACCAGGCTCTCGAACCGCTTCCAGGTCAGCGAATAGCCGTAGGTCGGCCCGTCGTGGAATTTGTGCACGCAGTCGGCCCCGGGCAGATCGGGAAACTCGATGCCGACCGGCGGATGCTGATGCTCCTGCGGATCGCCGCCGAGGCTTTCGAGCCAGTCGTTGTTGCGGCACATCTCCTCGGCCCACGCCCGGACCATCGCCGGCGGCACCGGATAGGGCCCGCACAGCGCGGTCAGATAGGCGGCCGCCTTGTCCGCCGACGAGGTGTTGAGGTAGCCCTGGCCGGCGACCCGGGTGTTGCCGCCGGCCTCGGCCTCGGGCGCCTTTTCGAGGATGACCACCGCGGCGCCGAGGTCGTGCGCGGTCACCGCCGTCGCCACCCCCGCCGCCCCGAACCCCACGACGACGACATCCGCCTCTACATCCCATTGATGCGGCACCGACCTCTCCGGTTTGGCTGTGGCTGGAATAGCGCTAGGATAGCGGCAAACCTGCAGGACACGCGGGCGGATTATACGGGAGGACGCGATGAAATTCCTCAGCGACGAGATGATCAGCGGGTTGCTGCCGGCGGAGACGGCGTCGTTTCCCTCGCCGGTGCCGACCCAGATCGTGTCCAGCGACGAGTATCTGCCGACGCCGCAGACCCGGCAGCAGCGCGAGGTCGAAGCGCGGCTGATCGAGCTGAGCGACCGGCTGGCCAAGCGCCAGGGCCTGTCGCGCCGCCGCTTCTTCCAGACCGCCGCCGGCATGGCGGCCTCGTTCGTGGCGATGAACCAGGTCTACGGCAAGCTGTTTGCCGCGAGCGAGGCGGAGGCCGCCACGCCGGAACTGGCCGACCAGCTCGCCGCCAAGCATTCCGGGCAGTACATCTTCGACGGCCACACCCATTTCCTGCGCGACGACACGCGCCTGTCCGGCTTTGTCAAGGGGCGCGAGGCGGTCGGCCGCTGGGGCTGGAACAAGGAGCTGTCCGGCAAGGAACAGACCCTCGACGACCTCAAGTTCAGCAATTACGTCAAAGAACTCTACATGGACAGCGACACCAAGGTGACGATCCTGTCCAATTCGCCGTCGGTCGAGGCGCAGGACTGGTTCATTCCGCAGGACCAGGTGTTCAAGACCCGCGCCGAGGTCAACGAGAAGGCCGGGACGCGCCGCATGCTGGCGCATTTCACGATCACCCCGGGCTGGGACGGCTGGCTCGACAAGGTCGACGAGGCGATCGAGAAATACAAACCCGATTCGTGGAAGGGCTATTCCGTCGGCGACAACACCCACAAGGAGCTCGACGGCCACCCCTGGCATGCCGACGACGAAAAGCTGATGTACCCGTTCTACGAGAAAGCGGCGAAGGCGGGCATCGTCAACATCTGCATCCACAAGGGGCTGTTCGCTCCGGCGGTGGCCGAGAAATTCCCCCGGCTGCTGCCCTATGCCGATGTCAGCGACATCGGCAAGGCGGCCAAGGACTGGCCGCAGCTCAATTTCCTGGTCTACCACTCGGCCTATCGCTGGGTCGGCGCCAACCCGGCCGACGCGATGGCCGAGTTCGACAGGACCGGGCGCAGCTCGTGGACCAGCGACCTCGCCGAGATCCCCGAGAAATACGGCGTCCATAACGTCTACGGCGATCTCGGCCAGATTTTCGCCTGGACCGCGGTGGCGCAGCCGCGCCTCGCCGCCGCGCTGATGGGGATGCTGGTCAAGGGGCTCGGGCCGGACCGCATCGTGTGGGGCACCGACGCGGTGTGGACCGGCGCGCCGCAATGGCAGATCGAGGGGCTGCGCCGGCTGGAAATCCCCGAAGACATGCAGAAGAAATACGGCTTCAAGCCGCTGGGGCCGGCCGACGGCCCGGTCAAGACCGCGATTTTCGGCGGCAACTCGGCGCGGCTCTACGGCCTGTCGCAGCACGCCGAGCTGTACAACCGCGACCGCTTTGCCGCGATGAAGGCGGAATACCTGCAACAGGGCGGCGGCCGCAGCAATCTGCGCTACGGCTATGTGAGCCGGCCAGCCTGAGCGGGCCGTCGCGACGCCGGGTCCTGCTCGCCGCCTTCGCGGCGGCGAGCGCGCCGCCGCTGCACCCGGTATCGAAGGCGGAGGCGCAGTACCAGCCGCTGCCGCGCGGCATGCTGAGCTGCGCCGTCTGCACCTTCTTCGTCAAGCCGCGCGGCTGCAAGGTGGTGGCGGGCGATATCAGCCCCGACGGCTGGTGCCGCTTTTTCGACATGCCGGATTGAGGCTCACTCGAGCGCCGGCGACGGCCCCTGTGCTCCCCGTTTCGCCCGGCGCAACAGCAGCAGGAACGGCAGGGCGACGAGGATGACCACCACCATCAGGTGGAAATCGTCGATATAAGCGACCATCTGCGCCTGCCGCGTCACCTCGGCGTTGAGCACGGCGACCCCGGCCGGGCTGCTCAGGCTGTAGGGCGGCGCCAGCATGCCGTGGGCGATCAGCGGGTTGTCCGGACGCAGATGCTCGACCAGGCGGGAATGCACGGTCTGGGTGTTCTCGACCAGCAGGGCCTCGACCAGCGATACCCCGACGCTGCCGCCGATATTGCGCATCAGGCTGAAGATCGCCGTACCCTGGGTCAGCACCGTTCGCGGCAGGGTGGAAAAGGTGACGACCGAGAGCGGGGTAAAGACGAAGCCGAGCCCGAAGCCTTGCAAGACGCCGGTGGTGACGAAGGGGGCGACGCCCATCTGCAGCGAAAACCCGGTCATCTGCCATAGCGAGACCGCGGTCAGCATCAGCCCGCCGAAGATGATCAGCCGGATGTCGACGCGGCCGACCAGCCGCGCGACGAGGAACATCGCCAGCATCGTGCCGATGCCGCGCGGTGCGGTGACCAGGCCCGCGGTCATCACCGGATAGTTCATCAGCTGCTGCATCAGCGTCGGCAGCAGCGTCATCGAGCCGTAAAGCGGCATGCCGATGAGGAACATCAGCACCGTGCCGGCGACGCAGTTCGGGTCCTTCAACAGGGCGCGGTTGAGAAACGAGCGCTCGCCCGCGGTCGCGGTGTGGACGACGAACAGGTAGAGCCCCAGCAGCGCGACCGTCGCCTCGATCCAGATCTCCTTCGAGCCGAACCAGTCGAGCTGCTCGCCGCGGTCGAGCATCATCTGCAAGGCGCCGATCGCCACGCTCAACGTGGCGAAACCGAAGAAGTCGAAGGCCTCGCGCTGGCCGTGCCGCATCTCGCGGAAGAACAGCATGATGCCGCCGGCGGCCAGCACCCCGGCCGGCAGGTTGATGTAGAACACCCAGCGCCAGTTGTAGTCGTCGGTCAGCCAGCCGCCCAGTGCCGGCCCGATGATCGGCCCGAGGATGACCCCCATGCCCCATACCGCCATCGCCTTGGCATGGCGCTCGGGCGGGTTGATGTGGAGCAGCACCGATTGCGACAGCGGCACCAGCGCGGCGCCGCACACGCCCTGGAACAGGCGGAACACCACCATCTGCGACAGGGTCGCCGCGGCGCCGCACAGCGCCGAGGCGGCGGTGAAGCCGATCACCGAGAGGAGGAACACGTACTTGATGCCGAAGCGGCCGGCGAGCCAGCCGGTCAGCGGCGTCATGATCGCGGCGGCGACGATGTAGGAGGTGACGACCCAGGCGATCTGGTCCTGGGCGCAGGAGAAGCTGCCCTGCATGTGCGGCAGGGCGACGTTGGCGATCGTCGTGTCGACCCCCTGCATGAAGGTGGCCAGCATGATCGACACGGTGATCGCGGCGCGGTTGGCGGCCGGCGCCGAGGCCTCGCGCGGGACCCCGATCATGTCAATCGACCGCGACGGCGCCGCCCCGGGCGCGCCCCGGCCGCCGCAGCAGCAGCAAGAGCGGCAGCGAGACGAGGATGACGACGACCATGAAATAGAAATTGTCGATATAGGCCACCATTGAAGCCTGCCGCGTCACCTCGGCGTTCAGCGCGGCGATGCCGCTGGGGTCGCTGAGGCTGTAATGCGGCGCGAGCAGCCCGTTGGCAATCATCGGGTTGTCCGGGTGCAGGCGCTCGACCAGGCGGGAATGGATCGTCTGGGTGTTCTCGACGAGAAGGGCCTCGACCAGCGAGACGCCGACGCTGCCGCCGATATTGCGCATCAGGCTGAACAGCGCGGTGCCCTGGGTCATATAGTAGCGCGGCAGGGTGGAAAAGGTGACCACCGAAAGCGGGGTGAAGACAAAGCCGAGCCCGAACCCCTGCAACACCCCGGACACGAGGATCAGGTTCATCCCCATGTAAAGCGAGAACCCGGTCATCTGCCACAGCGACACCGCCGTCATCAGCAGGCCGGCGAGGATGACGAGACGGGTGTCGAGCCGCCCGACGACGCGGGCGACGACCAGCATCGCAATCAGCGTGCCGATGCCGCGCGGCGCGGTGACGAAGCCGGCGGTCACCACCGGATAGTTCATCAGCACCTGCATCATCGTCGGCAGCAAGACCATCGTGCCGTTCAAAATGATGCCGACGAAGAACATCAGCACCAGCCCGGCGACGAAATTGGCGTCCTTCAGCAGCTCGCGGCTGAGGAACGAGGCGCCCGAGGCGGTCGCGGTGTGGACGACGAACAGGTAGAGGCACAGCACCGCCACCGTGCCCTCGACCCAGATCTCGGTCGAGCCGAACCAGTCCTTCAATTCGCCGCGGTCGAGCATCATCTGCAATGCCCCGACCGCGAGGCTCAGCATGGCGAAGCCGAGCACGTCGAAGCGCTCGCGGTGGGCGCGCCGGGTCTCGTGGATGAAGACGAGGATGCCGAAGGCGCACAGCACGCCGACCGGGAGGTTGATGTAGAACACCCAGCGCCAGGTGAAATTGTCGGTCAGCCAGCCGCCCAATGCCGGACCGATGATCGGGCCGAGCATCGTGCCGATGCCCCAGACCGCCATCGCCCGGGCATGGCGCTCGGGCGGGTTGGTCTGCAGCAAGACCGATTGCGACAGCGGCACCAGCGCGGCGCCGCAGATGCCCTGGAGGATGCGGTAGAGCACGAGCTGGGTCAGGCTGGTCGCGGCGCCGCACGCGGCCGAAGCGAGGGTGAAGCCGATCACCGAGACGAGAAACACGTATTTGATGCCGAAGCGCCCGGCGAGCCAGCCGGTCAGCGGCGTCATGATCGCCGCGGCGACGATATAGGAGGTGACGACCCAGGCGATCTGGTCCTGCGAGCAACTGAGGCTGCCCTGGATATGCGGCAGGGCGACGTTGGCGATCGTCGTGTCGACGCCCTGCATGATCGTCGCGCAGGTGATCGAGAACGTGATCGCGGCGCGGGCTCCGCCGCCGGCGGCATCGCCGAGACCGGATGACTGCGCCACGAACTCCCTCTCGCCGACCGCGCCTCACCGAGAGAAGTCCCACATCGGCGGCGGCGCGTCGAGGCGGCATGGCTCGGGGCCAGCAATGCGTCCGCCGCAGGCGACGGCTTTCCGCCGCCGGCGATTGTGCTCTAGGATTGCGCCCGGACCCTTGCGGAGGAAGTGCCATGGCGAAGAAGAAGATCGCGATCGTCTGCACCGGCGCGGTAGGCGGCTATGCCGGCGCGCATATGGTCAAGGCCGGCGAGGACGTGACCTTCATCGATTTCTGGCCCGAGCACGTCGAGAAGATGAAAAAGGACGGGCTGACGATCACCCATCTGCGGGACGTCGAGCCGTTCACCGTGCCGGTGCGCGCGCTGCACGTCACCGAGGTGCAGCAGCTGTCCAAGGAAAAGCCGATCGACATCGCCTTTGTCTGCACCAAATCCTACGACACCGCCTGGGCGGCGACGCTGATCAAGCAGTACCTGGCGCCGGACGGCTATATCGTCTCGCTGCAGAATTGCATGAACGAGGAGACGATTGCCGGCGTCGTCGGCTGGGGCAAGACGCTGGGCTCGATCGCCAGCTCGATCACCGTCGCGCTCAACGAGCCGGGGCACGTCGCCCGCGCCGGCGGCAAGCACGGCGACAAGCACCACGTGTTCCGCGTCGGCGAGGTGCACGGCCGCGTCACCGAGCGCGCCAAGGAGGTCTGCGCCCTGCTCGCCAACGCCGACAGCGCCGTCGTCACCGAGAACCTGTGGGGCGAGCGCTGGTCGAAGCTGGTCACCAACGTGATGGGCAACGGGCTTTCCGCCTGCACCGGGATGATCACCCGCGACATGGTCAAGAACGACGCGATCCGGCATTTCTCGAACCGGCTCGGCAGCGAGGCGATCCGCGTCGGCCAGGCGCTCGGCTACACCTTCGACGAGGTCAGCCACATGGACCCGGAGATGATCGCCCGCGCCGGCGAAGGCGACGCCGAGGCGCAGCGCATCATCGACGAGCACCGCCTCGCCGAGGCCAACCGCCCGGGCGGCGGCGAGCACCGCCCGTCGATGGGCCAGGACATGGTCAAGGGGCGGCGCACCGAGATCGAGTTCCTCAACGGCTTTGTCGTGCGCAAGGGCAAGGAGGTCGGCATCGAGGCGCCGACCAACGCGATCCTCACCGACATCGTCACCCGGGTCGAACGCGGCGAGCTGAAGCCCGATCCCCGGCACATCACCGACCTGCGCTTGAACTAGGTTGTCATTGCGAGGAGCGGAGCGACACGGCAATCCCGCCGAAGATGGCTTCGCTCCGCCGGCAATGACGGGAGACGCCGATGCGCGCCATCGTCAACACCCGCGCGGGCCCGGTCATCGGCGAAGCGCCCGAGCCGGCGCCGCGCGACAACGAGGCGCTGGTCGCGGTCCACGCCTTCTCGCTCAACCGCGGCGAGCTGCGCCTGTTCCAGGTGCGGCCGGAGGGCTGGCGCCCGGGCCAGGACATCGCCGGCGTCGTCGTGCGCCAGGCCGCCGACGGCAGCGGCCCGGCGACCGGCACCCGGGTCGTCGCGCTGTGCGACTGGGAGGGCTGGGCCGAGCGCGCCGCGGTGCCGTCGCACCGGATGGCGCCGCTCGCCGACACCGTATCGTTCGCCGCCGCCGCGGCCCTGCCGGTGGCCGGGCTGACCGCGCTGCGCACCTTGCGCCACGGCGCGCCGCTGCTCGGC
>Ga0070739_10004365_pt1 | contig 16792 bp, 15 predicted proteins | sample Coa_R1_7_FD_66445 | JGI IMG/M metagenome (GOLD analysis project Ga0070739, IMG submission 66445) | Surface soil microbial communities from Centralia Pennsylvania, which are recovering from an underground coalmine fire - Coalmine... | ecosystem: Environmental > Terrestrial > Soil > Unclassified ... | reverse complement strand
ACCTTGAAATTGACGTCGGCTTCGAGCAGCGCCATGCGGATTTCGCGCATCGCCACCTCGACGTCGCGCTCGGTTAGGGCGCCCTTGTTGCGCAGCCCGGCAAAGACGTCGGTCAGGCGGTCGGTCAGGTTCTCAAACATCAGCTACTACCCCGTCGAATAGCGCGTTGACAAATTCCAGGTGATCGAAAGGTGCGAAATCGGACGCCTTTTCGCCCGTCCCGATGTACCAGATCGGCACGCCGAGTTCCTTCAACACGGAAAACGCGACGCCTCCCTTTGCCGTACCGTCCAGCTTCGAAAGAACGATGCCGTCGACCTGGACGCTGGACAGAAAAGACTTTGCCTGCAGTATCGCGTTCTGCCCGGTTGTTGCATCCAGCACGAGGAGCGACACGACTTTCGCGTCCGGGTTGGCCTTACCGACCACCCGCTTGATCTTCTGCAGCTCTTCCATCAGGTTGAACTTGGTGTGCAACCGTCCGGCCGTATCCACCAGGACGAAGTCGGCGCGACGCGCTTGTCCGGCTTTGACGGCGTCGAACACGACGGCTCCGGGATCAGCCTCCGGCTGGTGCGCGACGACCGGCACGCGTACCCGCTCGGCCCACGTCTTTAACTGGTCGATGGCGGCAGCGCGAAATGTATCGGCGGCAGCGAACAGGACCGATCGGCCCTGCGATTCAAGATGGGTGGCAATTTTCGCGGCGGTCGTCGTCTTGCCGGAGCCGTTCACCCCGACAAGCAGGATGACCGTTCCGTCGGGGTAGGACTCCAGAGATGGATGATCCTGTCCCAACACGTCGACCATCTGCCGGCGAATGGCAGTTTCGGCTTCAACCGGCGTCTTCATTTCCTCGCGCTCAACTTGTGACCGCGCGCCCTCGACCAGGGCGATGGCGGTCGCCGGCCCGACATCTGCCTGGATCAAGAGCTCTTCGAGCTCCTCCCAGGTCTCCTCGGTGATGATCGGTTGGCGGAAGAGATTTGAGATACGGCCGAACGCGCCCTCGCGGGTTCGTTCAACCGCTTGCTCGATCTTCTTATCTTGTTTTCTCGCAAAGAGATTGCGCACGCGATGACCTCAGCAAAAAAACAACACCGCCGCGGCGGTGTTGTCGTATTTCATCTAACTTGAGTATATCAACGTCTGATGCGTGGGGGAGCTTTCCAGCTCTCCCCAACGACCGATTCCTACGCCGCCCTTATCGCCTCCCGGGATCCCGTCACGTTACCAAGGTCCTAATGTATTCGACGATTGCTTGGCGATGGGTCTCGAACTCGTCACCGTCCAGTCGAATTGCAATTGGCGCTGCCAGTGCCAGCTTCCAGGCCGCTGTCCTCTCGACCGGACGTTGCAAGCGCCGCTGATAGTCGGCGACCGATTCGCCGGGTAATGGCACGAGTTCGGGAGCCGAATGATCCTTTGATGGCGAACCCGGCGACAGATCGACGACCCTCCGCGCTCCCGGCTCGTACTCGCGAACCAGGTGACGCGGCTCGTTGAGGGTGCCATTTTCGTCCACCAGCGGAAGGTAGCAGACGCTTTCGCCACCGTCCGGCCGGTCTTGAGCGGGGGCGGGTGCCCCCGCTCCCCCTTCGCTACTCTGTCTGGCCCTTGGCTTCATACTCCTGCTGTAGCTCGCGCACAACCCCCGGATCCGCCAGCGTCGTGGTGTCTCCCAGAACCCGGCCCTCGGCAATGTCGCGGAGCAAACGGCGCATAATCTTCGCGCTGCGTGTCTTGGGGAGATCGCTCGTGAAGATGATTTGATCGGGTCGCGCGATTGCGCCGATCTTCTGCGCGACGTGCTTCTTGAGCTTGGTGCGCTCCTCCTCGTCCGGCTGAACTCCGGGCTTGAGCGTCACGAACGCGGCGATTGCCTGGCCTTTGATGTCGTCCTCAACGCCGACAACTGCCGCCTCGGCCACGTCGCCCGAGTCGACCAACGCGCTCTCGATCTCCCACGTCCCCAGCCGGTGTCCCGCGACGTTGAGAACGTCGTCGACGCGACCGATGATTGCGTAGTACCCATTCGAAAGCTGCTTGGCCCCGTCACCCGTAAAGTACCGGCCAGGGATTTTCGACCAGTAGGTTTGGATAAATCGGTCGGGATCATTGAGGATCGTCCGGAGCATCGACGGCCACGGCTTCGTGAGCGTCAGGAAGCCGGCCGCAGTACCTGGCTTGATCGCGTTGCCGTTCGAGTCCACGATCTCCGCGAATATGCCAGGAAATGGCACCGTCGCTGAGCCGGGAATCGTCGTCGTGAGTCCCGGCAGCGGCGTGATCATGATCGCCCCGGTTTCCGTCTGCCACCAGGTGTCGACGATCGGCTTGTTCTCGTGGCCGATGTATTTGTTGTACCAGATCCACGCCTCAGGATTGATCGGCTCGCCCACCGTTCCGAGGACGCGTAGCGTCGACAGGTCGTACTTCTCGGGATACTGCGGTCCCCACTTCATGAAAGTCCGAATCGACGTTGGAGCCGTGTAAAAGATATTGATCTTGTACTTGTCGATCAGCTGCCAGAAGCGATCCTTGTCAGGGAAGTCCGGCGCGCCTTCGTACATGAATGTGCTGGCCCCGTTAGACAGCGGCCCGTACACGATATAGCTGTGCCCGGTCACCCAGCCGATGTCGGCGGTACACCAGTAAAGGTCATCATCCTTGAGGTCGAATACCCACTTAGTGGTCAGCGTGGTACCGACCATATAGCCGCCGGTCGTGTGGACAATTCCCTTCGGCTTGCCGGTCGTGCCGGAGCTATACAGGATGTACAGCATGTGCTCCGAATCAAGCTGCTCGGGTGGGCAGTCGTCCGACGTCCCATCCATCGCCTCATGCCACCAGACGTCCTTGCTCTGGTTCCAACTGATATTGGCTTTGTCGCCGACGCGTTTCAGTACCACGACCTTTTCGACGCTCGGCGTGCTCTTTATTGCCTCGTCGACATTGTTCTTCAACGGAATGAGCCCGCCGCGGCGCCACCCGGCGTCCTGGGTGACGACCACCTTGGCGTCGGCATCGTTGATTCGATCGACCAGCGAGTCCGGCGCGAAGCCGCCGAAGATAACCGTGTGCGGACAGCCGATCCGGGCGCACGCGAGCATCGCAATCGGGAGCTCCGGCACCATGCCCATATAAATTGCGACCCGATCTCCGGTCCTGAGTCCGAGGTTCTTGAGAACATTGGCGAACCTTCGAACTTCGCGCGCCAGCTCCTCATACGTCAGCGTGCGCTCGTCTCCCGGCTCGCCCTCCCACACGATTGCCCGCTTCGTGCCCTTGCCGGCCAGATGCCGGTCGAGGCAGTTATACGAGGCGTTGACCTTCGCGTTGACGTACCACTTGGCCCACGGGACATCCCACTCAAGAACCTTGTCCCACTTCTGAAACCAGTCGATCGTCTCTTCAGCCTGCCTCTCCCAGAAGCCCTCGTAATCCTGTGCCGCCTCCTCATAGATCCTCGGATCGTTGATATTCGCCTGCCGGACGAATGACTGTGGGGGCGGATACTCGCGGTTCTCAGCTAGCAGGGCTTCGATCTGCTCGGCCGTCGTCTGAGTTGCCATGCATACCTCCTGACTGGACAGCACGAAAACGCCACAACGCGGACCCTATTCCTGAACTGAATTATAGTCTTGCTTACGATTCCTCTCGACACGCATGCCGACGCGTATCATCCGGCAGGCACGCATTGCGGCCTCGGTTAGCAAGCGATGGCTCTCGGAAAGTGCCCGGTCGAGCGGCATCGGCCGGTTAACGATTCCGATAACCGCGTCGATTCCATGGTCGAAGACGATGCGGTAATCGCGTCCCGTACTACCGACGATGGCGATTGTCGGTATTCCGAGATTCCGGGCGTGCTTGGCGACGGCAAGCGGCGCCTTTCCGTAGATATCCTGGCGATCCATTCGCCCCTCCCCGGTTATCACAAACGCTGCGCCCCGTAGCCGCGTCTCGATGTCGATCGCCCGGAACACGACCTCGACGCCGGGACGGAGCTGTGCGCCCAGAAAGGCGACGAGCCCCGCGGCTAGCCCACCCGCCGCCCCTGCACCGGAAATATCTGCGACATCCACACCAAGATCGCTCCGGATGACCGCGGCATAGTGCGCTAAACCTTCATCCAGGCGACGGACCATATCGGCAGTTGCCCCCTTTTGGGGCCCATACACTGCGCTTGCCCCCTCCGGGCCGCAAAGGGGATTCGTTACGTCCACTGCCGCTACAACCTCGACATCGCGGATGCGAGCATCCATGCCTGTTATATCAATCCGGTCGATGCGCTCCAGCGCGGCGCCCGAGGGCTTGAGCGGAGTGCCGGACGAGTCCAGGAAGCGAACGCCCAGCGCCACCGCCATTCCCATACCCCCGTCATTCGTCGCGCTCCCCCCCACGCCGATTAGTATTTTTCGCACGCCGGCATTCAGCGCGTCGCGAATCAGCTCCCCGGTACCGAGTGTCGATGTCCGGAGCGGGTTCCGCTCGTCACGGCGAATAAGCGTTATCCCGCTCGCCTCAGCCATCTCGATAACCGCTTCTGCGCCGTTGCCGATCAACCCCCACAACGCGTTGACGGGCTCGCCGAGCGGACCTTGAACGCGGGCGGTGACGAGCGTGCCGCCGCGCGCGCGAACGAGAGCGCGTACCGTCCCCTCCCCACCGTCAGCGACGGGCAGCAGAACGAGGTCGGCTCGCCCAAACACCTGGCGCACTCCGCGCGCGATCGCCTCTGTTGCCTCGGGAGCCGTGAGGCTTCCCTTGAATGCCTGGGGAGCGATGACGATCTTCACCGCAGTCGTCTAACGCGGCGTTGCCGCCTCGGTCGCCAGACTTTCGATGTACTTCCGGAAAGCCGGTCCAATGTCCGGATCTTCGAGCGCCAGTTCGACGTTCGCCCGGACATAATCCAGCTTGTTACCGGCATCGTACCGTTTTCCGGTGAACTCGTATGCATAAACCGGGCGCTTCCCCATGAGCTCATTTAGCGCATCGGCAAGGTAGAGCTCCCCCCCTTTGTCCGTCGGGAGCGCGGCGAGGATATCGAAGATGTCCGGCGTGAGGACGAAGCCGCCGATCTGCGCCAGATCGGACGGCGCCTCATCCCGATTCGGCTTTTCGACAACTGAGAGAGCCCGGTACACGCCGTCGCCTATCGGCTCGACCTCCAAAACTCCATATTTCTCTACGTCCGCTTCCGGGACGCGCCGCACTCCTACCACCGGTCCGCCATAACGCTCGTAAATATCGATCAACTGCCGCGGGACCGGCGGGTCGGCGATGAGAACATCGTCCCCCCATAGGACGACAAAAGGCTCATCCCCGACCAGCGGCCGGGCGACGAGCACGGCATGTCCGTTGCCGAGCGGCTTGGTCTGTCGGACGTACGAGATGTGAGCGAGGTCGGTAGTACGCCTCACGGCGTGGAGCAGATGCTCTTTACCGTCACGCTCGAGCGTCCACTCGAGCTCGAAATTGGCGTCGAAGTAATCTTCGAGCGCCTTCTTGTTCGACCCGGTTACCAGGATGATATTGTCGACACCGGAATCTACCGCGGCTTCGACAACGTACTGAATGACCGGGCGCGCCATTATCGGCAGCATCTCTTTAGGCACTGTTTTGGTCACGGGCAGGAATCGGGTGCCGAATCCCGCCGCCGGGATGACTGCCTTTCGAACGGTCATGTCCTCTCCTGCGCCCGCCGGGAGCGCGCCATCGACTTGTCGATCAGGCGCGCGAACCGGTGATTCAATCCCGCCCGAATCTCATCGGCGTCGGCGAAATTCCCGATGTCCAGAATCAGCATAGCGTTTCGCACGAAATCGAGTGCCTGACCGCAATCGCGTTCAACGTGCTCGTGAAACTTGGCTGCTTCGACGAGAGCCCAAACCGCGGCCAACTCACCCTCGTCCACGAGTCGATCCCAGACCGGTTGCGCCTCCGTCCACCGTCGGTCGCGGCGGTAGATCGTTGCGAGGCGCGTTAGCGCATCGATTCTTAGTTCGCGGTCGAGCCCGCTGAGCAGACTTTCTTCGAGACATCGAATTGCGAGGTCATTTTGCCGCGTGATGTCAAATAGTCTTCCAAGCGAGTACCAATCCAGAGCATCTCTCGACTCGTCGAACGGCTGCGAGATCGTTCGTGCGACGTGAGATGCCAGTGTCGCAAGCGACAGAACATCGATGAGATTGTGGTAGAAAACCCCCTCAAGGAGCGTCCCGTCGCCCGTTCGTTGGTAGTGAAAGTAGAGGGAAGGGATCTCCCAGCCGGGAACGTCGTCTCGCGTCCGGCCGACTCCGAGCAGGGACGCCTCTAAAGACCCAAGGGCACAGCTTTCCAGGCGCCGGCGCCACAGGCGACGGGCGGCATGGAGCAGATCGAGATGCAACGGCTCACAAAACGGTGGGGGCTGCCGCTGATATAAATACCGGCTCTCGAGAATCGGCCAGTCGAATGCCTTACCGTTAAAACTGACGATCGTCCCGAATCCACTCAGATGGTCGGCGAGAGCCGCGAGCATAGCGGGCTCATCGCTGGGTCGGCCGAGGAAATACTGCCGGACCCGGAACGTGGTTCCGTCCAACCAGCCGAGACCGATCAGGAACACGTACGTCCCGGTTCCCAGGCTCAGCCCGGTCGTTTCGGTATCGAGGAAAACGGCTGAAGCGGGCTCAAAATATCGCATCTGGTCATCGCGGGAAGCGATCGACAGGCTAGTGCCGGACAGAGTACGAACCCCCGAGAGAGGATAGAAACCATGGTAGGTCTCAGCCGGGTAGGCCACGTCAACGAGGAAGGACGAGCCGACAATCGGCAGGACGGTCCCCGGCAGGCGGTTGTGAAGCGGTATCGTCGTCGATGCACCGCGATGGTCTGGAACCGCGCCAACTGCCGCGCGAGGGAGCGCGCCTTGTTCTTGAAGACGGTCAAGCCGGTCGAGAACGGTCACGGCGCCGCCACTTGATGGCGCGGTGAACCGACTAACATGCCAATGAGCTGGAGCACCGAAAGCTTCGGATTGATCCTCGCATCCTCGAGTGGTCCGACACACGAGGGGCAGCCAAACTCGCAGCCGCAGGAAGCGACGAGCCTGCCCGAATCCGAAAGCAGCCGGCGGTGGATCTGAAAGAGCCGATCGCTGAATCCGACGCCGCCCGGCACCCGGTCGTAGACGTAGATGGTGGGTGTGTCGGTCGCCGGCGAACGAATCTCCGGCCAGACGGCGATGTCCCGCGGATCACACATAAGGAAAACCGGAGCGACATTGCTGAGCACGTGGGCGAGCCCCACGAGGCCGGTCTCGAGATCAGATCGCGGCATCGACTCAACTACATCCGACTCGATGGCTATCCAATACGACGACGTGTGGAACACATCCTCCGGCAGGTGAATCTTCCCCCACCCCACATTCTCGTGCGTGTGGAGCTTGATTTTCTTGAAGATCGTCGGCAGGTACGTGACTTCGACTTCGCCGTAGTGCCGGTCTCCCTCCTCGCGAAAAGTGTCGAGGACCTTGACCCGCACGGCGAGTTCGGCGTCAGTGTAATAGTCGACATCCACGGCACGAATAAATGCCTTCTTCTCTTCCAAGTCGAGCCGCTCGACCTGGTACTGCTGTCCTTCGTGGATGTAAATCGCCTCTTCGTGCACCATTGTCGGCGCCGATACGCGGTCAATCTCGCCCACAACCCGCGCCGGCGGGCCCTGGTCGATGATCACGACATTCTCGGCCGCTGCCGAGCGAAGGCTGATCTCCTGAGCCGGGAACGTGTCCGACATCCAGTGCCACGTACCGTCGACGTTCTGGATGACCTCGTTCTTTTCAAGAAACGCAAGCACTTCCTCGGTGGCGTCGATGCCGAACCGCTCGCCACGGTGGAACGGTAGTTCAAACGCGGCGCATTTAACGTGCCCGACCAGAATGATCAGGTTATCCGGATCGACGAGCCCCATCTCCGGAGACCGGTCGAACAAGTACTCCGGATGCTGCACGAGGAATTGGTCGAGAGGCGTGCTATTCGCCACGAGCACCGCAACCGAGGTATCGGCGCGCCGGCCGGCGCGGCCCATCTGCTGATGAGTACTGGCAATTGCCCCCGGAAAGCCGGTGAGAACGCTTGCATCCAGCGCGCCGATATCGATTCCCAGCTCGAGCGCGTTGGTACACACGACTCCACGAACCCTCCCTTCGCGAAGTCCGCGCTCAATCTCGCGCCGCTCCAGGGGAAGGTAGCCGCCTCGGTACCCGCGGATCGTGGACCGATGCTGCCGGCCAACGGCATCCCGTAAGTATCTAAGCATGATCTCAACGGCTGTCCTCGTTCGCGCAAAGAGGATCGTTTGCACCCCGTCATTGACGAGGTCGGCGGCAAGAGCGGTAGCCGCGCGCCGGGAGCTCGACCGAAGACCGAGCTGGCGGTTCACCACCGGGGGATTGTACAGGATGATGTGTTTCTTCCCGGCCGGCGCCCCATTACTGTCGACGAGCGTAACCGGTTCCCCGGTGATCTTGGCCGCCAGCTCATCGGGATTGGCAATCGTCGCCGAGCAGCAGATGAAAGTGGGATCCGAACCGTAAAAGGCTGCGATCCTCTTCAGCCGCCGGATGACGTTCGCGACGTGGCTGCCGAATACTCCCCTGTAAATATGCAGCTCGTCAATGACAACGTAGCGGAGATTTTCGAACAGCCGCACCCAACGCGTGTGGTGCGGAAGGATGCCGGCGTGGAGCATGTCTGGGTTGGTAACGACGATGTGACCGGCACTACGGATCGCACGGCGGGCCGTTTGGGGCGTATCGCCGTCGTACGTGAAGGTCTTGATATCAAGCGCAAGGGCATCGACCAACCCGTGGAGCTCGGCAAGTTGGTCCTGCGAAAGGGCTTTGGTTGGGAAAAGGTACAGTGCCCGCGCGTCGGGGTTGGAAAGGAGCTCCTGGAGCACTGGGATGTTGTAACAGAGCGTCTTTCCGGACGCCGTCGGCGTCACGATCACGGTATTCTCTCCGCGGATCGCCGCCCTGACCCCCTCTGCTTGGTGCGAGTAAAGCCGATCGATTCCCCGTGAAGTGAGTGCACGCGTTAGCCGCGGATCAATGTCGTCAGGAAACGGCTCGTAGCGGCCCGGATTCGCGGGTACGACGCGGTGCTCGGCAATATTGCCGGCGATCGAACGATCGTTGAGCCAGCCGGCAACGACATCGTCGACAGACAGGTCTTGCCTGCCTTTCTAGCTCAGCACCCTGAGGCTTCCATCCTACCTGTATCAGGACGGGCGTTCAATGTGCTCCGTTTGCCGTCGCAGTGGCGGCAGGAGCCGGTACGAGATCGCGGCCCAGACAACCTGCGAGCAACGCCATTCGAATGTACAGGCCATTCTGTGCCTGCCGAAAGTACGCGGCGCGCGGGTCGCGATCGACATCGGTCGTAATCTCGTCGACGCGCGGCAGCGGATGCATCACAATCGCGTCGGGGCGGAGCAGCTGCATCATCTCGACGTCGACGATGTACACGCCACGCGCTTTCTGATAATCTTCGGATCGATCGCCGAATCGCTCCTTCTGGATCCTCGTCTGGTAGATCACATCGACATTGGGGGCAATCGCGCGCAGATCCTGCTCTTCACGGAACGACACGTCGTTCCGAACGAGATACTCCTTGATGTCTTCGCGCATTCTGACGACTTCGGGAGCAACCATATAGACCCGCACGTTGCGGTACTTTCCGAGAAGGTAGCAAAGCGACCGAACGGTCCGGCCATTTGCAAGGTCGCCCACCACCGCGATGGTCAGGTCGTCGATCCGCCCCAGCTCTTTTTCAATCGTGTACAGGTCGAGAAGCGCCTGCGTGGGATGCTGACCGGTTCCATCACCGGCGTTGACGATCGGCACCCGAGACACCGCGGCGGCTCGTTGGGCCGATCCGCTCTCATAGTGACGCATCACGATCACGTCGGAGTATCCATTTAGAATGCGAATCGTATCTTCAAGCGTCTCGCCTTTCGATACCGACGAAAACTGACGGGCGTTCTCAGTCGAAATCACGCTCCCGCCCAGGCGCAGCATTGCGGATTCAAACGAGAAGCGGGTCCGAGTGCTCTCCTCGTAAAACAGGCTTGCCATGATCTTGCCGTCGAGAAGCTTGTTGCCGCCTGCCTCGACGACGTCTTCCATCGCGCGAGCAGTCGAAAAGAGCTCTTCGAGCATGCCACGATTGAAATCCTGAGCGTTTATGACGTGATGCAGCCTCATCCTCGGTCCTTCCACGACTTTGGCGTCGAACAGAGGGCGGGATGATCGACGCGCACTGCACGAATTGTAAGCCGGGCCCAGGGCGGAAACCAACGCCCGTAAGATGAATTATGAGCGGAGTGAGGGTGCGGCGTGCGCGCGTTCAGGACGAGCCGGCGATGCGACGGATTACGCGCGACGTTTGGGAGGGGACGGACTACGTGCCGATGGTCTGGAGCCGCTGGCTCGCGGACCCGAACGGCTGTGTGATGATCGCCGAACTGAATGGGAGACCGATTGGCCTCCAGCACGCGGTTCTGCAACCCGACGGTACCACCTGGCTGGAAGGAATTCGCGTTGCAAGCAAAGAGAGGGGAGTGGGCGTCGGCCGTGTGCTGGTCGACCACGGGGTACAGTGGGCGCGTGAAGCTGGCTCTGAATTCGCCCGCATGGCTATCTCGAGCGACAACGAGGCCAGCAACCGGCTGGCGATTGGCGCGGGGTTCGAGGTCGCGGACACGTTTCGCCGCTTTACGGCGCCAGCAGGAGGCGGCGGCGACGACGGCGTCCGGCTCGCACTCCCGTCGGACGAAGACGCGATCCGGCCAATGCTGAAGCAACAGCGCGCTCGCCTCTACGGCCAGGGCTGGAGCGCCTACGCGCTCACGCGGGAACGACTGCGCCTGCTCCTGGCGACGCATTCGGTTGTTGTGACGCGTGGCTACGACGCTATGGGGATCGCAACCGTGACGCCGGAGCGGCCGGTACTTCGCCCCGGACTGCTCCTGGGCTCGGTCACCGGGATGACGGCGATCGCGCGCTGGCTTCGTCGGCGGGGGAACCGCGCCGGGCGTGGTGACATCGCGGCGGTCCTGGCAGTGAGCCAGGACACCGTGGGAGCGCTAGGCGCCGCGGGCTACGAGGGGCCATGCGAGCCGGACGTAGTAATCCGTGAACTCCGCCTCTAGCTGCTCATCCGCTTAGCGGCGGCCTGGAAGTCTGCCAGCGCTTCCTTGGCAATGTCTCCCTGATTGAGAGATACAACGTCAACCGAGGCATAGTAGTCGCCGACCGGGAACCAGGCAGCTTCTTCGTAGTACGTGTTTCCATCGCTACCGGTGAAACTGTCCGAGAATCCGAAGATCTGACTGCCGAGACCAAAGGCTGAGGTATCGAGCGGGGTGGCGTTCGCCGGCAGGTGGTTCGGATCTGAAAAATACGTCTGATCGCCCTGAAAACGTGCTTGCGCGTCCGCCGCCGTCTGGTATTGCACAAGTTCCTCATACGCAGCGTCAGTTTCTCCCGTCAGGTATCGTTCGTCAGTGTAAATGCGGGACTGGTTCACCTGGTCGACGGATTCGGAATTGACGGAGGCGATCCACCAATTGTCGAGAAAGTAATCGAGACTATTGGTCAGGCCTGCATCAGCCGCCGAGAGAGCATGCGAGCTCAAGACGTCGGGAGTATTGGTCGGCGTGACGGCGGTCGCTGCCAGGCGCACAACCTTGAACGAGCTGACGGTAAACGCAACGCTACTACCCACAACACCTACCACGCCTTTGGCGACGACCTCGCCAAAGGTGGTCCAAGGCACCGCCTGCTGACCGTCGATGAGCAACCGGTAATTGTTCCCGACGATCTCCGCCCGGAAGGTGTGGGTTCCGGTAAGCGGTGTGTTGACATCGCCAGGAACCCATCCCGCCTGAGCGCCATTCGTATACCCGATCTCGGGAGTATCGGTCGTTCCACCGATGATTCCATTGTCTTTGATTTGCTCGTAGAGGAAGTGCACCGAGTGCTTGGCTGTTATTCGCGCGTCGATACCGACAAAGTTGTCGGCCTTGGACCTCACCTTTCCGACGGTGACCTTCGCGACGACGGCGAAATCCTGGCCGGCCTTCTTGAATGGGGATTGGGAAGCCGGTTCCTCACCGCCTTGATTGCTCCCGTCGTATACAAGCTTCCCGTTCTTGATCGAGTAGTGAGGGGCAAGCGCCCATCCGTCTGCGCCGTGCTTCCAGTTGGCCCGGTAAAGTACAGTACTTGATTTCCCGGACGCCGCTGGCGTCGCCGCGGCTACGCCGGTTACGGCACCAAGAGACGTCGTAACGACGAACGCTAGCGCGACGCACGGCCTTATGCCTGTCATGACCCTCGCTCCTTCCCCAATCCCGGCAGATGGACCTCTTGCCTCAATGGTAGTACGCCACGCTACGAAATTCCGCGGATTCGCACCCAGTCGCGTAGCGCCTGGCGCGTACTCCAGAATGCAAGCTCGGCCCAGGGAATATCCTTCGGCACGAAGCCCTGGAAACTGAGCGTCTCGTGACCAATACTCGGGTCGCCAAGTGCTTCGGCAACGTAAACGATATGGACAGTCGCAGCGGTTGACCGCGCATACACTCCGAGCAGTCGGTCGATCCGCACCGGTAGATTTAGCTCCTCCATCGTCTCCCGCGCCGCCGCTTCCTCGACCGTCTCGCCCATTTCCATGAACCCGGCCGGAAAAGTCCAGGAACCGATCCGCGGTTCTATTCCCCGACGAAGCAACCAGATCCGTCCATCGGGGGCGACGGGTATTGTGCCGGCGACGATTTTCGGATTGACGTAGTGAATTTCGCCGCAAGCCACGCATACAAGTCGATCGCGCCCCTCGTTCTCGACGAAGCGTTTGTCGAGCTCGCCGCCACACGCCATGCAGAATCCGTATTGCCGCGCTGCAGTCACCGAGAGGCCCTCCGCTATCTCACCTTACCGTTCCGCCCGGATTCCGCTGGTAAAATCGGCCGGTTATGTCGAATCGAAACGACTACGACGTCATAGTCGTCGGCGCGGGGCACGCCGGCTGTGAAGCCGCGCTCGCTGCGGCGCGGATGGGTTGCCGCACCGCGGTGTTCACGCTCAATCTCGACACTGTTGCCCTGATGCCGTGCAATCCGTCGGTCGGCGGGCCGGGCAAAGGGCACCTGGTACGTGAGATCGACGCTCTGGGCGGCGAGATCGGCCGCAACACTGACCGGACGAGTATTCAGATCCGGATGTTAAACACCGGCAAGGGACCTGCGGTGCGCGCGTTGCGGGCACAGTGCGACAAAAAGGCGTACTCGCAGGCGATGACCTTGACACTCGAGGAGCAGCCGCGACTTGACGTGAAGCAGGCCGCAGTGGACGACCTTCTAATCGAGCTACAAAACGGGCGCACGGCGGTCGCGGGCATCATCACGAGCGACGGCGCGGTATTTCGCGCGGCAGCGGTTATTCTGACCACCGGAACGTTCCTGAAGGGCAGGATCATCGTCGGCGATCGGCGTTATCCCGCGGGGCGGGCAGGTGAGTTTCCGGCAGACAACCTCTCGTTTAGCCTGGCCCAAGCCGGTTTTCAGCTCGGCAGGCTGAAGACGGGCACACCGCCCCGGATCGATGCCCGGACCATCGACTACGATCTCACCGCCCCGCAGCCTGGAAGTGATGCACCGTTGTTTTTCAGCCGGGACGCTCGTAAAGCTTTCGAATCTGGCCTGATGGCGTCTCCGAATCATCTTTGTCCGATCGCCCGCTTTGACGAGCCGGCTCTTCCACTTGGATCCTGGCGCGAGCAGTTGGAGTGCCGCTCCATCAGTACAAACGCTCGAACACACGAGATAATTCGCCGAAATCTCGATCGTGCGCCGATGTACAACGGTGGGATTACCAGTGCGGGACCGCGCTACTGTCCGTCAATCGAGACGAAGATCGTCCGCTTCGCCGAGAAGTCCAGCCACCCGATTTTTCTCGAGCCCGAAGGCTGGAATACGCGCGAGGTCTATGTCCAGGGTGCGAACACGAGCTTACCGGAGGATGTGCAGCTGGAAATGCTCCGCAGCATTCCGGCGCTCCGAAATTGCGAGATCATGCGCGCGGGCTACGCGATCGAGTATGACTACCTTCCGGGCACGCAGGTCTTCCCTACCCTCGAGACCAAGCTGCTGCCGAACCTCTACCTTGCAGGACAGATCATCGGTACCACGGGGTACGAAGAAGCAGCCGCGCTCGGTGTAGTGGCCGGTATCAATGCCGCACGCCGGGCACAGGAGAAGGAGGCGGTCCTCCTGCGACGGGATCAGGCGTACATCGGCGTCCTGATCGACGACCTTGTAACCAAGGAAATGGACGAACCGTACCGGATGCATACCTCACAGGCCGAGTATCGCCTGCTTCTCCGCCAGGACAACGCCGAGCAGCGTCTAAGTCCTATTGCCCACTCCGCGGGCCTCATCGACGACGAGCGGTACGAGGCGGTTCGGATCGCCGAACGCCAGGTCGAGACAACCGTTCGAAATCTGGATTCCGTCTGGGTGCCGGCCAACGAACACGTTAACGGCGTCCTGGAAGAACGCGGCTGCGCTCCGCTCCGCCACCCGGTCAGTGCTCGCGAGTTGCTCTGTCACGGCGACGTGACGATCGACGTCCTGACCACGCTCGGTATCGTCGCTCCGGTAGCGGATCAGATAGGTCGCGAGATCGAAACGGTCGTGAAGTACGCCGGGTATGTTGAGAGGCAAGCCGCGGAAGTCCGCCGGCTACGCAGGCTCGAAGATAGCGCCATTCCGGAATCACTAGATTTCGCCGCGCTCGACGGGATGCGATCCGAGTCCAAGGAGCGGCTGGGCGTGGTGCGGCCACGAACCGTCGGGCAGGCATCGCGTGTCGCCGGTGTTGCCCCATCCGATATTTCGGTTCTACTCGTACATCTGGAACGAGCCCGGCGCGAATCCGTGACTCCCGAAAGCTGATGCGCGCCCAGGTGGTGGTTCTGCGGGACAACGAGATCTTACTGGCACGCCACGTCAAAAATAATCGATCGTTCTGGGTCCTCCCGGGAGGCTCGATCGAGGCAGGTGAATCGCCGGAGGATGCGGCGCGGCGGGAGATGTGCGAAGAAACCGGATTCGCGATCCGGATCGAGCGCCTGCTGTTCATCGACGAACCGCGTGATGTAGGGACGGTGCGCATCCGCGAGCCACGGTACACGTTTCTCAGCAGAATCGACGGACCATGTGATGCCGACGCCGGTAGCGGGGATGTCGAACTGGCCGAGGTTCGCTGGATGCCGATCGACGGAGTATACGACGCGGCAACGGAGGATACTCTTCAGCGCGTAAATTCGGCTCTTCACCGCCCGATGCATTGAACGGCCCCGCGGTGTTCCACGCCATCTGATACATCCAGATGACGATAGCGTCGACCTTCACGGAATCGCACCCGCCCGTACCGGCCAGGCTCCCAAACACTGACGAAAATAGGCCGGACAGGAGATTTCATCCTGCCCGGTCTCTTCTCTTCGGCCCGACGACACGCCATGGGCCACGCCGAACATCCTCCCGATATTTAGCTGCGCGGCGCGTATTCAACGACGTCGTCGAAGTCGACGAAAGTCGGCGCTCCCTCCATACACTCGCCGAGCCGGGCCGTCATCTCGGACTGCTGTCCCGAGCGTTCGTACTCTCGAGCCTTCTCCTCGCTCTCAAACATGACCAGACCGTACATTTCACGCCGATTGTTCCGATTGATGAGGCTGAAGCTGCGGACCCATCCGGTACCCGCATCAATCTGGCGGTCGTACTCGTCGTAAATCTGTCTCACCTCGCCCTCACGTCCCGGCTTGATCGTTGCCTTGATAAGTTGCGCCCACATGATCGTCTCCCTATTACTGCTAGTCGTGACCGCCGGACGGCGGATAGTCAATCAAGAGGGCCGGCTCATTGCCGATGACCCAGATATCGTGGCCGACGGGGGGTATTGAGAACACGTCACCCGGTGCCACTTCTCGCTCCGTTCCATCCGCCATGCGCACGCCGAGGCGGCCGGAAATGGCGTACCCGTTGTGCGGGAGCTCGCAGAGGTCTGTCCCAACGATTGGCCTGACATGCTCGCTCCAACGGAAACCGGGCAGGAACGTCGCCCGATGCACCTGATCGGGTCCGAGAGTCACGATCTCAACTCGCGCGTGACTCCCGATCGGGAATGCTTGATCCGGCGCGTCGAAGCTGCGTGTGTAGAGTTGCTGGGAAGGCGTTACCATGTTTCTTTCCTCCTGTTGCTGGTCAGTTCGACAGGAGCAAGAATACGCCTCCGGCGCCCAGGTGCCATTCCCCGACCGGGGTATTTTGGGGCCGGAATCCCGGGTTCCCGTCGTTGCTAGAGGGTCACCGGCGCCGTGGTCAGTCCTCGCTCGACCGCCCAGGCCGCGATCTGAGCGCGGGTCGTGAAGCCGAGTTTGCTCAGGATGTGTTCGACGTGGAGCCTCGCCGTTTCCTCGGATACGAACAACTCGCTTCCAATCTGGCGATTCGTCAGCCCACCGGCGACGAGCGCCGCGACTTCGAGCTCGCGCGGGGTCAACCCTCCCTCGCCGTCCGGCGTGCGAAGGGAGCCGGCCGTTCGGTCAACTTGTCGATCGACAAGCTCGTCTGCGGCCGACATACCCTCGGCGACCCGGATCGCGAAGATCGGTTCACCCAACGACTCCCGAAGCCGGGAGACCGTCCTTTCGCGCTGGTCGGCGTTAGCCGGCCAGAC
>Ga0070739_10004363_pt1 | contig 16797 bp, 12 predicted proteins | sample Coa_R1_7_FD_66445 | JGI IMG/M metagenome (GOLD analysis project Ga0070739, IMG submission 66445) | Surface soil microbial communities from Centralia Pennsylvania, which are recovering from an underground coalmine fire - Coalmine... | ecosystem: Environmental > Terrestrial > Soil > Unclassified ... | reverse complement strand
GCTGGGTATCGGCGACGACATTGCGCTGCGCCGTGGCGCCCGCCTCAGTTAAGGTGACAATCCGGGTTGGGTCGGCGTCCAGTGTGCCCACGGCGCGCGTCCGCGACGGCAGGTAATCGGGTCTCGGCTGGACATCGAAGCTGAACCGCGGCCCGCCCGGTCCCAGTTCGACTACGTCTTCCGGAAGGAGCTCCACTTCGCCACCGATCCGCTCGCCATTCAGCAGCGTGCCATTGCTGCTGTTGAGATCGGCGATACGGAAATACATCTGTTTGTCGTTATGAACGCGGATCACCGCGTGCCGGCGGCTCACCTCATCATCGCGCTGCAGGTCGTAGGTGACCGTCGATTTCGGGTCGCGGCCGAGCGTGATCTCATGAAGGCCGGCCAAATCGAATTGCTCGATCTGATTGACTTTGGAGCCGCTGAGATGGCGGATTACGATCCGTGTTCCGGATTCCATCATAGGATGTCCCTCACGCCTCGATCTGCTTCGGACGAATCGGGCACATCATTCGATAAGTCTGTGCCTTGCAGCTCCGGTGCCCCCCAAAAGGCCAATCCCGTTTGCATCGTGCCCGCCAGCGCGAGATTACTGAAATTGGGGTCTTTTTCAACTGCGATTGGGGTCGTTCGGCGGGCCGAACTTCAGACCAACAAGCCAACTTTTGCAGCCGTTGTGGGGTATCTGTTCGGCCCGAGCGTAAAATTCCGGTATTCTTTGCTCACGAGACCTCCAGCAGAACGTCCACCAGCCATGCCGGCATGTCGATCATGACGTCGTGGCCGCATGCGACCTCATAGGTGCGCCAGGTCGGATCCGCCTTCTTTTCCTGGTAATTCGCGTCGAAGGTAGGTTGCGGATATTTCGGCGCTCGGATGTAGGTCTTCTTCGGCACCCGCTCGATCGCGCCGGTCAGCTTGATCGCTTGCAGCATGACACCGACCGGCTGCGGCGTGAGCTTGCCATCGACCCAGGGCTGGTCCTTCTCGTTGACATGGAAAACGGCGGCCGGCGGGCTTTTGCGGGACACCTCGCCCTTTGCGATTGCCTCCAAGGTGCCTTTGCGGGCGAATTCGGAGGCGACATCGAGGGGCTTTTGCCCGTCCGCCGGTACGAAAGCGTCGAGATATACGATTGAGGCGATGCGTTCGTGACAGTGTTCGACGGCGCCCGAAATTGGCCACCCACCATACGAGTGGCCGACCAGGACGATGTCGCTCAGATCCTCCCACTTGAGGACGTTCACCACATCAGCAATGTGGGTGTCGAGATTGATATTGCCGCTCATCAGATGCGAGCGCTCGCCTAGTCCGGTCAGGGTCGGCGTAAACGCCTTGTGTCCGCCGCGCTCCAGCAGATCGGCAACGCGCCGCCAGCACCAGCCGCCGTGCCAAGCGCCATGAACGAGAACGAACGTTTTGCGCGAGGTTGTTGTGTTCATGGATGGAGCTCAACGGTCGCGGATGCGGTCCATCAGGACCTTGTCCTGACCGCCGTCGATCTCGATCATCGTGCCGTTGACGAAGAAGGCGAGATCGGAAGCGAGATAGGTGACGAGGTTCGCAACCTCCTCGCATTCGGCAATTCGGCCGAGCGGGATGCTCGCCGGCGCAAGCTTGTCGGCCTCTTCGAAGCTGATGTTCATGTCACGCGCCATCGCGTTGACCAGACCGGTCCAACGTTCGGTTCGCACCGGTCCGGGATTGACTGCGACAAAGCTGATGTTGTCCCTGCCGTATTGGCTGGCGAGCGACAGAGTCAGGTTCTGCCCGGCGGCATTCGCGGCGCCGGGCGCGATTTCCCAATAGGAAACCTTGACGCCATCATTGCCGATCAGGTTGACGACGCGGCCTTTGCGTTGCTTCCGCATGATCGGCAGCACATGCCTCATGCAACGCACGTAACCCATGAACTTGAGCTGCAGCGCGCTCGCCCAGTCCTCCTCGGTCAGATGCTCGATTACACCGCCAGGCGCCGAGCCCGCATTGTTGACGAGGATATCGATCCGGCCCAGCGCGGCGTGCGCCGTCTTGACGAAATTCTCGGCATCGGCCGGCTTGGTGAGGTCGGCCGTGATGGGCACGATGTTGCGGCCGGTCTCGCAGGCGATCTCCGCCGCGGCCTGCTCAAGGGGTCCTTTGCGGCGCGCGCAGATGGCGACGTCAACGCCTTCGCGCGCCAGCGCGCGCGTAATCGCCTTGCCGATGCCCTCGCTGGCGCCGGTAACAAGCGCTTTCTTCCCTGACATTGCCAGGTCCATGCCGCCGTCTCCCCATGATGTCGGCGCCGAGCGCGCCGCCCTGCAGCGAACATTATTGCCTGGACACCGGGTCTGGGATAGCCAGTTGAAACAGGACAGACTAACGGCGCAGACGGCGGTACACGGCGTAGGCCGGTTCCCACATTTTGGCGCTTATGGCCGCCGCCAGCGCCGTATCCGATGTCGGCTCGGCAACACCGTCGATCTGCGCCGCGGTGGCGATGGCGACGGCGACGTGAAACGCAAGCTTGCGGGATTCCACGAGCGGCGGCAGCAGATTGGCAGTCGGATCGCGTTTCGCCGGCGAAAGTTCGGCGATTGTGCGAGCGGCGGCGAGGAACATTCGATCGCTGATGTGTCGAGCCTTGGCGGCAATGGCGCCGAGACCGATGCCCGGATACACGTATGCATTATTGGTTTGATCGACGCGAAATTCACCGCCGTCGCGGCGGATCGGCGGGAAGGGACTTCCGGTGCCGATTACGGCGCGATCTTCAGTCCAGGCCAGAAGGTCTCTCGGTGTCGCCTCGGCGCGATCCGTCGGATTGGAGAGTGGGAATATAACCGGGCGCCGCACATGGGTTGCCATGGTGCGCACGAGCTTCTCATCGAATGCGCTGCCTTGGCCGGACGTCCCGATGAGCACGCTCGGCCGTGCATTGGCGACGACATCGGCAAGCGTAATCCGCTCCGGCGACTGCAGCACCCAGCCCGACAGCGCCGCGCGGGGCTGCGCGAGAGCTGCCTGAAACGGCTGCAGGCCTGCCATGCCCTCGACCAGGAGGCCGTCGCGGTCGACCAGATAAAATCGACGGCGAACCTCCGTTTGCGGCACGCCGGCCTCGACCATGGCTTGGCCAAGCAGCGCGCAAATGCCCGTGCCGGCCGAGCCCGCGCCAAGCACTGCAACGCGTTGCTCGGTTAGTGGCATGCCGGTGACATGAATGGCGCTGAGCAGAGTGCCGACCGCGATCGCCGCCGTACCCTGAATATCGTCATTGAATGTGCAGAGCTTGTCCCGATAGCGGGCGAGCAGACGGTTGGCGTTGCCGATCGCAAAGTCTTCCCAATGCAGCAACACGTGTGGCCATCGCTCGCAAACCGCCTCGACGAAGCTCTCGATGAATGCATCGTACGCCGCTCCGCGCACACGCTCATGCTGCCAACCGATGTAGATGGGATCGCTCAGGTGTTCGCGGTTGTCGGTGCCGACATCGAGCAGGATCGGCAACGTGGTGGACGGGTGCAAGCCGGCACAAGCTGAATAGAGCGCCAGCTTTCCAATCGGAATTCCCATGCCGCCGGCGCCTTGATCACCGAGCCCGAGAATGCGCTCGCCATCGCTGACGACGATTGCGTCGATTGCATCAAAGCGCGGATTGCCGAGAATGCGGCGAATCGCTGCTTGATGGGGAATGCTCAGGAATAGGCCTCGCGGCTTACGAAAAATGTGACTGAACACCTGGCAACCGCGTCCGACCGTCGGCGTGTAGACGATCGGCATCATTTCTTCGACGTTGCGGGTCAGCAGCGCATAAAACAGAGTCTCGTTGGTGTCCTGCAGACCGCGAAGAAAAACATAACGCTGTAAGTCGTTATCGAGCGCGCGGAAGGCAGCGAGCCGGCGTTTGACCTGGTAGTCGACCTCGGCGACGTGCGGCGGCAGCAGCCCGTGCAGATCGAATTCGTCGCGCTCCGCGTCGGTGAATGCGGTGCCCTTATTGAGCAGCGGATCGTTGAGTAGCTCGTAGCCGCTCAGCGCCGTCTCTACGATCCGCACAGCACGATCGTTCATCCGCTCCGGTCCTCAGCAGCAGCACGAAACTTGTCGTGCCCCCCAATCCATAGGCCGTATCGGCGGGCGGAATGCAAGGCCGAGCCAAGCGGCAGCCCGTGCTCCTGGCCGCAACGGGCAGCAGATGCCGCGCCTTCGGCCTGTCAACCCAACGGGTCAGGATCACGATCATCACCGCGACGACGCCGGCCACGATGGGGAGCGCCGCGTGTACAATCGTTGCCATTATGCGAGGCGATTGGCTGCAGCGTGCCGTCGACGGAGACGATCAGGTTGCCGAAGATAGTGAGCGCCGCGATCGCCCCTAATGCCTGTCGGGTCACGGCCGATCGGTCGTTAGCCCTCGACTTCGGTTTCGGGCCGATCGTCTCCCGGCGACAGTTCATGATGCCAGCGGCCATCCTGGTCCTCCCAGGTGATTGCCGTGGTGTTCCCGGGTAGGTGCTGCTCTTGCGCGGCCCGTTGCGCGGCCTGGCGCGCTTGATCGTGGGATGGAAATGTCTCTGAATATGCGCCATTCACGCGGTAGGCCCATCCGCCGTCGTGTTCGACGATTTCATAAGTGATCTTAGCCATCGGCTCTCCTTGTGGCGTGAAGGGAGTCTGACTTCACACAATAATAGCACAGGAACTGGAATGTTCCGGTTGCCGATCTAGTGGCCGGCGGTCTCGCGAGCCCTCCGCGCTTCGTAAGTCCGCAAATGCGCATAGGCGATCCGGAGTAATGGGGCAGGGCACTGCTTTGCCTGGCCGCGCCGGAGCAATTCGCCGACAATGTGATCGCCTTCGATCCGCGTGCCATTTTCGATGTCCCGCAACATCGAAGCCGCAAAAGCCGAGCCCGGTTGAGTCAACATGGCGCGACCGCGTGCTTTCGGTTCCTCGCGGGGTGCAAAGCCGTGCGCCGCGGCGATGCTGGCGCACTCGTCCAACATGGTCGTTGTGAGTTCCGCGGCGCCGGCAGCGACAATGTCGCCGACGGTGGCGCGCAGCAGGCAGGTGATGCCGGCCGTCGCGGCGATGAACACCCACTTCTCCCACATTTCCTGCAGAATGTTAGCGCTGAGCCGGGTCTCGAAGCGCGCGCCGGCAAACACCCTCTCAATCGCCTTCGCTCGCGGCGAGTGTGATCCATCGCACTCCCCGAATGTCAGCAGATGCAGATCGTTCAAGTGCAGAACCCGCCCATCGGGGTCGAGCGTGGTCGAGATGACGCATTGCCCGCCGAGTACTGATTGGGACCCGAATCGCCCAGCCAACGCCTGCATGTGGGCCATGCCATTGAGCAGCGGAAGAATCGCCGTGTCGGATCCAACAGCCGAGGCGAAGGAGTCCATGGCCGAGGCGAGATCGTAGGCTTTGCAACTGAGGAGGATCAGATCATAAGACTCGCGAACTTCTGCGGCGGTGACGGTACGCGGGGTCGCCAGATGCGCATCGCCGCACGGACTCTGAATGGCGAGCCCGGTTTTGCACAGCTGCGCGGCCCGCCGCGGCCGCACCAGGAAGGTCACGTCACGGCCGGTTTCCGCAAGCCTACCGCCGAAATAGCCGCCTATTGCGCCGGCGCCGACGACGAGTATGCGCATGGCTACTGCTACCGATACTGCCGCGCGACGATTTGCATTGGGCTAGGAGCAAAAATGCCGAACATGATCTCTCATTCCGAACTGAGCATGCAATCAGATTAATGAGCAAAGGTGCGGCGGCGGAGGGCGAGCGGGCGCGCAGTTCGCCATCGGCAGCTCAATCGACAAGGCGCGCGAGCCCCGGCACCACCACACGATCAGGCGTTATATCGGACTTGATGTCGCCCAATGCCTTCATGGCGGCAATCAAGCTATCCATGCGCTTGCGCGATATCGCGTTGCTTGGCGCAAAATAATTGATCTTGCGCAGGTAATCATAACTACGTTCCACTGGCTCGCGTTGCGATTTCATTTCCTGGACGAGAATATCGACGGCTTCGCCGCGATTCGCGGTGTCATTGAACCAGGCGACCGCCTTGTCAACTGCCGCGAGCAACGCGACGAGCGTGTCGTGATGCTTTCCGGCATAAGCGAGCGACACGTCCGTGCCGGAAAACGGCAAATCGCTGGCATAGTCCATGATCATGCCGATGTTACGGAAGCCGGCATCCTCGGCGAAAAAATTGACCGGTGGGGCCAGCATCGTCGCGTCGACTGCGCCTGATTTCAGCGCCGCAAAGCGGCCGGCGGTATTGCCAACCACCGTAATGTCGTAGTCCCCGTCGTGTAGTCCATTCGCCTGCATGATGCGCTCGAGATAGACGCGATTGATGTCCGCCAGCCCGCCGATGCACACGGTCTTGCCTTTCAGACCCTTGATCGAGGTGATATTCGGCTTCGCCAGCATTTCGTAGGCGGACACCTGTCCGACGATGCGAATAAGCCCGACCGGGGCGCCTTTCTCCACCGCATGAATCGGTTCGACCACGCCGACATCGGCAACGATGTCCAGCGAACCGGCCGAAAGCTGCTGCACCAGGCCTGAAGCGGTGGGCACGTAAATGAGATCGAGATTGATCCCGGCCTCGGCGAAAAAGCCCTTGTGAATGGCGATGTACCAGGGCCAGCCAACCGCATTGGCGGCGCCGATCATGCCGGTTTCGACGGTTTCAGCGGCCCGCGCCGGCGCTAGGCCCGAGCCTAGCAGCCCGGTCGCGAGCGCACATAGGATCGCTGCGGCACACCGGATGCGCGCTGCTGCCATGGCGTTTCCTCCAAATGGCCCGATACTAACATTCGCCTCGCGTTTCGGCAGCCCTGCAGGTGAATGTTGCAATTCGAGGTCACTCTGTTGCCGTCAATGTCGCTTTGCGTTTGACGTTGGCTCCGCACGCTCGTTGGCCAGGAGCGGACATTCAAATCCGAAACGACCTCACTCGAGCGCGGGGCGGCGCGGCACCAGCAGATTGCCGGTGAACATCTGCACGACCTCGTTGTTCTGGTTGCGGGTCGTCGTGCGCACCCTGATCAAGCCGCGGTCCGGCCGCGATTTTGACGGTCGAACTTCGAGAACCTCGCTCGTGGCATGCAACTCATCGCCAGGACGCACCGGCCGCGGCCAGCTCAACTCGTCGAAGCCGACGCCCAGAATGCCTCCAGCGGGCTTGAACTCGCCATCAACCATTAGCCGCATGGTCAACGCTGCGGTATGCCATCCGCTCGCCGCCAAGCCGCCGAATGCGGATTTGCGTGCAGCTTCTTCATCGATGTGGTATGGTTGAGGATCAAACTGCTGCGCAAAAGCGACGATTTGCTCCTTATCGATTCGGAGGCGGCCGGTGGCGAAGGTTTGGCCCACGGCGTAGTCTTCCAGGTACTGCACACCCATCAACTCGCCCCCTGCGCACGTCCACAGTCGACCGATGCCTTCCGCTCCGCGGAATCACAGCGCTGCGATGGTCTGCACCTCCAGGAAATAACTTTCGTCCGCCAAGCGGCTGATGATGAGCAACGTATTTGGGGGATAAGCGCCGTCCGGAAACATCTTGGGGAATTCGCGGCTGCGAAATGCGCGGAACGCAGCAGCATCCTCGGCTCGCGTGAGGAAGCTCGTGAACTGCACGACATTGCGCCAGTCGGCCCCGACGCCGCGCAGAGCAGTGTGAATGTTGGCGAAGACTTGATGCGCTTGCGCGTCGAAGTCGCCCTTGCCGACAGTTGCGCCGGACGCATCCGTCGGCACCTGCCCGGCGATGAACACGACATGCTGTGTCTTCGCTTCAGCTATGTGCGAATACGGGCCGGCTGGCCGGCTTAGGCCGCTTGGGTTGAATATCTTGATCTCCGGCATGGCTCCTATCCTTGCGTGCTTAAGAATAACGTGAGAAATCCCGGCCTTCCTTGACCACGAATTCCAACAAGAACGGCGCACCCTTTTCGATGACGCTGACCGCCTCTTTGATGGCGCCGACAATGGCTTCCGGCCGTTCGACACGTGTAGCCGCCACGTTCAGGCCCTCGGCAACCTTGCTGTAGTTGCCGCCGACCGACATGGCGCCGTATTTCACATCGGAAATCTTGAGTACGTCGCGCTCGGCGCCCATCACCCCATTATTGAACACGATCGTCAGAATCGCGATGCGATTACGCGCTGCAGTCTCGATGTCCATGCCGGTCATGCCGATTGCCGCGTCGCCCATCACGTTGACACAGAGTTTTTCCGGCGCTGCGAGCTTGGCACCCATGGTGATGCCGAGGCCATAGCCAAGCTGGGTCGACTTGCCCCAGCCCATATAGGAGCCGGCCGCTGTGGTCTCCCAAAATGGGATCATCTGCTCGCGCGGACTCCCGGAATCGTGGGTCATGATAACGTTGTCGCGGTCGAGCGTGCGCATCATGTCGCGAATGACGCGATACTGGTTGAGCGGGATTTCGTCCGAATCCAACAGTTTGGCCCAACTTTCGAGCCATGCCTTCTTCCCGGCCGCGACCTCCTCCTTGAGAGATGCCAACGCATTTCCCCCGCTCCGAATTTTTTTGCGCTTGCCGATCTCCGCGATAAGCGCATCGATCACTAAGCCGGCATCGCCGACGACGGCGTGGTCGGCGCGGTATTCCTTGTTGATGTCGTCAGCATCGTTCGTCGAGTGGATGATTGTCTTGCCTGGCGGGATCGATGGTCCGAAGTTGGTGACGGTCAGGCTCGAGCCAATGGCAAAAACGAGGTCGGCGCGATTCATGAATTCGGCAAATACTTTCGACCTGGAGCGCGTCGCGCCGCCGAGCGCGAGCGGATGGTTGTCCGGAATGGCGCTTTTGCCCGGGTTGGTGGCGACCACCGGCGCCGGAACCATTTCGGCCAGCGTTGCAAGCTGCTCGCCCGCTTCGGCGTAGTGCACGCCTTGACCGGCCCACAACAGCGGATGCTGGGCAGTCAATAGCATATCTGCGGCTTTTCTGATGGCGTCCGGATCGGGGGCGGCGTGCAGGGCCGGTACCGGCTCATAGTCCAGATGGCCCTTGAATTCGGCTTCCGAGACCTCGTCCGGCACCTCGATCAGGACCGGTCCCGGCTTGCCTGAGCGCATCGCCTGATAGGCGCGGCGCAACAAATCAGGCAGCTCTTGCACGTCATGCGCCAGCGCCGACCATTTCGTGACCGGGCGATAGACGTCCGCTGCGCGAAATACTGGCCGCACGTACTGACGCGCCAGCGGCATGCCGCCAGCGATCACCAGCAAAGGGACATTTTCAGAGTACGCCTGCGCGATACCGGGAAAGGCGTTTTCGATGCCGGGGCCGGCTTGGGCGGCAAACACGCCGTTGCGCTTGCCGCGCTTGATGCGGCTGTAGCCATCCGCAATGCCAACGCCGACCCGTTCCTGGCGGCAAAGGATCGGACGGATGTTGATCGCCGCGCAGGGTTCGATCACTTGATTGCGCGGATAGCAGGACAGGAACTCCGTGCCTTCGCGCCTGAGTATTTCAGCAATGACTGCCGCGCCGTTCATCCCGTCACCTCTCGCGCCTAGCGCGTTTTCCGGCCGTGCAAATCTCTCCGCATCCCGGCAGGTCAGAATTTCCTCCCCACGCCAGATCGGCTATCATCCGATCTTTCCCGCCGCCTGCCTAGCGGCATCCGAGCCGACGCATGGTCATCGCACGAGCCCTGATCCTCGGCGCCGTTATTGCTCTTGCCGGCGCGTTTTCCCCGGCATGGGCGGGCCGTTGGTGGCCGGAACCTATACCGTTGTCGTACTGGGATATTCGCGATGCGATCTACGAACGGGTGAACTTGATCGCGCATCTGGAAGCGAACCCGGAAGTCGACGAAAGCTTCAAGGGGCCGATCATCACACGCGCTCGGGCCGAAATTCATCAACTCCGCGCCCTGATCGGAGCCCCGCCGTCTCGCTCGCCGACGCCGTGCTGTTATTCACGCCATCCGCTCCACATTCGCTGAGCCGCTCGGCGGGTGAAATGCGCGATTCCTGAATCGGCTATAGGGCCGGCTGCGTTGGCGGTGCGCCGTGGCGTGGCGGCAGCAGCCGCCGCCGCTGGCGCTCGCTCCATTGCGCGAGCCGATCCATGTACAGGTACAGCACCGGCGTCGTGTACAGCGTCAAGAGTTGGCTGATGATCAGTCCGCCGACGATGGCAATGCCGAGCGGGCGTCGGATTTCACTGCCGTTGCCGAAGCTGAGTGCCAGTGGGACCGCGCCAAGAATTGCCGCCGATGTCGTCATCATGATCGGCCGGAAGCGCAACAGACAGGCTTCGAAAATTGCATCGTAGGAGCTCAAGTTGCGCGCCCGCTTGGCCTCGATGGCGAAGTCGATCATCATGATCGCATTCTTCTTGACGATGCCGATGAGTAGGATGACGCCGATCATGCCGATGATGTCGAACTCCGTATGAAAGAGCATCAGCGCCAGCAAAGCGCCGACCCCTGCCGACGGCAGCGTCGACAAGATCGTGATCGGATGGATGTAACTTTCGTAAAGCACGCCGAGGAGGATGTAGACTGCAGCGATCGCGGCAGCGATCAGGATCGGCTCGTTCTTGAGCGACTGCGCAAACACCTGGGCGGTGCCGGCAAGGCTGCCGTGTATCGATGCGGGCATATGAATAGCATTGACCGCATTGTTGATCTCGCTCGCGGCTTGGCCGAGCGTGGCGCCGGGTTGCAAGTTGAATGAAATGGTCGAGGCGACGAATAGGCCGTGATGGCTCACCGACAGCGGCGCGTTGCCCGGCTTGTAATGGCTTAAGGCAGCCAGGGGCACCATCGTCTCCTTGGCGGTGCTGACGGCGGCGCCCGTTGACGTATTGGCTTTGCCGGCGGTAGCCAGCGCATTGATCGCGGCGTTGCGCGCCGAATTATTGTTCGCGCTCGCGGCCGCGGTTAATTCCGACGAGCTGGCCTGCCCCTTGGTGGCGGTGGTTTTTGCCGTCACGGTTCCAGCGGCCGCATTGGTCTTCGCTGTTCCGGCAACACCGCCGCCGGAGGTCGCCACATAAATGTCGTTGAGCGCCGATGGATTTTGCGTGTAGCGCGGGTCAATTTCCATGACCACGTGGTACTGATTGATCGCGCTGTAGATCACGGATACTTGGCGCTGACCGAACGCATCGTAGAGCGTGTTGTCGATCTGCGACGGCGTCACGCCCAGACGCGCCGCCGTATCACGGTCGATCACAAGATCGGTTTCCAGTCCTTTCTGCTGCTGATCAGAGTTGACATCGGCGAGCACAGAATTGTGCTCCAACGCCTGCACGAGCTTAGGAGTCCAAGTGAACAGATCCTCGGCGCTGTCCGACTGCAGCGTGTACTGATACGCCGCATTGCTCTGACGCCCGCCGGCGCGGATGTCCTGCACGGCCACCAGAAACAGGCGTCCGCCGGGGACCTGGGCCAACTTTGGTCGCAGCCGTGCGATCACCTGATCGATTGGTGGTCGCTGCGATATCGGCAGCAAGGAAACGAAGACCGAGCCGGTATTGATGGTGCCGAAGCCGCCGCCGCCAGTCCCGGTATAGCCGACCACGTTCTGCACCGCCGGATCGGCCCGCACGATATCCATCATCTGCCGCAGCTTGCCGGCCATGGCCTGGAACGAGATGCTTTGGTCGGCCTGCAGCGCTCCGATGAGGCGTCCGGTATCCTCGGTCGGAAAGAATCCTTTCGGCACCACCATGAACAGAAGAGCGTTCAAGCCGATCGCGCCGAGAAAGATCATCAACACCAGACCGCTGTGGCGGAGCGCCATGCCGAGCGTGCGCTCATAGCCGCGCAACACCCGATCGAATAGCGTCGCCCGGCGCGCTGTCTCCTGCATCTGCCGTGGCCGCAGCAATAGGGCGCACATCATCGGCGTCGTGCTCAGCGATATTGCCAGCGAAATGAGGATCGCGAGCGAGAGCGTGATGGTGAATTCCCGGAAATAGCGGCCAACGATGCCGCCCATCAGCAGAATCGGAAGGAACACGGCAATCAAGGACAGGCTGATCGAGAGCACCGTGAAGCCGACCTCTCGCGCTCCGACAAGAGCGGCCTGCAGGCGCGGCATGCCGGCTTCAAGGTGCCGCGCGATGTTCTCGAGAACGACAATGGCATCGTCGACCACGAACCCGGTGGCGATCGTCAGCGCCATCAGCGAGAGGATGTCGAGGCTGTAACCCAAAAGGTACATGCCGCCGAAGGTGCCGAGAATCGAGATCGGCACCGCGACGCCGGGGATGAGGGTAGCGCGGATGCTGCGCAAGAATAGGAACACAACGATGATAACGAGGATAATCGCGATCACGAGCGTCAATTCGGTGTCGTGCAGAGATTGGCGAATGGTGGTGCTGCGATCGATTGCAATCGAAACGTTTACGTCGGCAGGCATCGCCGCCTGCAGATGGGGCAAGGCCGCTTTGACGCTGTCGATTGTATCGATGATATTCGCGCCTGGCTGGCGAAACACGATGATGAGCACCGACGGTTCGCCATTCGACAGGCCGAGGTTGCGCAGATCCTCCACCGAATTGCTCACGCTGGCGATGTCGGACAGTTTCACCGCGGCGCCGTTGCGATAGGCGATCACCAGCGGCTCGTAATCGGCCGCAACGGTCGATTGATCGTTGGTATAGATTTGGAAGCGCTGAGTGCCGTCGTCGATCGTTCCCTTCGGACTGTTGGCGTTGGCGGAGGCGAGCGCGGCGCGCACGTCTTCGAGTCCAATGCCGTATTTGAACAGCGCTTGCGGATTGAGCTCGATGCGGACCGCGGGGAGTGCGGCACCGCCGATGATCACTTGGCCGATCCCGCTGATCTGCGACAGCTGCTGTTGAAACACGTTGCTGGCGGCGTCGTACATCTGACCGCGTGTCAGCGATTTCGAGGTCAGCGCCAAAATGAGGATCGGCGCGTCGGCCGGATTCACCTTGCGGTAGGTCGGATTGGTCTTGAGGTTGGCCGGCAGATCGGCGCGCGCGGCGACGATTGCGGCCTGAACATCGCGGGCCGCGCCGTCGATGTCCCGGCTCAGATCGAATTGCAATGTGATGCGGGTCTGGCCGATGCCGCTTTGCGATGTCATTTCGGTGACGTCGGCGATCTGTCCGAGATGGCGCTCGAGCGGTTCGGCGACGCTGGTTGCAACGGTTTCAGGGCTGGCGCCGGGAAGCTGCGCGCTCACCGAAATGGTGGGGAAATCGACTTGCGGTAGCGGTGCCACCGGCAGCCTCGAAAACGCCAGAACGCCGGCTAAGGCAATGCCGAGAGTGAGCAGCGTGGTCGCTACCGGGCGACCGATGAATGGTGCCGAAATATTCATTCCGCCGGCTCGCCGCGGGCAAGCGGGTTGGCCGGTCGATGTCCGGTGAATCGCACTGCCAGCCGATCGAAGTACAGATAGATGACCGGCGTGGTGAACAGCGTCAGCATCTGGCTGACGATCAGGCCGCCGACGATGGCAACGCCGAGCGGCTGGCGCAGCTCGGAGCCGGTGCCGGTGCCGAGCATCAGCGGCAGCGCGCCGAGAATGGCCGCCATGGTGGTCATCATGATCGGACGGAAGCGCAGCAGGCAGGCCTGATAGATCGCTTCGCGCGGGCTTAAGCCTTCGCTGCGCTCGGCATCCAAAGCAAAGTCGATCATCATGATTGCATTTTTCTTGACAATGCCGATGAGGAGAATGATGCCGATGATCGCGATGACATCGAGGTCATAGTGCAGCATCATCAGGGAAACGAGGGCGCCGACTCCCGCCGAAGGCAGCGTCGAGAGAATCGTGATGGGATGGATGAAGCTCTCGTACAGCACGCCCAGCACGATATACATTGCCACCACCGCCGCGATGATCAGGAACACCTCATTGGTCAACGACGACTGGAACGCCGCCGCCGTTCCTTGAAACGCGGTAATGAAGCTGTTGGGCAGGCCGATCTGCGCCTCGCCTTGCTGGATCGCGCTGACCGCCTCGCCGAGCGATACACCCGGCGCGGTGTTGAAGGAGATCGTGGTGGCGGGAAACTGACCGAAATGGGTGATCACGAGCGGCCCGGTCCGCCGCTCGACGTGCGAGATGGCCGACAGGGGCACTTGGCCATTGGTCGTGGACGACGACGACGGCAGGTAGATCGAAGAGAGTCCGTCCAATGATTGCTGGAGGGCGGGATCGAGCTCCAGAATGACGCGGTATTGGTTCGACTGGGTGTAAATGGTGGAGACGATGCGCTGGCCAAAAGCGTCATAGAGAGCGTTGTCGACTGTCGCCGGCGTGATGCCGAAGCGGCTCGCGGTGGCGCGGTCGATCACGAGGTAGGCGGTCAGCCCCTGCTGCTGCAGGTCGCTCGCAACATTGGTCAGCTGCGGCAATTGATTGAGCCGCTGCACCAGCTTTGGCACCCAAATGTTGAATTCGCTGGCATTGGCGTCTTCGAGAACGAAATTGTACGGTGCACGGTTGACCGTGGAGTCGATGGTCAAATCTTGAACCGGTTGCATGTAGAGGGTGATACCGGCGACATCGGAAACTTCACTTTGAATGCGGGCGATGATCTGGCTTGCAGTCAGTTTACGGCTGTCGTGCGGCGTCAGTGAAATCAAAAAGCGGCCGCTGTTGAGCGTTTGGTTGGTGCCGTCGACCCCGACGACCGACGTGAGATTGACGACATCCGGGTCCTTCAGAATGGCCTCGGCGAGCTGGTTCTGTAGCTTCGCCATCTCCGCGTAGGACGCGCTCTGCGAGGCCTGCGTTATCGCCTGGATCAGACCGGTATCCTGGACCGGAAAAAATCCCTTTGGAATTTCGAAATACAGAAGGATCGTGAGGGCGAGGGTGGCAACGGCAACGAGCAGCGTCGCCGGCTGCCGATCCAACACCCAGTTCAACGCGCGGCCGTACCGGCGGATCACCGCATTGAACACGCGCTCAGCCCCAAGATCGAAGCTGCTGCGTTCGCTGTCGGGCCGATGGCGTATCAGCCTGGCGCACATCATGGGCACCAGTGTCAACGAGACCACGGCGGATATAACGATGGTCACCGCAAGCGTAATGGCGAATTCGTGAAACAGCCGCCCGACGACCTCGCCCATGAACAGGAGCGGTATCAGAACGGCGATCAGCGATATGGTCAGCGAGATGATCGTGAAGCCGATCTGCTCGGATCCGCGCAGCGCCGCCGCCAGCGGCTCCATGCCGCCTTCGACATAGCGCGCGATGTTCTCGATCATGACGATGGCGTCGTCGACCACGAATCCGGTGGCGATGGTCAGCGCCATCAGCGAGAGATTGTCCAGGCTGAAGCCGAGCAGATACATGATGCCGAAGGTACCGACCAGCGACAGTGGCACCGACAGACTCGGGATGATCGTGCCGGGCAGCGTGCGCAGGAACAAAAAGATCACGATGACGACCAGCACCACCGCCAAGCCCAGCTCGAACTCCACATCGGCGACCGAGGCGCGGATAGTGACGGTGCGGTCGCTCATCACCTTCACATCGACGGCTGACGGCAGCGAGCTCAAAATCTGCGGCAGCAGCGATTGGATGCGGTTGACGACCTGAATGATATTGGCGCCAGGTTGGCGCTGGACGTTGAGAATGATGGCCGGCGTGGTGTCGGCCCAGGCGCCGAGCTTGGTGTTCTCCGGTCCGCTGACGATAGTGGCCACATCGGACAAGCGAACTGGTCCGCCGTTGCGGTAGGCGACAATGAGGTTGCGGTATTGCTGGACGCTGGCGAGCTGATCGTTGGCGTTGATGGTGCTGGCCTGAGCGGGTCCGTCGAAATTGCCTTTCGGCGTGTTGACGTTCAGATTGCCGATGGTGGTGCGAATGTCATCGATATTAAGCCCGTAGGCGGCCAGGGCCTGGGGATTGACCTGAAGCCGCACGGCCGGACGCTGTCCGCCGCTGATGGTGACAAGACCGACCCCGGTCAGTTGGGAGATTTTCTGCGCGAGCGAGGTCTCGCACAAATCCTCAAGGCTGGTCAGCGGCAGGCTCTGCGACGTCACCGCCAGCGTGAGGATCGGAGCGTCGGCCGGATTGACCTTGGCATAAATGGGCGGCGTCGGCAGATCGGCCGGCAACAAATTGCCCGCGGCGTTGATCGCCGCCTGAACTTCCTGCTCGGCAACATCCAGGCTCAAATCGAGGCTGAATTGGAGCGTGATGACCGAAGCGCCAGCCGAACTGGCCGAGGTCATCTGATTGAGGCCAGGCATCTGGCCGAATTGGCGCTCCAGCGGCGCCGTGACCGAGGAGGTCATGACCTCCGGGCTGGCGCCTGGATAGAGCGTTTGCACCTGGATGGTCGGGTAGTCGACTTCAGGCAACGTCGATAACGGCAGAAACGTGTAGGCGACAATGCCGGAGAGCATGATCGCCGCCATCAGCAGCGTCGTTCCGACAGGACGCAGAATAAAGGGCTCGGAGACGTTCATCGAACCGATTCACCGCCAGGCGCAATTACGCGCCGCATCGCATGTGTCACGGATTGCCGGTATTGGGCTGTTGTGACTGCGAGCCATTGCCGGCCCGGCTGCCGTCCTGGTCTCGCGTGCGGCGCCCAGACGGGCCGCTGCCCGATTGGCGCGACGGCGGCGCGACTGTCCCTGATTGCGCTCCAGATGCAACGGGTTTGCCGTCGAGCGTAGAAACGTTGACGCGCAGACCGTCACGCAGCCGATCGGCGCCGTCGGTCACCACCTGCTCGCCGGCCGAAAGCCCGGTCTCCACCTGAGTCATGGTGCCGTCAGTCGGGCCGATGGTGATTT